>Ga0180437_10005615_pt1 | contig 17066 bp, 13 predicted proteins | sample SS_ome_4_FD_132410 | JGI IMG/M metagenome (GOLD analysis project Ga0180437, IMG submission 132410) | Hypersaline lake sediment archaeal communities from the Salton Sea, California, USA - SS_3_D_1 metaG | ecosystem: Environmental > Aquatic > Non-marine Saline and Alkaline > Hypersaline >... | reverse complement strand
GTATAATTAGTATTAGAAAGACCCCCGAAAGGGCAACCCGTCTGTGAGGGCGGGGCGCAAAGCTCTTGGGCCTGCATCCGTCTGCGGATGTGGGCAGCCTGGCTGCCGAAGGGGACGGAAAATGGATGGGATGCTGCTTGCCCGCCCTTCGGTTCCGGGGGGTGGGTTTTTTTGTGACGAGACGGATTGATCAGGAGGAAAGAGCCCGGGGCTAACGAGAGGCCAGAATGCTCGGAAGTCCTATTACTAAAGAAAGCCACGGCCGAAGGACGATAATTCATGAGGTGGGGAACTCTGGCGAGGTGAGCAGTGATTAGATTCCTGCAGAAGGCGCGAGTTAGTTCGAGCGGGGGCACGTTGCTCTTGCTCGTGGTGGTCGTCAGCATCATGCTGAGCGGCCTGATGCTTGCGGCTCACATTACCTACAGGGCAAGCAGAAGGACGATTGAGCACGAGCTGAATTACCACGGGCAGGCTGTGAATGCGGCCAAGGCGGGCTTGGTCGACGCGCTATCGTGGTACAGACGCCAAACTGTGCAGCCGGTGGAGACGTTTACGCCGGTTAGGGACCTGTCGCAGAGCCCGCCGGTGAACGAGACGGACGACCCCGATATTGGATTGGTGCGTGAGTACCAGATATCGACTCGTGATCACATCTGGGGGCGGTACGAGGTACGGGCTCGGATCAGCGCGGACATAACGAGCGAGAGGAACCTCGGGGGCCAGGGAAGATGCTGGTATCTCGAATCGAAGGGATACGTGTTCGAAAGGTTGGATCCGGATTACGCTCCGGCGGATTTCTATGCGTACTACGAGTTGTCGGATGGACTACAGAAGAGGAAGCTCGCAGGCGGGACGTACGTCACGGAATCGACGACGCCGAACGGGACGCTGGAGGAAAGGGCGGACGTGGGTGTCGTGAGGATACTGTCCCAAGCGACAATGGGCACGGAACTTCGTCGATTGTCGGTGGTTCCGCCTGCGGACGGGGCAATATGCGCGAGGAGGGGCGACTCGGTGACGATGGGGAATCGGGCGCGGGTGAACGGCGGGAGCGGGCATGGGCTGGTCTGCCCTGGCGGAACGGGGTGGTTCAATATTTATGGAGGGGCTGAGATCAGCGGAAGCCCGGCGACCGGGACGGCCCCACCAGAAACATATCTCCTGGACATGGAGGACGTGTTCGGGGTGAGTTCTCAGGAACTTCGCTCGGTGAGTGATATCTATACCGACGATCCGAGCACACTCCCTGATGTTATGCCGGAGTACGGCTTGGTGTTCATCGACAGCAGTGTGACGTGGACGGAGACAAATCCGCTTCGGGGAACGGCCATTGTGTACGTGAACGGTAACGTCACTTTGGACACGAACTCTTCTACGTACTTCTCCGGCATTCTCTATGTTGAGGGCAACTATGTGCAACGGGCTCCCAGCTTGGTGAACGGGACTGTGTTGGTGAACGGCAGCGTGATGGTTAGTGGGTTGGGAGACTACTCGGAAGTTAACTTTGATCCCGACGTGCGGTCGAGGCTTCTTTCCGTGTCGGGGCAATATAGATTCAGCACACCCATGTACTTCGTAGAGTAGTGCTGCGAAGAAGAGGCGGAAAGAGGTGATGCCATGTGGGAATATACGGAGTGAATAAGAAGGGCAGAGGCTTCTCGCTTATTGAAGCGCTGGTCTCCCTAGCGATCTTGGCAATAGTGGTGGTTGCCGCGCTGAGAGCGGTTGCGAACATGCGCAACGCGGCGGAGGCGGAAGAGGACCGTGCTTTTGCCATACAACGATCGATCTCGCTGCTGGAGGAGGTGCGGAGCATCGCGCAGCAGGGGGAGGAGCAAGACTGGGCGGGACTGGACAGGTTGGACGACGGGGTATACTACAATCCTATTCTCACGACGCAGGACGTGACCGAGCCGGGGAACCCGCTGTCAGGAAATGTGAGCACGTCGATTTCGGACGACGGGTGGATGTACAGCCGACGTTTGCTGGTGAGGCCGTTTGTGGGATTGGACACGCGGGATGTGCGAATTGTGACGGCGATGCTGTACCGGAACAGGCCGGGCGGCCGCCATGCGCTGTTGGCAGACGTGAGCACCGTTCTTAGGACGCCGGGGGAGGCGTTCCCAACGACGCAGACTTACGATGTGTACTTCCTGGCGGTGGAGAACATCCCGGGGTGGTGGGTGTATATGTCGTACATCAAGCCCGTGCTGCAAGCGACGCTAACGGACCTGCAGGCGCGTAATCCGGGTCTGGCGTTTCGGGCTCACTGGATCACCAAGAGCAGCTACGGTCGGGACTGGAGGTACATGCCCTTCATAAACCAGGCCGTGGATTCATATCAGGACATAGACTGGGTGTATTTCTACCCGGGGACGATGCCGACGGGAGAGTCAGCCAACGAGTACTACGTGCCGAGCCAGATCAGGGCTCGAATGAACGTGGATGGGACGGAGAGGAACGGGTACGACGCCACGGCAGGACCCACTTACAACATATGGCCGTACAGTATTGCGGACGAATACAACCAGGGGATGCGCTACATCGATGAGATGAGGTATTTCCACCTACGGGTGGCGGCAGGATTGGAGGAGGAGACGGCCCCGACGTGGAGAATCCTTCTCGAGAGAATGTGCACTGACCCGGGGCAGTTCGAGAACGCGATATACGTGAACTTGCACGGTGAGCTTCTTCCGATGCCCTCGATACGCAACTACTCCGATGCGGCGAAGGATCCGTCAGATGTCAACAGGAGGGGAGTGCGGGCAGTCACGCATCCAAGGTATCTGCGGACCCCTCTCGGCACGGATCTCCAGGCGCGCGTGTACGCCTACCGCGATCCGTATGAAGATCTGGCGGTAACCGACCCTCGGGCGGTTGCAGAGCCGATCACTGTGACGATCAAGAACGTGAACCTTGCCGGGAACGTGAATGGCGGCGTCAATCCGACGCTCATCATCGAACGCGTATATGGAGGGGTAGACGGCAGCGCGGGTTTGGGGCAAGACGGTGACCTTGACCCTTACGGCATTGGCATGGCCCCCCTAGGTGCAGGCAGCGCCGGCGAGATGTGGGCCAGAGTGACATACACTGGGGGCGACACTGTTATCGCGCTATATAACACCCCGCTGACATGCCCGTACGACGGCGACAACACATCGCCAAGCTATAGACAGGGACTGCCCTCGCAGGGGCAGTTGTACGGCGTTGAGTATGTCCCGTGCTCGACGGATGCTGCCGGGGACTTCTCCAGGAGCCTTGCCTGGGCAGCCAATCAGCCCAAGAATACCGCGCGCTGGATGATCACGATACCCAGCTCCATGTATGGCACGGTATCGGGCGAACTCGCCTCTCCGCACGACGGCGTGACGGAAGTCGTGAATAGGCTGACACTTGAGACGAGGATAGGTACTGACCTGACGACGGGAGTGATGTGGCCGCCGGGCGACCGCAACAAGCCGGAGAACTTGTCGCGTACTTATGCATGGTGGACGAGGGATCCGGAGGACGTTCCTTTCACCGAGAGGGCGCAGTTCATAGGCGACCCCCGGCATTGTCCGTATGCAGACCTTAAGGACTCTGCGCCGGTTCTTTCTTTTCAGAACGGATACAACTGGTGGTTCGACAACTTCAGGAACTCGTCCTACAACGTCATGAGTTGGTGGCCGGGGTACAGTACGACGCGCATCGAGAATGATGAGGGCAGCAGTGCGGACGGGTGGGCGGATTACCACTGGTACATCGACGTGCCGAGGTATCTGGAGCTGCTGCGGATTGCGTTGATCAACACCGACTCGCTGTGGACGACGCTGACCGGATACTCCTACTTCTACATGGCCATCGGCAACGAGATAGCGTACGACACTGATAACGGGTTCCCGAGGGGAATTCCCGTATCGAGGAAGCCGTTCTACGGCACATCTGGTGAGCGAACCGAGCAGAATCTGGTGGAGTGGGCAACTCCTACGGATGCTTCGGTCATCGGCGACGGGATGAAGCTGATCAAGCGCGGGCGGAATTTGTCGTCGGGCTACTGGTGGGGCAAGAATTGGTTGGGAGAGCTTTACCCCGACGACGATTGGGATACGTGGGAAGCCAACGGCAACCTGGCGACGGGAGAGACTGCCAGCACTTACGTGCGGTTCAAGCGCGAAGGCATAAGCTACAACCTGCCTCGCGGGACGACCTTCTTGAACTCGAAGCGATGCATGAGGGAGGAGGGATGTAACTCTTTCTTCATGGCGGGGACGAGAAGCAGCACCTTCTATCACCAATACAACGACAGTAACGGCACTCTGACGTCGGCTGGTGCAGAAGTGGCGGCGGACTACGCGTTCCCGCTGCCCACGTACGCCAGGATCAACCGGCCGTTCCGTTTGGATTGGTCGGGGAGCTGGGGCTGGGACAGCAACCCCGATTTCGATTTCACGTCGGACTACCCACACAACACGGCGACGAATATCAGGACGTTCTACACGCATCCCTGGTCAAGCCCCAACGGGAAGGGAAGCTCGCTGGTTGCACTTACAAACCCTGCGAGCACGCACAGCTCGTTCCAGGTAATCAACGGGTTAAGCCAGACTATCGAGAGTGGGTCTCCTTTCATTGCCAAGTGGGCCCTCCTGTCGTTGGTCCACAGCTTCTTGACCGCGGGAGAGCCCGATACGGCATCGGTCGCCGCTACCAGAGTAGTCCAATTGCCGCGTGTTGAGATCAGGCAACCTACGCTGATCACTGAACTGCGGGATCCGGACGAGATAACCGTCCAGTGGGCTACGGAATTCTGCCGGTGGGACGGCGAGAAGTATACGCAGTACTATCCGGACGGTTTTGACGAGCCGACGTGGTTAGCAGACCTGCGGTATGTGCTGCTCTACTCGGACGATACCGGCAAAACGTGGCGCTACATGATTGACGACACTGAGGCGGAGCTGGGGGAAAGACCGGACGCCATGTACGTCTTTGCGGATTTGGACGCAGACGATGATGAATACTACACGTGGGACGTTTCGGATCAGGTGCGGTTCCCGGAGGGCAGTTACCTGGTCAGGGTTGAGACGTACCGAGAGAACAAGGTGTCCCACTACTCACAGCACATGGAGAAGATCTACATAGACCGATAGGATGGTCGTTTATGCATAGACGTATGCGACAACAGACTTCGGTTCGGTCCTCTAGGGGGATTACCCTCATAGAGATGATGGTGGTTCTGGTCGTGGTGATCGTGGGTTGGCTGGCATTGATGGCGGTTGCGCTGGAGACGATGCGGGCGTTTGAGTTTTTCCAGTCGTTGAATCTTCTCGAAGAGTGGAATCAGGCGATTGTGAACAACATCCGGGATGATGCGATATCGGCGAAGCAGTACTTCGGGAATGATACCCGGGGCCGGGACTACTTCGCGGCGCTGGAGAAGGACAGCGACTCGTACCCCATCTCTCCCACACGGCTCCCGACGGTAATAGATACGGGGAGTTTCGGTCCGGATACGGTGGCTGAGCAGAAGACGGGGAATCTTCTTCTGTTCTCCAAGTCTCGGGAGCCGTTCGTGGTGACGGTTCCACGGACGAGCAGCGAGGACGGCACTTACAGGGTAAACGTTTATCAGTTTGTGTTGTACTACCTCGCCAGCAGGCCGCAGGAGCGCGTGGGTAGATACACGGGCGTGTTGGATCTGATGCGGTGGTGCAGCGTTTGCTTTGCCGACTACACGCAGGTCATGGCTATAGAGGATCCGGACCCTTCCGACGCCGTGGATCCTCGCGAGAACGTGGTGGCGGCATTTGTATCGAGCTACAACTCCACTTGGCTATGGGATAGCGCGGAGGACGTTGCAGACGCCTTCTACGAGTGCGATTGGGTGGGCAACGTTGCCGATGACCCCGAACCACTGATGACGATTGACCAGCATCCTTCTGAGGGGCTCGTAAGTACGGTGCCAAGTGGAATGACGACGAGCAAACATGCCAGCATCTGCTGGAACAGTGGGACCCCGGGTTTCGAGGTTTCGGCGGTAGTCCCTGTATATGCTCTGGAGGATCCCTTTGCCGATGGCTTCCCGCACGGCTTCGAGGTGCAGATCGTGGGACCGAGCGGGGCTCGCGAGCTGTTGGTGAGGGCGGCGATGGCGAAGGGGACAAGCAAGGGCATAATATGCAGGGAGTTCAGCGCTGTGCTGACCACACGCGAGTTCTGAAGCTTGTACCGTGGGTGGGAACGACGGGGGTGTGTTAGGGTTAGGGCTTGAGGTTCCTTGTCTGGGCGAGGTAAAGGTCTCGTACCTCGGCGAACCAGGTTAGATATCCCTCGGTACGGTAGTCGGGGTAGGTCCAGCTCCAGGGCTCGAATCGCCCCTTGGTGAACCTGAGCGTCACTTCGCCGTATATGCCGCGCCCTATGTAGATTCTATGCGAGTAGTCTTTGGCCGTGGCCAACACCAGCTTTGATGAGTTGATGTAGCCCGGGTCGATGTTTATGGGCCTCTGGACGGGCCACTCGCGGACGGTGGCTATATCGTGTTCAATCTGGTTTGCCTGAAGCTTGATATCGGCGAGATCGTCGGGCATGACGAGGGGGACGAAGCTGAGGAATCTCCGCTTCAAGTCACCTCCCATTTCGCCGTTGTAGTAGTCGGTGAGATCGAAGGGGAACTCGGGAGATCTTGAATCGACTGGGCCGAAGCGCTTGGGAAGCTCGGCCTCGGCGAGTTGGAACGCGTCGTCGAAGCGGGAGATCATCGCGGCCACAAGCTTCACAGGCAGCGGAGAATGGGGTTGAGCCATGACGGTGCTCCAAAGCCGCGTACAAATCCCTTGATTGACCCGCGTCCAGCAGGTAGTATAGTTGCTTGAGTTAAGAACCCTAGGGAGGTTCCCTGCATATGTCAAGGGTGTGTGAAATTTGTGGCAAGAGGATTCGTACCGGGAACCGGGTGTCGCGTCGCGGCCTGGCCAAGAAGAAGGGCGGAGTTGGCAAGCGGATCACCGGCATCGCCAAGCGAAGGTTTAAGCCGAACACCCAGGTAGTCCGCGCCATCGTGGACGGCACTGTTCGCCGCGTGCGGGTGTGCACCAAGTGCATTCGCTCTGGGAAGATTCAGAAGGCCGCCTAGCCTCCATTGGGCAGTGAAGTGTCCTACCTTAAGCTTTCCGCGCTTGAAGTCAGGGATCTGATCGCTTCCGGTCAGGTCTCTGCTGTCGAGGTGGCGAAAAGCGCTCTGGACTGGGTGGAAAAGGCGGACCCGGGAACTCGCTGCTTCGTCACCGTGGATAGTGAGGGTGCAATAGCCCAGGCGGAGGCGGTCGACCGGAAGCGGGCGAGAAGAGAGCAGACTGGGCTGCTGGCGGGAATCCCGGTCGCTGTCAAGGACAACATCTGCACTGAGGGCCTGCTGACTTCGTGCTCCTCGAACATCCTTGCGAACTTCGAGCCACCCTACGACGCGCACGTTGTCACAAGGCTGCGCGAGGAAGATGCCGTCATTGTCGGCAAGACGAATATGGACGAATTCGCGATGGGTTCCTCGACTGAGAACTCTGGGTTTTTCCCAACGAGGAACCCGTGGGACACTGAGCGGGTGCCGGGGGGGTCGAGCGGAGGCTCTGCTTCGGCGGTTGCCGGGGAGATGGTGCATCTGGCACTGGGTTCCGATACAGGAGGGTCGATCCGCCAGCCGGCGGCGCTTTGTGGGGTGGTAGGGTTCAAGCCTACATACGGACGCGTGTCCAGGTATGGGCTGATCGCATTTGCTTCGTCGCTTGACCAGATTGGTCCTATAGGGCGGACGGTCTCGGACGTTGCCCTTCTGACGCGCGTCATATCCGAGCACGATCCGCGAGATTCGACCTGCGTTGACCGGGACATTCCGGACTACCTTGCGACGCTGGAGAAGGGAATAGGTGGGCGCAAGGTGGGCATGCCGAGGGAGTATTTTGGCGAGGGGTTGGATCCGGGGACGGATGAAGCGGTGAGGGGCTCGGTAGACGAACTGAGGCGACTGGGCGTCGAGGTCGTCGAGATATCGCTGCCGCACACTGAATATGCTGTTGCAGCGTATTACCTAATCGCAACTGCGGAGGCGAGTTCTAACCTTGCGCGGTACGATGGAGTGCACTACGGGTACAGACCTGAGCAGGCAGGGAACATAATCGAGCTTTTCAGCAGGGCGCGAGAGGGAGGCTTTGGTTCCGAGGTGAAGAGGAGGGTGATGCTGGGGACATATGCCCTGAGTGCGGGCTACTACGACGCGTACTACCTGAAGGCCTCGAAGGTTCGCTCTCTCATGAAGTCGGATTTCGACAAGGCGTTCGAGGAGGTGGATTTCATCGTGTGCCCGACATCGCCCTCGCCGGCGTTCAAGATCGGCGAGAAAGTCGACGATCCGCTGCAGCTATACCTATGCGACATCTATACGATACCGGCGAATCTTGCGGGCCTCCCGGGGATATCGGTCCCATGCGGATTGTCTAAGGAAGGACTTCCCATAGGTATTCAGGTGATGGGCAGGCCGTTTGACGAGGAGGGTGTGCTTCAGGCGGCGCGGGCGTTGGAGTCGGTGGTGGATTTTAAGCCGAGACGTCCCCTGCTTACCAGGAGGCGGGCCGGCGACTGAGGAGCGCAGAGGCAAATTGGCGGAGTACGAAGTTGTAATAGGGATCGAAGTGCACGCCGAACTTCGCACTGATACGAAGTTGTTCTGTGGGTGCAGTGCGAAATTTGGCGCAAGGCCGAACACACAGACGTGCCCAGTGTGTCTGGGGATGCCGGGCGTCTTGCCGGTTATGAACCGTCGAGCCTTTGAGCATGCACTTGGGGCGGCGCTTGCCTTCAACTGCCGGATACCTCGAACGACGCGATGTGACCGCAAGAACTACTACTACCCTGACCTGCCCAAGAACTATCAGATATCCCAACTCTACGCCAACCTCGGGACGGACGGTTACGTGGAGCTGTTTCTTGATGGCGCGACCAAGAAGGTTGGCATCCTTAACGTTCACATTGAGGAGGATGCGGGTAAGCTGCTTCACCCGGAAGCGCCGGGCGCGGATTTTTCGCTGGTGGACCTGAATAGGGCTGGGGTGCCGCTGCTCGAGATAGTGTCGGCGCCGGACATGCGTAGTGTGGAGGAGGCGGACGTCTTCATGCGGACGGTTCGGGACATTCTTCTCTATCTAGGGGCTTCTGACTGCAAGATGGAGGAGGGGTCTTTGCGATTTGAGGCCAGCGTGTCTCTCCGGCCGAGGGGAACTGATAAGTTGGGAACAAGAGTGGAGATAAAGAATCTGAACTCCATGAAGGCCGTGGATAAGGTTGTGGACCACGAGATTCGCAGACAGGAGAAGCTGCTGCAATCGGGGAAGGCTGTGATGCAGGAGACGCGCTTGTGGGACGAAGAAAGCGAGATGACAAGTGCGATGCGGTCGAAGGAAGAAGCGAGTGACTACCGGTACTTCCCCGAACCCGATTTGGTGCCGGTGGTGCTGGACGAGGAGTGGGTGGAAGATGCGCGAAAATCCCTGCCCGAGCTACCACACTACCGCCGCCGGAGATTTGTGACCGAGTACAACCTGCCCGAGCATGATGCGTTGGTGATCACGCGGGATAAGGCCATGGCCGATTACTTCGAGGGGGTAGTTTCCGCAGGGGCTTCCCCCAAGGCCGCAAGCAACTGGATGATGGGAGACGTGCTGCGCAGTCTGAACGAAAGGGCGATGTCATTTGAGGGATACACAGTTGCGGTCCCGGCGGCGAACCTCAAGGGGCTGATAGATATGGTTGAATCGGGGCAGTTAAGTTCGTCGGCGGGCTCGATAGTCTTCGACGGGATGGTGGATACGGGGAAGCCGCCTGACGAAGTGGCGCGAGAGAAAAACCTTCGTCAGATATCGGGGGAAGAGGAGCTGGAGACGGTTGCGCGGGAGGTGATAGAGAAGAACCCCAAGCCGGTCGAGGACTTCCGCAAAGGTAAGAAGGGGGCTGTGGGATTCCTTGTGGGGCAGGTGATGAAGGAGACACGGGGCCGCGCCAACCCGAAGGTCGTGTCAGAGATACTGCGCAGACTCCTTTCATCGGAATGAGCTGAGGCATGCTAACGAAGAGGATCATACCGTGTCTGGACGTCAAGGGCGGGAGGGTCGTAAAGGGGACTCGCTTTGTCAACCTGCGCGATGCCGGTGATCCCGTGGAGGTGGCGGAGGAGTACGATCGCCAGGAGGCGGATGAGCTAGCTTTTCTGGACATCACGGCATCGCATGAGGAACGCGACATTTTGATAGAGGTCGTGGCGAGAACGGCGGAACGAGTGTTTATGCCGCTGACGGTGGGGGGAGGCATACGACAGTTGGGTGACATAAGGAACTTGCTGAACGCCGGTGCGGACAAGGTATCGATAAACACTGCCGCGGTCTATGATCCGCCGCTGGTGAACGCATCTTCGGAGAGATTTGGCAGCCAGTGCATCGTGGTTGCCATTGATGCGAAGCTGGCGAGGTCGGCCGAGGGGGAGCCGCTTGGGAGTTGGGAGGTTTATACCCACGGGGGGCGGACGCCCACGGGCAGGAATGCCGTGGAGTGGGCTACGGAGGTGGGAGACCGAGGGGCTGGCGAGATACTCCTCACCAGCATGGACCAGGACGGAACACGAGCGGGCTACGATGTGACGCTGACGCGTGAGGTGTCGCGGCGTGTCTCCATACCGGTTATTGCGTCGGGGGGGGCTGGCGGGCTGGAGGACATTTACAGGGTGCTGACGGAGGGGGAGGCCGATGCAGCACTGGCGGCGTCGATATTCCACTTCCGACAGTTTGCTGTAAAGGAAGTGAAAACCTATTTACATGAGCGGGGTGTTGCTGTAAGAATCTAGCAGACAAGGGTTGAGCGCCCACGAAAGGAAGGTCCTGCGCGGAGGAGAGCATGGCAGAGGAGTGCGAAGAGCTACAGCAGCTAAACAAGCTGCTGAAATCCATGGAGAAGTTCAAAGCGTCGGACTTGCACGTGAAGGTCGGTGCGCAACCGACTTTGCGGGTTCGGGGCTCGTTGCGTACCGTCGATCTTCCGGTCGTAACGAACGAGCAAATGAACGCTCTCGTGGACGGCATTTTGACTGATCGAATCAGGAAGCGATTCGGAGACGGAAGCGACCTGGATTTCTCCCACACCACTGACGACGGGACGCGATTTAGGGTGAATCTATTTCGTCAGCGCGGGCACTTCACGATGGTTTTCCGCCGGGTCACTACTGAGATCAAGACGTTTGAGCAACTGCATCTGCCATCGGTTCTTGAGAAGCTCTCATCATATAGACAGGGGTTGGTGATCGTTTCCGGGATCACCGGCTGCGGTAAGTCGACCACTCTGGCGTCGATGGTGAAGCACATAAACGAACGAAGGCGATGCCACATCATCACCGTTGAGGATCCGATCGAGTATCTACACGGTGATATCAAGGGGTTCGTCAACCAGAGAGAGATCGGGATGGATGTGGATGATTACCAGACGGCGGCCAAGTTCGCGCTGAGGCAGGACCCCGACGTTATCCTGATAGGTGAGATGCGAGACGCGGAGACTTTTCAGACGGTCCTGACGGCTGCCGAAACGGGACACCTTGTGCTGACGACGCTGCACACTTCTCGGGCGCATCAGGCAGTGACGCGCATATTGGACCTGTTCCCTCCGAATCAGCATCACCAGATCCGCAGGGGGCTTTGCTTTAATCTTCGAGCTGTGGTCTGCCAGATGCTTCTCCCCTCGATGAAGGAGGGTATAGATCTGGTGCCGGCAACGGAGATCATGATTGTGAATGCGGCGGTACGCAAGCTGATCGATGATGAGGAATATGCCAGGGTGGGAGAGATTATGACAGTGAGCAGGTCGGAAGGGATGTGTGACTTCACTCAATCCATGGCCGATCTTGTGAGCGGGCACCTGGTGGAGAAGTCGGTTGCACTGGAGGCGGCCCACAATCCGGAAGCACTGGAAATGGCGCTGAAGGGGATCACGTCGGGGGCACGGATCTTGTAGTTGGCGACTGGAGTGGCATGAACTACTTCATACTGAATCCAATTTGGGTGGTCTTTACTGGGTGCATGGGGATCTTGTGGCTGTATCTGGTCATGTGGGTGGGCGCGGACGCCCGCAGCGTAGGCGAGAAGCAGTCTCTGTGGAACGCGGTGTTCTATTCGGTGGGAGCGTTCTGCGTGTTACTCACCTGGGCCTGGCCGTGGCTGGTGCTCTCGTTTCCGGTTCTGTTCATTTCCCTGGTGACGTTGTACACGCCGATACGCAATAAGCACGTTCCCGAAGAGCAGAAGCTTTTCGGCAAGACGCACATGCATAACTTCGGCGTCCGGGTCTTGGCGAAACTCGGTGTCCGACTTGCGAAGAAGATCCCCAAGTCGGAAGAGGGGGCTGCGTCGGAGATCATACTCGCCACGAAGGACGGGACGCCGCTGGAGGCGGCAGCCCCGGGTCGCCGGGTCAAGGGCGCTGTGCAATCGAGCCAGGCGATCATGTCGTGTAAGCAGCTTGTGCAGGAGGCGGTAGACAACCGAGGGACGGACATCCACCTCGAGCCCAAAGGGGGGACGCTTCAAGTCCGCTATAGGATAGACGGAGTGCTCCACAGTGCGGAGCCTTTGCCGGAGGACTTGGGGCTGACGGTTATCTCTGCGATCAAGGTGCTGTCTGACATGGACATAGCCGAGAAGAGGCGCTCGCAGGACGGTCACTTCACGGCTAGGTACGAGGGACGAGAGATTGACTTTCGTGTTGCCACCAGCACGAGCCTTTACGGCGAGACGATGGCAATCCGAATCCTGGACAGGGCGAGAGGTCTGATGCGGCTCCAGGACCTGGGGATGTCTCCGAAGGTCCTCCAGACCCTTGAGAGCATCGGGCACGCATCGAGCGGGATGCTGGTCGCGGCGGGTCCTACGGGGAGTGGAAAGACAACAACTCTTTATGCGGCCTTGGCGGAGGTGGATGCGTTTCGGAAGAACATAATCACGATCGAGGAACCTGTTGAGTATAAGCTTGAGAACGTTACCCAGATACCAATAAACACCAAGGCGGGAATAACTTACGCGAACACACTGAAATCCATTATGCGACAGGATCCCGACGTGATAATGGTCGGGGAGATTCGTGATGCTGAAACGGTCCGGACTGCAATCCAGGCATCTCTAACCGGGCACTTCGTCTTGACCACCCTCCATGCTAACAACTCTACGACTTCAATGTTCCGGCTAGTGGACCTGGGGATAGAGCCGTATCTCATCGCATCGTCCGTGAAGGCCGTCATATCTCAGCGGCTGGTGCGTGTGCTGTGTGATAAGTGCAGGGTGCCGTACAGGCCGAGTTCCGAGCTGCTTCGCCGGTTGGGCCTGTCGCAGGACAGGGTGGAAGTATTGTACAAGGCAAAGGGGTGCGAACACTGCCAGGGAACGGGGTACCGAGGGCGGACGGGGATATTCGAGCTGCTCGTAGTGAATGACTCAGTAGGCGAGTTGATGCGGCAAGGGGTCTCTCTTCAGCAGTTCCGGGCGGAGGCCCGAAAGAGGGGATTGCGGACGCTTGAGGAGGATGGGATTCGAAAGGCCGTCCAGGGGACGACGTCTTTGAAGGAAGTGGCGCGAGTGACTTCATGACAGGCGGTGAGACATGGGTATGAACATCGTGATAGTGGTGGGTCTGATCGGGCTGGTCTACTATGGTTGGCAGGTGGGAATATATGATGCGACGATCACGCTGGTCTGCAGCGTTGCGGCGTCGTTGTTCACTTTCATGTTCTACGAGTACGTGGCAGAGTTGTTCATACTTCGCTTCTTCACTAAGAGTGAGCAGGGCGCTGACGCGGCCTCGTACTGGATAGTTCTTCTGCTGCTGTTCGTGGTATTTCGACAACTCGCAACCCACTATTTCCACGACGAAAAGATGAAGTTCAACATATACTTCTACCGGATTGGCGGACTGGTGGTTGGATTTCTGGCGGCGAGGGTCATCTGTGGGGTAGTGGTCGTGGGTTGGCTCATGTTTCCGTTCGCGTATGCGTTTCCGCCTCCTGATCTTGAGACAAGCAAGATATTCCTCAACACCGACGGGGCGCTTCTTCACCATGTGGAGCGGCTGAGCCAGAAGGTGGGTCCCAAGGACGAGGAACGTGTCTTCCGAACAGACAAGTACACAAAGTTCAAGGAGCAGGCCAGAGAGGAGTACGAACGGCGCAAGGGGGGAGGAGTCGGGGGGGAATATCAGCCGTCTGAGCCCGGCGAGTTGGACCCTGCGAAAAGCATCAAGCATAAACAGGAAATGTATGAGGAGGCGGGCGGGTAGCCGTCTGCCCTTGCGGCCGCTCGCCGTATGGATCTTCTGATAGCAATACTGAGAGTTGTTGGCTTTGCCGCGCTGGCTGTGGGGGCAGTTGTTTCTTTCTTCGGCATATTCCTTGGTGTGCCGGGCCAAGTGGTGATCGCCTGTATCATCGGTGTCCTCGCTTGGGCGACGGGGTGGGAAAGGATCGGGCTCATCCCGGTCCTGCTGATGCTGGGCATCTCCGTTTCTCTTGAGGGTGTGGACTACGTCGCCGGTTTCCTGGGGGCGAAGAGCGGCGGCGGGACGTTCGTCACGGGTGTCTTCGCCCTGCTGGGAAGCGTGCTGGGAGCATCTGCGGCAGCCTTTGTGCCTATTCCTGTGCTGAACATTCTGTTCGGCAGCTTCCTGGGAGGTTTTGCGGGAGCTTCTGTGTACGAGTACTGGAGGACACGACGAACGGGTGCTTCTCTTCGCGTCGGTCTGTATACGGTTTTCGGGAGAGTAGTATCCACGCTTCTGAAAGCTGGGACCGCATGCGCGATGATTGCGTTTTCCCTGTGGTCTCTGGTTTCCGCTTAGGGTGATGTAGTGTTGAGGCAGTTTGGCCTCTAATGACGGAGTCATCATGACGGTCGGGCTTGCAGTGGATTCTCTTGGTGCCGTGGGGCTGGGTGCTATGGGCCAGCGCGTGCTTGTGTGCTCTCTCGTGGCGGCATATATCCTCGCCGGAGCGCTGGCTGTGGGGCTTCGGGTCGCTCGACTCCTTAGGCTGCGAGCGCACTCTCCATGGGAGCGTCTGGTACTGTCTGCGGGGCTGGGGCTTGGAATCATCTCGCTTCTTGTGCTGGGGCTGGGACTGGCGGGCATGCTGCGGCCGACCGCTTGGGTGTTGCTGCTGGGCATCCTGATCCTGACTTCTCTTGGGGATATCTTTCATCTTTTCGGGGAGCTGCGGAGTGACTTCGGAGTCATGCGCCCTAAATGGGGCTTTGAGTACTGGGTTGCGGTCATGTTGGTGGGGATATTCGCGGTGAACTTCTTGGCGGCCTTTCTGCCGCCGCTGGATTACGACGTTCTGGAGTACCATTTGGCGGCGCCTGCGCAGTATGCTCGCGAGGGGCGCGTTTTCTTCATAGAGGACAACGTCTACGCGAGTTTACCTGCGAACGTTGAGATGCTCTTCTTGCTTGCGATGAAACTGTCCGGCGGCGCCGTTGCAGGTGCGTACACATCGAAGTTGCTTAACGTTGCGGTCGGCGTGCTGGCCGCGGTGGCGGTATGGCGAGCGGGGGCAAGGCTGTTCACGCGACGAGTGGGTGCGGTGGGGGCGGCGATATTCTACTCGGCTCCATGGGTGTCGATAGTCACCGAGAAGGCGTACGTGGAAGTGACGATGGTTTTCTTCTGCGTGCTTGTGATGCTGGCGGCCGCGAGATATTGGGCTGGGCCTGCTGAACGTCGCAGTTGGCGAGAAGCCGCCATCGCCGGGATCTTCGCCGGGCTCGCCGTGGGCGCCAAGTACCCCGCAGCGCTCTTCGTGCTCGTCCCTGGGGTGCTCTTCTTCCTTATTGCGAATCTCTGTGCGAGGCGACGATTGCTCAAGCACACCGTGATCTTCATCTTGTGCGCGCTGGCACTTGTCTCCCCGTGGTTGATCAAGAATTACATGTACACGGGCAATCCCACGTACCCGCTGCTGTACAGGATTTTCGACGGGGGAAACTGGGACGCGATGAGGGATGCCCGATTTGCGGCGGCGCATTCACCCGGCGATGTTGGGGGTAGGGCGCTTGGGCAGGTGGTCGGAGAGTACTTCTTCCTTGACGCGCTGAATTCGCCCCTGGTGGTGGTCTTTGCTCCGTTCTTCCTGGTTTACGCCACGAAGGGCCGAAGAAGGGTGGCGTTGTTTCTCTATGCATCCTTCGTGCTTCTCGCGTGGTTTTTCTTCACGCATCGAATACCCCGCTTTCTGATACCTGCGCTGCCCGCTCTGGCACTGCTCGGCGGCTGTGGGGTCGAAGCTGACCTGGCAAGGTGGTGGAGAGTTGTGTGCCGGACGCTGTTCGGGATTCTCCTGGCATACTGCGTCATCGTTCCGTGGCGCATCAACGTACAGGGCTTGAGATTCCAAGAACTCTTGCTGGGGGGCCAATCGCCGTCTGAGTATATGGGAGAGGTGCTAAGGGTAAGCCGTTCTTCTTACTCCTCGGAGGCGATTGACTTCGTGAACAGAATTCCTCGGGACAAGAAGGTGCTTTTCCTTGGCGAAGCGCGAACCTTTTACGTGACACGTCCCGTCATAGCCCCGACTGTGTTTGACGCGAAGCTCACGGACCGGATCAGCGGAAGTGGTGTGTCAGGAAGGGCGTTTTGGGAACTTCTTCGGGAAGAGTCGATTGATTATGTCTATGTGAACGCTCCGGAGCTGCGCCGGCTTCAAAGCAGCTACTTGTTCGAACACGAAGGTCAGCCGCACTGGGGTTACAGCGACTGGCTTGATCTGGATGTAGTCGGAAGAATGGTTGGGAAGTACTTGAGGCCGGTCGCGGCTTTCTCCCACGATGACGCCCGGGGTCGGCCCGCTTTCGTAGTGTACAGTGTGATGGCGGAAGAGGGGGGACGGGAAGACGCAGGGAAGCCCAGCGGTTGATTGAGACCGGAAGCCGGATATAATTCCTCAGATGGGCGATTGGCTCAGTGGCTAGAGCGCCTGCCTTACAAGCAGGAAGTCAGTGGTTCGAATCCACTATCGCCCACCG
>Ga0180437_10005614_pt1 | contig 17066 bp, 17 predicted proteins | sample SS_ome_4_FD_132410 | JGI IMG/M metagenome (GOLD analysis project Ga0180437, IMG submission 132410) | Hypersaline lake sediment archaeal communities from the Salton Sea, California, USA - SS_3_D_1 metaG | ecosystem: Environmental > Aquatic > Non-marine Saline and Alkaline > Hypersaline >... | reverse complement strand
TTTTGCAATCCTTTTTTGCAAGGTTTTTAAGGTTTCTTCCATGAAAACTTGCAAAATTATACCACAAAAACCACGCCTCGCAAGACACAAGTGCCTATAAAACAGAGTGATTACGCAAATCTATAATCTTTTTCAGGGACGACTAATTAGGGCGGCAGGGGGGTAATTTTGCACTTCTGGCCCCCCCGAACGATTTTGCTCGGTCCTGCGAACCTTGGTTGATCCACAACCTTTGGGACGTTAATAATTCTTTGCCCATTTTTCGAAAAAATCGCACATTTTTACGATTTTTGCACTTCCACCCTAACCTCTTGCCCTGCAAAAGCTTAAGAAGATTCACCGCCCCGCCTGGGTTCGTTCTCGAAAAACTCAATCGCACCCGCCAAACTGTCATAAACCTTTGTCGCTGTTTGAGTTACGAAAACCGAAGGCCGTTGCTTCGCCGTCCAGATCACGTATACTTCCTTTCCAGCCTCGTGCGCATGCTGCAATTCCCGCTCAACTCCGCTCGAAACAAGCGCCCTGCCGTCTTTGAAGGCAGGAATGAAGCTTACGATCATATCGGATTGCTCAACCAGCAGAAAATCTCGCGCATAAGTCTGGCTATTAATATCGCCCTCAATCTGCCGTATCTGCTCCAACGCAAGCCGAATCCTCCCACCCGGTGCGGGCAGTTCGACAAAATCCTGACCGCGATCAGCCGCCTTTTTTGCATAATAAGGCAGGTCCGACTCTTCCAGATCACCCGGATCAAAGCACGTAAACAGACCCTTCATCGCGCTTCGAAACTCGTCAATCCGCCCCCGCACGTCCGGCATATCAACCACACCGCTCATCGGAAAGCTTAAATACGCACGCCGCCGACCAGGCTCAAAACACAGCCGATAAAACGCCTCGACCGTCTCGGCCTCCATCCCGCGAGCCATACAGTAGAAAACCGCTCCCGAATCAATCCCGTTAACCAGCATCTCTGTCCCAATGATCTCCTCTTCCCGCCACACCACCAGGTCTTTGAGTGTGTGCTCCATAGAGTGCTCCTTCATCAGCCGTGCGTGCAGGTCGACAACGCCGTCGATAAGGCAGACGTACATCTCGGCATTGAGCTGTCGCATCTGGTCGAAATCTACCGCCGGAAACAAACCGTGGCGCCACCGAAAAGTTGCATGAGTGTTGACGATTAAATTCCGAGATTTCTTTGACTTTGCGATTATGTCCTTGAAAACGCTCCGCCGAAGCAAGCTCAGCCTTTTCAGCGGCACGTCCAGAATCCTGCCGGGTCCGATGTCAGGCGCCTCGGCATACATCATATCACCGACGTTGCACAACAGGACCTCTTTACCGTTCCGTGCCGCCACCTGACAGACCTTCTCAAGGTAGCTTTTCTTGTCAAGACCCACCATGCCCATCACGACAATTATCATGTACACGTCCTCGAATGCATGGTATCGGAAATGACTCTCATCATCGGCCCTTACAGATTCTTCAATCGCTGTTCGCGATCATGTGCCTTGAGGGCTTCGATTAGTTCGCCCATGTCTCCGGCCATTATCCTGTCGAGACTGTAAAGAGAAACGTTGATTCTGTGGTCGGTCAAGCGATTCTGCGGAAAATTATAGGTTCGAATCTTATGGCTCCTGTCGCCTGAGCCTATCATCGTCTTGCGGGCAGAATCACGCTCGGCGCGCTTCTTGCTCTCGTGATATTCATATATGCGGCTTCTCAGAATCCGCCAGGCCTTTGCCCGGTTCTTATGCTGGCTTTTCTCATCCTGCATGCTGACCGTGATGCCCGTTGGAATGTGCTCGAGCCTGATCGCGCTGCTGAGCTTGTTGACACTCTGTCCGCCCGGACCGCCCGACCGGCAGACGTGCTCGACGACATCATCGGCACTTATTTCGACCTCCAGCTTTTCCGGCTCAGGCAGCACGGCCACCGTGGCGGCCGAGGTATGGATTCTGCCCTGGGATTCGGTCTCCGGGACCCGCTGGACACGGTGTCCACCGCCCTCATAGCCAAGCGCCGACCACACGCCGGAGCCCTTGACCGCGAATATTACCTCCTTGAAACCGCCCCGCTCTGACAGGCTGAAGTGCAGCGGTTCAGTCTTCCACCTGTAAGCCTCGACGTACTTAACGTACATATTGTACAGGTCTCGTGCAAACAAGGCTGCCTCCTCACCCCCGGTACCGGCACGTATCTCGACAATCACCGAACTTATTGCATCGTCGTCGGCCATAACCAACGCGTTCCGTATGTCCTCGAGCAACCTCTGTTTGCGTGCTTGAAGTTGGGCGATTTCTTCTTCAGCCAGCGCCTTGAAATCCTTCTCGACCGTATTGTCCGCCAGAATCAAGTCCGCATCGGCGATGTCCGCAATCGCTTTCTTGTACTCACGATATTTGGTCACTATCGTCCTGAGCCCGCCCTGTTCCTTGGACAGCTCCACCACCCTTGTCCCGTCACGAGCAACGGCTGGGTCGGCTATCTGCCTGTCGATCTCGTCGAAACGAGCTTCGATTTCTTTGAGCTTGCTCAGAAGCGCGTCTGCCTTTTCAACCATAACAGCACCTTCGTATCACGCACGCACAATGATTGATCATATTCGTACTCTGCGCAATAAACATTACGAACTGCAAACAAAAAGGCTCCAACTTTGTCCGTTCAACAAAACAGGAGCCGAAATTGCCAATCAAAATCACCTATTTGGGCTGGTCTTTGCTGGGCTTTTTCATATAGTCCTTGCCGTACTTCTTCTGGAATCGCTCGATCCGCCCGGCAGTATCGACGAATTTCTGCTTGCCCGTATAAAACGGATGGCACATGGAGCAGATTTCTGCGTGAACGTCTTTGGCGGTGCTCCGCGTCTCGAACGTGTTGCCGCACCCACATCGGACGGTTACCTTATTGTATTCAGGATGTATTCCTTTTTTCATAAACAAAGCGCTCCAACAAACCTAAATCATTAATTCTAACATAATCGGCAAATTGTTCAACGCAATTTTGCCGGGATTTCGCCGCCGCGTGTGCATCTGCGGCAACATCCTGTTTTCTGAGCCCCCTTCCACGCCTAAGGCCGTGTAATGTCCTACAAGGCGGTAGTCCCGACTCAAAGGCTGGTTCCACCGGTCTACACTATCTTGTTGATTTTCTCTCTGGGCGCTCCACAGACCGGGCATTTGTCGGGAACATCGTTGAAAAACGCGTTGCCACAAACGCTGCAGACAAAAAAATCGCCCTCGTGCAGGTCCTTGCCGTGCTTGAGCGACTCCAGCGCCGTATTGTATAGGCTGTAATGCACCTGCTCGACCGCCATCGCGTTCTTAAAGCTTGCAGAGGCCGCCTTGTGGCCTTCCCGGTCGGCTTCGGCTATGAACTTCGGATACATCTGCTTGAATTCCAGACCTTCGCCTTGCATAGCCGTCTCCAGGTTCGCCTTGGTGGTTTTAACAAGCCCCATCACGCGCAGATGCGAATGTGCGTGAATGGTCTCACCCTCGGCCGCCGCCAGGAAAAGCCTTGCTATCTGTGGATAGCCTTCCTGCTCGGCAGCCTTGGCAAATGCCAGATACTTACGATTGGCCTGACTTTCCCCGGCAAAGGCCTCTTTAAGATTCTCACTTGTCGCCATAAAAAGAACCCTTTCTAAACAATCACCCGACGTTTTACGTCCCCAAAACCGGGCCCAATTCCCGGCTCAAAGGAACTTCTAAATTACCCGGCAACTCTGGAAATGTCAAATCCCCAATCCGCCAATACCGTCCGCACAGCAGTTTGAGTTATATGAATCCATCTGAGTTCGCAGCATTATGTGAAGCGACTGCCCATGGCGGGCTGCGAAAGTTGGTATCGGGAGTGAATGAGCCGTGCGAAATATTCTCACAAAGGGTGAATTGGGAAATCGGGGCATCGCACTTTGTTATTTATCACTCAATAGCCGGGATCGCCCAGTTTATACTCTGAACAATAAGTTTTTGAAAAGGCTTCGAGCAGTAGGCATCCGGCCAATGGGCCGGGAGGATTGTCACAATCCGACCATCTCCGTATTTCCTGGTCCAAACAGACGGATACTCGGTCTCAGTGCCCTTCTCCCTGGCCACCGCCAGCAGATGACAATCAGCCGCGAGCGGCGTAGACTGGTACAGCTCACTGTGGAGCTCGAAATATTCGGGCAATCCTAGCGTAACAGGATGGTCTCGATCCGTAACTCTCACCTGAATCATGATGTCAACGTCATCGTGCCTGATGAAGCTGGCACCATATATCTGACGACATTTCTCCCACTCAGGAAAGGAGTAGTAGGAAGCATGGATTGCCACAACACCCTTGCCTCTTCGAATAAACTGGAGCAGCTTGTTTTTTTGCCCCTCCGTGAGCACACCGTCGGCTGACTTGAAGCAGTGGTTCATTATAATCCCATCGAGTCCCTCTGCCTCTGGTGAATTCAGGAAGCTGCCGCCACGGACCACCTCAATATCGATTGGGATGCGTTTAGGCAAGAAGTCGGTCAAAATCTCAGCAAAAGCGTCAAAGTCGTGCGCGAATCCGCCGACCCAAAGCACGGCCCGACGTCTGGGAGAGTTGCCTGTCGGGCTCGAAGCGCATCCGGCCAGGCTCAATACACTTGAAACCGCGCCCGCGGCCATCAGAGAGCCGCTTTGTAAAAAGTCCCTGCGTGTAAGCTTATTATCTGACATAAACTGCTCCTTTTTAACTTAACCTGCCGCGTCGTTGAGCCTGTGGCTGCTATGGCAGTCCGTGCAGACCGGATGCGATTGATACCCGGATAGCTCCACACCTGGTATCGTATGCATCGAGTGGCATTTCAGGCACATTATGTCAATCTCATCACGCTCGAATGTGATGTCAGGCGGGGTAGCACCTACATTCTCGTCGTTGGCGTGCGAGGCGCTCAGACCGTGGCAATGAATGCAGGGAATGTCCTTACTCAGGTGGACTTTGCTGATTTGCTCTTTAACAAAACCGATGTGGCACACATAGCAGGCAGCATTTGCGCCGAGCACATCGATCCGGCCAGCGGGCTCGGCGGGATTCGTTTGAGAGCTTTCAGTGGGCGGTCCAGTGCATGAGTATGCGAAAAGCAACGACCATACAGACATAACGCCAAAGGTCAAGGTCAAACTCACACGCGTTCCCAATTTCTTAACCATTGATACTCCGGCGTAAGGTTGGCGTAATAGTTTCCAGTGCATTGGCGGATGTCTTGGCGCTCGGCAGATGTCACAGGTTTGTGTCGCTCGTAGGAACCTCTGACATTTACATCAAGCTGCTCCGGGATGTTAACGCCCGGGATTACGGAGGAGATGCGTGGTTCGGTCAGCATCTCTTTTAGAAGACTGGCAGCTTTCTTATCCACCCGGCCGGTGAAATGGCTGGGTCTGATGTTAAAAGTAGTCCCCGCTCCAAAAGGCTTGAGGCCAATCACTCCCACGTCCTTTTCCTTCGCCAGAGCCAGAAGACTGTCGCCGCCCAGCTCTGTGGTGAGAAACAGATATGGGAAGATTATCACGGAGAACTGCGGATATTCGTTAAGTACCCGGCGGAACACCTTTGGGTTATGAGCCGAGATCGCAAGCCAGCGGACCTTGCCCTGCCTGCGGACCATCTCAAAGACCTCTACTACCATATCCAGGGCGCGGTGACTGACCATAAGCATCGTGGCCATATTCTTTTGTCCTTTACCCCAGGTAGCCCCGACAGGACGCCAGATATCAAGGTATTCGGTTTTGTAGTCCCTTAGACGGTCTTCGATTGATTTGATCATCCCCGGCTTGGAAAGTTGCTTCTCATATTCTTCCGTGACCTTTTGCGGCCAGGAGGCAAAGCCAATATACCAGTTCTCCCGTCGCCCGCCGTCCATGGCCTTTCCGTAAAGCTCACATTCGTCCGCTATGTTATTATCGACATAATTGAGGCCCAGTTCTGTGGCGCGGTCAAGCACCGCTCTGCGGTTTTCAATCCCACCTTCTTCGTAGAAGCCGCCGTGCCCGCCCAGACTGATTTCGGAGATCATTAGACCGGTCTTGCCGAGCCGGCGGTATCCCATATCAGGATTGTAACTGAGTATCTTGGAGTGAATCAGCGGCTTTTCGACGTTGCCGGAAGCGCACCCCTTTGCCGCCAGCGCACCGGCCGCTGCCAGGGAAGTCTTGCACAGGAAGCTCCTTCGCGTGATCTTGTCTTCATCGGCTCTCATAAAGCCTCCTTCAGTAAACCCTGACCGACTGGAAGTGCTTTTCCATCTTTAACTGACCCGGCATTTGCCATATACCTTCATTTTCGCGGTGACGCTCCAGTTCTATTGTCCATACTACCAAATCTACCTCAAAATGCAAAACGTCAGTCAAGCGGTAACTGTCCCAACGATTGTGGGACTTTTTTCAAAGCTCAAATTGTTGTGCTTTTCGGGCCCCATGAGCCACAAGCACTTGTGTGCAAAATGCCCGACCACAGAGTCTGGGACAGTTACCCGCTCATTCGGGGGTTGAGGTTCGGGCGGATATTTGGTAAGTTTAGGCCATGGACAGGTGTTTACCGGCGGACGGGTTGTTGACGGTGTTTCAAAGGCAGGAGAAATCATTATGCGTAAGATTCGGTTTTGTGCGCACGTTGCGGTAATCTGGATTCTGGGTGCGGCTACGGTTTCGGGCGGTCATTTTGAGCAGACGGACGTTTTTTTTGGCGGCGAGTTTGGGTATAAGGAGTTTCGGATTCCGGCTCTGATTGTGACCAACTCCGGGGGGCTTCTGGCCTTTACCGAGGCCGGTATCACCGGCGCCGATGCCGGCAATCGCGACATACTGCTGCGTCGCTCGAGCGACGGGGGCCGTACCTGGTCGGGCACGCAGCTTATTCTCGACCATGACACGGACAGATGCGGCAGCCCGGCTGTGATTGTGGACCGCAAGACCGGACGTATTCATCTCTTAGCGGGGGTCGCCCACACATGGGTCTTTCATTTTGCCAGCGACGACGACGGCGTGACATGGTCGAGACAGCCGGACGTTACGGAAACTTACGAGGCCTTCAAGAGCAGATGGCCGTGGAATCGTATGGACACCGGTCCCGGCAAAGGCATCGAACTTGTGCGCGGAAAATACAAGGGCCGGTTCATAATGCCGATGTGGCTTGGCATCGACGATAAGCAATACCGCGCGGGTGTCATCTATTCCGACGACCGCGGAGAAACGTGGAAGCCCGGCGGGCTTATCCGTGAACAGAATCTGAACACCAACGAGAACAGCATCTATGAAGGCGTCGACGGGACGTTGTGGATGAACGTCCGGGGTGGTGACAGCCGACCGGCGGTCGAAAGAGAGCCTTACCGAATGATGGCAAAAAGCAGTGACGGCGGCATTACCTGGTCGAAAATACACCGCAACAAGTCGCTTGTTACGCCGCGCTGCCTGGGGTCAACGCTGCGATATTCCTGGCGCGAAGAGGACCGAAACCGTGTGCTGTTCTCAAACCCAGCCGACAAGCAGCAGCGGATCAATATGACGGTACGCCTGAGCTACGACGACGGCAAAACGTGGCCCGTCGCAAAGCAGATTTTCGAGGGACCTTCGGCGTATTCTTCACTTGCAAGGCTTCCGGATGGCAGTATCGGGTTGCTTTACGAGCGCGGTGACAGGCACAAGTACGAGAAAATGACCTTTGCGCGTTTCACGCTCGAATGGCTCACTGACGGAACCGACAGCCTTAAATGCGAGACCGCCGCGGGTGATGTTCCGCCTGAACTGAAGAGACCGAACTATCGCGTGACCGAGGTGAATGGAATCGGACACGAGGCTGGTGTCAGAAGACAGGACCCGAGCAACGTAATCAAATTCAAGGACAGGTATTATATCTGGTACTCGAAGGTCGTCCGAAAACCCGACAAGCCTTTCAGTGCATATTTCGGCGAGATATGGTATGCGAGCAGCAAAGACGGCCTCAACTGGACCGAGCACGGGCGGGCACTCGGCAGGGGCCGAAAAGGGGCGTGGGACAGCCGAGGCGTACTGACGCCGTACGTGGCGGTCTTAGGTGGTCATCTCTTTATTTTCTACACAGGCACAGGCAGCGAGGAGCCTTTCGAAAGCAACAAGACCCTGCGCCACATCGGCATCGCCATGACGGACGAGCCGCACAGCGGCTGGCGAAAACACGAGTCGAACCCGATTTTAAGCCCTGGCGCGAACAAGACGGACTGGGACGGGCTGCTTGTAGACGACGCGCATCTTATCGTGCGAGACGGCAAGTTCTGGCTCTACTATAAGGGCCGAAACGGCGTGACCGGCCCCGACCAGACAAAATGGGGTCTGGCGGTTTCCGATTATGTGACCGGTGCGTATGTCAAACACGAAAACAACCCCATCATCGACAGCGGACACACGGTTTGTGTCTGGCCCCATCGGGAAGGTGTCGCGGCGCTGGTAGATTTCGCAGGCCCGCAGAAGCACACCGTCCAGTATGCGCCGGACGGTATGAATTTAGTGCAGTGCGCAAAAGTCAAGCCGCGGGTCCTTACCGGCTGCGGACCCTACGACCCGGACGCATTCACCAATACAAAGTACGGCAGGGGCATCCGATGGGGAGTAGCACAGGACGGTCGCGGCGAGCTGTATATCACGCGATTCGACTGCGACCTCGAAGCGCCCGAGCGCAAGTGAGCTAAGTACCACCAGCCTGAGATGGAAGGGCCACGTGTAATCAGAAACTTGTTTATTGGAAGCATATCGGGAGTAGAACAATGAATTGTCGTGAGAGACTGCTGGCTGTTTACGAAGGTAATGAACCGGACCGCACGCCGATTACAATATTTATCACAGACACCGACATTGAGGACGGCCCGCCCGACTGCGTACTCGGAAAAAGGAGCAATGATACTATCGCCGAACTCCTGAGGTTTCATGAGATTCTCGGCATAGACATAATGCTCAGGGTAAGCGCACCGGTATTCGAGCCCATCGCCTTCAATGTCGACACCGGGAACTGGAAAAACAACTGGCGGCTGAAGGAAGACGGCAAACACCTTGTCCACAGGATCAGCACGCCCGACGCAGACCTGCAGGAAACATTCAACCTGGAAGGCGAAGAATTTCACGGTGATTACTCTGAAGACTGGATGAAGCTGCGCAACATCCGCATCGAGCCGCTTATCAAGGGCGAGCGGGACCTTGAACTGATCAAAAAACACAGGCCCACAATTCCGGTTTATGACCTCAGCGACATCCAGGAGATTAAGCAGAGGCTGGGCCAGAGGGGGATAATCCTGCCTCGCGTCCCCAGCAGCGTCTTCAATTATGCGGTTGGCCTGATGAAACTCGAAGAGCTCTTGACGGCCCCGATACTGAAACCGCAGTTCTACAAGGAACTGATGGCGCTTTGCGAAAACGACGTGACCCGGGTAGGCGTCGAAATCGCGAGGGCCGGTAGCGACGTGGTCCGCGTCGTCGGCAATATTGCCAACAGCGGCATGGTAAGCGTTGATTTCTACCGCGAGCATGTCTACCCATATGAAAAACGCTACGTCGAAGCATTGGCCGCTGAAGGCTGCAAGGTGCTTTTCCATAACTGCGGACAGTGCGCGTCGCTGCTTGCGGTCTATCGGGAAATGCTCGACGGCCAGGCCCTCGAATCGCTCTCAACGCCGGCTACAGGAGGCGACGTCAGCGACCTGAAGACCGCCAGGGAAGCTCTTGGTGACAACGTAGTAATGGTGGGCAATTTCGACCAGGTGCAGCTGCTAAGAAACGGAACGCCCGCCCAGGTCCGTCAGCAGGTTCGAAAAACACTCGACCAGACCGCCGGTGACAGTCGCTTTATCTTCAGCACGTCCGACAGCATAATCCCCGGGACCCCCGGCGAGAACGTCCACGCCCTCGCCGAAGCCGCACTCCAATACGTCAACAGATAATCGGTAACATGCGCCAGGTTGATTGGGCGTTTTAAGGCCGTTGGGGTTTGGTCGGTTCGATAGGAGTTTGCCTTTTATCCTCTGCTATGGGTCCGACTTTCCCTGTATATCTTCTTCCTTTTTAACCGCTGAACAGCCACACTGACGACATGGTTGTGATCGAAGGCCAGATTCGCCGGAAGTTTCTCGATGTCGAACCATTTCGCAGCCGCGGCGTCGTCACCGGCCTTTAGCCGGGTCTTGTTCGCGATGCCCAGGTATACTACCGAAACGACACGTCCTCGCGGGTCGCGCCCGCACTTGCCGAAGGCGCCGAGCTGCTCCAGCTCTACATCGACAAGCCCGGTCTCTTCGGCGAGTTCACGAGCGGCGGCAACGCTAAGCTCCTCGTCAATCTCAATGAAACCGCCCGGAAGAGCCCAACTGCCCTTAAACGGGTTTTTGGCCCGTTGGATTAACAAGACATTTGGCGCACCGGCGAAAAATCCGAACACGGCCATATCGACCGTCACCATAGGCCGCGGCCACTCGTAAACATATCGCCCCTTCTTCGCCATATCCGACGTCCCCATCTACTCAAAAAACAAACACGTTCAGGAACGCAAAAAGAAAGTATATGACCAGCGGCACTGCCAGTCCACCAAAAATCCGTGCAAGGACACGGATAACCGGTTCCCGCACCCGGTGCGCCCCCAACAGTCCATTTATGGTTATCGGCAAATTCCCTTTTCTTTCGATTACTGCAACGGCAGGGAGGCGCCGTGCGTCCACATTCGGGGCCGTCCGGTCGGCAGCCAGTCGGCGGTGAAAAAGGACCTATAAACAGCCCTCTGACAGCATGTTTAGCCTCTAAGCTTGTGAGCAAGAATAGCCGATAGAAACATCGGAAGGTAAGTTTGCAGATTATTGACTTGATTAGAAAGGGCGGCATCGTGTAGAATGATGGCAGTAAAAAGTAGATCGCAAAGTCAATGTTCTCGAGTTTGACGGAGGTCTAAAATGGCTAAGAATGTTGTAATAGTATTGGCTGCGATAGCTGTAAACGTCTGCCTGTTCGTCGTCACCGGGTGTGAAAGCGACGCTCAGACCGGCACGCTCTTGGGCTCGGCGGCAGGCGCCGGGGTAGGCCAGCTTGCCGGCGGCGACACCGAATCGACATTGATTGGCGCAGCCGTGGGCGGGGCTGTTGGCTACGGCCTCGGAAACGAAGGCGACAAAAAGAAGACCCGCGCCGAGATCGAGTCACTCAGGCAGCAGCAGAATACGGTCACGGTGTGGGTTACGAACAGCAACGGCTCGAAGAGCCCGGTTGTTCTGCGAAGAAGCGGCCCGACGTACATCGGCCCGCAGGGCGAAACCTACACCTCAATGCCGACGGAGGAGCAGCTAAGACAGCTATACGCCAGATAGTGACGGGACGTCAGGTTAGCAGGACTCGGTTTCGACAAACACGACGCCCCGAAGCGGATAGAGTCAGAAAGCGAAGAAGGCATGCGCGCTTGCTTCGCTTTTTCTGTAAATCTCGATATTTGTTGCAAGTGAGCTGACGGTCGCCATCATGCGTGTCTGGCCAGGGAAGTTACGAACAGTGCGATAGCCCCCAGTTCAGCGACCGCAAACAATGGCCAGGAGAAGTGAGACCTGTAATCGGGGAGTGCCCTGTTAAGGCCCGCGATACAGAACACGACCACTAAAATCACCGCCGCCCCAATAAAGCCGACCCAGTTGAGCTTCGTTGCGCTTATGGGGCGAGATTTCGCATCGCGGTAAAGTATAACTATGGCGAACAGAAGCATCGTAAGCGATACCAACACGGGCGCCAGCACCGGTCCGGCCCAGACCATCGGTATCAAGAACAGTATGTCCCAGTCCATAATCGACGCCGGCCAGTTCAAGAGCACCTTGAGCCACACATAATAGAAAATGTCCCAGATCGCGAAAATCATAATAAAATAGGCGAGTCTCTGCCGCCGATTGCGTCCCGCAAGCAGACAGCCGGTAATAATCAGGACTATCGTAGATGCCTCACGACCCGCCTCAACCGCCAGGAGCCGTGCCCAGAGCAGGGCCGAGCCGAAATCCGCCATCGGAAAGGTAAAACCGTCGGGGTGGAATATCTGCCGCAGGTAAACAACCGCAGCTGATTCGATATACGCAAATGCTATGCTGAGAACGACCACGACCCCGAATCTTTTCAGAGCATCGTGTGATTTGGGCATATCAGGGCCCGACCACCTTGAAGAGCCGGAGGCGATTGCATGTTGCTCGATTTGCCCGTCTGATGGACTTTTTCGCGTACCTTTCTTGCCGGCTCGTTCCATAGGCCTTCGCTCGTCAGACCGTAACTGCTATTTTCCAACGTTGTTCACGGGCGCCTTCGGCGGGGCCGGTATGGCTTTGCCGGCGAGCCGTGTGGCAGTCTAAAGCTTCTTCAATTCGCTCAGCAGCGCGGCAATGATCTTGTCACTGCTCACTGTCGCTGTTTTCCGCCCGTGACGGTAAATATACCCTTTGTTCTTCGCGGCACAAACCGCAACGTCCGTGTCCGCGGCCTCACCCGGACCGTTTACGATACACCCCATCACCGCGACACGCACCGGCTTGTCAATTTCGACAAGAGCCTTCTCGACGCGTCTGGCCAGCTTTACAATATCCACCTGGGCTCGCGCACAGGTCGGGCAGACTACCAGTTCCGGCACCGACCGCCGGTAAAGGCCGAGTGAGGCCAGAATCTGCTGTGCTGTTGTCACTTCCAGCAGGGGATTACCCGCCAGGCTTACGCGGATAGTGTCGCCAATGCCCTCGGCCAGCAGCGTCCCCAGCGCCACCGCCGAAGGTATTTTTGCCGCTTTCGGCAGGCCCGCGTGTGTCAGGCCGAGATGAATCGGATAATCGAACTCGTCCGCAATCTGACGGTTGACCTCAATCGTTCGGACGGCGTTGCTGCTCTTGGCGCTGAGCACAAGCTGAGCAAACCGCCGCGTCTCGAAAAGGCGCACATAGCTTTTCATCTTCTTTAACATCAGGCCCGTGCGTTCCTCCGCAGGCGGCGCAGCAGCTTTAAGGTCACGGATACTCGCCTCATTTATCCCTATCCGCACAGCCGTACCGTGGAGTTTCGCCGCATCGATGATTCTGTTGATGTCCTGGCGTCTGGTTATATTTCCGGGATTCAGGCGAATCTTAGCGGCTCCGGCTTCTATTGCCTCGATGGCCCGATCGGTACTGAAGTGAATGTCCGCAATCAGCGGAACGCCAACTTTCTTTACGATTCTCGCGAATGCCGCCGAGTCTGCCGGCGTTGCAACCGCGACCCTCACCACGCCGCAGCCCGCCCGAACGAGCTGCTCCACCTGTCTTACGCAGCGCGACACCGCGACCGTCGGCACCTTCGTCATCGATTGAATGACAATATCCTGCCCGGAACCGATTTTTATAGGTCCCACGCGGACAACTCGTGTTTTTCTTCTCTTAACCATACCCGATAGATGAATTCTACCTTGTCGGATGCTGCTCGGCAAATTAAAATACGTCCCTTTATTTAGCGTTTATGTACCGGCTCAATTAGGCCCGAGTTCACGTTTATCTCGTTTGTTTCATTAGCCGATTCAGTGCATATTGAAACGCTGCCGGCGTGCCGATTGAAAGGATGCAGAGCAATGCTGACAATACTTCTTGAAATTGCCGTCGTCCTCTTTGTGGCCTACTGGGGACTCGGCTTCATACTATACTTCAAGCAGCCGACATTCCTTTACAAGCCTGTTCGCTCGGTGCCGTACACGCCTGAAGAGATCAACCTCGATTTTGAAGATGTCGGCTTGAGAAGCGAAGACGGTTTAAGACTCAACGGATGGTATATTCCGGTGGAGGGTTCGGAGTTTACTGTACTGTTCTGTCACGGAAATGGCGGGAATATTATGCACAGGCTGGACAGTATTAATCTGTTGTACGAGCTCGGCGTGAGTTGTTTTGTCTTCGACTATCGGGGATACGGCAACAGCCAGGGAAAACCGTCAGAAGAAGGTACCTATCTGGACGCTCAGGCGGCGTACAAATGGCTTACCCAAATCAAGAAGTTGCCCGCCGAAAAAATCGTTATTCTTGGAAAGTCCCTCGGAGGCAGCATTGCCGCACAATTGACAAGCACCGTCGAGGCGGCGGGTCTGATTATCGAAAGCGCTTTTACCTCTTACGCGGACATAGGGCAGAAATTCTATCCCTATATGCCGGTCAAGTGGTTCGCAAGATTCAGCTACAGGACCATCGATTACATCCGAGAGGTTCATTGTCCCGTCATGATCATTCACAGTCAGAACGACGAAGTCGTTCCGTTCGAATTTGGTCTCGAACTCTACGAGGCGGCAAACGAGCCCAAGGAATTCATCGAGATTTTCGGAAGCCACAATGACGGCTTCCTGTATTCAAGCGAGACCTACAAAAAAGCCTGGAGCAAATACCTTAATTTCCTTCACGATCGCAAAGCCCGCTCAAGTCCGCACCACGCCTCTTAACAAGCGTTTTAGAAGAGAACACCTCCTCCTGAACAGAATCTGCCGGTGACCGGCAATGGCGGCAAGTCCCGAGGTAAATGAAAGGTTGCTGCAGATATGGATGAGGTGAATTGCCGGATGAGGCATTGAGAGAAAATTCGTCTGGGCAGAAGAGGGGAGAGGGCAATTCTGCACTCTTTGGGCCCGAATGATTCTTTGACAAGGTGGACCTGTGTTTGCGATTCCGGCCCGGCCGGCTTAAGGCCTTACCGTATCTTTCTCACTGCCGAGAGTATCGGCGCGCCCAGCCCGAGAAGCAGCAGTGTGGCGGGTTCGGGGACAGCCAATTGAATCTCTGAGACCGAATATGCGTTGTCTCCACCGGCTGCGGAGAACCGCACCTTGTTGGTTCTTACCGGAAAAGCGAACTGAAGCCACTGCCCGTCATCATCCGGATTGGGCCTGGTCTGCATTCCCCAACCATAGTTATCATAGTTCGGAACATCCCAAAGGGTATGCCAGGTTTGGCCGTCCGGGTCATAGTATTGGAGAAGATAAGCGTCATTGTCGTCAGCTTGGACTATCGCGCCTACGAGGGCATAGGTGCCGCCTAAATCGATCTCAAGGATGGTTGACAGACCGTTCCACCATACCGTTCCATCCTGCCACTGCGTGCCTCTTGGGCGAAATATCTCGTCAGTGACAGAGTATAGGTTGCCTGCCCCAATCGACCCGGAAACAAGTGAGACTTCTCGCCCCGCTGCAATGTTGCTAAGGGTCGCCTGCGCCGGTGCGATCCCGACCAACAGCAAGGCGAACACCACCGCACAGCTCTTTAGAAAAGTCCCCCGTATAAATGTGTCGATAATTGTATAGGATTTCATCTGCCGGTACTCCGTTTTTACTTGTAAGTTTCTTCGTTTATATGGTTTTTTCGCTTTTTTGAGAAAGCAAGCAGCGAAGTCGTCGTGTCCGGAGGATTCACTTTCTCCGTGCTTCCTTATCCCTTTCCCCAGTTTGAGAAGATGAATTTATTTTAGTCGTGTACATCCGGTTGTCAAGTAAAAAACTGGCGTTAGTTAAAAAATTCCATAGAAATACGCCTTCTCTGGATTGGTGGTATCAATGATTCGGTGGACCGGGTCCGCCTGGAAGAGCCGAAAATTTGGCCTAAAACGACCGCTTAGATAGGGAGGTAAAACCAATGGTCTGAGGCTGAGGCGTATATCAGGTAGCGTATACCATCGGTTTAAGTCCACGCGCAGAGTATCCGATAGTAATGTTTAGTTTACAGATATACCTGGCCTCGGAGTACACGTTTCGTTCAAATCCCGCTACAAAGCGGAAGTACGGCCAAAAAACAGCAGGAGAGAGGGTCATAGGTGTTGCAAGCACCGCCAATAACTGTGCTAACTGATCAAGATGCCGAAGCCATGCCATCCGGTGTCGATAAGATTATAGGGCTTGAGCTGGAGATACTGGGCCGACAACTGCATTTTCGGCTTTGTGCCACGAACACCCGGGCGAGGCTCCCCGACATCGTGCCAGCGGCACGGACGCTCTCGAGAATGATCACCGATGTTGTACTTGAAAATGTCCAACGAAACGGCGGACACATCCCGTGCAAACGGGGCTGCACACACTGCTGTCGGTCAATCATACCGCTGGCAGTTCCTGAGATGCTTTTCCTGGCAGAATCCATTCAAAGAATGGCTCACCCCCGATGCAAGGCCCTGCAGCGATCATTCCTCGTGGCTGCGCGCCGTCTACTGCGTAAACCGCCCCCTGCGGCGTTTCTAACGCACCAAGTGTCCGATTCATCAGAGCGCTCAAATGAACTCGAGTTGATCTCCACCTGGTACCAGAGCCTGAAGCTCGATTGTCCCTTGAACTCACAAGGAATTTGTGCAATTTACCGCTACAGGCCGCTCGCCTGCCGAGAGCACTTCGTCTACGGGGCAGCCGAAGGGTGCACCGCCGGTTCATCCGCGGCAGAAGTGGTTGATATACCGATCAGAATGGTTGACGCACTCGTTCACCTTAGCGCTGATCTCGAAGAAAACAAACCGGAGGCCATTATGATGCCCCTGCTGTTTGTATGGTACGAAAGAAACGCCTGCCGGGCCCGCCAATCATGGCCCGCAGCGGTGGTCGCCGAGTGCCTCGCAGGTATCCTCAAGACGATGGCCTCGGAGTATTCTCTGGCGGCCACCGCACCCGAAGGATAACATTGACGCGCGAAATTGAGTTTTTTGCTGCGGTATTGTGTTATCGTCCCAAAGTCTGTCGCTGCCGGAGGTGAGCAGCTTTTCTGTGAAAACCAATTAATATCCAAATCGCCTCACAAGCCCGATTACCACCGCCTCAATGCGACAGTCCGCCGAGCAAATCGCTTCATAAGCTTCATTCGCAGGCTCAAGACGAACGTGTTTTTTCTCTTTGTAGAACCGCTTGAGTGTTGCATTTTCATTATCCAGGACGGCGATTACCAACTGCCCGTTCCGGGCCGTCGGCGCGTGCCGGCATATTACGTAGTCACCATCCCTTATATCTTCTTCAACCATACTCTCGCCGCAGACCTGAAGGGCGAACAGTGCGTCGGATGACCCGAAGTGGGAACTGAGCGAGAGGGATTGTTTTTCCTCAACCGCCTCTAT
>Ga0180437_10005612_pt1 | contig 17075 bp, 15 predicted proteins | sample SS_ome_4_FD_132410 | JGI IMG/M metagenome (GOLD analysis project Ga0180437, IMG submission 132410) | Hypersaline lake sediment archaeal communities from the Salton Sea, California, USA - SS_3_D_1 metaG | ecosystem: Environmental > Aquatic > Non-marine Saline and Alkaline > Hypersaline >... | reverse complement strand
TTTATTCCCGCCCGCACAAAGACTTACCGCACCAATACCCCTTACGATTTCGCAGGTTTTCGATCAAATTGTGCAGGTTGCTTCTATTACGGGGGGCTTTCTGCGCGCGAAAGGAAGATAGCGTATGGCGTATAGCGGATAGGATAAAAAATAGCTTATAGCGTTGAGCGGTTAGCGGATAGAAGAGAATACAGGAGACAGAATGTTGTTGAATATAAAAATCCGAAATAAATCAGTGTTTATTCGTGTTCATTCGTGGTTAATCCCCTGAGGGGTAAATTGAAAAAACAAACCCAATCTATTCGTGCTGCGTGATGCGGAATGCGTGATGCGGAAAGGAGATATGTGAAAATACACGGGTATCGGGATTCGGAAAACAAAGCATGTCCTGAGCGCAGTCGAATGGGCCAATTGTCTCGTATTGAGTAGTGTGTGATGCGGAAAGGATTATGGGAAAATCTCTATTTATCTTCCAGTGTGACAATCTTCGGATGTGCCATAAGCTCCGGGCCGTTTTTGTTGCCGATCACGTTGAAATACCCGTCGTCGCTCCAGAAGACGAATCCCGCCAGTTCGGGATAGCTGGTTTCGAGCTTTTTGACTACGTCCAGGCAATCCCTGGGCCGATCCCGCCGGCCGCGGATTCCAAGTTCCGACCACCAGATCACTTTGCCGGCGGTTTTCTTCTTTTCGACGGCCCACTCGTACTCGGAAAAAGGCAAGCCTGTGCCGTAGGCCGATTTTCCCAGGATGTCCACGTATGCATCGCCCGGATAGTACTTTTGAAGCGCGCCGCGATTGGAGGTGGTATGATAGGCCCAGATGATATTGTCGAGGCCCTTGTCGCTGGTAAAGTAATCGTGAACCAGGCGATAGAGCTTGATGATGTTTTCAGGGCCTTCCTTGGCGTGCCACTTGTTCCTGTCGTCGCTTTCCACAAAGGGAGTATAGACAACCGGTATGCCCTGATCCTTCAACCACTGCACATTCGCGGCCATCCGGTCCATCTGCTTGTAGAAGTTCTTCCTGGTCGGATTATCAGTCGGCGCAAATATCGGATCGATATCGACCGGATCGTTCCAGGCACGGCCGGCCGGGTTGGCGTAAAACGTGAATACTCCTACGATCAAGCCGCGATCCCACATTTTCTTGACGCCGTTATTCCACGCCGAATCGGGGAAGGGATCGTCGTTAAAATCGTATGTCAGACATCCGTAGCGGGGCATTTTTCCCGTGTGATCGTATACTTTCCGGAGCCAGTTGCTGGCATGATCCATGTCCGGATTCTCATTATGTACCCAGGTGGCCATTTGCCCGAACATGTAGCGGCCGTTTCCCATCTGTTTAAGATAGCCCAACACCTTCTCCGCCTCCGGCGTCTTACTCTCACACACGACCGGCATAAGAAAAAACGCCACAAGGAGTACAAGAGCGAGCCTCTTGCCTTCGGTGCAATCATGGTTCAGTAGATTCAAAGGTGATCTCATAAAACGTCGCTCCGAATAATCAGTGTTAATCTGCATCCGACTTGTCTTTTAGCTTAGCTTCTAAAAGCTCTTTGTTAAAGACAAAAACTCTAATCTCCTGCTCGGAGGTCTCTTGCCCTTCAAACACAACGGTAATCAAATGCATGCCAATATGGCGCCATTCAGGCCTCCATTTGATATACTCCTGGCCGTCTCTTTTTATTAGTTTCATGCCGGACGGATGAGGCTTTTTTAAGCGAACGCGGCACCTGCCCGGACGCTCGATCTTTATCATATAGATGTCGTCATGTGCTTTTCTATCGGAAGGCTTCTCGATTTGAAGCCGAACCTTTCCCTCTTCATCAACTTCGGTTTGCATGGCGAATAATTCCAACGCGTTTTGCTTTGCACGAATAAGGCAAGGCAGAAGTATGCCCATCAATATGACGATAATGGACATCACGATCAGGAGTTCAAGAAGAGTAAAACCCTTTGGCCGCAATACCGGTTTCAGTTGTGAATTGTCATTTCGCATCTTCTTCTCTAAGGAAACTCGCCGTTTTGTATAAACTGTTTCCAGCCATAAATAGGCGGCTGCCCCGAATGGCGGTTCCTAGTTTACTTAGTCTGCTATGAAAACAAAACAATTCTTCTTTTGGCATTGATTTCACGGATTTACACAGAGATATAGGTAAACCACGAATACCTATACCTGTGGCACAATTGGCACAAGTTAACACGAATGAACTCTAATTTCTAATGCGAAAACAGGCGTTTTGGAAGCTAAATCAGTGATAATGAGTGAAATCTGTGGCTAATTTCGCTGTTTTTGTGCTTTTAGCTGCGGCAGTTGTTCCACCAGGTTTGCCATAGGGCGGCCATTTTTTCCACTTTTTCGGGATACTGTGACGCGAGATTGTGGAGCTCGGTTCGGTCTTTTTCGAGATCGTAGAGTTCCCAGCCGGACTTGCCGTATTCAGCTTCATTTGTTCTGTAAGGGCAGACTCTGTTCGAACGACGCTTTTAACCGCTCTGTTTTGGTGAAGATGTTGGTGCTGATATTCACTGAAGCCATGCCCGGCGCGGCGCCGTGGATACGCACGTCGAGCGAGCCCAGTTGTGTGTCGAACATACTCTGGGTCTTGTAGCGTGCGGAGACGCTGATCATTCCGTCGAGCTGCGTCACCGTTCCGGTCATCACCAGGGGTGTTCCCTGAGCCTGCGGAGCCACTCCGGCAGCGCTGAAGTGGAGCGATCCATCGGGGCCGACGGACCAGATTGCATTCTCAAAGATCGAACGCAGCTTAGCCTGAGCTTTCTCCTTCGTCTGGACATCCCATTTCAAACCGACTGTGCTCATTATGCCGCCGCCTCCGTGAGGCTTGCACTCCCATGAGACGCTTTCGATACGAGTGATCTTTCCAGCGGTTCTTTTGCCGACAAGCTCATTCATCCGAATGGGTTTGGAGGCATTGTTTTTGGCCGGTGTTCCGACTCCTCGTAGGATAACCACACCCAGCGGTCGTAGGCGTTCTCCAAAAGGCCAGCGGGCCTGGCGCGAACCATCCATATTGAGAAGGAGCATTCCCCCGGTCCCGGTGACGCCCTTGACGTACATTTCCGGATCGGCGACGATATAAGTATCATCCGACCACTGAGCGGCGCCGTGAGGCCGTCGCATCGGCCCCGAGCTTTTGTCGGGTGTTTTGAACGTCAGCTCCTCGAACCGCCCGTCAGGGTGCAGAACGAAGAGGCCGCCGTTAATGACTGATTTGGTCGTACGTCGGTGTGGGTAGTCCGTAGGGCGTCTTGATCCCGTATAGACAGCTTCCGACCGTTTCCAGACCGATCCGGCATCGACAAGCACGGCCCGGCCGGCAGAATCCACGAAAACCTGGTTGACTGAGCGCCAGTACGTATCGTGTTCGGCGCCGTCTGGCGCACGGTTAACCACTAAGTGGTGAATTTTCGGCGTTTTGTCCTTTGGATCCACCATATACAAACCGCCCTGGTTCTTCCAAATGCGAATAGGCACCTGCCGCCCGGTGGAATTGCCCACGCCGGTGTTGCTTAGCGAGACAATCGTTACATCGTGAATTCGGATGTTGCCGTAGCTATCGCCTCCGCTGTAATACGTTGGAGTGGGGCTCCATGATCCCTGGCGTTCCAGGTTGCGACCATCATGCACATAGCCACCCGTGACAGCATAGAGATAGCTGGTCCCGATGATCAATCCCCACTTCGATCCGGTCGCAGCCGAGATCTTGTAGAGGGGTTTGTTTTGACCATCGAAGAGACGCTGGAGCGATCCATTGGCCTCCAGTCGCCACAGGCCTGTCACCGCGTCGGCTACCAGGGGGCGGCCGGCAGTGTCCAATCCCAGGCTCACCGGATGGCTGAAAGGGCCTCCGTGTGTGGTGCCATGACCTTGGAAGGCCAAAACAGGCGTTCCGTCGGCAGCGATTCGCCATATTTTCGTAGTTTCGTTGACCAGCTTGGGCGTATCTAAAACGTATATACAATTGTTGGACTGGTCGGCGACTATGGCCTTGGGATTGTAGAATTGTGCCGTACCGTAGGGTCTCGGCTGTTGTCCGACGAGGCGGTACAGGTTCTGTTTGTATCTGGCGATGAATAATACGAGGTCGCGCTCGCCAGTCGGAGGTGCTATGTTGCCCAAGGTTGATTCAACACCGAAGGCTATCGCCAGAGCCAAAATTGCCAAATATAATCGCGCTTTTTGTTTCTTCATCGAAGATCTCCTGCTTTCCGAATATGGTAGTTTTTCAACTGCGGCAGTTTTTCCACCAGGTTTGCCATAGGGTGGCCATTTTTTCTACTCTTTCGGGGTATTCCGACGCTAAGTTGTGGAGTTCGGTTCGGTCTTTTTCTAAGTCGTAGAGTTCCCAGCCGGACTTGCCGAGGCTGACGAGCTTCCATTTGCCGGTTCGGACGGCTTTTGCGCCGCCGTATTGCCAGTAGAGGACGTCGTGGGGTTGGCGTTGCTTGCCCTGGAGGATCGGGAGCAGAGACTTGCCGGGGATGGGTTTGGTCTTTCGGCCGTTGATCTGGTCGGGATAACTCGCGCCGGCGATTTCCATGAAGGTGGGCATTATGTCGATGATGTGGCCGACCTGGTCGGTCTTTGTGCCGGGTTTGATGACGCCTGGCCAGTAGGCTATGAAGGGAGTGCAGTTGCCGCCCTGGTAATCAGTGGATTTGAACTTGCGATAGGGGCAATTGCTGGCGTTTGCCCATGCCGGGCCGACGCAGCGGTAGCCCTCGACGGGACCGGGCGGGATGTCCGGCGTCGTATCGGGCGTTTCGGGGCATCCGCCGTTGTCGGCAAGGAACAAGACGAGCGTGTTATCCCATTTGCCGATCTGCCTGACCTTGTCGAGCACTCTTCCGACCGCCTGGTCCATGCGGTCGACCATCGCGGCGTAGACGGCCATTCGCAGGTCGGCCTCGTCTTTTTGCTTTTCGCTGAGCAAGTCCCAGGCCGGCACGCGCTCGTCACGCGGCGACATGGCGTATTTGGGATCGAACATGCCGATCTCGATCTGCCGCTCGTATCGCCTGCGGCGGAGCTTGTCCCAGCCGATCCGGTATGTGCCGCGATACTCCGCGATGTCCTCGGGCCAGGCGTGCAACGGATAATGCGGCGCGGTCTGCGGCAGATAGAGCAGGAACGGCTTGCTCTCGTTCTTGTACTCTTCGAGCCGGGCGATGGCATAGTCGGCGAAGGCGTCGGTAGTATAGAAGCCCTTATCCTCGGGAGTGTATCCCATGATGACTTTGTCTTCGATGGCCCAGCGGCGGGGGGATTTGCGTTTTCTGCCGGGCTTGCCCTCGCCGGGCCGGGCCTCGATGCCGGGATTCCAGAAATTGCAGCATCCGTCGGCAAGGCCGTAATAGCGGTCGAAGCCGCGAGTGGTCGGCAGGGGTCTTTGGTGCCACTTGCCGGAGATGAGCGTGCGGTAACCGGCGGCGCGCAGGACCTCGCCGAAGGTGGCGCCGTGCTCCATGTTCTGGACGCCGACGGCCTGGTCGTACTGGCCGGTCAGGAGAGTCGCCCGAGTGGGGCTGCACTTGGCACAATTGTAGAATTGTGTGAAGCGCATGCCGCTTTGTGCCAGTCTGTCAAGATTGGGCGTTTTGATTTCACCGCCGTAGCAGCCGATGTCGGAGTAACCCAGGTCGTCGGCCATGATGAGGATTATATTGGGGCGGGAGCCTTTGGGCTCGGCAGCTTTCAGGGATCCGGGCAGGGCAAGCGAGGCGGCGCCCAGTCCGATGGTTTTAAGAAAGTCGCGTCTTGTTTGGGTGCGTTTGTGCATACCGTTCTCCTTGCGTTGGCGGTCGTGTCAAGAGTAACATCGGCGACTATTGTAACCGGTTCGGAGGGAATGGTCAAACTGCGAAAGGGCTACTTGTAGTGTGCCTTGACACGTGCTTCGCCAGTGGAAACACGGCCATGATCGCCATGTCACTGGAATGTCGTCGCTAAGATACAAGGGCGAGACGCCCTCGCTACGAACGCCTTACGGCGTCACTACGAACCGTGTCCTTAGTGAACCGAGCAGGAGATGCAGGGATCGTATGCCCTGACGAGCATCTCGCACAGCTTGGTGACTTCCTCGTCGCTCTTGCCAAGCTCGATCTGCTGGGTTACCAATTCCGCCATGTCGTGATGGATGTTGGCGTTGTTCTGCGTCGTCGGGATGATGCAGTTGGCCTTGGTGATTGTGCCGGTATCGTCAATAGTGTAATCGTGGTAGAGTATCCCGCGGGGAACCTCGACGGCGCCGACACCCTGGCCGGCCTTGACTTCGTACTCGGCGCAGATATCTTTGAGGTCGTCGTCAAGAAGCTCGCCGATCATCTCGATGGATTCTACGATCGCGTGCTGGATCTCGATTAGCTGTGCGACGTTGTTCATGTACGGATTATGATTCACCGGCGCCAGGCCGAGAGCTTCAGACGTGGCTTTGGCCTCATCGCACAGGAAGTCGTAGTTGTTGTTGAATCGCGCCAGCGCTCCTGCCGCAAAAGACTCGCGGCTGAGCTTAGTGAATTTCGAGGTAGTAAAATCTTCCTTGTATTCGTTGGTCATTGCCAGGTAATCGTCCTCGGGCTTCACCACGCCGTCGGTCGAGACCAGGTCGCCGCCTATCCAGGGGTAGCTGTCCTCGCCCTTGAGCGCTACGAATTCGGTTTCTCTGACGAAATCCGGCAGGGTAAGCCCTTTGAACACCTCAACGGCGGTTGCGACGTCGTCAAGTGAGTCCACGAGCCTTTTCCTCATGACTTCGAGGTCAGCCTTTTTCGGCGCCTTGCTCAGGCCACCGACCACCAGACTCACCGGATGCGTTGTTCGTCCGGCTACGAGATCGCACAAGTCGTTGGCGAGTCCCTTTAGCCGGACGGCTATGCCGACGACCGCGGGATGGGACTCTATAAGCGGAATGACGCTGTTTACATCCAGCAGGTCGGGAGCGGCGAGAAAGAAAACGTGCAGCGCATGGCTCTGCATAGTCTCACCATGCTTTGCCAAAAGGCGCAGCGACTGAGCATTTTTCGGAATCTCTATATCCATAGCTCTTTCCGTGGCCCTCAGGCTGGCGAGAGTATGGCCGATGGAGCAAATCCCGCAGATTCTGGAGGTCAGCGTCGGCGCCAGCTCGTGAGGCTTGCCTCGCAGAATCGCCTCGAAGAACCTCGGCGTCTCCACGACCGCCCATTGGGCCTCTATCAGCTTGCCGTCCTTGACCGTTACGTTTATGTTGCCGTGCCCCTCGACGCGCGTCACGTGATGCACGTTTATCTTCATATTTGTTTTTTTTATCATTATCCCACCATATCATTGAAAGCGCCGTAGAAGCGCATTCTTTCGACAATCGCGGCCTCGGAATGGCCTTTTTCCATCAATATTTGTTTGAGCGATTCGAAGTTGGCGTCTTCGGCCGGACCTCTGCAACCGAGGCAGCCCACCCCGCCGGTCGGGCAGACTGCGTCGCAACCGGCACGAGTGATGGGCCCCAGGCATATCTGGCCCAGATCAACTACACAGGTGTTTAGTTTTTGTTTACATTCCACGCAAACGGGATATTTCGGAATCTTGATGTCGGCGCCCGTGACGATATTGACAACGATCCTTTCGACTTCTTTCTTGGAGACCGGACAACCCGGAATTTCAAGATCGACGTCCACCACGTCGGCGATCCTCTTGACCTTTTCGGTCTCAACCTTGTGCTCGCCATAGACTTCTTTAACAACGTCGTCGATTTCGAACCGGTTTTTCTGCTGGTTCACTCCGCCGAAGCAGGCGCAGGATCCCATCGCAACGAGGATATTGGCCTTTGACCTTATTTCTTTGATTCTCTCAACTTCGTCGGCTCTGGAGATATTTCCATCCACCAGAGCGATATCGTAGTCCTGACCTTCGTCGGAAGAGACTTCTCTGAAGTTTACCACTTCCAGCAGCGACAGAAAATCGAGCAGCGAACCTTCATTGTTTGACAACTGCAGTTCGCAACCCTCACAACCGGTGAAGTCGAACACTCCGACCCGGACTTTTTGTGGCTCTATTCCAAGATACTTCACTATATTGCTTCCTTCAGATTTAGAACAGACCAGTAATCGAACACCGGACCGTCAACACATGTGAAAGTCGAACCCACCATGCACCGGCAGCACTTGCCCATCCCGCAGTGCATTCTCCTTTCGAGAGAGACGAACATGCGGTTCATGGGAATGCCCAGGTCATCCAGGTGGTCGCATACGAATTTGAACATCACCGGCGGTCCGCACACGATCGCGTAGGTATCATCCGGCGTAATGTCTATTTCCTTGAACAGGTCCGTAATCAAGCCGATTTTGCCTTTCCAGTCGCCGTTAGCCTCTTCCACGATGGTGTGCAGCTTTATGTGGTCCACCCTTTCCCATTCTTCATACTGGTAGGTAAAGAGCATCTGGTCGGGACTCTTCGTGCCGTAAAGCACGTGCACGTCCTTAAACTCGTCTCGATGCTCACAGGCCCAGTAAATCGGAGCGCGAAGCGGTGCAAGTCCGAGCCCGCCGGCGACCAGGAGAATATTATGACCGGCCATCTTCTCCATCGGGAAAGACGTGCCGAACGGGCCGCGTATGCCGACCTTTGCTCCTTTTTGGGCCTGGTGCAGGATGTTTGTCGTGCGACCGCTCTTTCTGACGCACAGCTCGACATATTCCCTGTTGTTGCTCGAACTCGAAATCGAGATAGGGACCTCTCCGAAGCCAGGCACTTCCAGCATTACGAACTGTCCGGGACGAAAATCAAATAGCTGCCGCTCGGCGTCATTCAAAATCTTCAGATGAAAGAGTTTCTCAGCATCGGTAAGCTCAACGATGTTAATAATTTCGCATTTGTAAACCTTGTCCGTTCTCATCAAGACATCCTTGTGGTTGTACGGCGGAGGCTGTCTCATGAACGGCTCGGTGTTTATGTCTTGTTTGGGCAGTTTGTAGTCCATACTTAGTCTTCCATTTGTAAATCGCTGATAACGTCTTTCGGGTTTATTCCGGCCAGACAGGCTCTGCCGCATCGGTTGCAGCCCACACATATCGGGTCATCAGCGTTCTGGGCAAACCCTCGATAGTGGTGATAGAACCTGTATTTTAGTCTGTCTTCCTTGAGCGGCCGGAAATTATGTCCGCCGGCGACCTCCGCGAAATCATATAGGTTACACGAATACTGAACGCGCTCCTTACGGGAGCTCTTGAGGTCAACGCCAACTGTCTCTTCAATGCCGTAGCAATAACACGTTGGGCAGACCATCGCACAGGTGCCGCAATTGAGGCACTTGTCGCCCCACTTCTTCCAAACCGGGGATTTGAATTCGATGTCCAGGATGCTCGGAAGCCCGGCGACTGTGACTTTCGCCTTGAAGCTTTCTTTGATGTGTTTTCTGCGGGCAATCAATTTCGCATTGTCGCCGTTGGCCGGCTCGCTGACCTTGAAATTCTTGAGATAGTTGAATGCTTTGGAGGAACTTATGGTCAAATAGTATTTATCTCCGATATCTCTGCAAAACAGGTTGAAGCCCCGGTGTACGGTATCATGGCCGAGAGATTCGCAGAAACAGTCCTCCAGCGGCTCATGGTCCATCCCAATCAGAAAGGTGTTCATTCTTCTGGCCTTGTAGTAGGGGGACGGATATGATCCACCTATGAGGATCTTGTCGAGGATATTCAGGGCGTTTATGTCACAGGGTCTTACGCCTATGATTACCCTCGGATTGACCCTGTACTCGACGGTCTGATCCCAATCCTTTTCGGTGAAATCGAATCTTGAAAGCTCCTCTCTGAAAGGCAGGAAGAAATTCTTGACCGACGAGTAGGTAATCGTGTAGTCCAGGTCCATCTCATCATAGGAATGTACTTGCTTGAACTGATAGATCGCCGAGCCGTCGGCTCGAGTGTCAACCTGCTTCGGTCCGATTGTTTCATTCTCGGCAATCAGGCTTTCAACAAATCTTTTAAACTCATTTTTGGTAATCACTTTATGGATCATCTGGTAACTTCCCAAGAAAAGCCAACTAATATAACCCCAGTAGACTTCGTTAAGTCAACGGTAGTACTTTATCAGTAAGACGTATGTTCGTCAAGATTAGTTTCTAATTTTTTAGAATTTCTAAGAAAGTTGTTTTCTTATTTTTGAGAATACGCATGTCGAATATGAGAATTTGTGCGAAGAACACTCGTTGGAAGCGTCAAACTTTAGAGTGTATCCTGGCTTTGTAAGGTATTTAAGCATCGTATTCTTCCCGAATGTACCGGCGGAGCAGGTCGGTAAGATCGAGGCGCAGCTCCCTTGCAGATTGGCCGGCGGCCTTTGCCGCACGCGAGGCCAGATGAAAAAGCCGGCAAAGCTCTCGAAAGGAAGGGCCTACGAAGCAAAAGGTAACTGTGCCGAGATAAGTATGCAGAGAAGGTTGGTCCGCTCCCGGCTCGGCCAACCAGATTCGCACCATGCGTTTTATGCTGCCCGAAGGATCGCTTGAGAATCGCGGAAAATCAGGATCGCGATCGTAGACAACCGTGTGCGTATTCGTTCTGATCCATGCTTTACGCTCCTCGACATGGAAGAACATACCAGCCATCTTGCGATACCTCCAAACCTGAATTCTCCATTAGTCCCTGGCGGCCACCCGGCTGACCGTGATTCATAACAGAGGCTCAGGCCGCCCCGGTGCTGACTATCTCTTCGGTTTCTCGCCCATCAGCTCGGCCACCTTCGGTTCGATAGCCTCGGCCCATATTTTATAGCCGGCTTCGTTGGGGTGCAAGTAATCCGGCATCACTTTTTTGGATAGAAAGCCATCCTTTGTGAGGAACTTGTCGTTGATGTCCAGGTAGTGGATCATCTTGCCGTCCGCAATTTTCGACGCCAATAACGAGGCTTCGGCGTTCTTCTGACGCTGATCCGACGGCTCCGGACCTCTTGGGAAGATGGCAAGGATCAGGATCTTCATCCGGGGGCATTCGGCGTGGAGCTTCCGGCATATAGCGATGATCCCGTCAGCGATTTCCTCGGCGGTATTGTCTTTGCCGTTGGAGTTGTTCGTGCCGATCATTATAACCGCCAGTTTCGGTGATATCCCCTCCAGATGCCCGTGCTCCAGGCGCCACAGGACGTGCTGCGTCCGGTCGCCGCTGAAGCCCATGTTGACGGCATTTCTACCGGCGTAGTACTTGTCCCAATACTTCTTTCCTCCGCCCTCCCAGCCGTGCGTGATCGAGTCGCCGATCATCAGCAGGTCCACGTTGCCCTTCGCGACTCGCTCATTGACGGCGTCGTTTCGCAGCGTCCACCAGCTATGACGATGTGCGGGCTCAAGTGCCGAGTGTTGCTTTTGCCCTGCTGTCAGAACCGGGCTCGACAGAATCAAAACGGTCAGTGATGCGATCAGAAATCTGCTCTTCATTGTTTTGTTCTCCTTGAACTAATGTTTTCGGGTTATCCCTTTTTCTTCTCAAAGGTGTTGCGAGGGCTGTTGTCGGCATCATATTTGGGCATCCACGTCGCCAGCTCCTCTTTGACGCGGTCGTACTTCGGATTGCCTGCCAGATTCGTCCACTCCATCGGATCGTTCTCGTGGTCGTAAAGCTCCTCCACGCCGTCTGCGTATCTGATGTATCGCCACCGCTCGGAGCGGATCGAGTGATTGCCCTTCTGGTATGTCGTAAGCGTCGGATAGTCCCACCGGACGTCGGGACTGGCCAGCAGTTCCCTGATGCTCCTGCCCGAGATACCGCTCTTTCGCGGCAGGCCGCACAAATCGACCAGCGTCGGATACAGGTCCATCAGGTTCACTACCCGGTCGCATTTCTTGCCGGCCTTCGTCAGGCGCGGGACCTTGACTATCAAGGGACAGCGGGTCGACTCTTCCCAGAGATGCGTTTTTCGATACTTGAGCTTCTCCGATAGGAACCAGCCGTGGTCGCCCCATATCACAACGATGGTGTTGTCGGCGTACCTGCTGCGGGCAAGCGCATCGAGCATAACGCCGACGCAGTCGTCGGCGTAGCTTACAGCCGCCAGATAGGCCCGGGCGGCCTCCTTAAACTTGTCGTACTTCTTGACGCGCAGAAAATCCTCGCTCGGGCCGTACTTGTTCCGGCCGTTGGGAAGCTTGATATCGTCAAGATCGTCCTCGCGATACTCCGGCGGCACGACCTTGTCGAGCGGATACATATCGAAGTACTTCTGCGGCACAAACCAGGGCAGGTGAGGCTTCGACAGGCCGACGGCCATGAAGAAAGGCTTGTCGAATCCCTTTTCCAGTTCTGCCGCGGCCCAGAGCGCCGTTTGATAGTCCTTGGTTGCCTCGTCCCGGCCGCCGGTCGGTCCCCAGTCGAAAGCCGCCGATTTGCCTCTGGCGATGCTGCCGTCGGGCATGGGCAATTTGTTCGCCGGGCCGGCTGAAGTATCGGGACTGCTGCTGCCTCGGCTGCTGGTGGGCACGAACTTATCGAACGCCCACTGGCCTTCGTCAAGCCCATCGGCGGTCGCGTGCTTGTGGAAAATCTTGCCCCGGGAAAGTGCAAAATAACCGTGCTTCGAGAAATACTGAGGCAAAGTCACGGCGTTTTTCGTTCGCGCGGCGTTCTTGAGGTTCTGAGAGTTGCCGTACACCCCCGAATCGGAGGGCAAGATCCCCGTCAGCAGCGCCGAACGCGACGGACAGCAAACCGTCCCGGGACAATACGCCCGGCTGAAGACCATCCCCCCCGTTCGTGCCAACTCATCGAGGTGCGGCGTTATGGCCTGAGGATTGCCCCCGAAACACCCGACCCAGTCATTCAGATCGTCAACGGCTATGAACAAAACGTTTGGTTTCTGCGCCCGCGATCCGGCCGAGCGCAACGCCGCCGGCATTGTTACAGCCGCAGCGCCGGCACTCAGGAACCTCAGGAAACTCCTCCGGCTGATATTCGTCTTTAACAAAACTCGACAAGCTCCTCAAAATACCTCATCCGGGACCGCCCGGCCACACCGCCGAGCCTGAATATCACATAGAATACCCAATCCGAACTGAGAGTGCAAGCGCTTCTCCCGTGGAGTCAAGACTAACGAACCTCGACCGTGCACGTTTCGATAGTTTCTCCGCCTTCATTCTTTGCGGTCAACGTGTAGGTCGTGGTTTTCGTGGGCTTGACGTTTGTCGAGCCCAGGGCGCTGACCGATCCGACGCCGGGCTCGATGAGAATCTCGGAGGCATTCGAGACGTGCCAGCTCAATGTGGCGCTCTGGCCCTTGTCCACTTTCTTACGTGCGCTGGCAAAGCTGTGAACGGTGGGAGGTTTGATACCTTCGACTTTGGGCGCTTCTTCTTCCTTTGGTTTCTCAGTTATCGCGACCAGCCCGTCATTCGGCTCGCTTATCGCCTGATCCTCGGTCTGTGCTTTAGCCGTAAGAATCGCGAGCTCCCGTTGGGCCTGCTGTTCTTTTGCAACGGCCTCATCGCGTTGCTTTGTCAGCTCTTTCACCTGGGCCTGAAGTGCGTCGCGGGAGCTTCTTAGCCCGGTGAGATCTTTCTGCAATTGGCTGCGTGAATCGGTAATCTCTTTGAGCTGCCCGGTAAGCTTCTCGATCGATCCGGTCAGTTTGGTGACCTCGCCGTCCAGGCGCTTACTTGAGCCGGTAAGATCGTCGATCTGGCCGCGCAGTCTCTTTTCCTCGCCGGTAAGTTTCGTAACCTGTGTTTGCAGATCGTCACGCTCTTTGGTCGCAGCGGCCAGGTCTACTTTCAGACTGTCTCTCTCAGACGATGTCTTTTGGGAAGTGGATTTGAGCTCGGCCAGTTCCTTTTCGACCTTCTGCAGCCTGGCTCTTTCCTCGGCGCCTTTGTCACAACCGGCCAGGATGAGCGGCAGGCACAACGCGATGGTGCATACAAGAATTGAAATCCGTTTCATGATTCTTCTACTCCCTAAATTTTTATATTTGAAATTAATGGATAACTATACGCATCCGGGACAAAGTGTCAATCCAAAAGCCCCATAATACGAAATTTTATCCTAAATCGCTCTGGATTAACCTAATTTTTGCCGGGTGCGGCATTTTGTTTGTATTGCTCATATTTCCCGTCGATCTGTGCTTTTTTTGCATCGCCTGAGTGTACAACAACGCGGTATTTTAACTTGAGCGTTTCGCCTTTAGGCAATTCTAATTTGCCTCCTTCGAGCCAGTACATCGGCGTCGGCGAGAAAAAGCCGTAGTCGCGAGTAAACCATTTGCTCGGGAACCATCGGTTGCGCGGATTCTGCAAGATGGCGATCCCCTCGGTAACGCCGTCGCGAGTTCCGGAGTAGTCGCACCAGGAGGAGTTGGCGCCGAATGTCCCTTTCTCGCTGGTCTTGCCCTCGGCGTTGATGAGCGTGCCGCCTGACTTGACGCACAGCTCGGGCACGACGCGCGCCGAAAACAGCGCATGGTTGGTCTTTAGAATCTCGATATCGACCAGCGGCTTGAGGCTGATCTCGAAGTCGATGAGCCTGACGTCCTCGCTCGGCGCCGTGACGACAATCCGCCGCGTATCGCTTATGATCGGCTCGGTGCCGGGCCGGCGCCACAGGCACTCATCGGTAAAAACGACTTGTTTGCCCGCCGCCTCGACAATCTTCGGCCCCTGGGAGATGATCTGCCCGCGCGCGTTGACATCCTGCCAGTAATTGCCGCCGTTAACCCGGTCGCAGCCGAAGAACAGCGAATGATGATGCGGATAGGGCTCGGAAGTCTCGGTCGTAATTGACTTGCTCGATACCGGCCCATTGACCGGCCAGAAATAAGGATACTTCTGGGAATTGGCGAACTTATAAGCCGTAAACAATTTACCGTCAACCTGAACCGTTACCTGGTCCTTATCAAGCCGTGCCGTCACTTCCTGCTTCGCCGCCAGAGTCGAAGTCAAAACACACACGCTGATCAACAAAACTCCAACAATCCTTCTCAGAAGATTCATACAACACTCCTGTCTTTCCAATAGTCAATATTCAATCGTCAATAGTAAATCACGCAAGTCGCCACGGGCTGCGCATCGGTCGCCACAGCATTCGATTCGCCTGGTCATCGTTGGTGAATTTTTCAGCCTCCGGGTCCCACTTGAGCTTGCGCCCCAGCTTCATTGCAATATCGCCGAGCAGACAAACCGTGCACGAGCGATGCCCGATTTCAACGGGGGCCACCGTCTCGGCTCTTGACTTGATACATTCGATAAGATTCTGCTTGTGCCCGTTGCTCTTGTATAGATGTATTTCATTTGGGCCGATGGTCGAGGTCAGCAGCGATCTGGGCTGCGCGTCGATCTTGCCGCGCATTACGTAGACCCAGCCTTCGGAACCTTCGAATAGCACTCCCTGCTTGTTCTTTTTGTTGTCGGCATATCACCTTGACGCCGTTTGCATAGGTGTACTCGATTCTGAAATTGCCGTGCACGTCCCAGAGTCCGTCCTTCGGGTATTCGGCGCGGCCCTCGATCTCCACCGGGCCGGTGCGCTCGGTCCCCATCCCCCACTGGGCGATGTCGTTGTGGTGCGCGCCCCAGCCGGTAATCATGCCGGCGCCGTAAGCGGCGATGCGCAGCCAGCCGGGCCGGCCGTAACCTCTCTGGGGATGAACCCGCTTCTCGGTATAGGCCTCCCACGGTGCCGGGCCGAGCCAGAAGTCGTAATCCAGTTCTTTGGGAACCGGCGTGGGCTTCTCGACTCCCATCCCGGGGTCCGTGCCGAAGCCGACTTTGATGGTATGGAGCTTGCCGATGCGCCCGTTGCGGACCAGTTCGCACGCGTGGCGCCAGCGCGCATCGGAGCGTTGCTGGCTTCCCACCTGAAAAACTCTGCCGTAACGAGCAACCGTATCGCTCAAGACTCGCCCCTGCTCAATAGTCAGGCTCAGGGGTTTCTGCAGGAAGATGTCCTTGCCCGCCTTGGCCGCGGCAATCGCCGGCAGCACGTGCCAGTGGTCGGGCGTGGCAATGCAGACGGCATCGATATCGTCGCGTGCAACCAGGTCTCTGTAGTCGCCGAAGGTCTTGCATCCTTTGTAACTTCCGCCGGGGCTTTGTTTGGCGTAATGCGACTCAACGGTTTTCTTCGCGTTGGCGACTCTGTTGGAATCGACGTCGCAAACGGCTGCGACCCGGGCTTGTTTGATTCCGAGAATTTCCCGCATGTCTCCGGTGCCCATTCGTCCGACTCCGATAAAGCCGAACGTGATGCGCTTGCTCGGCGCATCTGCGCCGAAAACCGAAGCCGGCACAATAGTCGGGCCCAACAAGGCCGTGGTTGTCGCCGCCGCCGAGCTTTTAAGAAACTGCCGGCGAGTTAGTGCGTGTGTCTTCGGGATTCTTCGACCTTTCACAAGTTCCTGCCTGCCTTTCTCGATAGAAACACGATTCTTGTATTCCGTTCGTAGTGCTTGATCATAACAGCCGCGACCGGCGTTGGCAACGCGAATTTCCTTGCGTCCGGCACGGATTTGCCTTATTCTCAGGCTCGCAGACAGAAAGTAACATGCCAACACAAGGTAAGGAGAAAACTTAGATGACAAGCAAAGAACAGGACAGAAGACAGTTTCTGCATTTGGCGGGCGCGGGGGTGGCGGCATCACTGGTCGGCGCCAGGAACGGCTCGGCCCAGAACGGCCGTCCGTCCGCCAGACGCCGCGGGATCAAGCCCTTATTTCAGTTGGGCCTGGCGTCTTACACCTTGAGACAATTCGATCTGGACGAAACGCTGGCAATGACCGTGAAAGTCGGCCTGAAATATATCTGTTTCAAGAGCATGCACCTGGAACTAGACAGCACACCAGACCAGATTAAAGCAACCGTGGCGAAAGTCAACGAGGCAGGCTTGACGCTCTACGGCGGCGGCGTAATCGGCATGAAGAACGAGGATCAGATTAATCAGGCCTTCGACTACGCCAAAACCGCAGGCATGACGGTCATCATCGCAGCTCCTTCACACCCAATGCTGCCTCTGATCGAGAAGAAGGTCAAGCAGTATGATATCAAAGTGGCGATTCACAACCACGGCCCGGGCGACAAGTATTTTCCAACGCCCGCC
>Ga0180437_10005611_pt1 | contig 17077 bp, 16 predicted proteins | sample SS_ome_4_FD_132410 | JGI IMG/M metagenome (GOLD analysis project Ga0180437, IMG submission 132410) | Hypersaline lake sediment archaeal communities from the Salton Sea, California, USA - SS_3_D_1 metaG | ecosystem: Environmental > Aquatic > Non-marine Saline and Alkaline > Hypersaline >... | reverse complement strand
GCAGTTAAAGAAAAACTTCCTGCAAACTGGCTATGATGTAAACCAGGCTACCACTGGCAAAGACTTATCTCAATTTTTGATCTCAGCAAAATCACACATCATCTCCACCATAATCAACAAATTTGAAGCCGCAGTAGGAACCGGAAAAACAAAAATCAAAGACCCCAATATTTTCGTCCTTGTGGATGAAGGACATCGTACCCAATACGGTACATTCCATGCGCGAATGCGCCAGGCGCTGCCGCTTGCATGTTATATCGGTTTTACCGGCACACCAGTGTTGAAGAAGAACAAAGATACAGTTGAAAAATTTGGCGGAATGATCGATACCTACACCATCGATGAAGCTGTTGCAGATAAAGCTGTTGTTGAATTGCTCTATGAAGGTCGACATGTTCACCAGGTAGTCAATAAAAATGAAATTGACAAATGGTTTGAACGGGAGACACGTCAGGTTAGTGAGCAACAAGCAGCATATCTTAAATCCCGTTTTGCAGCCACTGATCCATTGAATAAAGCTGCCCAAAAAGTGCGGGAAATTGCCTGGAACATTAGTGTTCAATATCGTGATAATTGGCAAGGGACTGGATTCAAAGGTCAATTGGTGACGCAAGACAAAGAACATGCCTTGATGTTTCGGGATTATATTGATGAATTTGATATTGTGAATGCTGAGGTGTTAATTTCTGGACCTGATGAACGTGAAGGAGATACTGATATCCATTTAGAGAATAAAGAAGCTGTTCAGCGCTTTTGGAAAGTGATGATGAAGAAGTATGGTAGTGAGAAAGAATATAACAAACAGCTCATCAACGCTTTTAAATATGGGGATGATTTGGAGATTATCATTGTTGTAGATAAATTGCTAGTCGGCTTTGATGCTCCCCGTAATACGGTTTTATATTTGACTCGGCCGTTGAAAGAGCACATGCTATTACAAGCGATAGCGCGTGTAAACCGTCTCTACAAAGGAAAGGATTTTGGTTACATCATTGATTACGCCGGGGTACTTGGAAATCTTAATGATGCGTTGGATATATACAGCAAACTGCCAGAATTTGATGCAGAAGACCTCAAAGATATACTGATAGATATTGCAACTGAAGTAAAAAAACTTTCTCAAACACATTCTGTCTTGTGGGATACATTCAAGGAAATCAAAAATAAAAATGATGTTGAGGAATATGAACAATACCTCGCAGATCAAGAGATGCGAGATAAGTTCTATGACCGTTTGACAGCCTATTCAAAAACATTGTCCATTGCTCTTGCGAGTGTCAAATTCTTAGAAGAGACTCCCGAAAATGATATATCAGAATATAAAGGTGATTTGAAATTTTTTACCAAGTTACGAACATCTGTGAAACGACGCTATGCTGAAACACTTGATTTCTCTGAGTATGAGCCGAAGATCCAAAAACTTTTGGACATGTATGTAGGAACAGAAGACACTGAACAAATAACCCCGTTAGTTAATATTTTCGACAAAGATGCTTTTGCTGAAGAAGTTGCAAGGCTTGAAACGGTTTCGGCTAAGGCAGATACTATCGCCCACCGGACTAGTCGAACTATCTACGAGCGTATGGAGGAAGATCCTGTCTTCTATCAACATTTTTCCGATATGTTACAGAGAGTAATTGATGATTACCGTCAGCGGCGGATTGACGAAAATGGTTATCTTAATCATGTAACAGATATTATGAACTCGGTTGTCAATCGTACTGGTGATGAAATCCCACCTCGATTAGAAGGTCATGATGTGGCAAAAGCATATTTTGGAATTGTAAATAAAACCTTGAATGAGATTGTTCCTGAAAAAGATAACTCAGCAGAAATCGCATTAGCAATTGATGAGATTATTGAGCGGAACCGGATTGTACAATGGGTTGAAAATGAAGACGTAAAGAATAAAATGAGCCTTGAGATCGAAGATTTGCTCTTTGATTATGCTAATCAAAATAATTTTCAATTGGATTTTGAATCGATTGATGAAATTAATGAGCGTTGTATAGGTGTCGCGATTGTTCGGAGAGCTAATGTCAATTAATCAAACCATCTCTCCACAGTTAAGAGAGTTTCGATACGGACGATCCACCTTTGAATATAATTTGATTTACGAGGATAGAAAAAACCTCGCTATCACCGTAAAGCCAGATAAATCTATTGTGGTCATTGCTCCGCTAAATGGTAATTTTGAAGAAATTCAGGCGAAATTGCAGAAAAGGGGAAAGTGGATTTTAAAACAAATTAACTACTTTGACAAATTCCACCCCATCCAACCAGAGAGGCAATATATATCTGGAGAGACCCATTACTATCTTGGAAGACAATATAGACTCAGAATTCGCAAAGGTGAGGAAAGACCAGTAAAACTGAAAGGTAAATTCTTTATCGCGCAAACACATAAACCAGATAATCAGGAATACATCAAACTCATGATGAAGCAGTGGTATGCCGACCACGCGAAATTGCTATTAGATCGGAGAGCATCATTAAATTTAGAAAAAATATTAGGAAAAGGGTTTGAAACTCAAGAAATTCAATACCGTTATATGAAACTTAGGTGGGGCAGCTACTCTTCGAAAGGGATCATCACATTCAATATAGAATTAGTAAAGACTCCTATTGATTGCATCGATTATGTAATAGTACATGAGTTATGTCATTTAATTCATTCAAACCACGATAAAAGTTTTTACAAATTAATGGGATCTATCTTACCCGATTGGGAAAAGAGAAAAGAACGGTTGGAGTTATTTGGTGTTAGATGATAATTATTGAAAAGAATTAATGATATACAATTTATCTTTCAAATAATATAAAAATAAGTTGAACACAACACTATTCGAGACAGCTCACCAGAAGTTAGACTCAAACGAGGATATCTCTGAGTACCTGCTTAATTTCCTTCCTGAAGATATCGTCCTGCTTGAACGAGTTATCAATGCTGTTGAAGCTCTTCTCTGCCGCGATGATCTTTCCCCGGTCCAAATCAACAGCATTAGTAAAGTTTTACTAGGTTTAAGACGAATTCCACTAATGACACCAGGTTTGGATATTGAATTAGGTTTATTAAATGAGGGTGAAGGTGGCTCGTATGAATACACACTGGTGATAAAAGAGGATCACTTTGAATTATCTTCCGGAGGCTTTCAACTGTTCCAATGGGGTAGCGATTCAATTTCTGGCCCCACTTTCGAAGTAGAAAATCATTATCGGACCGATATGAATATTTTTGATCTTAATTGGACAGACATAGTACTTGAAGGAGTAAAAAATTTCAGAATAAGGATTGATGACACTTCTGATGATTCTCAGCTTGATTGGGCTAATGATGATGGTTCTATTTTTTGGGATTGGTTGGGCGAAAATGTTGGTTGGGATGATCACCAATTTAGAGATTGGATGAACAGAAATCTTCCTTCTTTTTAGAAATGTATCAAAAATAATCAATTCTATCTACTGTTTGTATGTTTAAGATTTCAGTGGATGGTTTTTTTATCGGTGAGTAGTTGAATTGGCTTTCTCAAAGGTTGACTGTTTAGGTTCTTAGTAATAACGGATCCTGACTTAACTACCCATTCAAATCCCAAAATATCCCCCGTTTAGCGACTTGAAAAAATAGAACTAATGTGCTATTTTTAACTTCGGGATTTTCCGCTCATAATTTTAAGCGCACGTATTCCCATAATTCTTATGCTTGGAAATTTCCAATATCCCGCCTCAGGGACTATCGTATGAAAAGAGCAGATGTGTATAAAAAATACTGAACGCAGGCTGGTCACTTCATAATCCCACCTTAAAGCAAAAAAAATACTCTTAAGAAATATGGCAACCAACACTAAAAATGGTAAAAAATTTAAACGCGGCGCCTTTCAATCCCCGCACAAATTAATCAAAACTAAGAAATTCCCACATGACTGCAAATAATAAGACTATCTCCAGGCGAAAAAGAGGTGGGCAGCCCGGTAACTCCAATGCTCTCAAGCACGGTTTTTACAGCCGCCGCTTCAGCGACCTCGAGCGCCGCGACCTGGACGCCTACCTCGACGATGACCTCCGCTCCGAGGCTGCCATGCTGCGTGTCCAGATTCGCCGCGTCTTTGACCTCGCCGCCGATGTTGATGATGTCGAGCAGGCGTCATCTCTCCTCCGCATCCTCGCCCTCTCCGTCGGTCGCCTGGCTGGTCTGCTGCGCGTCCAGGCTCTCTACGGCCTTTCTGTTGCCGACCAGTACGGTCAAACCCTCAACGAAGCCCTCACCGAGCTCATGGATGAGCTTTCCCTCAAGGTCTAGCCCGGTTTTTTATGCTGTGCCGCGCCGCACACCTCTCCCATTTGTCGTCTCGAGTCGTGCGCAGTAGTCCTATCCTCCTCCAATTCCCAATTCGCAATTCCCAATCCCCAATTCGCAATTCCCAATTCCCCTATTCGTTTCGATTCGTTCCTTATTAAAATTTTCCCCCATAACTGCTGAAAAATGCTTCTCACAGACGACCAGTATCGCTTTTTAGTCCATTCAATTCCGGATTTGTTTCCCGGGACGAACCCCTCCGGCGCTTCCTCATTCCAACAGCGTATCATCCTCGAATGTGTCCTCTGGAAGCTCGCTTCCCGTATCCCCTGGTCCCAATTTCCTGCCGCCTACTTTTCCGCTTTTTCACCTGCAAATTCCATGTCCTCCTTTCCGGATCCACCTCCTTCCTCCCGCCAGGTTTACCGCCGCTGCCATTACTGGCGCTCGCATGGTTTGCTCCTGAAAATTCTTTCCGCCCTCGCCCAGGACTTAAAAACCACCCTCGGTCTCGACCTGGCTTCCGTCCTTTCCCAAGGTCTCGTCCGCTTTGAATGCCTTCCCGGTCGCTCCTGGCGGGTTTCCCTCGACCGTCCTGGTTACCAGCCCAGGGTTATGTTTACCGCCTTTCTGGTCCTCACCATCCTTGCCCGGGGTGTCGTCACAGGTTCGTTTGATTATTTGAGTTTTCCTTCCCGTCGTGTTCCGGTATCGCTTTTTCTGTGAATTTTTTTTAATTTTGGTGCCGGATTTCCCGGTTTCAAGCCGGAAGTTTGATAATTTTTCGGAGGAGTTTTGTCACTTGTCCCTTTGTACCCGGCTCGTTATCATTTTGGTTAGCTTTGTATCCTGTTTTTCTGCGCCTGGACCGCTTGCGGTTCCGGCGCTCAACGGAGCACCTTATGTTATATAGAACGATCACCAAGGGCAGGTTCCGCGACATGGTCGAAGGTCTGATGGAGGATAACGAGGTCATCGGTCCCAAGTGGCGCGACCGCGACCGCGCTGGGAATAAGATCTACCGCTTCCTCAAACTGAACGACTTCGACGAGCTCCAGATGGACTACACCCGCTCATATCTCTCCCCCAAGAATTTTTTCCTGCCCTTCAAGGAAGACCTGGCGACTTTTGACTTCCAGGATTCGGACTGGGAGCAGAACATCCAGTACACCATCCACCCGCGCGTTATCGTCGGCATGCGCGCCTGCGATATCAACGCCCTCCTCAAGTTGGACGAGGTGATGGTCAAAAGCGCCTACCCCAACCCCTACTATTTTGCCCGCCGCCGCAACACCATCATTATCGGTCTCGACCACGAACCCCTCCCGGACTGCTTCTGCCGCTCGATGAACGCCGATGCCGCCTTCCACGGCTTTGACCTCTTCCTGACCGATATCGGCGACAAATATTTTATCGCCGTAAACTCGGACACCGGCTTTATGATCCTCAACCGCTACGGCGCTGAGCAGGTTGCCGAGGCGGACCAGGTGCTTTACAAGCAGGTCAAGAAGCAGATCGAATCAAAGTTCAAGACCCAGCTGGATGTCACCATCGTGCCTGAGCTGATGGACCTTGAGTTCGAATCTCCGGTCTGGAAAAAGTGGGGCGATAAGTGCCTGAGCTGCGGCAGCTGCGCCATGGTCTGCCCGACCTGCTACTGCTACGGTGTCGAAGAGCAGGTCAACCTGACCTTCACCCGGGCGACCAAACGCCGTTTCCTTTATTCCTGCAACCTGCTCGATTTCGCCTCCGTTGCCGGTGGTCACAACTTCCGCCCCGAGCCCCATATCCGCCTCAAATACCGCTACTACCACCAGTTCCGCGGTTTTGTCGAGACTTATAACCAGTCCTTATGCGTGGGCTGCAACCGCTGCGGGGTTGCCTGCCTGGCGGGCATCCATCCCAAGGCGGTTTTAGATGACCTGAACAGTATGGAGGTGGCTTGATGTTAAAAATCCCCCACCACGATATCAACCTTGAGCCGGACATGGCTCGCCCGCCCGACTTTAACCGCCGAGCCGCCCGTATGCAGACCGAACGCACCTATAAATCCCGGGTCCTGGCTGCCATACAGCTCACAGAGCATGAAAAACTGTTCCATATCCGCATTCTTGACCCGCTCGAGCGCCAGAATTTCCAATTCCTGCCCGGCCAGTTTGTTATGCTCGAGCTGCCCGGCTGCGGGGAGGTCGCCATCTCGATTTCAGGCTCCAGCTCCAACCGCGAGTTCCTGGAGTTGTGCGTCCGCAAAGTGGGCAAAGTAACCGGCATGCTCCACCGCCTTGAACCGGGCGCTTTTATCGGGATCAGGGGCCCGTTCGGGACCCATTTTCCCATGCAGGAGATGGTCGGCTCCAATGTGCTTTTAATCGCCGGGGGGCTGGGGATCGTCCCGCTCCGCTCTACCATTTACTGGGTGAATGACCACCGCATCGATTACCGTGATGTGACCATCATGTACGGGATCAGGGAGCCCTCTCAAATTCTGTTCGATTACCAGGCTGAGGAATGGTGCCGGGTCTACGGCTTGCGGATGGAGACCATTGTCGAGCATCCCGATGAGTCCTGGGCTGGTCATGTCGGCATGATTACCGATTTGTTTGAGGACGTGCCCATCGATCCCGACCACACCTTTGCGGTTGTCTGCGGTCCGCCGGTGATGTTCAAGTATGTTTGCGGGTACCTCAGCGATCTTGGGCTTCCGCGCCAGCGCATGTTTGTCTCACTTGAAAGGCGCATGCACTGCGGCATGGGAAAGTGCTGCCGCTGCAACGTCGGCTCCACCTTCACCTGCCTGGACGGGCCTGTGTTTGATTACTGGTCTGTAATGAACCTCAAAGAGGCTATCTAGATTCTGGTTTTTGCGGAAGAATCCGCCTGTATATAAGGAAAGAATATGAAATACCTGGGAATAGAGCTTGAAAAACCGAAAGTCGCCTTCTTTGGCTTCACCGGCTGTGAGGGCTGCCAGCTCCAGATTGCCAACAAGGAGGAGACTCTGGCGGACCTGCTCGGGTCAATTCAGGTGCAGACCTTCCGCCTGATCTCCTCCGACAGGGATGGGGACTACGACATCGCCTTCGTGGAAGGCAGCATAACCACCGAAAAAGACGCCCAGAGGCTGCGGTTAATCCGGGATCAGGCAAAAATCCTGGTCGCAATGGGCGCCTGCGCCTGCCTGGGCGGCGTCCATAAACTGCGCGAGCGCTTTAATCTCGAAGATGCCCTTGCCGAAGTGTACGGGGATTTCCCGGTTGACACCGGGCCGGTCCGGGCGCTCTCCGAGGTCGTCAAGGTCGACATCGAGCTGCCTGGCTGCCCGATCTCCAAACCCGAATTTGAGTGGCTGGTCAGGCACCTTATCCTTGGTCTTGAACCCCAGTTCCCCCAGTATCCGGTCTGTGTTGAGTGCAAGCAGCGCCTGAACACCTGCGTGATTGATATGGGTCTGGTCTGCTTCGGACCGGTTACCCGCGGTGGCTGCAACGCCATCTGCCCCCGCAACCATCTCGGCTGCTGGGGCTGCCGCGGTCCCGCTCCGGAGGCGAATATTGAATCGCTCCTTGAGATCCTCTCCGAGCGCGGTTTTTCCAGGTCCGAGATCGCCGAGCGGGCTGGATTTTTTAATGCCTTCAGTCTGGTTGGATGGTGATTTTATGAAAATAAAAGTCGATACCCCGATTGATATTAATGTTGAGCACATCGCTCGTGTTGAAGGGCATGGCGATATCCGCATCCAGATTGAGGATGGGGAGCTGGTCCGCTGTGACTGGCAGGTGGTCGAAACGCCCCGCTTTTTCGAAGTGATGATGAAAGGTCTTTCAATTGAGACCGCGCCCCTCCTGGCTGCCCGCATCTGCGGGATCTGTTCGATTTCGCATGCCCTGGTCAGCGCCCGGGCGCTTGAACAGGCTTTGGGAATCGAAGTCCCCCGCCCTGCTCAAATTGCCCGCCTGCTCACCAAGCACTCCGAGACCCTCCAGAGCCACAGCCTGCACCTGTTCTTCCTGGTTGCGCCTGACCTGTTGAATGTGGGCAGCGTTTTGCCGGTTCTCGAGACTTCACCGCGGGTGATAAAGATCGCCACCAGCTTGAAAGGTTACGCAAACCGGGCTTCCGACCTGCTTGCCGGCCGCACCTCTCACCCGGTAGCGATCAAGGTCGGCGGCATGACCCAGTTGCCCCGCCGCAGCCAGCTCCGCACTTTAAAGGACGAACTGAAGGCTGCCCTGCCAAATCTCTGGCAGGCGCTCGAGTTATTTAAAAATCTGCCCATGCCTAATTTTGTGCGCGAGACCGAGTTTGTCTCCCTGCGCGGGGATGGGCAGTATCCCTTTATCGGTGGCGATTTGATCTCCAGCGACGGGGTGGTCAAAGCCGAGGCTGATTACCTGGCCATGACCAACGAGTACCTTGCAGGCTATTCGACCTCCAAATTATGCCGGCTGAGCCGCGATTCATTTGCGGTCGGCGCCCTGGCCCGTTTTAATAACAACCACGAGTGGCTCCATCCGCGCGCAAAAGAGGCTGCCCAGGCGCTGGGCTTGTCCCCCGGGACTTCCAATCCCTTTCACCACAACCTTGCCCAGCTTGTTGAATGCTTCCATGTAATGTATGAGTCGCAGGATTTGATAGCTGAACTGCTTGAACTGGACCTGTTCCAGACTTCAGCTGGTTACGAGCCGGAGGAGTGCGAGGGGGTTGGGGCGATCGAGGCCCCCCGCGGGATTCTCTACCACCACTACAAAATCAACCCCCTCGGGAAGATCGCGAGCGCCAACTGCGTCATCCCCACCGGTCAGAATCACGCCAACATCCATTACGACCTGCAGGCGTTCGTTCCCGAGCTTTACGCCCGGGGAATGGACTCCGCCCAGATCAGCAAACACGCCCAGATGCTGGTGCGCGCCTACGACCCCTGTATATCCTGTTCGGTCCATTGATCCGCTCCCGCCGTTTATTCATACCTGGTGGTGGGGTAATCCCGTCCTCTTTGTTTTGTTAAATCGTTCACTTGGAGTAGAAGTTGCCTGAATTGTTGGTTGAATCAGTCTGGGATTATCCTCGCCCGCCGGTTATTGAGCCTGTACCTCAATTCATAAAGATTGTTTTTAACGCTGAGGTGATTGTCGAGACATGGAAGGCGCTGCGCGTCCTGGAAACCAGCCACCCGCCGGTTTATTATGTCCCTCCCCGGGTTGTCAAACCGGGCATTCTGCATCCCGTACCCGGGAGCACATGGTGCGAGTGGAAGGGAGCCGCCTCCTATTTTGACGTTGTGCTAGGCGACCGGGTCGTTTCCCGGGCTGCCTGGTCTTACCCTGACCCTCTCCCCGCTTTTCTGGAGATCCGCGACTATGTCGCCTTTTACGCCGGCAGGATGGATGCCTGTTTTGTTGGGGATGAGAAAGTGCTGCCTCAGGCTGGTAATTTTTACGGCGGATGGATCACTTCCAACCTGACCGGTCCGTTTAAGGGCGCCCCGGGGACTCAGGGCTGGTGAGTCTCTGAATGAATGCTAGGCTTCCAGGCAGGCACCGGAACACACTCGGGCAGGAATATGCGCCAATTATGGTAATATTTATTCGAATTTATCGTGGAGGTTATCATGGCGCCAGAAACAGTCACTGAATATATCGGCGGGCTCGAGGGCTGGCAGGCGGATGTTGTCGCCCGGGTGCGGGAGATCATCCTGGAGGCCGCCCCGGATGCCCAGGAATCGATCAAGTGGGCCCAGCCGGTCTTCGAGATCAACGGCCCGTTCAGCTACATCAAATCTTTTAAAAATTCGGTCAACTTTGGGTTCTGGCGCGGCGTGGAAATCGATGACCCCCACAACCTCCTCCAGGGCACCGGAGCCAAAATGCGCCACTTCAAACTGGCTGGTCTCGCTGATATTAAAGCGGATATCTTCGCCGATTATGTCAGGCAGGCTGTCCGGCTCAACCTTGAAAAAGGCGACCCGACCAGGGGATAGCTTCCCCGCCCGTTTTGTCTGGGGGATTACTTCCAGGTGTGAATGTTGATGTGTAAATCTTCCGGTCGAACCAGCTTGAATGCCTCCCCAAATTCAAATTGTTCTCCTTCAGCGTATTTTTGTTCGTCCAGTTCAATTTGTTCGTGCAGTTTTTGCAGCGATTCTGGTGTGAACTGGGCTTTATAACAATCCAGAGCCCGGTGTTTTCGCTGGCGGGTAGCATCGATGTCGACGATAACATTTGGTCTGTGGCTGAGGTAAAAGATAACCCCTTTGATATCGTACGGCTGGTACTGGCTGTCTGTATCGGGATCGGTTTTCAGGCGGGGCATAGCATGCAGGTAAGAAGCTTCTGAGACGGCCAGCCCGGTCCTGGTATGGTCCTGGTGGGCTTCGTACGGGAGCCACGGGTCGCAGGTCGCCAGGAAATCCGGCCGCACCTGGCGGATTGAGCGGATTATCTCCCTTCTCATTTCGAAATAATTAAAATCGCCTGCATCCGGATATCCCAACCAGCGCTGCTCATGCACACCAATTATCTCTCCCGCTGAGACCTGCTCGCGTTTGAGCAACTGGGAGGCTTGCTGGTCTGAGATATTTGTGTCGATCACCCCAACCAGGTCATCGGTTACGGTCAGGTAATATATTTTGACCCCCCGATCGCTCAAGGATGCAAAAGTGCCTCCTGCTCCTATGTCGTTATCGTCATAATGTGGTTGGACGCACAGGATTCGCTCTGTCTGCCGGATATCTGGAATGTCCCTATCGCTTATATACCTCATCACTGATGATCATCCCTTAATTGCGCCCCGCGAGAGACCGCGCACCAGAAAGCGCTGTGCCAGCAGGGCAAAGATCAGCACAGGGATCAAAACCAGCGAACCGGATGCCGCGATCCGTCCCCACAGGATGGCTTTGTTTGTCATAAAGCTTGTGATCGTTACCGGCAGGGTGCGCGATTCCCGCCCGGTCAGAATAACGGCATAAAGGAATTCATTCCAGCAGTAGATGAAGCTCAGAATTGCAGTAGCAGCCAGACCGGGGGCGATAATCGGTAGATTTACCCGCATCAATGCCCCGAGCCGGGAACAGCCATCGATCATTGCAGATTCTTCCAGCTCGCGGGGCACATCCGCAAAGAATCCGGTCATCATCCAGATCGAAAGCGGGATCGAGAATGTCAGGTATGAAATAATCAGCGCCCAGCGAGTGTCGATGAGGTCCATTGAATTGAACAGCACATACAGCGGGACAATGATCGTGATCGGCGGCAGCATCTGGGGGATCAAAGAACTGAGCCTGATTACAGTATTGCCCCGGAACTGGAAACGGGCGAATCCATAGCCCGCAAAAGAACCAAGGATTAAAGCTATCAGGGTTGTGCTGCCGGCGATGATTAAGCTGTTGAAAAAATACTTCACAAATGTACCGCCCGCGAATACGTCCCGGTAGTTCTGGAGAGTGGGCTTAAATACCCACACTGGCGGGATAGCGAATGTCAGCTGCGGAGGTTTAAAAGAGGTTATCAACAAATAACCGATCGGCCCAAAAGACAGCAACATTGAAAACAGTATCAAACCATAAATCAGGACTAATTTGATGTTATAGCCGCGTTTGCGGTAATAACGGTCCATCGAGGCCTGGTCCTTTCTCATTTCAATCATGATTCTGGCTCACATCTCGATGCGCCCGATAATCCGGGCCAGTATCGCGCCTATGATCAGCATAAAAAAGATCATGATGTACGAGGATGCAGACGCGTACCCAAGGTTAAAAAATTGGAATCCATTCCGGTAAACATAAATGCTGACCGTTTCAGTAGCCCGGGCAGGACCGCCGGCGGTTAGCAGGTAAATCACATCAAAAATCCGGAATGTGTCAATGAATCGCCAGAGCAGCACCACAAGGATGGTCGGTCGAAGAAAAGGAATGGTCAGGTAGACAAATAACTGCCATGAGGATGCGCCATCGATGGTCGCGGCTTCGTAAGGTTCTTCAGGGAGAGCCTGCAAACCTGCCAGCAGGAGCAGCGCCACAAAGGAGGTCGTATTCCAGACATCGACAATAATCACAGCGGGCAAGGCGACCGAGGTATCGCTCAGCCAGTTAACCGGCCCCAGGCCAAGCCTTCCAAGGTAGTAATTCACAAGACCAAATTCGTAATTAAACAACAGACGCCAGGTCAATCCGATCACCACGTTGGTGCACATCATCGGAATTAAGATGATAGACCGCATGAATCCTTTGCCTTTCAGATCGTGATCAAGCAGCAGGGCAATGCCCATACCAAGTATCATTTCGATCGCAATGGCTACGATGACAAATATGAATGTGATCCGGAGTGATTTCAGGAATTCTGGATTGGAAAATAGATCGATATAGTTTTCAAACCCAATGAAAGGTATGCCCTTTCTGAAGCCCCTGAGTGTCCATTCATGGAAACTGAGCCAGAATGAATAGCCTAAAGGATAAATCAGGATAACAAACAAAACAATAAATGCTGGGGAGATATACAGGGCTGGTTCAATCCGGCGGTAGAAGGCTCTCCACCGTTTTGCAAGCTCGCTGCTTTGAATTGAAGATGCAGCATTAACCAGGCTCATTTATTCATTCCTGTGGGATGCGCCATTAATAATAAATATCTGTGATAGTTTTAGAATCAGGGCGGCGGAGATTGATTGGGGGACCGCCGCCCTTTTTTGGTGAAAAAACGGATTCTTATTTCTTAATAACCAGCCTCAGCAAGCAGGTCTTCCATCTTGGCTGCTGCCGCGTCCAGCGCTTCCTGGGCTGTCATCTCCCCAGTGACCGCTGCTACGATGAAGTTGTTCAACTCATTAACCATTTCGGCAGTGACCAGCGTGGGCGGGACTATCTGGCGATATGGCATAACTTCAGCCAATAATTCAAACTGCGGGATCTGGGCGACCACCTCAGGATCACTCAGCGCCTCGGTGTTTGAGGGGATACCGCCGTTTAATGCCCATTGTGTTGCGCCAGTTTTACCAGTTAGATATTCAATGAATTTATAACCAGCTGCGGCATTCTGAGCTCCGGCGGGGATTCCCCAGCCCCACTGGCTGCCGCCTGTGGATCGTACCACCTCGCCGCCAGATTCAATACCGGGAACTTTGGTGTAAAGCAGTTGTGTCTCACCATCTTTACACACTTTGGGACTCTGCTCACAATCCTGGAGGGTTTGAGTAGCTGCCATCCATTCGATACCCATCGCAGCTTTACCTTCCTGGAGGGTTGTCAGGATTTCGTTATAACCGTATGTAGGCACATCTGGCGGGACCAATCCTTCCTCGAGCAAGCCGGCATAAAATTCAAGCGCTGCGACACCCTGCTCGTTGTTCACAATTGGTTTATTGTTTTCGTCCAGAATTCCACCGCCGAATCCAAACAGGTAATACATGAAGTCCCAAATGGCTTCATCCGGTTTGACTCCAATTACCATCCCGTACATATCGGGTGGATTGTTAACAGCCCGGGCGACTTCGAGCAGCTCATCCCATGTTTGCGGTACTTCCAGACCTGCCTCTTCGAGTATATCCTTGCGGTACCACAACCAGGCGGTGTCACCTTCGGAGGGGAGTCCATAAATCTTTCCATCAAATTCAAAAGGATCCGCCGATGGTCTGAATGTGTCAATGGTGAAGTCCGGATCAGCTACTTCTGGGTCTTCAAAGAATTGGTTGAGGTCCTGGAGGGCGTCAGCTTCTACCCATGCTGGTGGCCAGTCTGACATGATGTACGCGACATCATAGTCTGAACCACCGGCTACAAAGGTGGTAGTGAGTTTATCGTAATATGCTTCGCGTGCAATCTCTTCCACGATAACCTCATTGCCAGTGTCCTTGGTATACTGCTCGGCAACTTTAACCAGGTTTTCATGTTCTGGACTGCTCCAGACTGCCACGACAATTGGAGGCAGCGCGCCTTCTTCGGGCATCTCTTCTGGGGGTTCTTCAGCTGCTGGCTCCTCAGCCGCTGGTTCCTCGGCTGCTGGTTCTTTAGGGGCAGGTTGAGCACAGGATGCTAAAAGTGTGAACACAAGCACCAGGGCTATTGTGAAATATAGAATTCTGATCTTCATCTTACCTTCTCCTTATGATTTAAATTTTATCCATTTTGATAAAAAGAACCATTATTATTTCCAGGCACCTCCTTTGATAATTTCTCGAATATTAATGTATCTCATGCAGAGGGAGCGATTCAGACAAAATGGCGCTTGTTTTCCCACCGCTTGATTAATGTTTCGACCTTATCCCATGGTTGGCTGTTGAAAACAGCGTCAACCGGGTACATAATGAACCCTCCTCCAGGCGCAAGTGTATTAATCGCTTCATCAACAGCCTGTGTTATCTCAGCGTCTTCCCAATTTGTAAGCATAACAGCTGAATTAACACCACCCATCAAACAGATTTTACCGTCAAAAAAATTTTTTACCTCAACGAGATTTATTTTATCCTGAACAGGATCAAGACCGGTTAAACAGTCGATTTTCATCTCCAGGAAATCTTCGCAATATGGAAACCAGCTTTTTGTAATAATGTAGCGAAACTTAACTCCATGGGATCGGGCTTTTTCAATTTCCTTCAGCAAGCGAGGTTTGATCAGTTTCCGGAAGTTGGCGGGTGTCCAGAAATCAGTGGATTCATACCATGCCATATGTACCAGTACATCAATTTCATATTCAAGCATATAATCAATCCGTCTAATTTCCCACTGGAATACTGTCTCAAGCAGTTCATCGAGAAATTCCGGTTCATCCATTTGACCGTAGAGAATTTGTTCCATACCGCAAAGCCACATTGCGGCATCCCCCAGGGCAGTCCAGCCACCATCGAGGACAACCCCTAACTCACGAGAACTTTTTGATAATAACTTTGATTTTTTATGGAATTTTTCCATCTGCTCTGTGCTGGGTTCTGCGAGCAGGTATTTCAACCGGTTTATATCTTCCCTGTCCTTTATAAGCGGTTCCACTAACCTGGGAATATTCTGGTCATCAAACAATTTGACTTCCTTGCCATAAACCCAATCATCAGTTACTTTGATAACTGTTTGTAGCTGGCCTGAAGGTGTGTAGTAAGTCTTTTTCAGCAGGGGTAATCCATCATTTGATTCATTTTCAATGTAGTCGGTCTGGCTTTTTACTCCGGGTACTAGATCTGCGATGTAATTTTCGACATATCCCAGGGGGGGTTCTAACATTAGAGTGTCGTCGAGACCGAGTTTTTGAGTGTTCCTTACCCGCTCAACTTCATCCTTCCAGTTAAATGGAATGTTATCAATATCTCCACCCAGCGACCAGAATCGCAGCAGCAGAGGGACATGATCAACCGGTTCAAAGTTCATTGCGCTTAGCAACCGGTCTCTGGAGGTCATGTATACATCCGGCATATCATCTCTCAATCATTTCAGGATTCCAGGTCGGGAAATACACCTTGAATTCCGGTGATATTACAAAATTCTTGTAAAATCGGCACAGCGTGTGTGTACGCTGTCATCCAGTGATGGCCAAAACCACCGGTCGATACCGCTTTCCAGATTTTTCTGAAAGGAGTTTTCATCACAAATTTCAGCGGGTTCCCTTCGAATACCATCTCTGTGGGCACAGCCTGCCCCTCAAAAGCGCACATGCGGTAATTGCCCTTTCTTCCTACCAGGTTGACAAATGTAACTGGTCCGGGTTTTGAAGTGAAACGAATACAAACACCGTCATTTGCCAGGCGGACAGGCGTTAAATTGTAGCGTCCTTCGCTGGCAAGTGAAGGCGAACCGCAACCGCAGTGGGATGTTACTAGTGTATTTTCTGCCTCATCTACCTCCAGCATTTCTCCGAAATGGACTGCATCGTCACTCAACTGATTAAGGATCAACATAGCTAAAGTTGAATTTATGTCTCCCTCGCACCCGGTTGGTATACCTTCATCATTTAACAGCGCGATCGGAATGCACATTGTGCCCTGACATTTTGGATACGAACCAACTGAGATTGCATCAAGTCCGAGTTCATCCACCATTTTCTTATAAACAAGGTAATATCGGGCTGTCTTTTGACCGTGTGCTTCCTGCGAGGATACTTCGACCGCTCCCTTTTTCAGTCTGGCCCACACCTGGGCTGCCTCACCTGGATTTACGAGTTCCGCCAATTCATCAATCTCATCGAGCCCATAATTCAAAAGCCGGATTCCAAACAGTCTCAAAATCTCAACTTCATCAACAGCGGTTGGGGTCATTCCTTCTGTTCTGCGTCCGATTACCGCTATGCGCGCGCCCTCAAGTTTATTCTTGATAGCCACAGCCATGCAATAGTATGCTGTTTCTTTCACCGTATCTTCATTTCCAATTGGGCCGAAAAAGTGTTTGTGGGGGATATCAATATCGCTGAGAATACAGTTAAGCTGCTGTCCACCAACCAGAGATCCGGTGCGGATGCCTGGAATACTTCTAATAGCGACCGGTAGACTGACCTGCGATTGAATCATTATTGTATAGTGGTCGAACGACCAGGTGATGATCAAAGCATGTAAAAGATGAATGTCCTGATTTTTGAACCAGGCTGCTACTCGTTCAGAGGAGGAAAGGTCCTTTACCGGTTCTGGAGCGGGAATGACTTCAAGTCCTGCGGAAGTCAAATCCTGATTGACAGCCTCAAATTGTTGATCGAGTTCCTGCCAGCCTTCTTCATCAGGTTCATATACTGCATAAGTTCCAATTCGGGGTTTTCTCATCACCTGACTCCTTTGATGCCTGGAAGCAATTAACCGCCACTGACCCAGGCGGGAAGCTTCGAT
>Ga0180437_10005608_pt1 | contig 17079 bp, 17 predicted proteins | sample SS_ome_4_FD_132410 | JGI IMG/M metagenome (GOLD analysis project Ga0180437, IMG submission 132410) | Hypersaline lake sediment archaeal communities from the Salton Sea, California, USA - SS_3_D_1 metaG | ecosystem: Environmental > Aquatic > Non-marine Saline and Alkaline > Hypersaline >... | reverse complement strand
TCGCATGATAGCAGCTATCTTATACTTGCCTTTCCCACGTCTGGTGATACCCGAAATCACCCTAGCTCCTTGAACCGGCATGATCGGAGGCAATGGAGATGCTCCTTTGAGAAATGCCTCGTCCCGAATCAGAAGATAAGCAAATGAATCGCCCGTTGGCACTCGGGATGGGATAAGGACGGCGTCAAAAGCGCCCTGCTTCAGAGCACGCCTAACAAAATCCAAAATACCTTCCTGCACACTGCCTTCGGCAGGTAATGATGCACCTTTTCGAGTGTCGGTCATACTAACTCCTTATCACTTCTCAAAGCCGCCCTCTTTCGACAAGATATAGGCTTTATTTCAGTAGCGCTTCGACCTCCTGGCAAATCTGAGTAAAGGCAAAATTCTTCACCCTGGCAGCACCAGAAGGGCAGGCAGCCGCACAGACTCCGCATCCATGACAGAGAGCCTCATTCACTACCGCAATCTTCCTGAAATCGTCAAAATTGATGGCAGAGTAAGGACAGACGGAGATGCAGGTCTTGCATCCGGTGCAGAAGGTCTCAGAGATTTCCGATGTCTTGACTTCCAGCTCCAGTTTTCTGCCTGGAACGAGGGCTGAGAGTATTTTCCCTGCTGCCGCCTCCGATTGGACTATGGACTCCAAGATATTCTTGGGCCCTTGGGCACAGCCAATTACGAACACACCCTCTACAGAGGATGCTACCGGAGCAAGCTTCTGATGTTCTTGAACAAGGAACCCTTCATTGTCCACAGGTATACCAAGCATTTCCGCGAACTTGTTAGTGTCACTAGCGGGTTCCATCGCCGGGACAAGGATTACCATATCCGCAGCCAAGTCCCCCTTTGGACCACTCTCGTTCTCATATTTCACAGTAATACCCTTACCATCCTGAGTGACGGTGGTCTTATCAGCGCGGATAAACTCAACGCCCGAGTCTTTTGTTTCCTCATAGAATTTCTGGTATGTCTTCCCTGGAACACACAGGTCCGAGTAAAGTTCGGATACCTTCACGTTCGGGAGTTTGTCCTTCAGCATTCCGGCAAACTTAAGGGAATACATGCAGCATACTTTAGAACAATAGCCCTTATGTTCCCGACCTACACAGTGGACAATGGCCACAAATTCAGGAGGCTTGCCGTTCTTAAGAAGGATCTTCCCGCCGGTAGGGCCGCCCGGAACGTTCATTTCTTCAAATTCGAGACTTGTATAGACGTCCTCTAGTTTGCCATATCCATATTGAGGGAGTCTCTTGACGTCCATCAAGTCGAATCCAGTGGCTAGTACAACAGCGCCAACATTGAACTCCCTTTGTTCACCTGTTGCTTTCCTGATTACCTTTATTTCGAAATTGCCGAAGAACCCCAGAATCTGCTCAACTTCGCTGTCGGTGAATACTTCAACATTTTCATCTTGTTCCACCTTCCTTAGCTCGCTTTCGATCAGCGCCGAGCCAGATTCCATCCTGGTAAATAACTTATCAAAGCCCTTGACTTTGCCCCCCAGTGAAGAACTCTTCTCAACCAGATAGACCTTTCTGTCTGGAGCAGCAAGTACCTGAGCTGCTCTAACCCCTGCAATACCGCCGCCTATCACTAGCACGTCGGGAGACACATCTATGTCCTTTTTCTCCAGTGCCTCTTGATAGGCGACTCTGGAAAGAGCAGCTGTTATTTGTCTTATTGCCTTGTCCGTGGCTTCTTCCTTGTCGGGCGTAACCCAGGCACATTGTTCCCTGATATTAGCCATCTGGAACAGGTAAGGGTTAAGCTCTGCCGCCAGACATACGCTCATGAAACTGTGTTCGTGTTGCTTGGGCGAACAGGCCGCGACCACCAAGTGAGTGAGTTCATGATCCTTTGTGCTTTGTTTCAGGAATTCTTTTCCATCCTCAGAACATAGCAGCCGGTACTTCTCAATAACCTCGACGTTGCGCATCGGGGAAATTGTCTTGATTATCCTGTCAAGGTCCACATTATCGGCTATATTACTACCACATTCGCATATGTACACACCTATCTTTTTCGCCATCTTACGACCCCTGTCTTGACAATGAGAGTATTCTTCCTACGGTAGCTTCTGCCTCGGCTACCGTATCGGGAACATCTTTGGGTGATTGAGCACACCCGGCAATAAATATGCCTTCCCGAGAAGTATCAATAGCTTCAAGGTCTGGCTCTTTCTCACCAAAAAATCCGTGTTCATCCTGGGGGATAGCCAAGACCCCAGCCAGCCTTGCTGAGTCCGTTCCTGGCTCAACCGCTGGCGCCAGAATTAGCATATCCACGTTGAGGGTGTTTTCCTCACCATTCTCAGTCTTGTACTTGATGGCCACGCCTGTTCCTTGCTGTGTAACTTCATTTACCGTGGCACGAATAAAATCGACGCCGCTTTCCTTCACCTCTTCGTAAAATCTTTGATAAACTCTGCCGGGAACACAGAGGTCGGAGTACAATTGAGATACCTTTAACTCAGGCATCTTGCTTTTCAAGAAATGTGCCTGCTTAATCGAAGCCATGCAGCATACATAGGAGCAATAGCCTTTTTCTTCCCTCCCTACGCAGTGGATGATGGCTGCGGATTTAGGTGTTTCGCCATTTTGGAGAACAATCTGGCCCTCAGTAGGTCCGTTTGAGGCACATAGTCGCTCAACTTCTACTATAGAATAAACGTTGTTCAGTTTCTTGTATCCATATTGAGGGACCTGCGTGAGATCGAAGGTTCTAAATCCAGTAGCTACTACGATAGCTCCAACATTAAGTTCCAGTTCTTTGTCCTGCTGGGTATAGTCAATAGCCTCGAACATACAAGCTTCCTGACAGAGGTGGCAATCTTCTCCCTTGAAGCGTAGACAGCTATCGGTGTCAATGGCGGGGGCGTTGGGGAGAGCCCCCGCGCAGGGGATATAAATTGCCTTCCTCTTGCTAAGCCCCTCTTCAAATTCATTGTTCACTTCCACCGGACAGGGCTGGAAACATTCGTTGCATCCGATACAGTTGTCAAGGTTGACGTACCTGGCCTTTTTCCTCACTTTCACCGTAAAATCACCAAGAGAACCCTGCACAGCCTCGACCTCGCTAAGTGTCAGCAGTTCTACGTTCTCGTTCTGCAAAAGCTCCTGCTGCTTTGGCGCTATCATGCAGGTAGCACACTCCATATTGGGAAAGACCTCTTCCCATTTAATGATATTACCGCCGAAGTAGGAAGCCTTCTCCACGAGATAGACCTTGGCGCCTGCATTGGCCAGAAGCAAGCTTGACTCGATGCCAGCAATGCCCGCTCCGATAACCAGCACCGAAGTGCTGTTTTTACTATTCTCCATTTGCTCCCCCAATCATAGAAAGGCTTTCTTCAAGGGACTCGGCCCCATTTGCCTGATCTGTTCGGCGAACAGGTTGGTTACTTCGCCAAATCTTTGCCCTTCCGATGCTGAGACCCAGGCAAGCATTAGTCTTCCTGGTTCCAAGCCCAGTGTCTCTATCGTTTTCTGCAGAAGGGCAAACCTGCGACGAGCATAGTAATTTCCTTCTCGATAATGGCAATCGCCGGGATGGCACCCGGCGAGTAGTACACCGTCAGCTCCTCGCAGATACGCCGTAGCAATGAGGGTTGGCTCCACCCTACCAGAACACATTACTTTGATGACTGAAAGAGAAGAAGGAATTTTTTGTTTTGTTGCCCCGGCAAGGTCGGCTCCTGCATAGGAACACCAATTGCAGAGAAATCCAACTATTCTGGGCGTGAATTCTTCTCCCATGTATATGTTCTCAAACTAGAACTGTATCTGCGCCTTCCATTTTCCCCCACCCTCATCGTTGCAGAACAGCAACGTCCTCTTTGTCTTGGCACACCATGCTTCAGTATCTCTGGGGAAAGAAGGGCAGTCAGCCAGGACCTCCACGATATCGCCGGCAGGAATATCTTTGGCCATTGTCGCTAGTTTGAGTACAGGTTGTGGGCACTTAAGTCCCAAGACATCCAATGTATGTGTCGCCATATTGTCCTCCCTTTTTTATTTCAGAAACAAAAGGTTATGGTATTATCCGGTAGTGAGCTTACGAATGAGGTTGCTCCTACAATCTGGATTTCTTTTCTCATGTCTTCAGCTTTAAGATCCTTGGCCGTCAGACATAATTCACACACCAGCATCTTGCCGCCCAGACTGCATATGCCATCGTAGAGTTCTACTATGTCCGGCATGCCTTTGATATTCTGATCCCTTATTTTCTCCAATTCTCCTTTCAACATGAGGGATGAGCCACCCGGGGTGAAAAATAAGGTTACATCATGCCCGCAGGCTGCTGCCGCCGACCCAATAATCATAGAAGGGAAAGCGCTGCTGGTTTGGGAACCATTAACTGTGATTGCTACCTGAGCCATACTAGTTCTCCTTTCCTTTTATTTTTTCCTTAGCCTTACAAGAGGGTTAGCTACTCTATGCACTAGCTCCCCCTCTGTAGCTACTATTTATGCCGCATGGTAATGTAAACAAACAGACCTAGTCATTGAGACAATTGCGGCTCCCATTAAGCGGACTGGGGCCAAGATCCTTTATAGTCTCGGTGAAACCACTCACAGTCTCAGCCATTTTTAGTCCTTCTGAGGCTCCAATCCATTGCAGCCTCAGTCTATCGTTTTCGATCCCCACAGCCTTGAGAAATGGTTTGAGGCCGGCGAACCTTCTACTGGTGGACAAATTACCCTTTATATAGTGGCAGTCTCCGGGATGGCAACCACCTACCAGAACGCCATCCGCACCCAGGGCGAAGGCTTTCAGAACTAGAAGCTCGTTGACTCTTCCTGAGCACATTACCCTTATCGTCCTGATATTTGGTGGGTATTGCATCCGCGAGGTACCTGCAAGGTCGGCAGCTGCGTAGGAACACCAGTTACAGAAGAAGGCGACTATGTTAGGCTCAAATTCGGGCACGGATGCCTCCTTGATTGTTGACACTCCTCGCCTGACACATCAAATGGCATATGATAGAATGCGACCACGAAGTAATTAGGCTTAACAATGACGGGGGATTATACCCTACGGGGGTATGGTATGTCAATAGGGCAGCGACTTCTCGGGAGGATATAATGGCTGAAGAAACGATATCGAAGGAAATCATCTTGAACCGACTCAAAAGGGTCGAGGGGCAAATTCGGGGCATTGAGAGGATGATTGAAGGTGGGCGTGATTGTGAGAGCATTATTACCCAACTGGGGGCAGTACACGCCGCCATTGAGAGTGTGGGAGGGCTCATGCTCCAAAACTACATGAAGATCTGTTTTAACAAAAACGCTCCTGAATGCGCTAATGTCGAGTCTCTAGCTCGAGCTATTGCTATCTGGGGTCGGGTTCACATCGGCGGTAGGACTTAGGGACAAAAAGGGTGGCTACGACCCAGGCTGGCACTATGACAAGGGAAATCCGATCATCATTTCCCATTATCACTTCTGTTGGGTAGAAATGGGTACGTCGAAAATACAAGCTTTTGACTCTCTAGCCTCACGCTATGATGCCTGGTTTGACCAACAGGGGAGATTGATATTCGCTTCAGAAGTTGACGCTTTGAAGCGGGTCTTGCCTTTTCTACCAAAACCCTGGATCGAAGTGGGGGTCGGCAGCGGTCGTTTTGCTCAAGCTTTAGGCATAGATGTCGGTTTGGACCCATCCACCAGACTTTTGGAGATGGCGAACGATAGAGGCATAAGTGTGTTGTTGGGTACAGGCGAGGAGATGCCGTTTCGGGATGGCGTATTCGGTGCAGTTTTCTTCATTGCTACCTTGTGCTTTTTGGATTCACCTAGCAGAGCCTTCAGTGAGGCTGGGCGCCTCCTCGAAAGCGAAGGCAAAATGGTAGTGGGCATGGTGTTGAGGGAAAGTCCTTGGGGCCAGCTTTATCAAACAAAGAAAGAAACAGGCCATGATTTTTACGGGCACGCTACATTCTATACGTATGTCGAGGTTGAAACGCTGCTGATGCAAACCGGCTTCCTCATCGAGAGGATTGTGTCAACGTTGTTTCAGGATCCCAGCAAAGTAAATCGCATCGAAGTACCGCAAGAGGGTTTCTCTGCTAGCGCTGGTTTCGCCATTATCCTGGCCGGTAAAGGTTCAGCTTAGAGGCAGCACAATTCTATTGATTTTCGGGCTGGTGCTATCCTAGCTGGATGACAGTTGATAGAATTTCATAGCAAGAAAAGTTGATACTATGGAAGGGAAACAGAGCCTGGAATTGAAGCCCATTGGGGTAATCCACTCTCCCTATAAGGACAGAGGCGAAGCCCCCTGTCAGGGGTACAGAAGCAAGAAAACCTCGCGGATAGAAGTATTTAAGTTATTCGAAGAAGGCTTACAGGACATCGAAGGATTTTCCCACATCATCGTCATCTACTGGTTTCATAAGTCTCAGGGATATCATCTGTTGGTCAGGACGCCCTGGGATGAAATTCCACATGGTCTTTTTGCCACCAGATCGCCGCATAGACCCAGTCCTCTGGGATTGACCGTTGCGGAATTGGTAGCCAGACAAGAGAATATCCTCGAGGTGAAGGGACTCGACGCGATAGACGGCACCCCACTTCTAGACATCAAGCCATATATCCCCCCGATAGATGAGGGGTCGGTTGTTAAGTCTGGCTGGCTGGAAGGCAAGTTAGGAAAGGAAAGAAGCTGACAGCAACACATATCTTGATACTGCTGGCAGCAGGAGCAGGTACCGGCTTTGCCAGCGGGTTGTTGGGAATAGGTGGAGGAGCCGTCATGATCCCCGTCAGCTACTGGCTTATCCAGTCCATGGGCGTTTCTCAGGATCTTGCCATCAAAATAGCCTTTGGGACAAGCTTGCTGGTGATTTTGCCCACAGCCATAAGTGGGAGCTGGAGGCATAACAAAGAGAAGGCAGTTCGCTGGAAGACTGCGTTGGTTCTAGGCTCATGTGCACTGGTCGGCGCAATCGTTGGGGCGACCCTGGCAGCTCACCTCCCTGGTGAAATGCTGGCAAAGGGCTTCGGAGGATTTGTACTGGCTATCGCTCTATGGATGGGCCTGGGGATGCTGCCGAGGTTCAAAAAAGAGGGTGCAGAGCCAAAGGAGAATCTTGGGCTTGTAGCGGCTTGCGGATTTCCCATAGGAATCGTGACCGGGCTGACCGGCCTTGGTGGTGGCGTATTGATAGTCTCTGTGCTAGTGCTAGGCCTGAACTTCCCCATGCACGTCGCTGTGGGAACATCGGTGGCCTCGATAATACTGGCCAGCCTTGGTGGGATTGTTGGCTATACCGTGAATGGACTGGGAGTATCCGGGCTCCTTCCTCATTCCGTCGGCTACATAAGTCTGCCTATATGGCTATGTCTGTCAGCTACTAGCATACCAGTGGCCCAACTAGGAGCGCGAGTAGCGCATGCCCTGCCCGCCAGACCACTAAGGTATATCTTCATTGCTTTTCTTATCTACGCGGGCTTAGAGATGATCGGTGCCTTTAGCTGGATACAGAGTCTCTAGCACCAGGCTACATAGATCGTGTCTCGTCATTGGGTCATCAGCCTGTAACCTATGTAGGAGCTCTTTGCGCGCTGAGCTGTGAGGCCAAGTTAGGGAGATAATTGTGGATGGGATTATGAGACCTCTAGTAGAATGGTAGTGGAACGATTGACTTTGAATCAGATTGGAAATTGAAGTATGCGAAAATCAGCGCAGCAAATCCGGAGCAAAAAGGAGCAATGCCCCCAGAATTATCAGTATCGCAGCACCTATTGGTCTGGCGTACTTCGCGTACCGGACTCCCAGGTTCGAAGTGAGCGCAAAAGCGGCTGCGCCAAAGATAACAAGATTATTGAGCATAAAAAAGAAAACATAGAGCAGGATATAGCCATAGTACTGGAAAGTGGTGAGGCCTGCCAATGATAGAACTTGAGTGAAGACAGCCGGGATTGCTGCGGAACAGACAAATTCAATAGCATTTACGGCAAAGGCCAGAGCTATAATTCCCACTATGGTTCCCAGGGTTATGGGGGAAGAGACAATTTTCTGCATTTTGGCCATCGTCTTTTCCCGGGATTCTTCGCTTGTAACTTCACAGACGATTTCTCCCTTTGTCTTGATTAGTTCCCTTATCTGCAGTATCCCCCCGCCTAAGGCTACCAGTCCAATGACGACTGTCACTGGCCTGATGTAGCCGATGAACAGGAAAACATTGAGCCACGCTGTCATGAACAGGAAATACAGGACTCCTGAAGCCAGAACAAAAGATCCGACAATCAGCCATATCCTCCTCCTGTCTCTCAAAGTCATCACCAGGGATATAAGATAGAGAAGTACCCACAGAGCGCAGGGGTTGAAGCCATCAACGATGCCCAAGATCACAGCCAAAACCGGAAGCGAATACTCGGAAACCACAAGCTTCCCTATGATCGGCAATACAATTCCATCTTCTGCGGGTTCTTTGCCTGTGGGCGGCGGGCAATTTCCCGCCAGACATTGCTGGAGAGCCTCTTCAATCGCCCTGCCGGATGTCTCGTGGGACTCCCAATCACCGAACACCTGGTTCCCGAAGATTGTTATAGGAAAGCCCGGCTCATATACTATCTCTCGCTCTTCTAGCATCTGGTCCAATAGGGCACGTCCCTGAGGTGTAGCGGCATCGTGTTCCAGGATCTGAATCAGGGGATAGGTGTTGGCTAGCCTTTCATTGAATGCCCTTTGGTCGGCACAATGGGGGCAGCCGGTAACGGAGAAGAAATGGACCTCATATCCTTCGCCCGTGCTTGATGTTCCCTGACTCGTGACTCCGATGACTATTCCCAGGATTATCAGGGATATGATCAGGTACCTCTTGAAGCGGTCCCGGAATGTGTTTTTCAGGAAATTGGCTAATCTATTGTACATTGACACGTGTTAGTTCAAGATGAGATCGGGCATTCAGGGTATTCTGTTGAGGAGTCACAGAGCGTGGAAGTTGTCGCCCGGAAGATTATGTCCTTAGCTATAATCGCTATGTATCTCCTAACATCCAAATGTGCATCGTGAGCAAGACACTACTTCAAGCACTACGCTCTTACAAACCACGTTACCAGCGATATCAGAGATCGTTACTGTGACTGTTGTCCTCTGAAGGTACTTGTCTGGAGCGGTCCACGTAATCACAGGGCCTGCCCCCATAATCTCGCCATCTTCGCATGACCATCCATAGGACGGTTCAATGCTGGCATCTGCAACAACGCACTGAATATGATACTGTTGTCCTTGCCCGACTTTATATCCCGAAGAGGTCGTCTTCAGGTAGCAATGGTCGGCCGTGACAAGTATATCTTCGACCTCGGGTGGTTCTGCCGTCACTACGGTAACACACAGTGTTCTCCTATCCGAGCTACCATGACTATCCTTAGCCGCAACTGTGACGTAATACAGGCCAACTTCTTCGGGAGCAGTCCAGTTTGCAGGCGCGCCTGTGTCCGAGATGTCCCCTGCATCGGCTGTCCATTCATAGGTGAGTTCGTCCCCGTCGGGATCTGAAGCTGTGCACGTTAGCTGGACGGTGCCCGAAGGTAGAGTCCAGTCCGCATCGGCTACCAGGTCGGTAATGGTTGGCGCCCTATTGGCTCTGACTTCGATGACTACCTGTTTCGTGACTTCGTCACCTCGGCCATCCGCCACCGCGACCGTAATATTGTAGGAGCCTAGTGAGTTAGGAGCCATCCAGGTAACCGTGGCTCCCTCCCCGTTTAATTCGCCTGCGCTCGCTGACCAGTTGTAGCTTAGTTCGTCACCATCAGGGTCTGTCGCGCTACACACGACCTGGCAGCTCCCAGAGGGAACAACTCTCTCTGGTGCTATCAGACTAGCGATAGCTGGGTGATGATTGGCTAGCAGCGTGTCAAACACGACTACGAGCACCACTACCACCACCACCACGATTCCTAGGATGATTGTGAGTCTTTTTTTGCTCATCAATGTCTCTCCGAAGGCATTCTTCATTCAAGCCCTTGTTCAGAACATCGCATATATTAGCACTTCTATTCTGGCGACGAAAGTCAGCGTTTCAGTAACTAGTTCGCCATCCTTTGTGGCAAGCGTCTCTGGTGTGTAGATCGCCGTCGGGAAGGATATGCTTCAGTCGAAATAGCGGTCTGTTCCTGGATTCTATCCAAATTCACACGGTGAACAATCCACCACTTCAAAAACTACGTTCCTCCTCACCCAATTACCTGCGTCATCAAACACTCTCGCGGTAACTGTAACGTAACCGGATGTATTCGGGGCAGTCCAGGTAATCAGAGAGCCTGCGCCGGAAATTTCACCACCATTGCTTGACCATTCATAGACCAGTTCCCCGCCCGCGCCCGAAGCTATGCACTCGATATAGTATTCCTTCGTTTTCCCGACCTTGTACCCAGTGCTAGTCGTCTTGAGATATTTGGGCTCTTTAGCAGTAACAGTCAGGTTCTCAATAGTGGGAGGAGGACCGTTTGATGCGATGAGGGTTAGAAAAGCCGTGTCTTTCCCATCATGACCGTCATCAACCACGACTGTGATGTCGTACATACCAACTTCTGAGGGAGCAGTCCACATTGCAGCTGCGCCCGTGCTGGAAATATGTCCTGCAGTCGCCGTCCACTCATAATCCAGCCCATCGCCATCGGGGTCTGAAGCAGTACAGGTCAATTGGACGCTGCCGGAAGGAGCGATCCATTCTGCCTCAGCTTCCAGGTCGGTGATAGTTGGCAGGCGGTTGGTGGCAGTTGTGCAAGATGAGGCGACGAACAGTATCGCCCCCGCAACGACCAGAGCGATTCTTATCCGCTTATCCTTCATGGAATCTCTTATGTCCAGGTTTTGCCGAGGATATCATGCATATTACCATTCCTATGATCGTGGTGCAAAGCGTCGGTCCGATGACTCTTCAGGCATGTTCTATAAGACGCATCCGTGGTATACGGGTCACTACCAGGAATAGTATGCCCTTGGCTAGAGTTGCCATCTATCTGCTAACACCCGAACGTACAGGGCGAGCAAGCCACCACCTCCAGAATGATGCTGTCACCGACCATGTTGCCAACGATATCGGATACCACCACTGCGACTGTAATGTAAGTCGACTCATCCGGGGCAATCCAGGTAATGGCGGAGCCATCCTGAGAAATCTCGGAAATCTCACCACCTGTACAAGACCATTCGTAAGACAATCCTCCGGTCGGATCTGAGACAACGCACTCAATATGATACTCTTGTTCTTTCCCAACCCTGTACCCCCATGACTGTGTCTGCAGGTAGCAATGTTCCGCCGTGACAAGCAGTGTTTCGATGTCCGGTGGCTGCCCTGTCGCTACGCTAATAGACAGCGAATCCATAGTGGAGCTACCATAGCCATCTTTAACTACAACCGTGAGAACATACACACCGGTTTCTTCGGCAGCAGCCCACACCACAGCCGCGCCTGTGCCGGAAACATCACCACCACTGGCTGACCACTCATAGCTCAGCTCATCGCCGTCAAGGTCGGAAGCAGTACATGTCACCTGGACACTGCCCGAAGGAGTAGTCCATTCAGCACTGGCTGTCAGACTGGCAATCGTCGGCGGGTTGTTTGTCCTCACCATGATCGTCACAGAATCTGTGGCTTGGCCGCCACGGCCATCGGTCACTACGACCGCAACGCTGTAGGAACCTTCAGATGCCGGTGCGACCCAGGTCACCGTGTGTCCTGCGCCGTCTATTTCGCCTGCACTGACCGACCACTCATAGCTCAGCTCGTCGCCATCAGGGTCTGAAGCAGTACACGCCACCTGGAGACTGGCCAGGGGAACGACCCCTTCTGCGGCAGGTTCCAAGCTGGCGATTATCGGCTCATTGTTGGTTGATGTGGTACAAGATGAGGCCAGAAACAGCACTGTTGCCGCTGCAATTACCGAAATTGCCAGATGTCTCTTTTTGTTCATCATTCTCGCTCTCCTGAAGTCGCTCTTGTTTAAGCCCGTATTCCAGGCATCCGAAATTGTTGACTAGAATAGTCAACTTAGTGCATAATAACTTGCGGTAGCGAAGCTGTCAAGTCCGGGCGGGCAATTCTTGAGAACTTGACGAGCTCATCAATATTGTCACGTTTGTAAGGTGGGGGAAATTAGCGTTTGACTGACTTTCTCAACTGGACCGACCGCGTCAGGACAGTGTGGAAGAATCTTCTGACAGAAAGGAAAATGCTCGGCATAGCAGATGGCCTCCAGCGATTGATATAGTTCCCGGCATTGTCGCACTGAGAGGAAGATTGATGTTAGCAGCAGTATTGTCCTTGACATGGTAATCCGCACTGACATCTCTGCTGCGGGCCGCCTATGCAGCCGGAATCACCCTTATTTCGTCTCCCACCCCAATCTCCAGAAAAGCGCAGGCGCTGCCTTCTCTGAGAGATACTTCAAGATAACCGCTGCTGCCTACCACAGCCATTATCCCTTCCCCTTGCGCGTAATAGTCACTCATACCCTGGATGCGGCGCCCACCTACCTCAATCGTGACGTTCTTCCCGGGCAAATTGTCGCTCCTGATATTGGTAATCAAGTTGCCGAAGCGATCAACGTGCAAGACCTGGCCAACCACATTACCGTCCGCGTCAACCAACGGCTTGGCTATAGGAAGCACATGCAGGGAGTTGATCTTCTCTCCGAACTCATAAGGCGATATGCCTAAAGAAAGACCAGCAGCCACAGGGGCAAAGATGTCTCTTCCGTGGAAGGTAGGGCTAACCGGGTGGCGCCAGAAGCGAGGATCGGTAATAGCAGCAGCTTCAAGCCCCTTCTTGAATACTATCTCTGTCAGACCGCGAGTCTCCTCAACCAGTGAGCGGCCATCAACAGAAAACAAATCATCAATTATGTAGCTGAGGATACCGTTGTCAGGAGCAACAAAGATAGCCGAAGGGGTCTTCAGTATTACTCCCCGGCGCTCACTGCCTACACCGGGGTCGACGATAGCCACGTGAACCGTTTGCTTGGGGAAGTAACGGTAGGCGCCATCAAGTATGAAAGCAGCCTGCAGGATGTCCTGTGGCCTGACAGAATGAGTAACGTCTACGATACTGGCTTCGCGGTTGATGTTTAAAATGGCGCCCTTCACAGCGGCAACGTAAGCGTCATCATAACCAAAATCGGTAGTCAGGGTTATTATCGGACTCATCTACAGATACTAAGGCTGCGCAGCAATCAAGGTAGCCAGAATCACAAGCACGACGGCCAAGACTACGGTCAGCTTCAGAAGTGTGCTCTCTATCCCTCGCCGAGTGCGATACACCGAGTCGGCTTGCCCGAATATCCCCCCAATGCCTCCGCCCCGTAACTGGAATAGCACAGTGGCAATCAAGGCTGCCGATACTAATATCTGAGCGACCAAAAGATACGTAGGCAATTCATTTACCTCCTAGCTCTTGCATAATAATCTCTTTTACCACGCCTGGATTAGCCCTTCCTCGGGTAACTTTCATTACTTGCCCTATGAGAAACGTCAAGGCTTGCTGTTTGCCAGAGGCATAGTCAGCCATTGCCCCGGCATTTTCAGCCATCACCTTTCTTGCCACTTCCCTTATTTCACTGGCGTCGCTAATCTGGCTGAGTTTCTTCTCTCCGATGATGTCGCTAGCGCCCTTGCCAGTCTGAAACATCTCCTCAAGCACTGCTTTTGCCGTCCGCCCGCTTATAGTACCATTATCGGCCAGGACGAGCATGTCTGCCAGATGCTTCGGGCTTATTCTAGCATTTTCAATCCCGGTGTTGGTAGCGTTAAGCAGCCGGCTGAAGTCTCCCAGAAGCCAGTTACTGACCATCTTCGCCTTGCCAGGACCGGCCAGTTTAACACAGTCTTCAAAGTAGTCTGCCATGCCTTTGGATCCAGTCAGGATGTTCGCGTCATACAAAGGCAGGCCATATTGGGCCATAAATCGGTCTCTACGGGCATCAGGTAATTCAGGAAGCCTAGCTCTGATTCCGTCTACCCAGGCGCGGTCCAAAACAAGCGGAGGCAAGTCAGGTTCGGGAAAATATCGATAATCCTCAGCATACTCTTTGGTTCTCTGGGTCACTGTCATCCCCGTTTCCTCTATCCAGCCTCTGGTCTCCTGCACCAGTTTTCCACCCTCATCAAGCACTTTGCTCTGTCGGGCCGCTTCATACTTCAGGGCCTGATAGACTGCCTTGAAGCTATTCATGTTCTTAACTTCCGCCTTGGGCAGGAACTCCTTGCTAGCCACCGGGCGTATGCTTATGTTGGCATCACACCTGAAGCTTCCCTCCTCCATATTGGCAGTGGATACCCCCAAATAGCGCAGGATGTTGTGTAGCCTGATGAGATAGTCGCGGGCTTCCTCGGGCGAACTGATTTCAGGCTCGCTAACAACTTCCATCAGGGGCACCCCCGAGCGATTGACGTCTATCAGACTGTAGTCTCCTCTGTGCAACAGCTTGGCGGTATCTTCCTCCAGATGGACCCTGGTGATATTGACTCTCTTCTTGCTGCCGTTGCTCTCTACAGTCAGCCACCCTCCCTTTCCGATGGGAGCGTCATACTGGGAAATCTGGTAACCTTTCATCAGGTCGGGGTAGAAGTAGTTCTTACGGTCGAACTTGGTGTATTCGGGTATGCTGCAATTTAAAGCCAGAGCAGTCATTATTGTACATTCTATTGCCTTTTGATTAATGACAGGGAGGACGCCGGGCATGCCCAAGCAGACGGGGCAGACATGGGTATTGGGAGGAGTGCTGGCATAATCAGCGCTGCACCTGCAGAACATCTTACTCTTTGTTAGTAGCTGAGTATGGACTTCCAGACCGATGACGATTTCGTAGGTCATAGCTTCCGGTTAGTATAGCAATGTCATTAGGGAGGAGCAAGAGACTGTACTCGTTCAATACCTTAGTGACACTCTTCCGTTGTCATTGCGAGGAGCGTAGCGACGAAGCAATCTTGATGATCTAGGCGCAGATGGAGATTGCCACGCCCCGACAAGTCGGGCTCGCAATGACACAGGAGGTTATTACCCAATGTTACAAGCATACAAAGAGTCACCCATCTATTTGAACCAGATCAGGCTTTGATTTATGGAGTACCCGTTCGTTATAATTGCGAGCGACTACTCAATTTCAATTTCAACAAATAATCAAGGAGTTCTGAACAATGGAGAAGTATGAACTGGTAATCGTAGGAGGCAGCGCGGGGGGAATACAATCGGCTATTTGCGCTCAGAAGCACCATGGCCTTAATGACATCCTGGTTATACGTATGGAGGACAAAGCCATGGTTCCCTGTGGTATTCCCTACATCTATGGCACGCTGGGATCGGTAGAGAAAAACATCATGCCGGATAAGCTCCTCGGACAAGCAAAACTAAAGATTGCTGAGGCCACCAGCATCGACCGAAAGAGCAAGACCGTGAAGCTGAACGATGGCCAAGAGGTCGGCTTCAACAAGCTGGTTCTAGCTACCGGATCGACCCCGATGCAACCACCAATCCCAGGACTGAACAAAAAGAATGTCTGGTTTGCCTGGAAGAACACCAATTATCTTGGGGAACTGGCTAAGGCTATCGACGGGCTTGGTGATATTGTGGTTATCGGTGGTGGCTTCATTGGATTAGAATTTGCCGATGAGTGTCGAAAGCGAGGTCATAAGGTCACGGTAGTTGAAATGCTTGAGCACTGCCTCCAACTGGTCTGTACTACAGACCTTTGCATCAGGGCAGAAGAAGCGCTGAAGGGAAATGGAGTAGACATAATCACCAGCAATGGGGTGAAGGCCATAGAGGGCGGCGAAGTGGTCGAATCAGTCCAACTACAAAGTGGCGAGCGCATAGAATGTAGCATGGTCATTGTGGGAATCGGCGTAGTCCCCAATGTGAAACTAGCGAGGGATGCCGGGTTAGAGATTGGCCCTACCGGCGCCATCAAGGTAGACGAGTTCCAGAGGACTACCGACCCCGACATTTTCGCTGTGGGAGACTGCGCTGAGAAATACTCTTTCTTCAATGGGGCGCCGGTGCCTGTACGACTCGCGTCAGTAGCAACACGAGAGGGGAAGATCGCTGCGGCCAATATATTTCAAGCCCAGTGGCGTAACATAGGCACCATTGGCGTGTTTTCCACAGTAGTAGGAGATACTGCCATTGCTATGGCCGGCTTAGCGGACGCCAAAGCGCAGGAGATTGGCTACCAGACGGTCGTGGGAGATGCTGAAGCCGCCTCCAAGCATCCGGGAACAATGCCAGATACACATCCGATGAGGGTAAGACTGGTCTTCGACCGCAGATCAGGCAAAATAATCGGTGGTTGCGCCTGCTGCACTCACACAGTCGGCGAGGTGGTTAATCTGATAGCGGCTGCTATTGTCAATGAAATGACCATGGAACAAATAGCGATGTTCCCGATGGGTACACATCCGTGGCTGACTGCATCACCGCTGGCATATCAATTTACCGACGCCGCCAGCAATGCCCTTCACAAGGTCAAAAAGACCGTGAAGTTGTGACTTCAACTATAACGGTACTCATCCTTTCTTCACACCCTGGCCCGTACCTTGCCCGATTGTGAACGGTGCCGAAGTCGCACTGACCAGACTTCGAAACCAGGCGGCCTTCGTGGCATGAGTTTGACCGAATAGTCTAATCCTTGTAGAATTCGGGCTGCGGGGATATAGCTCAGCTGGGAGAGCACTGCGTTCGCATCGCAGGGGTCGGGGGTTCGAATCCCCCTATCTCCACCATAGAGTTTTGAAGACTTGGCTGTAATCTCCATGGGCAAGGCGAGGTAGCGAATGGTCTTCACGTAGATGCGGGTAAGGCACTTGGTTGACATAATACATAGAGATTCAGTGGAGATTCGATAGAGATTTGAAGGAGATTGCGCCACAGTTGAAGTTGTGGTAGAAGCGTGCCCCTGTAGCTCAGAGGATAGAGCAGCGGTTTCCTAAACCGCGTGTCGGGCGTTCGAGTCGCCCCAGGGGTATTTTTTGATATAATTACGCTGACTCAGGGGCGTAGCTCAGTTTGGCTAGAGCAGCGGTCTCCAAAACCGCAGGTCGCGGGTTCGAGTCCTGCCGCCCCTGCCAG
>Ga0180437_10005607_pt1 | contig 17082 bp, 12 predicted proteins | sample SS_ome_4_FD_132410 | JGI IMG/M metagenome (GOLD analysis project Ga0180437, IMG submission 132410) | Hypersaline lake sediment archaeal communities from the Salton Sea, California, USA - SS_3_D_1 metaG | ecosystem: Environmental > Aquatic > Non-marine Saline and Alkaline > Hypersaline >... | reverse complement strand
GCCGGCGTAGCCCCGGCCCCTGAGCTTGTCAGGGCGCTGCGAGATCTGGTAGAGGGAGATGGTCCCCAGCACCAGGCCCAGCACGCTCGTCCCGAGCGGGATCGCCACCGCAGCCGTCAAGTGGGTGGGGCCGGGCAGGAGTCCGGCTCGGAGCAGATAGCCCACGGCATCTCGCACGACCAGCATCATCGGCACTGGGAACAGCCACAGCAGGGCCGAGGCGAAGGCCGGGATGCTGAGGCGCGGCTTGCCCTCGCGCGGCCCGACGAGGGGCTGCCGGCGGCGTACGCCCCACCGCGAGATAACCGAGATGGCCAGCAACGGGAACGCACTGACCAACACAATCTCTGCCAGAAAGGGTATGCCCCCGAGCACGGTTCTTTCCTCAGAGCGGAGAGATTCAGGGGCCAGCGTGGCGACCGGGAATCATGCCGCCCCCTGCTCGACTTACACCTCCCTCGTTTCGAGGCGCACTTCCAATCATCTCCCTCGGCAGGGCAGGAAGCGTGCCTTGCATGGTCAAGAGGAGGCCAGCGGGCCGCCACGTCGGCGGCCGCGGTGACTAAGGACAGAGACAGGGGATGCGCGAGATGGACCCGCGCCTGTGGTGGGCCCTAGCTATCGCCGCGCTGACGGTGCTATTTGTTCTGCGGCGACAGCTGATGAAGCCGTACCGCTCCGCGGCGGAGTGGGTGCGGGCGCGGCCGCCGTTGGGGCTGGTGCTCGCCATTGCTCTCTCCGTGCTCGCCGCGGTACTCCTCGCCTGGAAGGTGCCGATCTGGCAGCTCGCCTCGCGCAGGGCGTCCCTCACTGCCAAAGAGTACCTCGAACTGGAGAACTCATACCGCGCGACGATCGTGCAGGCCTTGGGCGGGCTCGTCCTCCTCATCGGCATCTACCTGACGTGGCGGCGGGTGGCCGCGACCGAGCAGCAGGTCGAGGTGGCGAGGGAAGAGCAGATCACGGAGCGCTTCACCCGCGCCATCGAGCAGCTCGGCAGCGAGAAGCTCGAAGTGTGCCTCGGCGGCATCTACGCTCTCGAACGCATCGCCCGTGACTCCGAGCGCGATCACTGGCCGATTATGGAGGTGTTGACGGCGTATGTGCGAGAGAACGCGCCGCGCACTGAGCCACCACCGTCTGCCAGCATCGCCGTGGGGGCTGATATCCAAGCAATACTGACAGTTATCGCACGTCGCGAGTGGCGTAGGGAGTTGTCAGGTGGTATGCATTTGGACCTGAGCAACACCGACCTTTCAGGCTCGAAGATGGAGGGTGCCTTCTTGAGGGAGGCAGACCTAGCAAGTTGTAGGCTCGACAACAGCTGCCTGAACGGATGTCTGCTGGAATATGCAAACTTGCGCAAAGCCAGTCTTGTTGGATGTCAACTCAGACAAGTGTGGGCCACGGAGGCAATCTTCCATGAAGCCAGCCTGCGCGAATCCGATCTGTCAGCAAGTAATCTGGCTGAGGCCGATTTGAGCGTCACCGACCTCGCGAAGGCACACCTCTATAAGGCGAAGCTTCGTGGAGCGATGCTTACTGACAGCAACTTGAAAGGGGCAACTCTCGGTAGGGCGTATCTAGCCGGCTGTGCGTTCGCGGGATCTGTGCTGGATGACGCACACTTATTCGAGGCCGATCTGAGCGGTGCGAGCTTCAGCGTAGTCTATGAGAATATCTCCCCTGACGAGCGGTTCGCGGCTAGCATGCGCGGGACGAACCTTAAGGAGGCGATATTGAAGGACGCGAGCATGGAAGGTGTCGATCTGTCTCAGACCGAAGGCCTCAGCCGCGCTCAGATCGACAGCGCGATCACAAGCGAGAACACGAAGCTGCCGAATTACCTGAAGGAGCGCGGGGAGGGAGAGCCGGAAGCGCTGGCCGACGGCGGCGAGCTTGAGGAAGAGAAAGGCGGGGAGGAGGATTAGGGGTCTGGCGGGGCTGCCACCCGTGACTACGGCTCGCCGCGCCGGAGGAGGTACGTACGGTGAACCGTCGACTGAACGAGGCTGCCGTCCATCTGGCAAACCGCCTCGAACGCATTGTCACCATTCACAATCGTGTACGGCAGACATGCTTCCCTGATCCAAGCAGCGAAGAGGGCCACTTCGCAAACGAGAACACTGTCGTGCGCATGGCAGCGACGATGGAGGCCATAGGTTTGGGACCGCCTTCAGGGAACGGGACTGCGGACATGGAGTGGCCTGAGGTTGCAATCCGCACGTTGTTCCTGTTTAGGAACATCATCGTCCACGAACCCGAGGGGTACTACCGGCCGGAGCTGCTCGGGGGCAGCAAGCGACATCTCAGAGCATACGACATGTTCTGCGATATGTACCCGCAAGCGCGGGTCAGCGAGGGCGAGAAGCTCTGTCTTGCCGGGGACGAGGTAATCCTTCCGTTGATGACTGGGTGCATAGTGTGGTGGTGGGAGAAGCAGGGAAGACAGCTACAGACACGGGCGCAGGACTGACTCTTGAAGCGGCCCGAATGGCCACATGGAGTTCGAATGGGACGGGGAGGTACAGGAAGTAGGCGTTCCCGGATACCGTCAGGAAGACCAAACGCGAGTGAGGGGGGTCTGGGGGGACGAATCGCCGGTCGTCCCCCCGGCCTGATCTGCCGCCCGGCAACAACTTGCCGGGCCAGTCTTCTGCCGTTTACCGCGAGTCGCTGATGGCGACTTTGTCTTTGACGACGGCCTGCGCGGCGGCGAGGCGGGCGACGGGAACGCGGAACGGCGAGCAGCTCACATAGTCGAGGCCGACCTGGTGGCAGAACTCGACCGAGCGCGGGTCGCCGCCGTGCTCGCCGCAGATGCCCAGCTCCAGGTTCTTGCGGGCCTTGCGGCCCAGCGTGACCGCGGTCTCGAGCAGCTTGCCGACACCCTCGGGGTCGAGCGTCTGGAACGGGTTCTCGGGGAGGATCTTGTCCTCCACGTAGCGCAGCAGAAACTTGCCCTCGGCGTCATCGCGAGAGTACCCGAAGCAGGTCTGCGTGAGGTCGTTGGTGCCGAAGGAGAAGAACTCGGCCTGCTCGGCGATCTCGTCCGCAGTGAGCGCGGCCCGCGGAATCTCGATCATAGTTCCGATCTTGTAGTCGACCTTGACGCCCTTCTCCTTGATGACCTGCTTGGCGACCGGTTCGAGCCGCTCGCGGATCCAGGTCAGCTCGTTCACGTGGCCGATGAGGGGGACCATGATCTTCACGTGGACATCGACGCCGCGCTTCGCGCACTGGCAGGCCGCCTCCATGATGGCGCGGGTCTGCATCTCCACGATCTCCGGCATGACGATGCTCAGCCGGCAGCCGCGCAGCCCGAGCATCGGGTTCAGCTCCCGCATGCTGTCGACGGCCTCCAGCATCTCGCGAAGCCGCTTGAGCTTGCGCGACTTCGGCGACGTCGCCTCCAGCCGGCACACCTGCTCCAGCAGCTCATCGTGGTCGGGCAGGAACTCGTGCAGCGGCGGGTCGATGAGCCGGATCACCACGGGCAGCCCGTCCATCGCCCGGAAGATGCCCGCGAAGTCCTTGCGCTGGAACGGCAGCAGTTCCTTGAGGGCCTTCTTCCGCTCGTCTCCGTTGTCGGCGAGGATCATGCGCTGCACCACCGGCAGGCGCTCCGCCTCCATGAACATGTGCTCGGTGCGGCAGAGACCGATGCCCTGCGCGCCGAAGCCGCGTGCACGCTTGGCGTCCCGCGGATAGTCAGCATTGGCCCATACCTCGAGCCGGCGAATGTCGTCGGCCCAGCTCAGCAGCGTGGTCAGCTCCTTCTCCTTGGCGAGGTTTGGCGCGATGGTCGGGATGAGCCCGGCGAATACCTCGCCGGTGGTCCCGTCGATGGAGATCGGCTCCATCTCCTTCAGCACCTTCCCGTCTACGGTGAGCCGGTGCGCAGCCTCGTCCACGCGGATCGCCTCACAGCCGGCCACACACGGCAGCCCCAGTCCGCGGGCGACAACGGCGGCGTGGCTGGTGGCCCCGCCGCGAGCGGTGAGGATACCCTTGGAGGCGAGCATGCCGTGCACATCGTCGGGAGTGGTCTCCGGTCGGACGAGCACGACTGCGGTGCCGGCCCGGCCCTGCTCCTCCGCGCGGTCGGCGTCGAACACCGCGGCCCCGCTTCCCGCGCCCGGGGAGGCGTTGAGGCCCTTGGCCAGCAGCCGGCCTTCCTTCGCGGCGAGGTCCTTCTCCTTCGGGTCGAAGGCGGGCAGCAGGAGCTGGTTGATCTGGTCCGGCTCCACCCGCATGACGGCCTCTTCCTTCGTGATAAGCCGCTCCTTCACCATCTCCACCGCGATGCGCACGGCCGCCCGCGCGGTGCGCTTGCCGACGCGGCACTGGAGGATGTAGAGCGTGCCGCGCTCGATGGTGAACTCGATGTCCATCGCATCCTTGTAGTGCTTCTCGATACGGGTGGCGAGGTCGACGAACTCCCGGTAGACCTTCGCGTTCTCGTCTTTGAGCTGCGCGATCTCGATGGGCGTGCGGACGCCCGCCACGACGTCCTCGCCCTGCGCGTTCATGAGGAACTCGCCGTAGATCTTCTTCTCGCCGGTGGCGACGTCGCGGGTGAAGGCCACGCCGGTGCCGGAATCCTCGCCCATGTTCCCGAACACCATCGTCTGCACGTTGACGGCCGTGCCGAGGTCGTGCGGGATCTTGTAGAAGTTGCGGTAGGAGACGGCGCGGGGGATGTTCCAGGAGCCGAAGACGGCGCGGATCGCGGTTTCGAGCTGCTCCATGGGGTCGGTGGGGAAGTCGCGCTTCATCCGGCGCTTGAAGAAGGCCTTGTACTGCTTGACCAGCTCCTTCAAGTCCTCGGCGTTCAGCTCGGTGTCCTGCTTGACGCGGCGCTTCTTCTTCATGGCGTCGAGCATCTTCTCGAAGTTGGCGCGCTCGATGTGCAGCGCCACCGAGGAGAACATCATGATGAAGCGACGGTAGGCGTCATAGGCGAACCGCTCGTTGCCGGTGAGGGCGATGATGCTCTGGAGGGTGTCATCGTTGAGGCCGAGGTTGAGGATGGTCTCCATCATGCCGGGCATCGACATCCTCGCGCCCGAGCGCACCGACACCAGCAGCGGGTTCTTCGGATCGCCGAAGCCCTTGCCGGTTTCGCGCTCGACCTTCTTCATGGCGGCCCTGACGTGGTCCATCAGCCCGGCCGGCATGCGCTTCGCCTTGAGGTAGTCGATGCAGGCCTCGGTGGTGACGGTGAATCCAGGAGGGACGGGGATGCCGATGTTGCTCATCTCGGCCAGGTTGGCACCCTTGCCGCCGAGCAGGTCGCGCATCTCCCTGCTGCCCTCTTGGAACAGGTAGACTCGCTTCGCGGTCTTCTTCTTTGCAGCCTTCTTCTTCGCAGACTTCCTGGGCACGGTAAGACAGCTCCTTTCAGTCGCTCATCTCTTCAGTGCTACCCATAAGTGATGGGTACAGGCGTTCCTCTTGAGCGCGCGTTCGCCTCGCACGGACCTCACTGACGGTCAGGGCCTGCGGCCCCATCCCGCGAGCGGCCGCGCACTTCCGCTATGCGCTGATCCACCCGCTCCCGCAGCGCCTGCTCTGCGTCGATACCGGCAATGCGCGCGAGATCGACCGCCGCCAGCAACATCGCCCCGCACACGGCCTGCGCCTGCTGCGCGTCGATGTCTTCCCGCGCAAGTTCCTCCAGCGCCTCGCGCACCGCGCCGGCCGCTTGCGCCGCGCTGGGTGCCAGTCCGGCGCGGGCCGCCCGCCGCTGCACGACCTGTGCCCGGGACAACGCCGGCAGCGCCCTCGGCACATCTGTCACCGGACGCGTGCTTCCCTCCTCCTCGCCGCGCTCGCGCCGCTTGAGGTCGTCCCATTGATGCAGCACCTGCTCGGGCGTCTCGGCCGAGCTTTCGCCGAAGACGTGCGGGTGGCGCGCGACAAGCTTGTCGCGCAGACCCTTGACGACGTCGTCTATGTCGAACTGACCGGTTTCGGCCGCGAGCTGCGCGTGGAAGACTACCTGCAGCAGCAGGTCGCCCAGCTCCTGGCGCAGCGCCTCCGGATCCTCGCGGTCGATCGCCTCCAGCACCTCGTAGGCCTCTTCCAACAGACACGGCCGCAGGGAGCGATGGTCCTGCTCGCGGTCCCAGGGACATCCCTCAGGGCTTCTCAGCCGAGCCATGAGCTCGACGAGGTGAGAGAACTGCGCTTCCCGTGCTGCGCGTGTACTGTTGGTCATCGGTCTCGTGCTGGCGCAGAGAGCCAGCGGGTGGGCAACGCTCCACACAAGAAGCGACCCAGGCCGCAACGAGGCTGCTTTGCGACCCACCTTCGCGCCGACAGGTGGCACGTAGCCCGGCCGTCGGGGTCGCGCCCGTCGATATCGAAAGGCCTGTTTGGGGCCAGTAGCTTGCTCACGATGAGACCCTCTGACTCCGCCCCGGCGCCACCGGGGCACGCTCGTCAGTCGGCAGGTGGAGCCGCGCCGCGCGCTACTCCGTGCCGGGCGCCGGTGCCGGCAGATCGCCCTCCACACCAGGGCTCAGTGGCACGAAATCAGGGGGCTCGCCCGTCCTTCGTTCGCGCGCCTCTCGTCCGCGCCTATAGGCTTCGCCAAGCGACTGATAGCGAGGGGACACTATCTCAACGTCGGCTCTGACGCGGAGGCCGCTGAGGAACTCGTGGAGCTGCATCTGGTACTGCGGCTCGTTCAGCATCCAGTCCTCGATGACGTCCTCGTTGTCCTCGAACGTGATCTCCTGCGGCCCGGCGAAATGCCTCTCCACCTTCACGATCCGGTAGAACTCACGCGGCTCCCCACCCTCCTCCGGCTGCTCCTCGACGTCCGCCGGCGCCTTCACCAGTATCGGCTTGCTCACCTCTCCCGGCTCGAGCGAGAAGAGCACCTCCTCGACGTCGGGATCGCCGCTCTTACCCTTGACCAGCCATCCCGCCATCCCGCCGCGTCGTTGGGTCAGCACATCGAGCGACCGGTCCTGGGCCACCGTGGCGAAGTCCGCTGCACCCTCCTCGCTCGTGAGCTCGTTGTATATCGCGTTCGCCTCTTCCTCGGACTCCACGACGATCTGGCGGTAGATGACTGACTCATTGTTGTGCGGCAGGTCGCGGAGGCGCTCCTCGTTCTCCTCGAAGTACTTCCGCCTGTCTGTGCCGGTGAGCACAAGCTTCCCGGTCAAGATCTGGAGGCTGATCCGGCCGACGAGATCCTCTCGCGTCAGCCCGCTGTCTTGAAGCCAGGTCTCGAAGTCCTTGCCGGTCGCGGCCAGTATGTAGTCCTTCAAAGCCTCCAGCCGCGCGTCGATCTCCTCCCGGCTCGTCTCGATTCCGCGCTTCCTCGCCTCTTGACGTATGAGCTGGCGCACAATAAGCGAATCGAGGCCGCGGCGACCGGCCTCGCCGTTGTCGGCCCTTTCGAGGTACTGCCAGAGCTGTCGCTGCGTGATTGGCTGCTGGTTGACGCGGGCAACGACTTCGCTCTTCTCGCGGCCGCAGCCGGCGCCGCAGAGCAAGATAGAAGCGACGATGCCGATGACTGGGACGTGCTTGCGCATGGCTTTCTTCCTCATGGTCGCGCGAGCGGCCCGCCCGCCGCCGCGGACAGGCCGCCTCGCCCAGTGTGCACCCAGGCGCTGGGCTGGCCGCTCTCACACGCGAGATACATCAGATTCTAGCCGGGGCCCTGACAAAAGTCAAGGACGCGACACGCGCGGCTAGTCGAGCATGATCTGGACGAACGGAGGCGCCGGGATTTGCTTCAGGGCGTAGACGGGAGTGCGAGCGGAATTCACCGTCTTAACGACCTGCAGGTAGGAGTAACTCCCCTCGGTCCACACTCGCACGATGCCGTCGGCAGCGGCCCGAAGCTTCTCAAGCTGCTCGACCGGCGCGGTGCGAGGGCTTACCACGCCGAGCACAACGGACTTCGTCAGGCGGCAGCGGCTCGTCAGACTGAGCAACTCCGCAAATGCCTGCTGCGGGGGCACGAAAGCGAAGAGGCGCGAGAAGTCCACCTGGATGCGGATGGCTTCTGCCCTCTGGCTGGCACAGAGCGCTTCAATGTCGGCGGAGAACTCCTCACGGTCGGGTTCGAGGAACCTCACCTGGTTGCTCTTGAGGGCCTCCTGAAGTCGCTGCTGTATGCCGGCCGCCTTCATGAGGGCGCGCCACCGCGACTTCTCGTCGCTCTGCCCCGCAATGCGAACGTACGGGTCACCCGCGTCCAACGCCTCCTTCGCGAAGCTGGCGTCGAAGATGTCCTGGTGGAGGTCGGCGTCCACCTCCATCAGGTAGAAGCTCCCGTACGGGATACCTCCGCCCAGGAGATCGTCGAGATCAACGATGCCGGTTGAGACGGCCTCCTCGAATCGATAGAACGGCTCTTGGAACGGTGGCAGAACTTGAACGCCACCCTCGCCCAGGAAGAAGAGGCTGGGTATGGCGATGTGGGGAGACCCCCGGCTCTTGATGACTTCGATGAACCGCATGTTGTGGCCGCCCACATAGCCGCGGGTCAGCAGGACCAGTCCATCCGCGACGAACTCCTCGGGGCCCGTGCCGATCTTCTCCTTCTCCGGCAGCTCGCGGATGAGCAGCGCGCTCAGCGACTCGCGCTTCAGCGCGTTGACAAGGCCGTACACGGCTTCGCGGAACTGGCGCGGGTGCTCCTCAGCATCGTGCAGGTTGCTGATGCTGTCGACGACGACGCGAGCAGCCCCGATCTCGGCGATCATCTCGCTCACGATGCCCTGGTCGCGTACAATATCTTGCTGGAGTACGTCGGCAGAGGTGAACAGCACCTTCAGCTTGCCCTGATGCTCAAGGGCGCGGAAGTCCCAGCCGTAGTTCGCGGCATCGCGATAGATACGCTCGGGAAACTCCTCGAAGGTGATGAAGAGCCCGGGCTCGCCGTACTTGATGATGCCGTTGTACAGGAACTGCATTCCTAGGCTGGTCTTGCCGCTGCCGGGAGCGCCGGCGACGAGCAGTGCGTCGCCGCGCAGCAGGCCGCCGTAGAGCAACTGGTCCAGGCCTTCGATGCCGGTTCTGACTCGATCCATACGAATCTCCTCAGGAGCTCTTTCTGGTCGCCTCTGTCGGTATATCGCGGTATGCTCTGTCATCGTCGACGCGGCGGAATGTACCGGTACACGTCCGCCCCAGGATAGCTGATCTTCTGGACGAAGCGTCTCTGCTCGAGCAGGTCCAGTTCCTCCTGCACCCGCTCGGCCTCGCGCCCCACCCGCAGCGCGATCTGGCGCGCGGTGTTCACGGTGTACGGGTTTGCCTCCAGGAAGGCGATCAACCTCTCCAGTCCGCTCACCGAGGCCACCAGCCGGCCCAGGTCCCCGCTCACCCGATAGGTGCGCAGGCCCCGCCGAATGCGATCCGAGAACTGATGCAGCCGGTCGGCTCGCTCAACCACGAGCTTTCGCAGCTCCGTCTCCGGTACGTTGGCGAGTCTCTTGCGCTCCTTGTCGCGCCGGGCCAGGTAGGTCTCGGCCTCCTGCACCGCACCCTCCAGGCTGTACCCCTGATCCAGGGCTTGCTTGATCAGGCAGACCTTCTCGATGGCCTGGTAATCGTAGGTGCGGCTGCCGCCCTTTTCGGTCGGCTCGATGATGCTCTTGTCCGTCCAGTAGGAGAGCTGCCGAATCGAAACCCCACACAGCTGCGCCGCTTGTCCGATCCCGAGTTCCAGCCGCTCAAGGAGCTTGCTCAGATCGACAGGACGAACAGACGAACGAGACCGTTCGTGGGCAACTTCCGCCATTCCTATCTCCTTGACCGCTGCGAGGTATTACAGTCGGCGCCGCTCCCTCGCCTTCGCGGCGCACAAGCACGGCGCAAGATAACACAGCCATGTCGGATCGTCAACACAGACTTGTCGGACTTCCGTACGCTAAGCCTGTTAGGGATCTCTCCGACCGATTGTCTACACACCAGCCGCTATCAGGGAGGGTGGCTGGACGCCTCCGCGCCCAACCTGGCGCGATTAGCGTGAATCCGGCCACCATGAAAGGCCAGTCATTAACTGGCTTTTCCGGCGCTGCTCTTGACAGGGGCCGGTATAATAAAGCGGGCAGTGTCTGGGGGGGACGCTGCTCCTTCCATTCCAAAGGGTGCTTCCCCGGCCCGTCCCCCCAGGAGTGTATTGGGAGACCATCATGCCCGGCCTCACTCGACTCGAGCGACGCATCACCCGGGAGCGGGCCTTTGCCCTGCTCGACCGCGGCGAAACCGTGAGGGGCGTGGCCGAAGCCGTGGGAGTCACGCCGCGAACGGTTCGCCGGTGGCAGCGGGAGAGGAAGCCGAATCCTGCCTCCAGACCCGCCCCCGCTCCGGCGCGCGCTCGAAAGGCTCGCAAGACTCGGGCGGTCCAGGCGATGCTGCGCGCGGAGGCCCCCGCAGTGTTTCGGGTGCTTCTCGATCTGGCGAAGGAGGGGGATGTGCGGGCCGCGGGCCTCGTGGTGAAGCTGCTGGGCAACACCCTTGGTCGTTCGGAGGTAAGCGATGATACCGACGGAAGCGCGGCGGCCGCGGAACTCGAGCGGGAGCTCAGCTCCCTGCCGCCCGCCGTCGTTTCGGAGATTGTGGGCCTGCTGGCGCAGGCTGACCCAGCATCAGCGGACGCACATCGCGGCAGCGGCGCGCCGACGGGTGGCGGAGACCGAGGATCCGGCGGCCTACCTTGGCAGGAGGAGGATTCTTCACCCGACTAAGGGCGAGGTCTCTTTCGCACTCTACCCTTACCAGCGCGCCCTCCTCGAATCGCGGGCTCCGCAGCGCATCGTCGTAAAGGCCCGCCAAGTCGGCGTCTCCCAACTGGTGGCCGGCGAGGCGCTGTATCTCGCCAAGCACTTCGACGGCGTGACCGTGCTCTTCGTCAGTCGGAATCTGCCCGCCGCCCAGCACCTCCAGCGCATGGTGTACCGGCTCATGCACTCCGACGTCAACCTGCCGCCGGTCGTCCGGCGCAACGACGCGGAGCTGGTGCTGGGAAACGATTCCGTGATCCGCAGCCTGCCGGCGACGGAGGACACGGGCCGCACCTTTGCGGCGACCGCGGTCTACCTCGACGAGTTTGCCCATATGCCGTGGGCGGACAGGATCTACCAGGCCGTCGCGCCGTGCGCCGCCCGCGGCGGCCGGCTGACGCTCATCTCCACGCCCTACGGCAAGGCCAACGCGTTCTACCGCCTCTGGCGGGAGAGCATCCTCGGGCGCCGGTCGTTCGCCCGCTTCCGGATCCACTGGGCCGAGTGCCCCGAGTACAACCCGGAGGGCTTCCACCTGGTCGACCCGGAGGCGCGGCGGCGGCTCGGTGAACACGGTCAGTGGTACCGCTCTCAGCGGCCGCGGTTCACCGACGAGCAGTGGGCCCAGGAGTACGAGTGCGACTTCGTCGGGTCTTCGGCATTGGTCTATCGGGAGTTCGACCCCGAGGTCCACGTCGGCGAGTTTCGGTACAACCCGGAGTGGCCGACCTTCGCGGGTCAGGATTTCGGCTACGTCAACCCCTCCGTCGCGCTGCTCCTCCAGGTCAGCCCTTCGGAGGAGGTGTTCGTCATCGGCGAGCACTACCACACGAACCGGTCGGTCTCCGAGCTCGCGCGGGAGGTCTACCGGCCTGTCTGCCTCGACCACGATGTGCGAGCCTGGTACTGCGACCCCTCCGGCCCTTCCGAGATCGCCGAGCTGCGCGCCGCGGGGATTCCGGCGGTCGGCCGGAGATCCACCGTCGAACAGGGGGTGCTCGCAGTAAGGAAGCTCCTGCGGCCTCCCGGAGGCGGCCGCCCGCGCCTCCACATCGACAGGCGCTGCGTGCGCCTCATCGCGGAGATGAGCACCTACGCCTACCGCGAGGGAACCGATCAAGTCCAGAAAGACCGGAACGACCACGGCCCGGACGCCCTGCGATACTTCGTCGTGAACCACTGGTCGGGGTGGGCTCAGGCAGAGCCCCTCGCCCTGCCCTAGTCTGACGAGCGAGGTCCATCCATGCTCCAACCCAGCCTTGTCGAGCAGGCCATCCTCTCGCTGCGGGAGACCGACTACACCCGCAATCTTCGCTACCGCCGCAACTGGCGTTACTACCAGAACATCCCCTACAGGGACCCGCGACCGGGGCTGTACGCCAAGATGCGGGCGATCTTCAACCAGGTCACAAAGATCGTGGACACCGACGCGCGGTTCACGATGGGCGAGCGGCTTCAGGTGCAGGCCGAGCCGGAGGTGGAGGGCGCGCTCAACCAGCTCTGGGAGTCGAGCGACTTCCAGCAAGAGAAATACCTGCTGGCCCGCTACGGCGCCTGCTGCGGCGACGCCTTCGTCAAGATCGTGGACAACCGACCGTGGGAGCTGAACCCCGATCCCGACCCAGACGTTCCCGTGCGCCTCAACATCTTGCCGCCCGACGCGGTCGCGCCGCGCTATGATCCACACGACCGCAAGCGGATGCTCGCCTGCAAGGTCGAGTACGTCCACGGCCGCGACATCCACAAAGAGGTCATCACCCCACAGGAGATCCTGCTCTACGACGAACGCGATCCCGAGCGGGTTGCGGCGCGCTATCCCAATCCCCTCGGGTTCATCCCGATAGTCCACATCCGCAACCTGGACATCGGCGAGGAGTTCGGGCTCTGCTCCTTCCACAACCTGCTGCCCACCGTGGACGCCCTCAACGAGATCGCCTCCTTCATGTTCGAGATCGTCAAGCTCTACGCCGACCCGGTCATCGTCGGCCGCGGCATGGAGCGCGGCTCGCTGCGCAAGCAGACGGTGGACGCCGACGGACGGCCGGTCGCCACGGTCTGGTGGGTCCCGACGCCCGAGGGCTCGTTCGAGCTGCTCGAATGGCGCGGGAACCTCCCCGATGTGCTGGCCTTCCTCGATCGCATCCAGGCCTCCATCGAACGCAATACGCCCGAGCTGACGCTCTCCGGGCTGAGAGACCGCCAGGATATGAGCGGCTACTCGATCTCGCTGCACCTCATCGAGCTGGTGCGCAAGATCGGGGAGATGAGGGGCAACTACTTCACCGCGCTCGAGCGCGCGAACCGGATGGCGCTGCGCATCCTGGCGATGCAGGGAAAGGGCGAATTCGCGGATATGTCGCACCGCATTGTCGCGGACCCGGTGCTCCCCGTTGACGACGAACGCCAGCTCCGCATCCTCCAGATGGAGAACCAGGTGCTGCGCATCAAGTCCCGGGCGACCGTGGCCGCCGAGCGCGGCGTGGAACGGGTGGAGGAGGAGCTCCGGAAAGCGAATGCTGACACGCCACAAGGAGTGACAGATGCCTGATAGCCCTGACCAGCCCCGAACGGGGCAGCAGGAGACCCAACCCCCCGGGGCGCCGCCCACGCAGGCGGCGCCTCAGCCTTCTCAGGGCCAGTCGTCCCAGGAGAAGCAGGACTTCTACTGGCGGCGGCAGGCGGAGAAGCTCGAAAAGGAGGTGGCCGCCCTGCGCGCCGAGCGCGAGGCAGAGCGCGGCCGCCTCTCCCGCGATCGGGAAGATGCGGAGGCCCGCGCGACCGAAGCCGAATGGCGCGCGAAGCGCCTCTCGGTGATTGCCGAAGCCGAGCTCTCCTCGGAGCTGACCGAGTTGGTGCCCGAGGGCGATCCCGAAACGGTCGCCGCGTACGTCGAGAAGCTGAAGCCGATCGCGGAGAAGCTGGCGCGGCCCCGGCCGCGCGGGCTCACCAACACCAACCCCCCTAACCCGGCCGGCGCCGACGAAGCCCGCCTCGAGCGGCTCGCGGCGGAGGCCGCGCGGGGAGACCGCCGCGCGTTGCGCGAGTACTCCCACCTGCGGGAGAGGATCAACCGCACAACCTAGGGAGGTAGTGAATGCCTTTCAACGGTCTCGCAACCTACGACAACTTCGAGGGCATCGGCGAGGATGTGTCCGACCTGGTCGCCTTTCTCGCGCCGTTCGAGACGCCGCTGCTCGACGCGCTCGGAACGGCCGACCGCCCCGCCACCAACGTCAAGCACGAGTGGCTGGAGGACACGCTCAACCCGACCACCGATGTCGTCTCCACGGCCGTCGCCTCCGCGACCGGCCAGTCCGGCCTCAACGTCGCCCACTCCGACTACTTCCGCCTCGGCGACCTCGTCCAGCTCGACAAGGAGGTCATGCTGGTCAACTCGGTCTTCGAGGCGAACACGATCGGCGTCGCCCGCGGCTACGGCGCCACCGCGGCCGCGGCCCACACCGTTGGCTCCACCGTCACCATCATCGGCAATGCCGCCCTCGAGGGCGAGGACACCGATGAGGACCGCACCACCAAGCAGGTCCGCAAGCACAACTACTGCCAGATCATGAAGGTCGGCGTCAAGATCTCCGGCACCGCGCAGGCCGTCGGCTGGCTGACCACCGGCGACAAGCTCGCGGACGCGAAGATCATGCGGCTCCGCGAGCTGCTGCGCGACCTGGAGAAGACCATCCTGCTGGGCCGCACGGACGTCGCCACCATCGGGTCGGACACCACACGCAGGACGATGGCCGGCATCGTGTGCTCGCTCGCGACGAACGTCATGAGCTGCGGCACGTTGACCGAATCGGCGCTGGGAGACCTGCTTCAGGCCTGCTACAACCAGGGCAGCCGCGACGTCGACTTGATCGTGGCCCCTCCGAAGCAGAAGCGGGTCATCTCCGGCTGGAACGGCAGCCGCATCCACGTCACCAACGACGCCAACGCCTACCGCAACGTCGTCGAGGTCTACGAGAGTGACTTCGGCGCGCAGCGCGTGGTCATGAACCGCTGGCTGCACGACGATACGGTGCTGGCCCTCGATTCCAGCCGCATCAAGGTCGTCCCCCTCAAGGGCCGCTCCTTCCAGTACGAGCAGCTGGCCAAGGGCGGCGACTACGAGCGCGGCCAGATCGTGGGCGAATACAGCCTCGAGCTGCGAAACGAAAACGGCCACGGACTGCTGCACGGCCTCGACTAGACGACCAACCACCGCTCTCGCCTCCTCCCCATCGGGCGCCTCCGGCGCCCGTCACCTGGTGCGGGCCCGCCCCGAGGGCGGGCCCGCACCCCGACTTCGACGTTCGATATGGCCGCGGGCCGCAGGACGCAGAGAAGGCGCTCTAACCGACCGGCGCTGGCGTCCCGGCCCCGGCCGCCATGCAACAGCTACCGCGCGGCGGAAGAAGAGGAGGTGCTGTGCTCGATATCGTCATCTACACCGAAGGTCTGCCGTTCGACGGCGGCGTGCCATTTCGGCGATCGCTGGGCGGATCGGAGAGCGCGGTTGTCTTCGCCGCGCGAGAGCTGGCCCGACGCGGCCACCGCGTGCGCGTCTTCTGCCGGTGTGAGTCGCCCGGGGACTACGAGGGCGTCGCCTATCACGACCTCACGGACTTCTCCGCCTTTCTCGAGTCCGGCTCCTGCGATGTGTTCATCTGCTGCCGCCATCTGCGCGGCCTCGCCGCTCCGGTCCGCTCGAAGGTGAACGTCGTGTGGAACCACGACATCATTTTCAAGGACGGAGCGCGGCAGCTCATGTCGCTCATGTACAAGGTGGACCGGCTCTTCGTGCTCTCCGAGTTCCACAAGGAGACCTTCCAGCGCCGCCTCGATGTTCCCGAGGATCGCTATCTCGTCACCAGGAACGGCGTTGACCTCGCGCTGATAGACAGCGCGATCGAGGGTGTCGAGCGCGACCCGAACCGCCTCCTCTACACCAGCCGGCCCGAGCGCGGCCTCGACGTCCTCCTCACAGTCTGGTCCGAGCTGAAGCGACGCCGTCCCGACCTCAAGCTCGCCGTCGCGCACTACGACAACCCCGGCGCCGATGCGCAGATGGCCGAGTATCTGGAAACACTGAAGCGCACCGCCGACCAGTTGCCGGACATCACACTCCTCGGCCCGCTGAGCAAGCGTGAACTCTACCGGGAGATCGCCGCCTCATCGCTCGTCGTCTACCCGGCCACCTTCCCCGAGGTGAGCTGCATCAGCGCCCTTGAGGCGGCCGCCTGCGGCACGCCGATCATCGCCTCCCGCTACGCGGCGCTCGAGGAGACCGTCGCCGACGGCGAGACGGGAGTGCTCATCCCGGGCGACCCACATGACGAGCAGTATCAGACGCGCTTCGTCGAGGCCGTCACCGCATTGCTCGGCGACCACGACCGCCGCGCGGCAATGGGTGTTGCGGGCCGGCGCCGCGTCGAAGAGCGCTACCAGTGGCGCGACATCGCCGCGGACTGGGAAGCCGTTTTCGAGCACCTGCTCGGCTCTGTAGGGCAGGGTCTCTGCGCCCCCCCGACCTGTAGGGCGGGCGCGCCCACGCCCGCCGCACCGCAGACCGTCTCCGTCTGCATGATCGTCAAGAACGCGCAGGGCACGCTCTACCGATGCCTCGACAGCGTGAAGCAGATCGCCGATGAGATCATCGTCTGTGACACCGGATCGACCGACCGGACGATAGAGATCGCGCGCGAGTACACCGATCAGGTCTGCTCGATTCCCTGGGAGGACGACTTCGCGGCCGCGCGCAACCACAGCATCGAGAAGGCGAGCAAAGACTGGGTCCTGTGGATCGACGCGGACGAGTACCTGCTCGGCGCAGAGAACCTCGGCAAGTACCTGCGGGATAACATGTATCACGGCTACGTCATCCGCCAGCACCACCATGCCATCGACGCGCGCTTCAAGCCCGATGTCCCCGTGCGGCTCTTCCGAAACCGGCGCGGCGTGCGATTCTTCGGCTGTGTGCACGAGCACCCCGAGACCGCGCTGAACGAGGGCGTAAAGCCGGCCGTCATCCTGAGCGACGTGCACATCGTCCACGACGGCTACGTGACCGAGGCGATCCGCCGCAAGCGGTTCCTCCGCAACCTGCCGCTGCTGTTCAAGGACCGGAAGCGCCACCCGAACCGCCGTCTCGGCCTCGTCTTCCTTGCACGCGACTACGTCCACCTGGCGCGCTACGAGCTGGAGCGAACGCGCGGGCAGATGAGGGAGAGGGCGCGAAAGTACCTCCAGCGCGCGGTCGCGATCCACAGAGAGCACTTCCGCTCCCCCGACGATCCGCTGCACAGCTACAGCTTGCCGCTCTACCAGTCCG
>Ga0180437_10005606_pt1 | contig 17087 bp, 12 predicted proteins | sample SS_ome_4_FD_132410 | JGI IMG/M metagenome (GOLD analysis project Ga0180437, IMG submission 132410) | Hypersaline lake sediment archaeal communities from the Salton Sea, California, USA - SS_3_D_1 metaG | ecosystem: Environmental > Aquatic > Non-marine Saline and Alkaline > Hypersaline >... | reverse complement strand
TACTTCGCATGGACCATAGCCAGAGCCGTCATCAAGGCAAGTTGCCATTCCGACTCCGCAAATACCTTCGAGACCTGTATCACAGGTTACCGTTGTACCGGCAACGCATGCACAGTTCTCATCAGCAATGCCGTCGCAGTCATCGTCAAGGCCGTTGAAGCACGTTTCAGCTACTGGCGTATACGTTGTCTCACACGGTCCATAGCCATTGCCTGAGTCCAGACAGACCATTTCTCCGTTTGAGCATTCGCCAGGCTGTCCTGTATTGCACCAAGCCGTAGAATTCGGAATACAAGCGCATCCGTCATCTACCAACCCGTTGCAATCTTCGTCTAGCCCGTTATCACACACTTCTGCAACATCGCCAGGTCCAAACAATACTTCGCATGGACCATAGCCAGAGCCGTCGTCTAAGCAAGTGGTAAGACCCACCCCGCATAGTCCGAGTAGACCAGTATCGCAAACAAGTGAAAATCCAGGCACACAAGTGCACCCATTGTCTACGATGCCATCGCAGTCGTTGTCAACGCCGTCAAAGCACGTTTCCGGCTGAGTAGTATATGTTGGCTCACACGGCCCATAGCCATCACCTGAATCCAGGCAGACCATCTGACCATTTGAACACTCTCCGTCCTGACCAGTGTTGCACCATGCAACAGAAGCAGGCGCGCAGGTGCAGCCATTATCGATTTGACCATCGCAATCGTCGTCAAATCCGTTGTAACAAACTTCTGCAATATCGCCAGGTCCAAACAGTACCTCGCAAGGACCATAGCCTGAGCCATCATCAAGACAATGCTGTAAACCAGCTCCGCAAAAACCGAGCATTCCGGTATTGCAGACTACGCTGGATCCAGGCACACAAGTGCACCCATTGTCCATCAGACCGTCGCAGTCATCGTCAAGACCATTGAAACAGATTTCCTGAACAGGAGTATAGGTGGTCTCACACGGCCCATAGCCATTACCTGAAGACAAGCAGACCATCTGGCCGTTTGAACATTCACCATCCTGACCAGTGTTGCACCAAGCAATAGAATCAGGCACACAAGTGCAGCCATCATCCACCAGCCCGTTGCAGTCTGTATCAATACCGTCATTGCACATTTCTGCAATGTCACCAGGTCCGTTAACAACCTGGCAAGGACCAAAGCCAGACCCATCATCTAGGCAAATTGAGTTGCCAACTGCGCAAAGTCCAGGCAGGCCAGTGTCACAGGTAATGACAGTACCAGGCTGACAAGTGCAGCCATTGTCAACTACCCCATCGCAATCATTGTCAACGCCGTCGTCACACAGTTCAGGAATAGGAATAGTGGTAGGCGTACAGAAGCCATAGCCCATTCCGTCAGCTGCGCATTCAGCACTACCCCAGGCGCAAGCGCCGAGCATTGGCGTAACGCATGGAGAAAAAGTACCAGGTTCGCAGAAGCAGCCGTTGTCAACCGAGCCATCACAATCATTGTCCAGACCATCACCGCAAACCTCACTGATTGGTGATACGCTCGCAACGCAGAAGCCATAACCTGTGCCATCAGGCAAACAGTTGGCAACTCCGGCAGAGCATACACCAGGCAGATCAGTAATACATGATGTCTGAGTTCCTGACGTACAGGCGCAGTTGTTGTCAATTTGACCATCGCAGTCATTGTCCAGCCGGTCACCGCAGACTTCAGCAGTCATATTGGTGGTAGGCAGACAATCACCAAACGAATTATTTGAGCTGCAGGTCATCTGACCTTGGGAACATACTCCATACAAGCCAGTGACACACGCAAGCGTCTCACCTTCTGTACAGAAGCATTCCTCGTCTGCTTCGCCGTCGCAGTCATTATCCAGACCGTCTCCGCAGACTTCTGGAGTTTCGAAATGAATCTGAGTGCATTCGCCCCACTCGTGAGTATTTCGACAATACATCGAACCTGCACTGCAAACACCGGGCTTGCCAGTATCGCATGCTGCAGTAATACCCACAACAGGACATTCACAGGACTCGTCTGCTTCACCATCACAGTCATTGTCCAGTCCGTCACCGCAAAGTTCCAAGCTGGGATCTGCATCAGGCAAACAGAATCCGAATTCATAATCATCGAAGCAGATAGCAGTGCCGTCTTCACAAATCCCTGGCATCAGGGTATTGCAGTCGGTCTGCTCTCCTGGATAACATTCTTTCGGATCGCAAACGCCATCCTCATCAGCTTCACCATCGCAATCATCGTCCAGACCATTGCAGGTCTCAATGGACGGTGAGCACTCAACAGGTGGAGGCTGAGTAGAAGAATCTGATCCGCTGGGACCGACTGTCACGTCTGTAGAAGACGTTGAGATCGTCCCGGGTGAATGTGATCCATTGTTGAGTTCAACTGGCACACATTCTGATTCTTTGCAAATATAACCTTCTCCACAATCTTCGTGCAAAACGCACTGAGGACTTGAGCTGTCCCCGCAATTTGCAAGGAACACGCTTAATGAAAAAATAGTGAATACTGCTCTTGCTGTTCGCTTTAACATGGCGAACCTCCTTGTGTTGTGTTGTGTCTGTTTTATGTTTCGTTTTGGATTTTCAAAGTCCAACTGTCCAACCAAATTGGCTGAAAAATGCCCCAAAAATAAAACTTTTGAGCTTCTTTCAAACAACTTTAGCTAAATTTAGGTACTATACGCCCACTCTAATAAGACACTAAACCTTAACAAATACTTAGTATTTTGTCAAGTTTTTTGTCAAGCTGTCTAGAAAATGTCAAAATATGTAAAAATAGCCTATTTATCACTATATATAATGAATAGGTCTCCTCACAAATGATGACGTTATTTCTCTGTTTTCTTTACAGTTTAAAATAAAAAAACAGCCTTCAATGTGTTGAAAACTGTTTGTACCATCAGTGCTCACTGACAATGTCATCAGCAAACTTCCAGAAAAGTACTATGATAATGCTAAAAACCAAGAAATATTTAGCATTTAAAATCAGGAAAAATGGCAATGTGCCATAAAGCAGTACTTGTGATCTCATAGCAAGGCCATTTTGGTATACCATAATATGGTCTGGCTTTGCATACTGAGCTGTGCTGGAAAACCTGCATACACCTTTGAAATTCGAAGATACCTGCGTCCGTCCAAACTATGCACGCATATATAGCCTGGTATGATCTGCTTTTCTTCTCCTAAAGACAAGGGCATCTTCCTACAGGCTGACATGATCTTTTGAACTTCAGGATCTGCCAGATCAGGTCCAGCTGTTTCTTTTTTCCGAACCGTTCGTTTTACTGCCGAACAAGCACATACCAAACTGATGCAAATAACAATCATTAACCAGATTGAAATTCGCATTCCCTATGGATTTGAAAGGGCATGAGGACCAATTATCCTATGCTTATCAAACTCTCCACTTACTGAAAGACCCAATACTACTCCAGTCATGAGCAATCCAGCAGCAGCCACACCCAATGCCACATATGTAGAAGTATCATCTTCTTCTGGAACACAATAGATTGGATGGCCTGAAAGCTGAAGTTGCTCACAATCGCTCAATTCTCTAGAAGAATTTGACAAAGAAGTAGTAGCGCATGATATACAAAGCATGCATATGCTCATTAAAACAACAATGATTTTAGGCATTTTCTTCATTCTTTTTCCTCCTCTGTTTTTGAAACTGATCACAATCCACTACAAGTGTAATGAACTATGTGCAGCTCTCCATCAGTTATAAACCAATGGAGAGTGATGAAATTATACTGGGGTTTTTGATCCAGTAGATGTTGGCGCAGGTTTTGCAGGAGGTGATGATGCAGGTGGATCAGGAGTTGCCGCAGGTGCAGGTTTTGCAGGAGGTGATGATGCAGGTGGATCAGGAGTTGCCGCAGGTGCAGGTGTTGCAGGAGGTGATGATGCAGGTGGATCAGGAGTTGCCGCAGGTGCAGGTGTTGCTGGAGGTGATGATGCAGGTGGATCAGGAGTTGCCGCAGGTGCAGGTGTTGCTGGAGGTGATGATGCAGGTGGCGGACTTGTTGGCGTAGCAGGAGAGGCTGCAGGCGGCGGACCTGCTGGCTGAGTCGGGCTAGCTGGTGCTGCTGGAATAGCTGGCTTTCTAGGCTTTTGATTTCTCCTCTGGTTTCGCCGGGCTTTCTTTCGCCTCTGCTTTTTTCGTTCACCCTTTCGAACCAATTCTTCAACATATGTCTTTTTGATCCACAGGCTCTTTTTACCATCACGGTCAGTAACGCAATAGTTACCAGTCTTTCTGATTGACATGAAAGATCCTGCTTTCACATTCATCACCTTGCAGATTGCCATATCTTCTTTGATCTGACGATCCTTTTTCAGACTCTTGATCAAATGAGATGGCAAAGTCTGCGCAGAAACAAATTCATCATCTTTTCTGACTGTATTGCCAGAGGCACAACCAGCAAAAATGAGTGTCAAAACCATTATCAGATATGCTACCTTATTCATCTGAGACCTCCTTTTTTGAAAATAACGGTTATTGTATTATATCATACTGACAAAATTTTGTCAACCCTATTTTGCTCTTAATTTAGCAAATTTTTTAAAATTAAAAAGTCCCTGATTATATTAAATCAAGGACTTATGTTCGTGATTCTTAATCCCAGTTAATGAACCCAGCGTTTGGGCTTGGATCAAATGAAGGCGTCATAAACCAGATACTTCCAAGATACCGATTCGCCTGTTCTTCTTCAACCCAATACCAGTCTCCATGGTAATATGGCCCGTAAAAAGCTTCACACTCCCATGCTTCTGCCTGGCAAGCACCATACTGAGCCCAACTAAGGTTGTTGGCATAATTCGGATCGTGCATGACAAATGAAATCTTGCACTCGTATGATCCTTCATTACCTGAACCGCAAAGTTCAAACCAGCCGTCTCCGTCTGGATCGTAAATCTGCTTTTCGTTTTCCCAACCGTTGAGACCCAGCGGCGGACAATCACCCTTAACAAAGACCTCTGGCGCTCCAGCCAAATACTTGAACACATTGAGGTCAATGCAGTGAGGCTTTGTCTCATGCTGCTTGGCTACATAGTGGGTGCTATCGTCTGTGAACGGACAGTCAGCAGGGCAATTACCCCAGTGCTCGCCAATTCCACAAACTCCATCACCGCAGTAGCCGCCAGGATCATCAGTACATGAGGAGGTATCAAAGGTACAGCTGGCATAGATGCAGTACAACGTACCGCCAGTATGTCCCAGCGACTGACACGTCTGATTATTCAGATTTGTGTCATCGCACTGCTCGCCAACATTGATAATACCATTGCCGCAGCCGCAGTCTTCCCAGCAGTTTGCCGCTGTCTCTCCAGAGTCACACACTCCATTGCCACAATTATTATCATTGAAACAACCTGTGGTATTGAAAGTGCATGTATTTGGATAACAAGCTAACGAACCGCCATCAAAACCGCGAAGCTGGCAAGTCTGGCCTCCCAGATCTCCACCGTCGCACTGTTCACTAGCCTGATTGATATCACCATCACCGCAGAACGGATCAGGATCATTGTAACAACCTGAAATATCAAATACACAGGTAGCTACATTACATGCTAGAACACCGCCGGCAAATCCTTCAGTGAAGCAATTTTTGCCATTGAGATTATTGCCTTCGCAGTCTTCTGATGCCTGATTGATCTGGCCGTCTCCACAGAATGGATCAGGATCATAGAAACAATCATTGGTATTGAACTGGCATGTTAGATTGTTGCAACGAAGATCACCGCCATCGAATCCAACATCCCAACAAGTATTTCCACCCAGATCATTACCATCGCACTGCTCAGTGCCGTTTTTTTCTCCATCGCCGCAATACGTCACAGGATCGTAGTAACAGCCAGAGGTGTCAAAAACACAACTGCCTGCAATGCAACCCAATGTGCCGCCGTCAAATCCGCGGGACTGGCAGGTCTGGCCGCCTAGCTGGCTGCCATCGCACTGCTCATTGCCATTGATCTGGCTGTCACCGCAGAATTCGCCCTCTTCACAATCTTCTGGACATAAAGCAGCGGTTTCACCATCTTCGCAAATGCCATTGCCGCATTCAGGCAGGCAGGCGCCTTCGTCAGTGATACCGTCACAATCATTGTCCTTGTTGTCGCAAATCTCAGGCGCATCTGGATGAATATCTGGATCGTTGTCATCACAGTCGCCTTCTTTGACTGCATAGCCATCACGGTCATTGTCACAATCCTGCGGACAACTCAAGGCTGTCTCATCCTGATCGCAGACATTGTTTCCACAATCATCTGTCGGTCCAGGACCTTCGCAGTCTGCGCAATTGCCAGCATGCTCGCCGCGTGACGGCTCGCATAGCCCGTCCAGATCGCATCCGCAATCTTGCGGACAATTGACCGGGGTCTCACCAGGCTGGCAAACACCATTCTGGTTGCAAACAGGCGGCGGATTAGGACCGCAGTCCTCTGGGCAATTATCTTCACCCAAGTCGCACACGCCATCGCCGCAAACTGGACCAGTATGACCTTGAAGATTGACATTGACATCAATGTCATCGATATCAACTGACACAACCCGCATACCGCGAATCGCATCCCAGACGCATGTACCTTCATTGGCATCAGTAACGCCAGTGGTCACGCATTCAGCAGTTTCTTCGTCAAAACGTGATCCTTGAGGACAATCCTGTCTAGCCAATGGTTTGGCTGCACAGTAATAAGTGTCACCGCTGCCGCCAAAAAAACTTTCAGGCTGGCAGGTCATAGCACATGGGCATGCATTGTTATTTGGCTGCGTAGGATTAACATCCTTGGTGCAGTCAATTAGATTTCCATCATGAATAGTGTTCTCCCAATACTCAGTGACAGTTTCATCTCCCTGCCACCTGTCTTCACAGCCTACAAAGGCTGCAAGAACTGAAATTAAGAAAATTGTAACGAACGTCCTTTTGCTGCTCATCTTATCCTCCTGTGTTTCTCTTGTGATTTTTCATCCTAAACTCTCCTTAGTTCTTGGATTCGAGCAACTATTGGTCAGAACCTGCTACGTATATTGTAACAAACTCTGATCAATGCCCTAATCATAAAGATGACTAAGGCATTTAGTAAAAAAACCAGATTCTAGAAAGATGTGACTGTAAGCCCCCGACTCATGCTCTCATGCTTTGTGTTCGGAGTGCCAGAATTGAAGTAGCCCCTATCAGCCAGTACACCCAAAGTGACGGCTCCTCCGGTAATTGCCAACGCAATCAGCAACGGGCCAAGCCAATCCCAAACGCTGGATTCTCCTCCGCCTCCAGGCGGTGGCTGTTGATCAACCCAGACATGAACGGTTTTTCCGCCCATGTTCACATCTGCACCATCAGGTACGTCAACTGATAGGTTGCTTCGATGAACGACTATGCTCTTTCGACCAAAACCATCCTTAGCGCAGAAATTGCCAGAGGACAACTTAACCATCTGGCCTTCACGAACAGGCATTCGCTTGCATTCTTCATTGTCTGCACGAATCTGCGGATCATTCATTCGAATGCTCCTGGCAATACCAGGATGCATTTCATCAGCTGTCACAGACTGTGCATAGCTTTGTGAGCAAATCATGGTAAAGAAGAAAACATTTGTTACAACAGCACAGATTCTCAGTGCTCTTTTTCCCTTTTGGCTATTCATCTTGAGCCTCCTTATGTGAATTTGATTTTATTCCACAGGAATCGCAACATAGTCGCTGCTATTAGGCGACGATGAACTGCGAGATTGAGGAACTGATTCGCTGGCACTGTCTTCACCATTTGGAAATCCGCCATGCACATGAACCGAGAATGAATCCTCAATCCTTTGCGGCCGACGCGCCTGCGCCACAGCCGGAGGCTGTGTTCGTGGTGGTCGTTTTGGTTTTGGAATCACGCAATCTACATAGTAGAAGCGTCTTCCATTTTTTCTCACCACCCTGGTTCGCCCGACCTTTGGATATTCGCATTCCTTTACCATCAGACTGAGGCAAACCTGATCGTCCACTGAACACATGTCAATGCCAGGCCTGGCCATCTGCTGTGGCTGCGGTGGAGGCGGAGGAGCAAAATACTCATCCTGCCTCATGATCGAGACCACAGTCTTTGCAATGGCTGTGGTATCAACTTTTACATTGATTTCTCTGGCAACAGAAGCCGGATCAATCGGCTTTTGCTGACCAAAGCCACTCTCCCGAAGAGATTTTACAATCTCTTCAGACATGCCGTCGACCTTGGTAATCATGCCATCTACTTTCTTTTCAACCTTGGCAATCGCCTCTTTGTTTTCAAGCGTCTTTTTGCCAGCATCATTTGAAGAATAGATGGCCCAGCCTACCAAAAAGGCCATGACCACCCCAAGTCCAACTACTACTACAATCTGCCATGTTCTCATTTTTCTTCCTCCATGTGTGAGTTAAATCTGGTTTATTTTGAAGAACTGATCTGTCATTTCAGGACAGATTAAGTAATTCACAATTAATTAAAAATTAACCTCCAAAATTAGATAATCTATCCTCAAATTCCCCTAAATTTAGTGAGATTTAACTACACTCCTCCTTTATAATTCTGACCTTACAATATAGCACATTTAAAAAAATTTGTCAATGTTTAAAATGATCTTTTCCCTTTATTTTACACATAAAAATTAACAATTTTAAAGGTGCATTTTTATTAAAATGCACCCTTTTTTCAGGAAAAAATGGAGATCATCAGAGCAACCAGACTAATGACGCCCATACCAGCAAGAAGACCATAAAAAACAGCTTTTTTCTTGTTATCTTGCTGATCTTCATCATCGTCACCTTCAGATACTGCTTCAACTAGCATTTCATGCTGGTTGTGCCTGTCGGTTTTCACCTTATGCTGGTGAATTTTTCTGATTGCTTTTCTGGTAATTGGGAGGAGCTTATGATCACTTTTCTCCTCTTTTTTACCCTTTTTTTCGCTTTTTTTTCCTGGCTTTGGAGCCTGTTGCTGACCACCTTTTTTACTGGATTTTACACCATCTCCAGCGCTAAGAGCTGCATCCAGATCATCCACATCCCTGGAGGTAGCTGGTTTATGACTCCTTTTGTTCCTTCGTCCTTTAAGCATGATTTTCCTCCAAATATTCAGGTTTCAGTATCAATGCATTATATCATAAAATAATGATTTTGTCAATAAAAAAGGAACTTTTATGAAAAGTTCCTTGCTTTTACTTAATAACTAGTGGGGAATCACATCCCACTCCATAACACTCATAATCATACCCTATTCCTTTATACCTGCCAGATTTTTTTCCCTGGCCAGAAATAACCAATGGCCCTGATCCCCTTGTCTGTCTTGAACGGTATGCAGGTCGAGTATATGGCCTTCTAGATCTTGGCGCAGGCTGAACTGCAGGCTGAGGCTGAGCAGCTGGTCTTGACTGTGCTGCTTGCGGCCTTTGTGTAGGCTGCGTGGTGGGAGCACTTGGCTGTGCAGCTTGAGACCTTGGCGCAGCCTGTGGCTGAGCCTTGGGCTGAGCTGGTTGTGTTTGCGCAGCCTGTTGTCTGGCTGCCAAAGCTGCCTGCTGTTTTCTAATCGTATCATTTTGCAGCTTTTGAATATTTAGCAATCCTTGAACTTGCGCTTTTAGGGCAGCAATATCTTTTTGCATTTGATCAAGCCTATCTGCACTAGCCTGATTGGCAGGCAGACTGGTCAAGTCTTTTTTTGTAGCATATTGAGCCTGCTCAGCTTTCAATTTATTGATCTGAGCTGACAAAATATTGAGTTGACCTTGCAATATATCCCAATCGGTTTTAGCCTGAATATCAGCCAGAATGTCAGCCTGATCATTCACAGTGGCAATAATCTTACCTACTTGAGCTTTGGCTTCAATAATTTTTTTATCAATATCTTTAATCTTATTTGCCAGTTTTGTATCATCAACTTTTCTTTGACTATTCTGTTCTTTTAGCTCTTTAACAGCATTGTCAAACTTTGTTTCTGATTTTGCTAAATCTTCTTTTTGAATAAAAGATGTCTTTAGCGTTTCTATCTCTGCTATTTTACTATCAACCATATGGTATGGAAGACCTAGAAAAATGAACAGAAAGAGCAACACTCCTATAACAGTTGGGATAATGAATTTGTATACTCTGGGCGGCTGCCAGAATTTCTTTTCTTCAAGCTTCTTCTTTACTTTTCCATTCACTTCATCCATATCTTCTCTGAGTGAAGTGAGCGAATTTTCAATACCCTGGATTCTTTTTGCTGCTGCATCTCCAGTGATCATCTTCTTTTTAACTTCTTTTAAGGCAGTAAATAGCTCATCAATCCTAATTTTATTTTTGGATAATTCACCTTTAGATGCTAGCTCTGGCAATTTATTTTGAATGAATTCTTCAAGCATTGGCCCAAACTTTAATAAATGGGCTTCAAGCCTGATTAGCTTCTCATCCAAAACAGGGTCAGAACTTTCAGCTGAAGGCTCAGAATCCTTGATGTCAGATTCAGCCTTTGATTCATCAGATGCTGATTGAACATCAGGAGTAGGAGAAGGTTCAACTATTTCTGGTTCTGGATCAGGCTCTTCATCTTCAGGGATTGGCTGAGGATCTGGCATATTGGCTGGATCATCTCCTGCTGCAGGATCTTGCAGGGCAGCTGCATCAAAAGGTCTGTCTTCAGGCTTCTCGTCAAACCATTCGTCATCTAATTTATCATCGGCCTTGGGCTTTTCTTCTGGTTTTGATTTACTATTTTCATTTCTCTGCGCTGCTAGCCGAGCCCTGCCTTCAGCTCTCATTTTTTCAAGAGCCTCTTGCTCCCTTTTCTTTTTTTCTTCTTCTTTTCTTCTTTTTTCTTCTTCGTCTCTTTTCTTTTTAACTTCAATTAGTTCTTCTTTGGATTTTAAGCATGCTGGACACCACTTCTGCCCATCCGCATTAAGTATTTTAAAATATGAAGTACAAATTGGACACTTTTCTGGAGTAGCATTCAGAGCATCACCGATTGGCTCAGATGTTGACCATGACCAGCTGCATGATAAACATGATAGAATAACTGCTTCTTCATCTTCTTTGCCATTAGCCTTTGCTACTGTGGGCAATTTAATCAAAATACCAGTACAATCTTCAACAGGACAGCGGTCGCCTTCATTTAAGATATATTTTCTATCCTTCAGTTGCTGTTTAATTTGCTTTATGAATTCCTGTTTTGCCTGTTCTGCTATTTTAGTATATTCATCAGGATCTAATTCCCAGAATTCAACAATCTTGTCTGCATTCTGATCATAATGAATACTATACAAACAACCTGAGTTATTGCATCTAAATAGATATGGTGTATTGACATTTTGTCCAGTAACCAAATGTATATAAGGCAAAGCTCGTTCTTCAAGCTTACCAGAACAATGCGGGCAATCTGCATGCTCTTTTTTTGCATCAACTGCATGCTTCATATCCTGGGCAAGTCTGAACACTGTATCACTTCCAGCTGGAGCCTGCCATTCTTCTTTTACCACTCTACGATCTGAATGTTCAGGACGCTGGCTAGGATAAATGGATATTGAATATCCGCATCCCTTTACACATTCATATTTTACTAAATCATCTTTTACATCAACAAGTTTTAACTCTGCTGGGCAGTATGAACATTCAGTTGGTGTAACCAGCTCCTCATGTGTCTCTTGCTCTTCAACCAATTCATCAGCTGAAATTTCTTCAGATTCTTCAGCATCTGATTCTTCCTGTTGATCTTCTGGCTGTTGAGATGTCTGTAATTTGCTTGCCCGAATTATTTGGCAAATTCCTGATCCCTTTTTCACAATGAATTCACATTCAGAATTTTTACATTCTAATGTATAGACATTGAATTTACCATCTTGATTAAACAACTCTTCTACATCAGCTATTTCCATTTCCTGATCACAATGGTCACAAGTCTGATCTGGAATAAGATCAGCTGACATATTTTCAGTTTTATCATTTGGCTGATTTTCAATTGGAACTTTGCGAATTAAAATTCTTACTGTGTCAACCTCTTCTTCACTCATACTCCAGGTACTGGTAAATAATCCATTGTCAGGATCAAGCGTACCATTAAAATCACACTTAACACATTTAAAATTCACTTTATTTCCATCTTTTGATATTTCAATTTCTGTGCCTGGAGCACATTTCTGACAAGTACTGGGAATGGCTATCTTGCTCACTTTTTCTTTTTGCCTTGGAGTCCAGCTATCAATTGCTATCCAACCTAAAGGCTCAAGCCTTTCGAGAACAAATGAAAAGCCGCATTTATCTTTACATGAGATTCTAATCTTATTTTCATCTTTTTGTTCAATCACAAATGGACTATTACAATATATACAAGAGGGAATATTTTCCGATGTTTTTAAATTTTTATCTGAGATTCTTTCTCTTTTTACATAACCGCAGCTTGTGCAGGTCGTAATTTTTTCATCACCTTTATAATCAACATGTAAGTCTGAATTGCATTTTGAACATTTATTACCACTATCTTTTGAATTTTTAACACCGGAATCTACTGATGATTCAGGCTTTTCAGGCTCTTGCCTTTTTTCTGATTTTTTATCATCTTTATTTGAATGTGAATCACTACCATTTTTCTTTAAATATCTTCCTACAAAGTTAAATCTTGGTCTATTGGACATATGAATACCTCCTGGTAAAAGTCTGGATTGTCAATGTTCAAAGTTCACTTAAATTTAGCAGAAAACAATCAAGTAGTCAAGTAAATTGGTTTGACAAAATCGTTATTTTGTGTTAAACTAAAAGGTATTTGCTAAAATTTTTGCTAAATTCAAACACAGGAGACCAATAATGCCTATTCTTAAAATTTGGCATAAAACAGCAATTTTGTTCCTTCTATTTATTTCACAAAGCTGCGGTCCGCCTCATGAGCTGGATCTGCCAGAAGATGCCTGGGTACCTGAAATCATGCCGTTGGAAGATGAATATGTAATGGTCAAATATTGGGTTCGCCCAATTGACTGCCCTCTTCGCCGTTTGGCATATGGAGAGCAGGGCCTTCGCTGGAAAGTGGTGGTTCATCTCAAAGACGACTCAGGCAAGGAATGGGAAAACAAAGAATTTTGGGCATATAAAATTCAGAAGCGAGACGACTCTGGTTTTCTGGATTTTACATTTTATGCGCCAATTCCAATGACCATAAAAGAACTGCAAAAACGAGAAGCTAGAATCCTCTTGCTCTCTCATGATCAGGACAATGGCAATGCACATGTCTATAACACTTCAGGCATGGAATTTCCCATTCAGCTCAATGATGACTTTGACTGGCTCAAAAAATATAATGAGCTGGACATCGCTGATAAGATTGAGCCTGGGGAATATATCCGGGCTGTAAAAAGAAACAGTGAAGAAGATTGGGATTTCCGCGAAGATACTGCCAATGCCGTTGCTCGTGCTCTGGCTGAGATGCGCCCAGTACTCAAACAGCGGGTAGAATTTCTAAAAAAACAAAAGCACATCGGCCGGACAGTGATTGCTTTGGAACAAATCATTCACCGAGTGGGCGATTATGTCAATTCTGGACTTTTGTCTGGCAACTGGATTATGCCACTGGTCTCTCTGGGCATTTTCCAGTCAGCCTGGCTGCTTGGCTTTTTAACCAGGCCTGAGATTAAAACTTCTCCAGAATACTTTGGAGCAATGATGTCTCAGCGCTGGTTTGCTGTGGTAATGGATGGTTTCTACAACAGTATGCGCCGGGCAATGAACCAAATCTTTGCCAGGCTGGAAAAGCTGGAAAAAGAAAACTTTACCCAACAGCTGGAAATTGACAGAAATAACCGGACAGTTGATTTCCTCGTTAAAAAAATGGATATGCTCGATGGGCAACTGAAAATGCTCAAGGCATATCATGGCGTGAAATAAACTATACCACCAGAATATTTCTGGTGGTCTTTTATTTTTTAAAGTTAAAAGTTGAAAGTTACAAGGTGTAAGTTGAAGCAAATCAAAAAAGTCCCTTAGGACTTTTAGAATCTTTGTTTTGTTTTTTTATTATTCAGTTCTATCTTTTGGCATTATATCAGTTTCTTCTTCAGGATAATATTCATATCCTTTCATTTCTTCCTTTTGCTCAAAAGCTTCCTCATCTTCTTCTTTTTCAATTACTTGCCCTACAGTCTTTTGATCTTCTACTTCAATCTTTGGCTTTTTTTCTGAAAAAAGTAATACAACAGAAATACTGATGATCAAACCAGCCAATAATCCTAAAAAGGCATTAACAATAAAGTTTGGTTTGACTGGATATTGAGAAACCAATACTGCATCTACTATTTTTATTTCAATATTTGTAAAGCCAATATATTCCTGGCCTTGTAAAGTTAAAGTATAGGCAATAGCGTTTGCCAATTCACTGGCTTTATATTTATCTGGGTGATATACAATTATTTCTAAAATACCTGTCCCCTGCCTTACTCTGGTTTCTACAGTCCGGTTCCACTCTTTTCTCCGGTTATAATCTTCCTTTGGAAACATGTCATCTGATACGTCAAAACCTGCATCCATTACTTTATAATAAAAATTTGATGTATAAACTAATTGAGAAAGTGTATCTGCCACTCTTTCAGCAGACCGACTGGCGCTATAAACATCCAAATTTAAATCGCCTGTTTGAATAACTAAAAGACTGGTAGAAGCAGAATATTTCATTGGCTGAAGTAAACTAAAAACCAATGATAAAAGCAAAATTACAGAAGTAATTATTATGATTGTGCTCTTCTTTTTATATAATAGTGAAAAATTTATTGTTTCTTGAGTGTTCATACCTCCTAATTATAGCACCTTTCTATCATTTTGTCAAAGTGAGTTTAATTTCTACTTCCTTTTCATCTCTTAATATAGTGAATTTGAGTTCTTGGTCTGGCTTATAAGATTGAATAATATTGGTTAAAGAATTTTCTTCATTTATTATTTCACCTTCAATTTCTAATATAATGTCATTTATCTTTAGACCAGCCTTGGCAGCAGGACTTTCTGATAAAACAGCAGCTTTCCCTTCAGCGCCAAATATTATAGCGCCTGTCTTTTGCTCAGCATATTTTTCCCAGCCAATAGCTTCACTCAGATCAATATAATGAATACCCAATATGTTTCTGACAATTATACTTTCAGATATAGCCTGTTTAACTATACTTTGAATATTATCTATTGGAATAACAATATTATCTGAGTTTACTATTCCAAAGACTTGGCCATTTAAATTAACTACTGGCGCACCTAGCCATTTTTTATTGAGCGAATCAGTAAGAGCAATATTTTTATAATAAACCTCAGATGAATGGATCAGATCCCCTCTTTTATCTATAGGATTATAATACAAACATTCAATGCTGCTTGGAAAAATCTCTGTCGTTGAAACAATTAATGCTGTTTGGCCACTGGTTAAGAAGTCACGATTGGTCAAATTAGCAACTGGCAAATTATCAGCCTGTATTTTTGCAAAGCATGCATCAGTACTGGTATCACAAACAAAAGACTCTATTTTATAAATCTCTTTTTCAAATGAAACTACCAGTTCTGCTTTATTTTCTTTTAAAACTTTTTCATCAGTTAATATCCAACCGTCAGCTGTCAATACCACTCCGCTGCCAATAAATTCGTTATCTAACATAATATCGCTCCAGGCGCCAGTTCTGTTTTTATTAAGATAAAACTTTACCAATGCCGGCCTGACGCTCTCAATAGTCTGGCTGACTGATATATCTTTTTCTGCTAAAATATCTTTTAACTTTTTCTCCTGCTTTTCTGTTAAAGCATTTAATCGCTGAGTTAAAGTTTCAATTTTTTGATCATCAGCTGAGCCAGTTAATAAAAAATCATTCAGCCATAATTCTCCTAACAAGCCTGCGCCAAAACCAACTAAGACTGAAACGATTATGACAATTAAAATTTGCTGGTAAAATTTTAAACTTTTTTTATTCATATTATACCCACTGTGCAGTTGCTAAAATAGCAACTAAGCAAACTGCACTTACTATTATAAAATTAATAATTTTTTTTCTATTTAAATTTCCTAACAAGAAATAGCGAGACAGGCCAGTCATCAGATAAAAAGCTACTGTTAAAATCAGAGCGTTAATAAAAAAACTTGTTGGCAAATAATATATGGCGCTGAAAAGCTCAACTAAGACAACCGCTATTGTAAATACGAAAACATTGCTTTCTCTAAATTTGATTTTATTAACCCAGAACAATTGATAAGCCAACAGCATAGAAACAGCCAGCACAGGCACAACCAAATATATCATTTTTACTTTTATAAAAATTATCAATGCGTATATAAAAGAAAAAAACACAAAACTAATTATTAAATTCAAATACCATGAAAAATTTTCCAATGAATACGGCTGATATCTTTTTGGATAAAATTTGTAATCTAGAATTCTGCCTAAATATATAAACAAAAAAATACTGGCTGCAACAGCAAATGCATGATAGAACAAATTTTCTTCAACAAACAGTACAAAGGCGATGCAGGAAGTAACATATATAAAAGGACTGATCAAAAAACTAAAGAACTCAATATTAATTTTTCGTCTATTAAATGACCATAATGTTAATATAACCAAAACTACAACTATTGGCGAAATTATCCAAAGCCACTTTTCCTTATATATTAAAATTTCAAATATAATAAGTAAAGATAGCGGTGTTAAAAACTGGAGTAGCTTGTTTAATAAAAACATAATTAACTATTTGGCTTGGCTTTTAATTTTCCGATTGATTCTTTTTCCTCAAAAAGCTCTTTAATCACAATACTGATAGCAGTGGCCACTGGTATGGCCAGTACTGCTCCAAGCACACCGCCAACTTTTGCACCGATCAGCAGCGCCACTACGCTGATAATCGGATTGAGGCCTACTGCCTTTTGCATTATCTTTGGCACTAACAAATGATTTTCAAGCTGTTGGATAATGACAAACAGTGCTAATACAAATAATGCTTTTATTGGAGACTGTACAAATGCCAAAAATATGGCTGGAATGGCACTAATTACCGGACCAATATATGGTATAAATTCTCCAATTGCTGCTATCAATGCTAGTACTAAAGCATACTTTACTCCTAAGATCAAGAGTCCTAAATATGTCAGTATTCCAATTA
>Ga0180437_10005604_pt1 | contig 17093 bp, 17 predicted proteins | sample SS_ome_4_FD_132410 | JGI IMG/M metagenome (GOLD analysis project Ga0180437, IMG submission 132410) | Hypersaline lake sediment archaeal communities from the Salton Sea, California, USA - SS_3_D_1 metaG | ecosystem: Environmental > Aquatic > Non-marine Saline and Alkaline > Hypersaline >... | reverse complement strand
TACATCTGTCCTTCAAATTTGCAGTTATAATACATAGGGAATCGGTTGTCTGATTTTAAAGATTCTTTCATAAATATTGGCATTCTAAACTCAAAAGACATATAAGATGCTGTTGAGCCTAATTCTCTTTTAAGAGCTTCTAATATTTGTTTTATCAATCTATGCTTAAGCGGTAAAGCTAAATAAGGTTTAAGAGTCAAGAGGAGTCGAGACATTGATATCCCTTTTTTGTTTTCATCTAGGTTTGTTCGCATTGAGACATTTGCATCTAACTCACAAAATCCACCTTTGCGAAGTTGCAATTGAAATGGGACAATAATGTTCTCGACTCCTACTTGCTTTATTGGTATCCTAATATCTGGTTTGGTTTCTTGTATATCTGGTAGTTTATCCATAATTTCCTCAGAAGAATTTTGCTCTGACAAGCTTCATCAATTTATATTCATACGCATTAGCTTCTTCATTTAATCCACCGGACCAATCGTGTTCTCTATCATTCTCACAATGAACACCAAATGAGTCTGGATTTGAGTATTGCCAATTCAGATCTTCTTCTAGCAATCCTTCATTATTAAAATAGAAGTATCTATCATGTTGATAATATGTAATTGCTAAGTCACCACCACACTCTGCACATTTCATAGAACTAACTCCTTTGGATCAAAATAGAATTTCTCATTTTTTTCAACTACTTTCTCATCAAAATAGAAATCTCTTTCTTTTTTATATGGACTCTTCGTTTTTGGTGGACGACGATGGTTCTCTGGAGTGCTGGTATAATATACCGTATAATAACCATTTGAAGAAAAGCCAGACAATGTTGCAGAAGTACTTGTTATGTAACTCATTTGTGATCAACTCCCAAAACTGTTAGATATGAATTTAACAACTTAACGGATTCTGGAACTGCATCCAGATCAATATTATCTTCAATGAGATCTCTCTCAATGTAATTTCTTATGTAATGATTTTTTAATTCTATGCAGTCGGATTTGGTAGTTAGAAATTCAAACAGGTTGCACGGAGAATCATGAGCAATGAGACAAGCAGTTTCCATCTCACCACATCTCTGTCCACCTTTGTTTCTTCTTCCACCGAGAGGTTGCAGAGTTCTTCTTGCGTATGCACCAATTCCTCTGGCAGCTAGTTTTTCTTCAGCTATATGGATCATTCTGAAGAAGTATCCGTAACCACAAGTAACTTTGTTGAGTAAGTATTCTTTTGAAACTGGGTCGTATATCTTTTGAGTGTATTTGGTGCCTGTGTATTTCATAGCCTCTTTAATGTCTTCTCTTTTACAAGATTCAAATGGAGGCTGGACGATTGTAAAGTTCTCAAGAAATTCTTTCGTTATTTTATCTGGAATTTGTTTTTCAAATTGCGAATAATACCATCCACCATCTGTTTTATCTACAATTTTTATATAATCTAAAATGAATGTTTTTATTTCCTCTTGTGGTTTTTCTTCTTCAAGCATTTCAAGAGCTTTGGTTTTAAGATCATTGACAGACATTGCCAAGTGATATTCAAACAACTGTCCCATATTCATACGTGAAATAATACCAAGAGGATTAATACAAATGTCAAGATGCCTTCCATCTTCCATCTGTGGCATTTTTTCATGTGGAATGATAGCAGAAATAATACCTTTGTTGCCATGACGGTTTCCTATTTTATCTCCAACGTTTATTTTACGTCGAAACAATCCATAGATTTCCACCTTCAATCCATTTATCTTTTCTTTCTTAATCTTATATTTTCCGGTGAAAGAGAACTTGTCAAGGTTCTTTTCTCTTATAAATGATTGTGCAACCTTCTTTGGAAAATAATCTTTAATGGCTTTCTGTGTTGCCTTCTCCTCGTCAATCTGTTTTTGTATTCTAGCTTCAATCCAATCTTTATATTCTGGTATTTCTTCATTCCATTGGTTAGCGTAAATGTTAACCTCAGTAATGAACATGTCTTCTTTCTTAGATTCCAATATCTTCGGTTCTTGAAATACAGAATAAAAATCGTCAGACGTAAGCTTTTTAATAATTGCATATGGATCACCCGGACTCAGTTTTTCTAGATGGTCGGGAAGAGGTTTATACTTATCATCTGATAGTGATAGCAAAACCTTATCTGGAGTTATTTCAAATGATAATTCGTGATAGTGAGCTGAAGTCAGAACATCTTCATTTCTTAGTCTATCTGAAATGACAATTCCATCTTCGTAGTTGTGACCATAATAAACCATAACTCCCGTGAGAAGGTTTTTGCCGAATGTAATGTGGCCGTCTCTACAGTAGTTACTTTCGGCAATAATATCACCTGCTTTAAACTTCATCCCGATCTTATCAATGTAAGGTTTTAAGAAATCAACATTTTCAACATATATCTTTTTGTACCTCACATCAAAAATATCAGGTTCCCCATCATCATACATAACGAGAATATAGTTTTTGTCTACATGAATGACTTCTCCATCTTTCTTTGCCACTTTAACGAACTGTGTATGATGAGTATACAGACCCTCTGATCCTGAACTAATCAATGGAGTATCAAACTTGGTTAGCATAATTGACTGCCTCATCTGAGACGAAGCCATTTGTAATCTGGTCTGATCATCATTTTTACAAAAAGGAGTCATCGAGACTGGTATTGATATTGGTTGTCTATCGCATATTTCAGGTTCAAATCTTAAGTGTTTATCTAGATGAACATTTGGAATAAGATTTTGTAGAACACCGCAATTATCTCTGTCTGGTGTGTCAACTGGACAAATTCTTCCATACATAGATGGACAAATGTCTCTTAAATGTTTTGGTATATTTTCTCTCTTGAATCCTCCAGGACCTAATAGGCTTATTCTTGAAAGCTTCGTTAGCTCCTCTATAGGATTGATAGAAAAATCAAACTGAACAATGTCTGACACGTTACACTCAGAAATTATCTGAGAAGAGTTGATATTAAATTTAGGTTGTTTTGTTGATCTGTTTGCAATGCAAAGATCAAAAACCATTTTTGATATTTTTGAGAAAATAACATATTCAAAACATCGAACTCTTTTATTTAAAAATTCTGTGTCATCTTGATCTGGATTTTTTATAAATTTCAATATCTCTGGAAGAATTGTTTTGTCTGGATTTTCAAGAAACTCCCTTGTAAATGGATCAACATCGGGGATAAGATCTAGTGCATATACAATATCACGGCCTTTGGATTTTGCATTATATTTTGAATAGTATCTTCCAAGTTCTTCAACGAAGTCGTCTTGTGTATATCCTTTAGACTCTTCAATATATTCTTGAAGATCTAACATCAAATTTGAATGATAAGGATTCTCAAAGTTTTTGTTTGTTAAATCAATTAATTTTGAGAGTTCTTCCATTGAATAATAGGCAAGAAGCATCAACGAAAATGGAACTTTTCTTCCCAAGAAATTACATTTTAATCTTGGAGAGTCTTTGTCGTTAGAAACAATTAATGTAGCAACGTTGCTTCTTAGTTTTATAGAGTCGCCCCTTGTAATGACAGGGACATCATAAAGTTGAAAAAGTGGAATTTTTCTTCTACCGTTTACGAAAATATAATTATCATCAATAAGCTTTGGAATGTATATACTTAAGTCAATTAAAGAAGTTCCCTTTTTTATTTTGATCACCAAATTCTGCTTTAGGGTTTTGGAAAGCTCTCCAGAAGAGAATCTTATGTCTCTAAGATCTAACTCTTCTATGGCAAACCCTAATGCCTCTGTTGGTTTTAAGATTTCTCCCGCTACATGTAAAATGTTTTCGTAATCCAATTTCCTCATAGTGAAGATATTCCACTCTTTGTTTTGGATGTCAAATGTTGGATTAATTATTTTCAAGTGTTTTTACCTCCTGATCCTGATGGATAGTAGTATTCTTTGAGAAGTTCTACTAGTTTTTCATCTTCAATATAATATAAAGCTGGATCTTGAATAGCGTTTAATAATAGTTGACCCAATCTGAGATCTGGTATTCCAGCCCAGATTGGTTTCAACTGATCTAATATTTTTGGAATTCTTTGAGGATCTCTCATTGGATTCTTTCTCCTTTTAAAATCTTGTCCATAATACCTGAGTATCTTCCTTCATAGAGAATCCCCTGAAGGATGGATCGTTTCGGGTTTGAAAACGCCATTGCCAAAATCCAAGATTCTTGATTTGGAACTGATTGTATTGAATAGAAATTGGGATCTACTTCATTTCTATTTGGTAGCAATCTCCATTTCTTGTAGTCTTTCCACATTAATTGAGCTACTACGCATTCAAAGTGAACGTGGTGGATATCTTTATCATAAACTTCAAATAATTCTGAGACAAGCTGTGTGTGCGTCTTCTTATCAAATCTATGTAATAACTTAGAAACAGAAGCTAAGTCACCAATGATATCTTTTTGTCTCATGGTTGTGTCTTTTCTTTGACCTTTTATAACAGCGGAACCGGATGTGTGAAACGTTCTCAGTACAAGTTGGGTTCCTCTTTCACCAAGTGTTTGAGCAGCTATAATACCAATGAATCTACTGTTTATTCTTTTATACAAATCTCCATAACAGGTTTTGCAGATTCTTGGTGATTCACATAATATTGGACTTCTGATTTCAATCGTTTTATTAATAAATTCTCTATAGTTATCTTGTGTTATTTGAGATAACTTATCACCATCTTTATAAAAACGATTGACCAACATCTTGGCTTTTCTTAAACCATCGACATGAACTTCAAGAAAATCTTCAGTTCCACAATCATCGAGTTCTTGGTCAAGCTGTAGGTTTGCACAAGTGAAAATTAGCTTTCTTGAAAGATAACCAGACGAGCCAGTATTGAGAGCAACATCTAGAAGACCTTTTCTACTTCCATATGTTGAATAGAAAAACTCTTTTGGTTTGAGACCATCCATCAAACTATTCTTTATTGGTTCTGGAAGTATTTCTCCCTCAAAGTTAGAAATAAAACCTCTTGAGAGAATTAACTGTTTTACTTGATCCCAGCTACCTCTTGCTCCAGACTCTATCATATAAGAATATTTGAATTGCTTCTTGATCTCTTCAACAATTGCACCGTCTGAAAGTTTAAACAACTGAGAGCGAATGTCGTCTTCTTCAAATATTGGATCTTTTATCTCATGTGAATTCTCCATATAACAATCTTCTAGAGACAATGTACAACCGAAAAGAGTAGCATATTTAAAACCAACCGTCTTAACATTATCTAGAACCTCTTTTGCAATGTCACTTGGATAGCGATCTTTAATATCTGTTAAGATAACCATCAATTTATTTTTATCTATTTTGAAATCAATACACGGATAATCATCGGGAAGACATTTGTTGAATTCTAATTGACCTTCAGTTATTTGCTTTCCTTTGTATTCAAACAGCTTATTCTTATCCCAATAATCCATATTTGTTAGATAATAGATTCCAAGGATAATATCTTGACTTGGTGTTGTTGTTAATGATTCGTTTGCTGGACTTGATAAATTTTTGGTTATGAGCATCTTGTCAATAATTTCTCTTTTTGCATCACCAGTGATTGGTATATATGTAGCCATCTGATCTCCATCAAAGTCTGCATTAAAAGGAGGACAAACCAAAGGATGAATTTTTATAACTTCATCTAAAGTCAATTTAATTTTAAATCCCAACATTCCAAGTCGATGTAAGGATGGTTGACGGTTTAAAACACATACTTCATCTTTTGTAATGTCTTCACAAATTCTATATAAAACTGGTGATTTTTTATCATAACATTCTTCCACAAAATCAATGGCTTTATTTAACAGCTTAAACTTTCCAATCTGGATTAACCTTTTAGCAATAGGAAGTTTAAACATCTCAAGAACCATGAGATATGGAAGCTTACACTCTTCTAAATCCAAAGTTGGATCAGGAGCAATAACTGCTCTTCCAGAAAAGTCAATTCTTTTTCCAAGAATGTTTCCACGAATTAATCCTTCTTTTTTAGCAATCTTTTCAAGTATTCTTTTATACAATTCATCAACATCTCTTTGAATTTGTTTAAAATAAGTATAATAAAGATTTTTGTCCTTCATTATATTGATGATTGTACTTTTCATAATATCTTTCTTTGTTAATAGTTGAATATAATATCTATTAATTTTGTCCATTAGCTGTCGGCTTTCTCCAGATGCTTTGGATGTTGGACGTAACTCTGGAGGGAGAACAATTACAGAGTTTATCAGAAGGCTGTCGATGTTATCTCTGACGATTTTCCATTCTTCTTCTCCCTCGCTTATCATTTCGTTTGCTATAAATTCAACAAGCACTCTAATGGCTTCGGTTCTTTCCCAAACTGGTGCTTTATCGGGTATCGTTTCAGTTGTTGTTGTCACAACGTACTCGTCGTTTGTGCAATAAAGAATGCTCTTGTCTTGTTTCATTAAATCATCAATAGCATTCTTTAAGTTCTTTCCACCTAATTCACATAATAAATCGTAAAATAAAGGATTGACAAATTCAATCGGCATTACGATTTTTGCAAATCTTTTTCTTCTTTCATCGCTGTTTACAATATCCACTTTACAAGTGTCACATTTCTTACCATTTTTAGATGGTCCATGATATGTGCCGCACTGACACGTATAATTTTTCACTGGTCCAAAAATCTGTTCTGAAAACAGACCTTCTGGATGAAACTTCTTTTTTCCAAAGGTTTTTAGAGAGGTCACTTCCTCTAGGTTTTCACAAAATGCATGATAGTCAAGTATTTTTGGCATATATTATTCTCCTTCTTTTTCGCAGTTAGAGACGATATATTGTCCGATTGCTAAGAAATGTTTTTTTACTTTTTCTGATATTAGTTCATCTATGTTTGGCAATAGTTCATGAACAATAGCTTTAAGTTCAGCCTTGCTCATTTCATATTCGTGCTGCTCTATTACTTCCTTTGCGATCTTTTGGATCATTACTTCTAGTGTAGGACCATCACCGTTAGGTGCCATCTTTTTTTCCTCCGTTATCAATCCACTTATCGATTTTAGTCTTAAGAGCCTCAACTCCATTATCGAATTGAGCCATGATTGTATTGATTCCATGTTTTACAACCACCTCTAGAATATTTTCTGTTGATTGCTTTGTTGCATTGGCTATATTATCAACGCCTTGCGTCAAAGAATCTTTAACGTCTTTCTTCACTTGTTCTTTTTCCATTCAAAAGACCTCCGGTTCTATTAGATCTATTTTATCCCACGGTATATAATAACAGTCGTCCAAATTATAGCATGATAATTTATTTTCAATTAAATCTTCAATTCTTTTTCCATCCAATATTGACATGTGTCTAAATGCAAAAGGTATACAGAATTCACGAGTTCTTGGGTTTGCATTTGGATGTTTGCCTCTTATGAAGATTTTATCTATCAGACCTTTTTCAGTTTTGATAACTTTGTATCCTTTAAGAAAAAGTTCTGGTTCAATGTCCATTTCATATATTTTTCTACGAAATATAGCACGATCAGGAACTATAACTCTGTCGAAAAAAACTTCACTGCTGGTAAACATCTAAGCAGCACCTGTCTCTGGGATTATTTCAATATATGCTTCATTATAATCTTTATTCAGAGAAATCAGGTAACTGTTAAATTGAACATTGAATTGGGTTAATGAATTTAAATTATTCACAAGATCGTCTGTAGTTCTTAATGCTAATTTTGGTATTCTGGATTCTGCAAATGGATGATTTTTACTACCTAAGTAAACTTTGAGGTCTTTATTTTTGTTTGTATTTAAAATTGGAACTATCTTGGATGGTAAATTGACAAACCTTTTCTCTTCTGAATTCTCATCGTAGATGATGTCACAGGGTTTGTCATAACATTGTATAAAATCTAATTCATATTTTTGAACAATAGAATTGTTCAACAATTGTTGTAAAGCTCCTGTTGTAATAAGACGATAGATGATAAATCCTGCACTTTTCAAATCGTCTCTGTTCAGTTCCGTGAGATAACGACCGTGTATCGCTTTTTCATATACTACTTTTCTACGACAGTCAACAATAAGATATCTTGAAGACATGTACAATCTTGCGTGTATCTCTGATGTTCTATCGTATGTATAATCTCTACAATCTAAGACTAGATCAGATTTTGGTATAATAGTTTTTCCCTCATAATATTTTTTGTTTATAGATATAATCTCTATTTCAGGTTTTTTGCTTTTTATGATATCTGTAAGAGCTTCAGTTTTATTAAAACCAACATCGACCGACCGATATATTGAGTTTCTTAAATTTCTCGTTTCAACAACATCTTCATCTACAATGATAAGTGTTTCAAGTTCTTCGATATCGCAGATTGAATCAGCTACAAAGCCTCCTAATGCACCGATTCCCAACACAGTTACGCTACTTATCATCTTGTTTTCCTTCCACGTCTGAGATAGGGGAGGAGTTTCCCCCTCCCCTTCTACCCTTCCAAGGCTAACTCGTTAATACGAGATTATCCTTTTCGGCCAGCCGGTTTCAGGAATTCCAGATTGTCATCATCGGCCAGTACGTAATCACCGTCAACCTGTTTTCCATTGACGAGGCCAGTGGACATTTGATCCACGTTCAGAACTTCACGCAGAAATTCTCCGACTTCCCGAACAGTGCGGCCAACGACCGGAAAGTTTCCAGATGACGCTCCGCAGGAGACGTGGATGGTTGTGGTGGTTTTGTCGCCTTGACGTGCATCTGGTTTTGTCATGATGCTGGTGGCGTTGAATTCGACACCTTTCATGTCACCGTTCGCCATAACGTTATCATCAGGCTCTTGAAGGCTCATCAGAGACTCCACGAGTACGGGTTTGCGTTTTTTGGAGATTCCCGTCAGACCTGAGTCGACGACCATTCTTCTGAGTTCGGATACTGTCATTCCTTCTAGTTGTTCGCGTGTAAATGTTGCCATTGATTGAATTCTCCTTATGTAGTTTTCTGGATTTCGACAGTTCGGATTTTAGCATCCGCTGTCATTTGAGTGATGTCGAAATAAACTTCCGACCTTTCAAGTTCTTTTTTCACAACTGAATTATAGAATGCCCAACACATTAATGTTGAGACTCCCATATTTGTAAAGTATAGCTGAGGTTCTGACTGTGCTAATTCTTCACAGGACATTTCACTCGGTAACTGATCTTCGGGATTTGCAATTTCAGGATGGTATGCGCACAGATCTGGTGTTAAATCTGCACCTCCCCTTCTGATATAAATTTGTACATTTCCATCATGATATTCATTCCCGCCAGAAATCAACGTAACATTTTTTAAGTTTTGTGCGTAACTATTTATCATGTTTCTGGTCTTGTGATTGTCTACGCAGACAAACACGATATCATCTTCTCTTATTAATTCTGAAATGTTTTCCTCATCAACATATTCTGTAAAGTAATCAAATTCAACTTTTTGGAACTTTGCAGAGAGTTCGATATACTTTACTTCGGCCTTTTTACCGATTTCTTCAAATTCTTGTCTTTCGTAGTTCTTCACTTCATAAGTGTCGCCATCGATTAACAATATTGATGCTTCAATATCTGAATAATTTAAAAATCTTGCTAATGATTGTGATAATAAAGATCCTACACCGCCGAGACCTACAATAACAATTTGCATATTTATTTCTCCTTACTAAAAACTTTTTTGAACATCTCTTTTATAGAGGTTCTTGAGGTTGCTTGAACATGCGTTGCTAGTGGTGTTGACGATTGTTCAGGATCTGGTAGTGGTGTCGTTTTTTCATCCCTTTTAGCTGCGTCTCTGAGAATCTGCTCTTCAATCTTCTCGGCATCTTCAGATAGCATTTCACCAGAATCTGCTTGACTGGTTGCTTCGAGTTCCGCTTCTTTGTTGTAGACTCCAGCGTATGCGTTACAGAAAGGACATAGTTCATCGCTATCATCTATCACGGCTGCACAGCTTGGACATTCGTTAGAAGATCTGGTTAGAACTTCGTCTTCGTCTTTGTCCTTTTTTGGACTGTGGAATGGGCTGAGAATTGTTTCCATTACATCTGAAACTGTGAAGCCAGACTCGGATTCTTCTTCACTCTCTTTAGTTCTTCCATAGTTTTCTGGTTCAACCGGAATCTCACCTAGAGGATCTTGACATTTTTCACATAGAAAGTCATCATTGACTTCGTCCCATTCATATGTTTCATTACATTTTTGACAATGAAAAACCGTATCAAGATCTCTTTCCCATATATCGTAATGTTTAAATAGATTCTTAATCGTCCAAGCCATAATTTGTGTGACTTGATCTTTACTAATCTTATCTGGCTGTGGATGAGCTGGAAATGTTACGCCGGGTGTTTTTTGAGGCCCGACATTTTGTGGAGGAATTTTTGTCTGCGCAGCATGTGCAGGAGGTAGATCTCTTTGTGACCAGAAATCTGCATTGAATCCCGATCCCCATTTCCCATTTTTCCAATCATCGATCCAGCTATTTTGAGACCATAGAGGTGTTTGTTGTGTTTGTCTATAAGGAGTCCAAACACCATTTTCCCAACGTCCTCCATAATATCCTCCTCTGTATCCACCCCATCTTTGCTTCTCAACATTTTCCAACCAGAATTTTGGAATGGTTACGTTAGCTGGAGGATTCACTATTCTATATCTTTTGTCATATTTTCTGATAAGGGTATAATTGCTTTGATTTGGATCTTCAACCATTTTTTGTTGTTCTTTACTCCAAATAAACCTTCTTGTGGTTGGTCGCTTTTCCATTTCATCAATGTCAATAGTCTTTCTTATACCAGACATATAATCTTCTGGATCAACCATAACTCGATGACCATTTGCCATGATTGAAGCTGAGACACTGAAATCGTCATCCATCACATTTCCGATTGTGATATGGAGACCATCAAATGAGGTTTCATCGTTATGATCGGTTCCAGAGTGAAATGCGGAAAAGTTTGCGTGGCTATGGATTGTACCGATCATGGTGTATCCTTCTTTGGTATATCCTCTTTCATAGTCAACACCAGCTCCACTGACTTTCTGACTTGGGGCTATTTGATAATGAAGTCCGGTATCTTCGTTGTAAAACAGAAGAACCATACCTTCGGAGCGATGTTCTTCATAAACAGCTCTCAGAAAATAGAAGATTTTACAAATGTCCTTCTTCGGTATTTTTTTGATATGCATTCTTGCAAAAGCTGTAACAAGTTCTTTTGCACTTTGTAATATGGATATGCTTTTGACGGGGACCAGACATTCAAGAACACCAACTTTCTTTTTAATGAATGGTCCTTCCTTTGCGACGATGAAAAATGTATCATCTTCTGGTAATGGTTTATCCTTAACATCATGAATGTGAACAGGAAACATCAAGACCTCCTTAGATTAGAGTTGTAGTAAAATGGTGAATGCTCGTGTTCGTAAACTAATCCAAAACCATTCACCGAACCTTTGAACATATCTTCACTGCTGTTTACTCTTGGTGCTGGTATTCCATAAAAGGTAGTATTTGATAGGAAATATTTATCCAAGGTGTAAGAATCTGGATAATTTCCTGTTGCTATAAAATTATCTCTTGGAATTACTCTTTTTCGAGCATATCCATCAACGTAAACAACATGATATTGGGTAGAAGAAACATGAACGCCATCTCCAATTAGAACATCTCCAGTTTGTGGTTCAATAGTAGACATATCAATTGGATCGTGCTCCATAGCCTCCCACTTTTTATGATTCATAGTATATCTTTCAAACTTATTTGTATCCATAAGATCTGTGAGCCATAAGGTTGCACAGTTTGAACAAAGGGCCATAGGCTCTCCACCGGTATCAATTATGAAGCCAACTATAATATTAACAGAACCTTTTTTGAATGGTTGAATATCAGAAGTTTTAGCAACGATTTTAGTTCCTGAGGTTATCCTGTTAGCGCTAGCAACAATCTTTCTAATGGTTCCGGTATGTATAATATTTCTTTGTACGTCAATGTATGTATGTCTGTGCATATTTCCTTCTTTGTCGGATAAAACAAAATCAATATTTCCATTTTCGCTATTTCTTATAAATGAAGTGATGGTCTTCACCCTAAGCGTTTCAACTGGATTTGTGTAGTCTGCTAGTACAACGTTATCTCCTATTTTAAACTCTTGAGGTTCTGGACCATCGATGAAAAATTTGTCTTTTTTAATTATACTGTCTGTATATGTAAAGTATTTTTCATTAAAGACTCTAACACCTGTTTCGTTGGAATCGAATAGAACACTGCCTTTATATGAAAATATAGTTTCACTATCAAGGTTGCTAATTTTCGCATATAATCTGGTATTGATATAGAACACTTTGTCTTTTACTAAAGGTCTAACGGCATCTTTTTCCATTAGCCATATTTGTCTATTCGATCTAATAGTTCTACGTCCTCCACGAGTATCTTGAAACCTGAATATTACTTCTCCATTAGAACTGATGTCAGCCGCTTGAAATTTATAATCATGACATGATAGAAGTCCATTAATGGTAGTTCCAGATTCATTAGGAACATAGATATAGGATTCACCTTTTTTAATTTCAATACCTGCAATAACTGGTTTATCGAGTTTAAGAATTTCGACATTTTCGATACAGTTATCATAATAATATTGACCACTTAGTTGAACTTCAAACTGAGCTTGGTCGTTTCTGGATTTTCGGATCAAACCAACTTTTCTATAAGTCTTTCTTTTATATATTGGATCGTCTAATGAAATAATGTCACCAGTTTTTAGTTTTACACCATTTATTTCAATTCCATCTTCATAGTTGGCAGCTTGATGAGATCTAACGATGTAATTGATGACTTTTCTTGTAGCTTTCCATGTTTCTGGTTTACCGTTACGATCTATTTGGATCGTTTTCACTTTTTTCAATTTCGGAATACCATTGAAAGAATCAATAATGAGTCTTTCTCCTTTATTGTTTGTGAATTCTGATCCTACCTCAATAGCGTAAGGTTCTCCTCTATATGTGACATTGTGAGCTTGACACATATCATTGACGATTGTGTATGAACGTTTTACTCTTTTGCCTTCATCAACTGATGTTGTAGTAAGCAGTGGTTGAGATAGTACATCTACCAATGTCGTAAAGTGCCTATCTTGAGAAGATCTCCTGCCGTGATATGACCTTTGTATCTCATTAAGTTGTTCTTCAACGTTTCTTTTGAATTTTATCCACGGAACATCATATATAAATAGTGGATTTGTTTTGGAATAATATTGCCATTCCATGTAAGAAGTTAATCCTTCAATACCGGCTTTTACATACTCATTATAATTATAGGTATAATCTGAATTAAATGCAGATCCCCACCATGAATTCAAAACAGACTCCACAGCTAGAGACAATGAAGGTCTTCGATTACTATGTTCACCAGAACCATAGCAAATATGTTGACTATCATTAATGTTACAAAGGGGTGCTTTGTATAATTCATCACCAAGCCCTCTCATTTGAGCTTTTCTAAAAAATACAGATCCTCCATAAAATTGATATTCGGAAGAAAACGTTAAGAAATGCAGAACGTATGGCATTGCTAGATTAAAAGAATAATAACTATCGCCTCTTTCATCGTGTTCTGTTCTGCCATTTCTATATTTCTTATCTGGATCATAAAGATCAAGAGCTTTCTTTCCTCTTGCTCTTGAAACCTCGTCTTGCATTCCTCTTCTAACAAATATGGTTCTCATAGCTGGAGGTTCTTCAATCAGGATCGAATAACCAGTCGTAAATTTTTGGATATATCTTGCACCTCTTGGAAGAAACTCTGGTGTTTCTCCTGATCTATTAAGCATTTTATTTACATAGTCTTTCGTAAAAATAGTTTTTCTACTCACAATTGGTCTTGTTCCAGTAAGATCATCAGACATTGCACTGTCTGGTTTTTGTACCGTCATGTAGTTAACATATGTATCACTTATTCGCAATTCAGATTGTGTTGCCATCTATTCACCTCTTATGAATTTATATGCTTTTGCATATTCGGTTAGTATCTTTTTCGGTTTTTCCTCATTTATCTCCCAGCTTTGTTGACGAATCATTTTGGGATTTTCAGAGTTCACTTCGCTCTTATACATTGTCCAATATATTGCTACATAGTTTTCCTTGAACTCTCTTTGAAGCGTTAGAAATCCTATTTGTGTTTTTATTTTTCCAGGAACCTCTAAACATAGAATAGTATTGGGTCCAGTCGGTGCCCATTTTTCGTACATTTGATTTGGTTTTTCTTCTCTATAGATTTCATCACACAACATACGTAGTTGATCTAAAGGAGACATCTCTTCCTTTGATATTTCTTTTATCAGTTGATCTAGAATGGTAGCCATTTATTTCTTTTCCCCTTGTACATAGTACCTTTTATCAGAAGTATCAACGTACTCAATCTTATTAAATGGAACTGTTCTCCATCCTTTTTTATCAAGATCATAGACATGAAGCATCTGATGTTTTTGAATCAAATCAAGTATTTTTGGAATATTGATTGACTTCGGACGATCTGGAACAGGTACTTTTTTAAAATCTAATGTACAACGCATGATCCTTTCTGTTTTATCTTTTTTAGTAAACTTAACAATTACTGCTGGCTCAGTGACTAACTTCTGCCATAGCTTTACTGCGCTTGTTATAATATTAGGATCTAATTCTTGAACCATATTTATCCTCCCCTCTTATCCTTGTGGATAAGAGAATCAATTTTATTTTCCTCATCTATATATTTACTCATCATCTGGCAGGTGTGATTACATAACCTACAATATTGTTTTTTATTTTTTACTAAAGATTTAAAAGCATATTCAGATAGTTCTGAAAAATCTGGCTTTAATAAGTTACTCATATCAATTCTTTTCTCAAAGGTTCCACGAATCCTTAGACACAAACGTATTTGTCCATCAGCATCAATTGATATGTTATGAACACCATCTTCTAATTTACAGTCGTAATTTGAAGGAAGAGATTTCCAGATTATTGGAAGTAAAACATTTTTCATATGAACGTCGAAAGAACTATCTTTTATTATATCTTGAAACTGTTTGTGAATGATGTATTCTGGTTTAACAAGATATGATGTATCTCTTAAATTTGAAAAGTCGTAATAGGGGTTTTTGGCAATATCTACAAAAGTCAAATCACTATTGATTCCATGATCTGATAAATGTTTTACAATTTCATATATCCCTGTAACATCTTCTTTCATAATCGTTACTTCAGCGACCACATCTTTAATATAATTTTTCAGATTAAGTAAAGACTTAAATCCTTCTTCACTTTTTCTTAGTCTGTCATAATCAGGAGTTTTTCCAACTAAAGCTGGATCAATTGATGCAGTAAATCCTCTAACTTCAACTTTCTTGATCAACTTTTTAATGGCTGGCTGAACTTCTTTGGTGTTGTTGCTTATGATAGTATAATGAATATTATTTGTATTACAATGTTCTATTATCTCGGGAAGATCTTTTCTTAACATTGGTTCGCCTCCATAGAATATATGAAAGCAATCCGGATTGTGATTTTTGAATCTATCCAATCCCATAAGTACTTGGTATGTTGTCATTTCTTCCTTAAGATAATAATTTAGTTCAGGATAGGCAGATGGCATTCCCACATAGTTGCGTATTATTGCGCAATAATTACATAGAAGATTGCATTTTCTGGTTAATAACCAATTGACTATTCTAATCATCAATATGCCTCAACTGAAATTAATTTTGCTCCCATACCTTTCATTTCATCAATTACATCTTGGCTTTGTACTCTATCTCTGTCTAGTTTCATTATAATAACAGAGTTACCGTCTAGAATTTCTCTCAATCCTATATGAAATTCATTAGGAGCTAGTCTATAATATTCATTTGGAAGAGATTTGACTTCATCTATCCAAGTGCATTTTGAATTTTGAGTATAAGCTATAAGTTTTTTCTTTGTATCTGCATAAACAAAACTATCCCACTGAGTTGGAAAAAAGTTTTTTGGCAAATCTTCTTTTCGAATCTTTTTGGGGCATGTGAATATATAACACGTTGAAGAACTATTTGTTACAAAATCTGTTTTTATTTTCATTTGAATTCAAGTACCTCATCTGCTTCTAGTTGATCGACATGTCTGTGCGATATAATATATATAGATTTTCCAATTTTGAGTTTTGTCATTACTCTGGATACATAATCAATATTTTTCTCATCAAGGCTGTCAAATATTTCGTCAAAGATTAACAGATTGAACTTAATATTTTGAATGTTTGACTGTAAATCTCCAAGGGTGAGAATCGTTGCAATATCAACTATCCTTGTTTGACCACCGGAAAATTGTAATCTATTGTCTGCTCTTGTTACAGAATCAAAAACTTTAACTGATATTTTATCTCTGAAAGTTCCTGACTTGGTTTGATCCATAGTGTCAAAAGAAACCATGTATCTTCCATTTGTCAGCATATTTAAATAATAGTCAACTCTCTTGTTCATAAAAGGTATGGCTTCGTCTATTAACATAGATGGGATACCAGTTGATGAAAAAGCGGCTTTCCAGAATTCAAATATCTCCATTTCATTTTTCAAATCACTGCTTTCATCTTTTAGTGATTTGATTCTTGTAGAGAGAAGATACAATCTCTTTTTATATTCATTAGCTTGAGATTCATCGTATTCTTGCTCTTGTTTTCTTTTTAACGCCATCTCATTGTAAGATATATCAGAACGGAGTTGTTCCATATTTTTTTCTATGTTGGTAATCGCCTCTATAGTTTCTTTGGCTTTCTGTTTAAGTGTTTCAAGTTCTTGTATTTTTGATGATGCGTCTTGAACATCTTGTGAAAACTGGTCTTGTATTTTTTTCTGTTCAGATTGATAGGTTTTATCAACTTTAGAGAGAGCCGCTTTCAGTCTTTTTTCAATCTCAATTTCTTCTTTGTTTCTATTAGCTTCGGCTAACTTAAGATCTGATGACAACTCTGCTATCTGATTATTGATTTCATCAGATTTATTTTTAAGTTCTTCTAATAACTTTTTCCTTTTATATTCATTGGTTTCCATCTCTCCTTCTATCATTCTTATATCATCTTGATAGTTTTCAATTAAATTCTCAAGCTCTTTTTTCTTATC
>Ga0180437_10005603_pt1 | contig 17094 bp, 11 predicted proteins | sample SS_ome_4_FD_132410 | JGI IMG/M metagenome (GOLD analysis project Ga0180437, IMG submission 132410) | Hypersaline lake sediment archaeal communities from the Salton Sea, California, USA - SS_3_D_1 metaG | ecosystem: Environmental > Aquatic > Non-marine Saline and Alkaline > Hypersaline >... | reverse complement strand
GGCTTTTCGCCGATGGCGGCCAGTCCCAATGCCCGCGCTACTTTTATTCAAAATCTGGTGAACTTTTGTACCACCAATGGCTACGATGGGGTGGATTTCGATTGGGAGTATCCGGAAAACAGTGTCGATCGAAACAACTTCAATCTGCTGGTGGCTGAAGTGCGTCAGGCTTTCAATCAGGTCGACTCCACCATGCTGGTAACAATGGCCGTTTCCGCCGGGGCGTGGTTTGGACAATGGTTTGATTACCCGACGCTGAAAAAGGAGGTTGACTGGTTTGGCTGCATGACCTATGATTTTCACGGAGGGTGGAGCGATCATGCCGGGCATAATTCGCCGTTGTATGCGCCGGCCCACGACCATTGCGGCTCGGTTGAATCAGGGATGCAATATCTGTTGTCGCGCGGGATTCGCCGAGAACAAATATTAATCGGCCTCCCTTTTTATGGTCGGGAATTTAATGCTGCCCAGCTCTACGGTGCCAGTACCGGCAGTGAAAAAGAGTACCATTACTCCGAAATTGTGTCACTGATGCAGAATGGGTGGGATTATCACTGGGACGACGTTTCAAAAGTACCTTACCTGACCAACACTACTCGGACCAAACTCATTTCCTTCGACGATACTTTATCAATTCGCTTGAAGAGTGAATACGCCAAACGGAACCAACTTCGCGGCGTGATGATCTGGGCGCTGGGGCAGGATCGACTTCCGGCAGGACAGCCCTTGCTGGCAACGGTGGGAAAATCATTGGGAACTGCCACTGGCGTCGCCAAAACAATCGCCGCTCATCCGACAGAATTGGCTTTATTGAACAATTATCCCAATCCGTTTAATTCGGAGACCCGGATTGCCTATCAGCTTCCCCGGGATATTCACGTCCGAATACGAATTTTAAATATGCAAGGACAGGCAATCAAAACGTTAATTGATGAATTCCAGTCCGGAGGTACTTATACGATTCGCTGGGATGGTCAGGATGCCGCAGGAGGCGTAGTTCCCAGCGGGCTTTATTTTTATCAGATGCAGGCGGGTCAGTTTTCGGCGGTCAAGAAGCTGATGTTGGTAAAGTGAATTGAAGGCAGCGAGCGGATTGGTGAATACAAAATCAAAGAAAATATTGACAGCTTATAGATGAGTCTGTTGATTTAATCCGTTTCACCCTTGCGAAGGTTTAGATATTGTCTATATGTTGTTTTATAAAATTTTCAATTATCTATATATTGCTTTTATTCTTAAAGCGAACCTTCGCAAGGGTATTAAATCAACGGACTCATAGATTGGGCTTATCATTTTTTTAAAATTCTATTAATGGTATAAGTAAGAAAAGTTGTATCAAATTTAAAACTCATTTTTTCACAAAGAGGCACGGAGAATAAAGAGGTTCGCGGAGTATGTTTTCCTTTAAATAATTACTCTCCGTGCAATCTCCGTTTCCTCTGTTCCTCTTTGTAAATTTATAAATTATGAATAACCACACCAAACCCCCGGTATCTCTCCGCAAATTGACGGATCAACAATCGGGATTTTCGTTTGGGCACTCAATATTTTCTTAAGGGATATTCAGGGATTAATTTTACAAAAAAGGAACAAAGCTGAAATTCGTTCTGTATAAAACTGGTTAATTTTTGGACAGTCGGGTAGTGTGTTCTCCGGAATCGATTTCTCCATTGAATAAGTATCCGTGAATTTAAAGATAAATGAAAAGGAGTCCTTATGTTTGGGATAGCGCGGTTGTTAAGTCCTGAGCAAATTAAAGTTGACTTAAAAGCGAAAACCAGTGAAGAAGCCATTGAAGAATTACTGGATTTATTGCCGGCGAAACGCATCGATAAAAGAAAAGTCAAGAAGCTTTTTTTAGAACGCGAGCGGCAGGCTTCCACCGCTTTAAGCTGTGAAGTGGCAATCCCGCACATCCGCACCGATCTTACCGATGGCGCCTTCTACCTGTTAATTGGGCGCTCTCAACAGGGAATTGATTTTCACGAAGCGCAGGGGGTTCTCTCGAAAATCATTTTTTTAATTATCGGCCCGAAGAATGCCACTGAAATGTATTTAAAACTACTCGCCCAGATTTCAACCCTGATGAAAGACGTGTCGGTTAGAGAAAAAATAATGCAAGCGAAGAGCAATTTTGGTATTCTGGAAGTGTTTGTGCTGGAAGAAGAAAAGCTGAAGCCACAGGCGGTAAAAATCTCCGATGCCGACAAAGACCTGTTAATCATTGTGATGTATCAGGAAGAATATGTTGAAGATGTGTTAGCGATTCTGTTGAGTTTTAATGTGACCAAAGCCACGATTCTGGACGGCGTTGGCATCGGTAAGGCAATGGCGTTTGGCATTCCATTGTTTAACAGTTTTCGGGACATCATGCAGGAAGATCAACCAACTAATCAAACGATTCTTGCCGTGGTAAGCCGGGAGGTGGTGGGTATGATTACCCAGAAAATTGAAACACTGTGTGGCGATCTCGATTTACGGGAAAGAGGAATGTTATTGACGGTTCCCATTCGTACCATTTGTGGATTAGGAAAATCGAGCGAGGAGGTTTGAACAGGTTGTGAATATTCTATTTCTAGCTGCATTAGCCATTTTGTGCGGACAATTAGGTGGGGAAGGAAGCAGACGGATTAAAACACCGCAAGTGGTGGGTTTTATAATTATTGGTGTTTTACTCGGTCCTTCGGTGTTTCATTTAATTCGACTGGAAGATGTGGAAGCGGTCAATATGATCTCGAGCCTGACGCTGGGGATTATTGGCTTCGGGATTGGTCAGGAGCTGAAATATAGTGCCTTAAAGAGTCTCGGCAAAAGCATTCTTTCGATTGTGGTCTTCGAAGCCTTCGGCGCATTTTTGCTGGTGGGCATTGGGGTTTCCCTGTTAACCGGCAGCATTCCGGCGGGGCTCATTTTTGGGGCACTGGCTTCGGCTACCGCACCGGCCGCCACCGTGGACGTTTTATATGAATATAAATCGAAGGGGCCACTCACCTCGACGTTATTAGCGGTGGTGGGAATTGATGATGCGATTGCCCTCATTCTTTACGGATTTGCCGCCTCACTGACGCAATCGATTCTCACCGGGGGTGGAGCGGGCATTTCGCTTCAGGCGGTTCTCATTCAGCCTTTCCTCGAAATTGGCGGCTCGATATTGGTGGGATTTATTATTGGATTTCTGTTTGGATTGCTCACGCGTAAGATGCGCAATCAAAATAAATTATTTACGCTTACGATTGGAACGATTTTACTGGCATGCGGGATTTCAAGGCTTTTTAATCTGTCCCTGATTTTGACCAACATGACTTTCGGAATCGTCCTGATTAATTACACCCCGGCGGTGAGTCGCCGGATTACGGGGATTTTAAATGGATTTACCCCGCCATTGTATATTTTCTTTTTTGCGCTGGTGGGCGCCCGTCTGCAAATTTCAATGTTGCCACATATCGGGCTGATTGGCATTCTTTATATTGTCTTAAGGAGTGCCGGGAAATTTGCCGGTACTTTTTTAGGTGCAAAAATTTCAAATGCGGCGAAGCCGGTAAAAAAATATCTGGGATTTGCCTTATTCTCACAAGCCGGCGTCGCCATTGGTCTGGCCATTTCTGCTTCAAATGAACTGGCCAAGGCGGGTCCGGCCGGCGTCGAACTGGGAGCAATGGCGATTAATATCATTACCGCGACGACTTTCGTGGTTCAATTGATTGGGCCACCTTTTGTTAAATACGCAATTGTCAAAGCGAAAGAGGTCGGTAAAGCGGAAAGCTCGTTTTCGCCATCAGCTAACGACGAATAGATTGCGTAATCAAATTCACCGAGAAAAGCCTTCTTAACACTTGCTGCTAACCTGGATTATTCATAAATTTAAGCCACTAAGTCACAAAGAAAACATTTAATTATATACCTTTTACGGCTTATTTTGTAACATTGGGATCTTGTAGCTTCAACAAATTTTACCCTCACCCCAACCCTCTCCCAAAGGGAGAGGGAGCCAAACGCCCTCTCCCTTTGGGAGAGGGTTGGGGTGAGGGTAAAAAATAATCCGAATCCACACCAGACGTCCTTTTTTCTAGATTAATTGAATGTCACATTTTAACCTTTAATGAGCATATCTACCGGTAAACTCATACTTTTTCATGTTTTAGAGTCTTAGTGGCTTGTGAAATATTGGGGCTAAGGCTTTTGTATTGAGATTTGACTAGCGTAACGCGGCCGGAAAAATGAAAGAGAGCACCAGCAGAACCATCATGAGGCCGGCAAGCAAAAAGGTAAATTGATTCTGGGCGCAATAGGATTGTGTATTTTGATTGTAAGTCGCATGGGCATTAATTTTAAATGAAATCAGGGAGATAAAAATTCCAAATCCAAAACAGGCGATTCCGGCAAGAATAAAGGCTAATTTACCGGTACTCACCAGAAAAAGCAGGATGATCCATTTTAAAGAAGCCGGTTTTAAATACGTTAAGAAAATTTGAAAATAGTCCTTCGAACCGAACACTGAAACGGGATGAATCGGATCGATATTTTTCACCCGGACAATGCGAGGTTTGAGGAGCTGGTTCCGAATGCCATTAATCAGATAAAAGATAATATAAACTACCAGACCGAGATAACTCAAAAATCTGAGCAAAGGATTCAGGAGAATCCACTTAACATAATGCTGCCCCATCGCCAGCAGGAGTGCTCCCAGAATCATATCTGACAGATGAAACAAGGAAAACAAGGCAATAATCCGCAGCGCCAGCGACAATTTTTGATTCATATCTGTCAGACGATACAAGATGCCGTGTTCTTCGATATTTATAGTTGAAACATGAATCAACCCGAATAAAAAGATAATGCCTAAACCAAAAATCAGATTTAAGATGCTAAATTCGGTTAAAGGTTGCTGATAACATTTTATGAGATAGTTGATGACAGGACTGTCGAGCAGGGAATTGAAGCCCGTACCTTTCTGTTTATTTTCCTTTTTTTGAACCATTCCATTTTGACTATTTTCGGAAGGAATAACAATGGGTTCATCACTACTGAAATAACGGGCTGAGTCACTAAAACCCGGCGCGTTTTTGTAAGCCGAATTCAAAGCATTCATTTGTTCCAGGTAGACGTATTTTTGTCCTTTCGAACTGCGCCAGTTGAGCGGGTCCCACCCCATATAAAATTCTTCAAAATCAGTAAAGCCATCTTTATCTGAATCCACTAGCGAGGAATCGGTACCAAATAATTTTTCCAGATGATCGCTCAGTCCATCTTTATCGGTGTCCTGATTATCGTCAACGTCGGCGGAAAAGTCAGGATTATCCAGATTCATTTCCCACCGTTGTCGATTTTTTGCAAAATAGATTTCCGGCCGTCCGGGTACAATCTCTCCGTTCGCATCCAGCAAAAGCAGCTTATTGATTTGCGTCGAGAAATAGGTTATAAAAAGCGTTACTTTGAGTTCATAGAGCTGTAGGTGGGGTACTTTAGGAATCTTAAAATTCAAATGAATACCATCGGTCAGAATTTGAGAGAAGGATTTTTCACGCAGATGAATATCTATCAATTCAATTGGCTCATTGTTGGCATAAACCTGGAAGTGTTTTTTAAAATAGGTAATCAGGATGTCTGTCAATTGATCGATATCTTTTTCATCATGAAAATTAATTCGTTGAGAATTTGCCAACAGATTTAATTCATAAGGATGGATGTAGGTTTCACCATAAAGGGTGTCAGCTTGAGGAATGATTGTTGTGTACGAAATATCAAGGGGATGTGCACCAGCACTAAGAGGAAAATATACAAATATGAAAACTAAAAAAGCGGGCAAGAATCTCAAATACTGACTTTTTAAACCTTTCATACTTTGTTTATGTCTTAATTGTATTTCAATTAAAAACCAATTATATTTATGAGTGAGTTCTTTTAAACGCCTTACTTAGATTCCAGTTCCCTTAAAAATTAAATAAATGCAAATCATACCAATTTTTTCAAAGCCAACGCCTTTTTAATTACCAGGAAATATATTGTTCTGGAGTTACTGCTAGTTAGTGAGAAAATAAGGTACAAGTTAATGCGAGAAAGACTAACCGGAGTGTAAAACTTCAGTTACATATAATAAGCTGACTGTGGTTGATAAATTTTCAGGATCAGAATGATTCCAAAACACAATAAAAGAACCAGCGCCACAAAAAGCAAAATGTACAGAAAAAAGAAGTTTAACGCGGAACGGAATTTTTTGATATTGACCAGTAATCCCAAGAGCCCTCCGAAAAACAATCCGGTCACTCCAAATAAAACATATTCCAACAATAAAGTCGGGGTAAGGTTGAACCAGTCTCGTATTAGCCGGATGATATAAAATTGCTCCCAGCTTTCAATAAAATATACCAGCGGTTTCCAAATTAAACTGAATACCAGGCCTGTCAGGATGCCCACGATCGCGCCAATAAAAAAGTTGTTTAACCAATTACGGACCGACGGACAAAGACCGATTAAGGCACCCATCGCGCCGAATACAATTGCCGGCATTGAACTCCGGGTAATTTGCTCAATGTGGGGATAAAAAAAATGACTGGAGATAAATAAAAGCACAAAAATAACTATCGGGATTATTGGGGCGGTTACCGCCTTTTTCCAGGGATAAAGCGGGTGGGATTTTTTGAGTTCAATCGTGGGCTTTACCACCGGTGGACTGTATTTTTTAACAAAGAGTTCGACTTCAAGCACCCGTTCACCATGATTGGTCTGCACGGTAATTTCGCCCTGGTAGGTGCCCGGCTGCAAACGGTGGGCATCAATTTCGACTCGAATAATCTGGCTACGACCTTTGAAAGACACCGGCTGTAAATGCAACCAGCTCTGGGAAGTCGTTACCGAGCCCTCCAGTTTGCCATGACTGGTTACCACTTCAACCGTAAAGCCTTTCACCTCTGACTGGTTCTCAACAATTTCTGAATGGAGTTTACTCGGTGCGATTTTCCATTGGACCGCCGGGGGTTCGGCGGCAATGGTGACCGGAATAGTCTTCGAACCAACATTGGTTTCCAGAACAACATTGGTTTTGAAACTGCGATAGGGGGTAAAATTTCCAGCTAAGAGGGTTAACGTAATATGTTTACTCTCACCGGAAAAGCATGAAAAAGTATAATTATCCGCCGACAGGAAGGGGCTGTTCATTTGAATTTCGCCCTGCAAATAACCCTGACCGGCATTATAGAGGGTGATGACAATTCGCTTTTGAATCCCTGGTTTGATTCCGATGAAATCAATTTTATTATGACTTAATTCTAGTTTGGGGGGCCGGCCATAAGGACTGCTCATTAAAAATTGATTAAGCCCTAAATTCTGATTGTCGATGAGCCGCTTGATATTAGCGGCCCGTTCAGCCAGGGCACCTTCCTGAATTGAAATTAACCAGGGCTCAAAATCCCCCTGATACAAGTGCCACAAGGCATCATCCCAATGTTGATAACAGACCTGAATAAATTCCTGAAGATTGGCGGCTTTCTCACCAGAACGAAAAACAAACGGCGCATTCTCAGCTTTTCCCAGGGGATTGGTGGGACTGCCACACTCGTGACAGAGATTCTTCGTTCCCCGATATAAACGACCACAATTGGGACAAACGCGGGTACTGATTGCACCCGCCGCCTGGAGGGCTTTTTTAAATTCAATCATATTTTCAAAACGATCTTCCGGGCGCATGGACATGGCTCTTACCACCACCTGTTCCAGTTTTGGGGATATATTGGGATTGATTTCACTAGGCAGGGGATGCACCGCACCCGAGGCTTTGCGATTAATGGCATCAATCGGATCACGGCTGGTAAGCAGGAAAAAGAGGATTGCTCCCAGTGAATAAACATCAGAACGGGCGTCGGTATTACCTTTGCCGGTTTCATATTGTTCCGGGGGGGCGTAAAAATGGGAAGCCGCCCGGGCAAGATGCCGCGTTTGAACCCCCGGTACAAAGCGCTTGGCAATCCCAAAATCAACAATGGCCACACTTCCGTTACGACGAACCAGGATATTCTCAGGCTTCAAATCCCGGTGAATGACCCCCTCGGAGTGAATGTAACCCAAAACGTCACAAACCTGCTCCACGATCTTTAATATCAGTTGCTCATACCCCACGTTCGGATGATTCGATGCCAGTTGTTGCAGACTCTCACCTTCGATAAATTCCATAATCATATAATGCAAATCACCCTGATTAAACCGATCGAAAAGCTTCGGCACACCCGGATGACTCAGATTCAACAAAAATTCATCCTCTTCATTGTCGCAATAGACGCGTGGGGTTTCTTTAATGGCAAAGGTCTGCTTAAGCAATTCGCGATATTTGGCTTCATAAGTGGCACCATAGCCACCCTTACCAATCAGTTTGATAATTTCATAGCGCCCCCGCAAAAACTCACCCGGCTCCATGACCCACCCATAAAGTCGCGTCACCTGACCTTTTGAATTTAATTCACTATGAACCACTAACCGCTCGGAGAGAATACAATCGCTGTTGGGACAGGCATAATTATTCGCCTCAATATCGGAAAATAGTCCCCGGGTGAAACAGCTCGGGCATGTAAACAATTGTGCCGTCATGTACTCTCCAAACTACTCGGTCTAAAGATAAAACGTCAAGGTTTTGATTCATGAATTTGTGAGTTCTAATGTTTCTTTATTTTTGACTCCAAAACTTCGAAGGTCTAACTCCTGGTTTTTGAGAAGACAAGATAATTGCATTCGATTTATTCCAGGAGACGCACGCGCAAAGAAAGTCTGCCCAGTGCCAGGATGTCGTCATCATTCAAGGGAAAGAGTTGATTGGCAGCCACTTTAATTTTATTGACATAAGTGCTGTTCATCGAATTCAGGTCTTCGATGAAATATTGATTTCCTTTTAAAATGATACGCGCGTGACGACGACTGACGCCCTCAACATTCCCTCCAAATGTCGAGGTATCAATATCGGGATAAATGTTGTGTTCCGGATCATCCCGCCCCAGAACAACCGATTTGCGATCGGAGGGCAAATCGATTTCCAGACCACAGCTTTCCACAATGAGTTTCATCGGACGCGCCCCGGATGGTGTGGGTGGATAAATGATCTCATTCGGCGCGGGTTTTGGCGGCGGAGCCACCCGGGGGGTCGCGATATTAAATTTTTTCTCCTGTTCTTTATCAAGTGGTTTTAAACAATCAATACATTTTTCGGCATATTCATCGTTTAAATAGCCACAAAATGGACATTTTGGCATGTTTACACTCCCTCGCTGGTTCAATAAAAAATCGACCTGCCCGCTGATTTTGAAACAGGTGGACGGAGGTCACAACTTCAAATATAATTGAATACCAGAATAAACAGAGCTTAGAGCTTTGCTACCAGTTTTTTGATTTACATAATTTTAACGATGATAATACTGATATTATCATGCCCTCCCTGGTGATTGGCAAGTTTTACTAATTCATCACAAGCCCGTTGGGGTTCGGTAATCGAGTAAAGCATTTTTTCGATGGCGTGATCCCGCACCTCCTGCCACAAACCATCGCTACATAACAGCAGCGTGTCGCCTTGCTCAAGCGTAAATTGATAGAAGTATGGATGATTAGACTGTTCCATCATTTCCTGTAAATTCTCGCGTAATCCGGCTTCACCCAGCGCCCGTAAAATTTGATTCCTTTGGGGATGTTCATAAATGTCTTCAAGTTTTAATTCACCCATCAAATAAAAACGAAAAACCAGAGAATGATCCTGAGTAATGAGTTGTAGTCCATCCTCTTGATTAAACAAATAAGCCCGACTATCCCCCACATTCATCACGGAGGCAATGCGGCCAGCAATTAATGCGGCGGTCAGGGTGGCGCCCATTTCATTTTCCATAATCTGGGCTTGTTGATAAATTTTTTCGTTGGCGGTAAAAACGGCATTTTCCAGCAAGGTTCGATAACTCGTCTGCGGGGTAGAATCAGAATAGTTGAGAATTAACGGTTGGAGCAATTGTTGGGTAATGGTTTTGACCGCCAGACTGCTGGCGATTTCACCACCGGAATAGCCACCCAAACCATCGGAAAGGATATAAATCCCGAAAGGATATGAAACTGAATTAAAAATTTGATTATATTCGAGCGTGGCAATGCTATCCTCATTCCGATTTCGTTGGCGCCCCCCATTCGAAGCCTTGCCGACCCAATGCCGAATACCATTTTGAGTCATCCGATGCGTTGCTTCGGGATTTGAAAACCGCTGGGTGTTACGCCCTTTTTCGATGGCTAATTTATTCATTTGATTAAAACCTTTACCTGTTTTGCCATTTGTAATATTGAAATCAAAGTTTAAGAGTCTAATTGTCAATTCGGAACCATCATTTTCCACTAAATCGATAAAATCAGAGCGTCTAAATAATTCCTGCCCTCACCTCAATCCTCTCCGTCGGCTGAGGGAGACTGTTGGGGTGAGGTTAAAAGTGAGTTCAAATCCACCAAACTAATTTAAAAGCGACGGATCAATCGATTTCCTGGACTTTAGTATTTCTAAATAGCCGGCGTAAGTTTCTTGAATGAACGGTTCATCGGGTTCAACCTCAAGTGCCTTTTCTAACCAATAGCCGGCTTTGTGCAGATCCCGATCACTCGTAAACAGGTAACTGGCAGCCAGATCATTATAAATCAAGCCATTATCGGGGTTCATTTCCAAGGCTTGATAGAGAATTTCTCGCCCGCGTATCACATCGCCGGCCATACAGGAAACCCAACCCATATTCCGTAAAATCTCACTATCATCCGGTCGCATTTGCCGGGCGATCTCCAGCTCCTCCAGAGCTTCTTCAAACCTTAGCATCCTGCCGTAGGCACAACCTAGTAAAAAATGAGTTAAATATCGATCCGGATTAATTTCCAAAGCCATTTCGAGGGGTCGAATTGCTAAATCCGGTTTAGCAATTTTGAGGTACAAATCGCCGATTAACTCATAGCCAGCGATGAAGTTGGGAAACCGCTCTACCACTTCATAGAGCAATTCAATGGCTTCACGAAAGTCGCCTTTCGCAGCTAATTCAATGGCCTTTTCTACAATTTGCCGGGCTGAATCATCCATCTTTTTTTTCACTTTAGTTGATTAATATACGGTATATAAAAACAGTTTCAATCAGGTCAAATAATCCAATAAATATAAAAAAAAATACATAAAATTCAAATGATAAATTCTTTAATTTTGTTAACGTTTTAACTCCTTTAACCACTGGTAGATAAATTTCAATCAGATTAAAAAAATTCGCTCACCGTTTAACCTGACCAATCTGAAGGGCGGCTTTTCAGGAACGATATTTGTCAAATAAACGGATCACCGAAAATGGTTCAGTTGAAAATTACGGTAGCGATCCACCCGTGCATTAATACTGATTTATGAGGATTTTGTCAAGAATAATTTGTTTAAGCTTAAATAAAACTTCAATCACCGGTTTCCAATCCGTCAGTTAATGATCAGGAACTTTAATCCTTTAAATGCCAGCCGGAAGCACGAGAATAAATCTCCTCCAAATTTTACCTTGACATTTTTCCTGAGTTTTGATATATTAAAATTATTATTTTTTGAAACATTAACGACTTGTTTTATCGGTTCGTGAAGAAGTTTTTCACCACCTTAAAATAAAATCACACGAAATAAGATTCAATGTTCAAACAATGTGGTGCTTGCAAGAAGGTCTGGAAAACGGTCGACGAATTTATTGCTGATAAGAATGTACGAGTACTCTGGCTTCAGGTGATCCCTGGTTTCCCCGACGCGAATTGTATAATTTTCGAACATCTGGAATGCAGTAGCACCGTTTCCGTCTTAACGCCTAAACTTCGACATCTCCTGAAGCGAAAATTTGAGGCGACGGAAGATTTATACGGTACCGAAGCCTGTAATAATCATTGTAATACCCGCGATACGATGGCGGCCTGTGAAAAGAAATGTGTCAATGCGCAGGATCGAGAATTGGCCCGGCTGCTTTATACGCTTAAATGGGCCGATGATGAATAAAGCTAACCGTTCACCGGGTTGTAAAATTTTTAATTGGTCCAATTGAAAATCGCGTACAGCTGGATTCGCTTATTAGGTGGCCAAGGCGCTGGCAGTTTACTAATCTGAGGAGCTAACTATGGCATCTACCCCTAAAATTTTACTGATCGATGATGATGAGGACTTTCGAATCTCCATTCGAACCCTATTAGAAGGGCATAACTATCAGGTGATTGAAGCCGATTCTGGTAGTCAGGGCCTTCAGATGTTAAAACAGGAGGAACCGGATTTAATTGTACTGGATATTATGATGGAGACGATTGATGAGGGATATAGTCTCAATCAAATCATCAAATTTCAGAAACAATATGAAAAATATAAAAATATTCCCATCCTGATGGTATCATCAATCCAGCAGGATCCACTGACCCGATTTCCGAAAGCAGCGGGCCAGGTGGATATGATTATTCCCGATCATTATATGACGAAACCAGTTGACATCCCAAAATTTTTAGAACTGGTAAAAAAATTGCTGACAGAAAAAGAGAATTAACTCGCCCAAGAAAATCAATTTGAATAACGGGTATATCCAGGGGATTTTTATGTGTACTAAGGTGAAAGTGGTTTTGAGATTCTTTAATTTTAAAAACTCACCGAAATCCTCTCTTAAAAAGAGAGGACTTGAAGGTTGAATCTCAAAACCACGTTGGTCATAGTATAACAAGGGGGTAAGAAAAAAGAATATTCAATTCTTGCCCTGAGCGGAAGTGATCGTTGTTTTAACCAGAATTCAGACGCGTTTACTAGCTAAAACAGACCAAATATGAATGATTGTAAAAATCAAAAGCTGATTTTTGTGATTGATGACGATCCGGTTATGCGAATATCATGCAGGAAAATTCTGAAGAAAGAGGGTTACACCGTTGAAACGTTCGAGGATGGCTCACAGGGTTTAACGAGAATAGAAAAGCACCCCCCCGATTTATTGGTCGTCGATCTCAAAATGCCGAAGATTGGGGGACTTGAAGTGATAAAACGGGTGAAAGAGATTGCTCCTGATGTGTGCATTGTCGTAATAACCGGATATGCAACTATCGGTACCGCCATCGACGCAATGAAAGCCGGGGCTTATGATTTCCTGCCCAAGCCATTTACCCCGGACGAATTACGAATTATTATTGCGCGCGGTCTCGAGCGAAGTGAATTAACCGCCCAATCAAAAAGACTGAAAGCTGAGAAAGAAAAGCTGGAGCGTCGTTACATTTCGTTTGTCTCTCACCAGTTACAATCTCCCCTCGTCGCCGTCCAACAGTATCTGGAAGTGTTAAAGTATTTAGGAGACGGGCCGAATACCGCCGAACGCCAAAAAGAATGGATTGAACGCTCTTTAAACCGCATTAAAGAAATGTTGGCCATCGTCAGAGACTGGTTGTCACTGGCTCGGATTGAAAGTCATCAATTGGTTGAAGCGTTAACCGCCGTATCCATCCCGACCCTCATTACAGAAGTCATTCAGAGTCATGAGCTTGAGGCTCAAAAAAATAACATTAATCTGGTTTCAGAAATTGCTGAGACATTCAGTCCGGTACACGGCCATATTGAATGCCTCAGAATTTTGTTTTCGAATTTAATCGGAAATGCGATTAAATATAATAAAAATGGCGGCAGTGTCATCATCTCGGGAAAGGAGAATTCCGAAAACGTGTTCATTTCGATTCACGATACCGGAATGGGAATTCCCGCTGAAAATCTGGAATTAATCTTTGAGGAATTTTATCGGGTAAAGAATGCAGCAACAAAACATATCTCCGGGACCGGTTTAGGATTACCCATCTGTAAGAAAATCGTCAATGAATTAGGAGGGAGCATTGAGGTAAGTAGTCAAGTAAATGCAGGAACAACCTTCACAATTCGCTTATTAAAAAATGCACCAAGTTCAAATTAATAAACGAATCGATTCAAATTATTATCGAGGTTAACATTGATTCGATCATTCTTAAGAATTTTTTCTTTACGTGCAAAGATAATCCTCATTTATGGGCTTATTCTGGGTATTGGTGGCTTGCTGACGGCCTATGTCGGGTCCCGAATTGTAACCTCGGCGATTCTTAATCAGGCCTCAAGTAAAGTTCACCATGACATGAATACTGCTCGCATGGTTTATCAACAACAATTATCTCAAATCAAGCAAGTCGTTCATCTGGCATTGGCCGGGGAAAAAATCACACCGGCGATGGTTAATGATGAGAAAAAACAGCTCTTAATGTTTCTAGAAAAGATTCGGCAAGATTATGACTTTGATTTTCTCTCCCTCACCGATCCCAGCGGACAGGTGTTGCTAAGAACAACCAACCTTGCTCAAACCGGTGATGATATTTCCTGGATACCACTTGTAAAAGCCGCGCTCGAAAACAAAGTTGCCGCTTCCACCGAGATTATTCCCTCGACGACGCTGGTCCGTGAAAATCCCAATCTGGTTCAACAAGCCTTTATTCGAATTATTGAGACCCCGAAAGCCAAACCGATTCAAAAAATCGAAGAGACCTCGGGGATGGTGATTATGGCGGCGGCACCGGTTGAATTTGCGGAGCAAACCGCGCCAGGTGTCTTATATGGTGGAATATTATTAAATAAAAATTATAAAATTGTCGATCGCGTGTGGGAATTGGTTTATGAGGGTGAAAAATTTCTGGATCGGGATATTGGAACGGTCACTATCTTTCTAAATGACTTACGAATCTCGACCAACGTTAAAACCCGAGATGGTATTCGCGCCGTGGGAACCCGCCTGTCGAAACAGGTTTCTCAAGCCGTTTTAGAAGAAGGGAAAATCTGGTCCGACCAGGCCTTTGTTGTCAACGATTGGTATATTAGCGAATATCAGCCAATTCGAAATTATGAAAATCAGATCATCGGAGTTTTATACGTCGGACAATTACTAAAAGCCTACACCTGGATTCGTGATAAGGTGGTGCTGACGTTTATTGGGATTGCCTCGATTCTGTTTATTATTGTGGTGGCTATTAGTTATTTTATTACCCGTTCGATTACCCGTCCGTTAAGCGAGATTGTAAAAGTCACTCAATCGATTGCTACCGGCGATCTTGATCATGAACTGCGGGTAAATTCAAGAGACGAAATTGGACAGCTCGCTTCTTCTTTTAATACAATGGTGGCCAGCCTGAAGAAAATGCGTCTCGAATTGGAAGAATGGGCCAATACCCTGGAGCTGAAAGTAAAAGAACGGACCTCGGAACTGGTGGCAATGCAAAAAAAAGTCGTGCAAACTCAACGCCTGGCTTCGGTGGGGAAATTGGCGGCGGGCATCGCCCATGAAATTAATAATCCGCTCGGGGGCATTTTAGTCTTCAGTTCATTAGTGCTCGAAGACCTGAAAGATGATGATCCCAATCGCGAGAATATTCAGGAAATTATCAAGCAAACCATGCGTTGCCGGGATATTGTGAAAGGCCTGCTGCAATTTTCTCGACCTGAATTGGGCAAAACCGATTATGTCAAAATAAATAATGTATTGAATAGTACTCTCTCCTTGATTGAAAAGCAGGCCTTATTTCATAACATTAAAATTGTCCGCGATCTTGATTTTGAATTACCTTCAATTTTGGGCGATGATTCCCAGTTAGAACAGGTTTTTATGAATATTATTCTAAATGCGGTTCAGGCGATGAACGAAACGGGGACATTAACGCTCAGAACGTCGCTTGACCAAAAGAACGAAATGGTAGTGATTGAAATTTCTGATACGGGTTGTGGTATTCCCAACGAGCTCATTGACCGCATTTATGATCCGTTTTTCACCACGAAAGAGGTCGGCAAGGGAACGGGTCTGGGCCTGGCAATTGCCTACGGAATTGTGAATAAACATCATGGCCTGATGTCAGTTAAGAGCAAGGTAAATGAAGGTACCACATTTACGATTAGATTCCCCGTGGCTGAAAAGATAACCGCCGATGCAGCCAGAGAAGAATAAGTCCCTCCAGGATGCCCGTCCGTTTCTTCGTTACCAATCACAATGATAATATTATGAAGCTTTCCTACTTTTAATCTACCCGAAATATATTATTATCAGAATAAACCAGCTTTTTGTGCTTGTTACTTATGAAATTATTGTTACATCCAGGCGTTAGGCTAGTTTTTTCTTGATCATAGAGCTAATTATTATTACCTTAATATCGGGTAACAATCCTGCATCAAAATACCACCAAACCGCTTTTTCAATGATACACGAACGAAGAATACGCTATTCAAAAAATTTTTCTGGCTTGAGTCGATAAAGTGGCTTTCAAAAAATATAATGATAATTATTCCCCGGGTTGTCAATCATGCCAGCAAGGTCGTTGGCTTTGCATTTATCTGACTTATCTTTGTAATGCCAATTGCGCTTTTTGTCCGGCACCAATGAAAAATGTCGATAAAATCAGCAGCGCCTTTGGCGACCAACCGCCACAAATTCTTGCATTTTTAATGCGCCACCCTTTCAGTGGCATCAGTTTTTCCGGGGGAGATTGTCTGCTTGTTTTTGACCGGCTGCTTGAATGGCTTAAATTCTTCAAATATAATTTACCTGAAATTTATTATTGGCTTTATACGAATGGGTTGGAAGTGGAACCGTATCATTTGGAGCAATTAGCCCGGGCTGGTCTCGACGAAATACGGTTTAATATTGCCGCGACCCACTACAATACCCCCACCATTCTGGAAAAAATTGCAATGGCTACCGACATCATTAATCACGTCGCTGTTGAAATTCCCTCAATTCCAACTGATTATGAAAAGCTGGTTGAGGTTTTACCATATTTGGACCAGATTAAAGTTAAGTATTTAAATTTACACGAATACCTGCTGGTACCGGATGACCCGCTTTTAAAAACGGAAAGCAGTGGTACTTTTATTTTTAATAAACATACCAAATTAAAATATCACGCTTACAGTTTACAAAATACGGAAAAGATTAAACGATTTTGTGAGCAGCGCGGCTTCAAATTGAAGATTAACAAGTGCTCACTTCAAAAAAAAGAATACCAGATGTTAAAACGGCGAATCACACTGGGCACGCTCCTTCGAAAAAAACATGAGCAATTGACGGAAGAGGGACT
>Ga0180437_10005601_pt1 | contig 17096 bp, 13 predicted proteins | sample SS_ome_4_FD_132410 | JGI IMG/M metagenome (GOLD analysis project Ga0180437, IMG submission 132410) | Hypersaline lake sediment archaeal communities from the Salton Sea, California, USA - SS_3_D_1 metaG | ecosystem: Environmental > Aquatic > Non-marine Saline and Alkaline > Hypersaline >... | reverse complement strand
TTGGCGAGATCAAGGGCGAGCTTGTCACAACTCCCTTAGAAGAGACATGGCTGAAGAAAAAATCCCTCGACCCCTATCTGCTTCGCATTCATAAGATTTTAGAGATCTAGTTGATCCTTAGATTATTTTTTCTTCCTAATATTCTTAATGTCTTGATAATATGATGTGCAATTATATTTGGGAGGAATTATGAAAACAGTGTCTGAAGTACTTAAAAGAAGTTTTTGCTTTACGGTTGTTGTGCTGTTTTTTTGTAGTGCTGCTTATTGCGGTTCTTTAAAGAACAAAGGGACTCAAATAGACTCTTCTATGAAAAAAAAGAGTCAAGAGCAAACACTGGAAACACAGATGGCAAAATTGTTCAAATCATCGAAGATAGCCAAAAAGCTTTTTGTAGTAGACCAATACAAGTTCGGAATAATTTTTAATCCCAAAAGAAAGTCTCTAAATTTTGGGGGCTTTATTATGAGTAACCATGTAATTTTTGTTACAGAACAAGATCTTCCTGAAGAGCTTCTCGAACGAATTGCTTCGAATATTCCTGAAGGATATACATGTTCTACATTTATGACTCCTAAAGTTAATGGAAAAAAAGCGCTCAAGTTTTTTGGTTTTTAAATGAAGAGGAAAAAGCCTATGATTTACTCATATAATAACTTTTTTTGTTTCTTAATCGCTGTATCGGCTCTTTTTGGTGTTGGATATGCTTCAGCGCCAAATGCAAAAAGCAGATCTTTAATTCAAAAGAAAATAATCGCAAAATCGTCAGTGAAAAAAGGGAAGCAAAGCATTGAGGAGAGCCTTCAGAAGCTGTTTTCTTCAGAAGAGTTAACTAAAAAACTCTTGTCAATCGATGGTCAGAAGATTGGGATAATTTTTAATCCTCAGGGAAAAACCATAAGCCTTGGTATTTTCACTATAAATCATCAGGTGATTGTGGCCCCAGAACCATCTTTCCCTAATGAGCTTTTTGAACAAATTCTTGAAAATATTCCGAAAGAGTATTCCTGTTTTACTTCTAGAGGAACAATTAACGGAAAAACATCCTTCGAATTTTTTGGTTTTGAATAAAGCCTATGAAGAACTCTCCCCTAGCCTACCTTCTTGTGGAGGAGGGGGAGGTTCTATGCCCCACTCAAAGTTTTCTCTGAAGCTTTTTAACGAATGGTTATCTTCTTTTCGGTAGCTTTCTGGAATATCTATTCCTGCCCGAGAGAGAAAGTTCTCAAAGCCGTTATCGGAGACATCGGTAAAGCCTTCGAGTAGCTGTGGATTTTCTTCATACTTTGCAACAGCCTCTTGCAGTGCTGTAATGTAGTCCATATGGGTTTCACGTACTTCCACAAATAGCTTTGAGTCAGTAGCGGCAGTCAGTCTCTTCATTTCGTTATTTAGAGACGTTTTAAGCTCGTTAAGTCCACCCATTTGCCCAATTTTTGCTTTGATTTGCTGCCATCCTGGTTGGTACAAGGCATTTTGCAGAGCATCTTGTGGAGGAGAGATAAAAGATTGAAGTCCTTCGATGATTTTTTGGTTTTGAGAAACTGTCTCTTTTGTTTTAGCAACATCTTTCCCGCCAGAGGAAATGACCATTGGGGATGGCTCAAACGCCTTTATCGTTTTCTTTGTAAAAAACAGCTGTTGGTCTAAAAAGCCTTTTAAATATATTGGGTTTTCTCCTCGGAGGTGTCTGTGATCCCATTTTTCGAGCATGATGCTACGCTTGCCTTTTTCTTTAAAAGCCTTTTCTAAATATAATTTCTTTGCCTTTGCTGCTTGATTTAAACAATTCGTATCTTGAACACCTTCCCATTTTTTCAGCTTCTTAGCTTGCCAGAATTTATATAAGACATAAGGAATGGGTATAATACAAATAGCCAAGAGTATTAGCTTAAAAATACTTCGTCCGCGTTTTTCTAATCTTTGCTCAGCCCTTTTAAGGGCATCTTTTGGGGAAACGCTCTCTTTTCTATGTAAAAGCGTGGCGGCCATGAGAAATTTAGCTGCGCGACCTTCTGGCCCATTAAAGCCAGACCACGAGTTTGCTAAAGATTCCTCTGAGAAAAGATACTCCTTTGTTTGTAATTCGTTGAGAAGCGATTCGATTCGTTCAGGAAGCGCTTTACCAGCTTCAAATTCTTCTACAGGAGTATCAAGGTTGATCCCAAACTTTGTCTGAAGCCTGTTATAAAGGTCTGTAAACTGTCTGTTTGAGATGCCATATCGTGTTAGCAAGGTTTTTGCTTGTTTAAAGGCTGTTGCTGGAGGGGCATCCAGGGTTGCTGCTTTACAAATCTGAGCTGCTAATCGCAGCTCTTTCCTGCTGCTTGTAAAATAAGCCTGTAGTTTAGCTTCAGAAGGCATTTTTTGTTGTCCAGCATTTTCTCTTATTAATTGAATAAGTTCTTGCTCGGGATTAGGCTGCTTTAATAAAGATTCAAGAGAACATCCTTCTAAAAACCTTTGATTAAGACTATTTGTTAGCACATTAATCGCAGCGTAAACCTGGTTAGTAGAGAGAGGAAGGCTGGGCTTTTCCAGGGTTTCTGGAGCTACACCCTCTTCTGAAATCGGACGTGTACCCTCAGTATTGAAGGGCTGTTGAGGAGGTGGCATACCCCCTGGAGAACCTACTGACATATTCTAACCTTTATAGTGGTGTTTTGTTTCATTATAATAAAAAAAACCAAAATTTGTCGAACAAACATTATATCAAAAACTCTTTTTTAAGCCCAAGTTGCACTCTATTCCTCCTTAGAGGCTGAGCGAGGGAAACAAGATACGAGTGTTGCGACTTTAGATAAGTTTTTTTACCTTATCGAGGAGCAACGCGAAGTAGACTGTTTTCCGCAGCCAGCTTGTAAAAGGAATAGGGCGCAACTTGGGTTTAAATTTTGCTGCGCAATTTCTGCCCGTTCTTGCTCGAGCAATACCCTAAATCGTTCAACAACTTCATCAACAGAGGGCCGTTTTTTGGGATCATAATGAAGCATCTGAAAGATAGTGGCCTGGAACTGTTCAAAGGACACAATCAGGGGTTTAAAGGAACCGATTTTCTTTTGTTTGTCTTTTTCGTATAAAGAGACAATTTTTGAGTAACAATCGTTCTTTTCTTTATGAGATAATGTGTTGTTTTTAAGGCCTTTCTTGCCAATCAGACCAAACCAAGGAATATCTTTTTCCCACACGAGATAATACAAAACAAATCCTATAGCGTATACATCTGTCAGATGTCTATCGATCTGTTTGAGTGGTTGTACAAGGAGTTCGGGAGGCCTTTTGTGAGGAAAGGCACTTTTAGCGCTATCTACGTCTTGCGTGTCTCCAAAATCGGTAAGGACGGCTTCGATAGATGTGTCTGTTTGTGATCGAAGCAAAATATTTCCAGAGTGACAATCTCCATATATCAAGTTTTTAGAGTGAAGTAGCTGTACAGCAGAGCTTGTATCTAGAGCTATTTTTATTATCTGTTCTTTTGAAAACTTGGCTTTGTGCTTCAGTTGATCACGCAAAGATCCTTTTGGAAAATATTCGAGATAAATTGAATGGCGATTTTCTTCCCATTGTATAGAACCCAAAAAGGGTACTATTCCAGGGCAACCCTTTAGTTGGCGCAATACGTTAATCTCTCTTTTTCCCGCACGATGAGAGTCACAATCAACCACTATTTTGGGGTCTGCACTGTAAAATATCGCCCTGCGAACAACTTTTGAGCGTCCACTTCCTATTTTATCTTTTTGATACAACTCACGAATAAGATAGCCGTCCATTTCGGGACATTTTTCAATCACGCAGGGAAGACTTGTGTTCTTTTCAGAGTAGCGCCATCTGTCTTTGTTTTTTTGTGAATTGTGAATCTTTTCAATAAAATTAATAGCCCTAACTAAGTCTTTTTTGCTTAAAGAAAGAGATGGGTCTTGGGATAAAAGGGTGTCGGCAACAGATGTGGCGCTTTTTGTGCAGACCGTGCCACAACAAAGTGGCACAAGAAACAACAAATAGAGATAAAGCCAGCAGAACAACTTATTATTCATTAATAATAATTCGCTATTAATTCTGTATAATCAAACATATATAATATTTCTATCTAATTGGACATATAGAATATAGAGACTTTTTTGCAAAGATAAACCACAATCTTCTGACTTTTAAGGGGTTGTGATCGATAAAGAAATATTACAGCCGGGATTTTAGTTTTCTTGGGTAACTGTTGCGTATTCTGGGTTGAGTATAGATTTGAATTGCCCAACAAGCTCATCAACAGAGGGCCTCTCTTTAGGATCATAATGAATCATCTGAAAGATAGTGGTTTGAAACTGTTCAAAACACGAGTGAGCTAGGTTTTCTAAGGAGCCAATTTTTTGCTCTTTGTCCTCTTCGTATAAAGAGACAATTTTTGAGAGGCACGCCTTCTTTTCTTGCTGAGATAGTATTTTAAAAGTCTTCCTACAAATGAGCTCGCTCCAAGGCGTATTTTTTCCCCACACGACACAATAGAGAACAAGTCCTATAGCGTATACATCTGTGAGATGTCTATCGATCTCTTTAAGAGGCTGTACAAGGACTTCGGGAGGCTTTCTGTGAGGAAAGGCGCTTTTAGCGCTCTCTACGTCTCGTGTGTCTCCAAAATCAGTAAGGACGGCTTCGATAGATGTCTCTGTTTGTGATCGAAGCAAAATATTTCCAGGGTGACAATCCCCATATATGAGGTTCTTAGAGTGCAGCATCTGTACAGCAGAGCTTATATCTAGAGCTACTTTTATCATCTCTTCTTTTGAAAATTTGGCTTTCTGTTTTAGTTGATCACACAAAGATCCTTTTGGAAAATATTCGAGATAAATTGAATGTTTCTTTTTTTTCCGTTTTACAGAGCCTAAAAAGGGTACTATTCCAGGGCATCCCTTTAGTTGGCGCAATACTGAAATCTCTCTTTCTCCTGCATGATGAGAATCACAATCAACCACTATTTTGGGGTCTCTACCGTAAAATATGGCCCTGCGAACAACTTTTGCCCATCCGCTTCCTACTGTATCCTTTTGATGCAATTCGCGAATAAGATATCCCTTCATTGCGGAGCACTTTTCAATGACACATGGAAGTTTTGTCTTCTTTTCGGAATAACGCCACCTGCCCTTCTCTTTTTTCGAACCATGAATCTTTTCAATAAAATTGATGGCCTTAATCAGGTCTTTTCGGCTCAAAGTAAGGGAGAGATCCTGTGATAAAATGGTGTCAGCGACAGATGGAGCGCTTTCTGTGCAGACCGTGCCACAACAAAGCGGCATAAGAAACAATAAATAGACATAAAACCAGCCGAATAGCCTATTATTCATTAATAGTATTTCCGTATTTTTTCTATATAGTTAGACATATAGAATATAAAGGCTTTTTTGCAAAGAGAGAACAGAGCCTCTTGAATTTCAATGACTTATGGTTGGCGGCATAACGAAACCGTAGAGAATTAAAAAGAGCGGAATTTTTCAACAATCTCATCAACGGAGGGCCGCTCTTTTGGATCGTAATGAATCATCTGAAAGATGGTCACTTGAAACTCTTCAAAAGAAGAGAGGGGTAGGTTTTCTAAGGAGCCGATTTTTTGCTTTTTGTCCTCTTCGTATAAAGAGACAACTTTTGAGTAATGAGCGTTCTTTTCTCTCTGAGAGAGATTTTTAAAGCCCTCTTTGGTAATCAGGCCGCTCCAAGGAAAATCTTTTTTCCATACAAGATAATAGAGAACAAGTCCTATGCCGTAGACGTCTGTTAGATATCTGTCGATCTCTTCAAGGGGTTGTACAAGGAGCTCGGGTGGATTTCTACGTGAAACAGCTTGCGGAAAGGCATTTTTAGCAGTCTCTATGTCACGTGTTTCTCCAAAATCAGTAAGGACGACCTCAACGGATTTGCTTGTTTTTGATTGAAGTAGAATATTTCCTGGGTGGAAATCTCCATATATGAGGTTTTTAGAGTGAAGAGCCTGTATAGTAGAGCTTGTGTCTAAAGCTAGTTTTATTATCTGTTCTTTTGAAAACTTAGCTTTTTTCTTTATGTGAGTACTCAATGATCCTTTTGGAAAATACTCGAGATAAATTGAATGATGATTTTTTCCATGTTTTATAGAGCCTAATAAGCCTGCTGTTCCCGGACACCCCTTTATTTGTCGCAATATCTCAATCTCTCTTTCTCCTGCATGATGACAGTCACAATCGACGATTACTTTTGGCTCAGCACCATAAAATATCGCTCTGCGCACAGTCTTTGACCATCCCCTTCCGATCTTACCCTTTTTACCTAACTCACGAATAAGGTAGCCATCTAGTTCAGAGCACTTTTCAATGACACAGGGAAGTTTTGTACTCTTTTTAGAGTAATGCCACCTACCCTCCTCTTTTTGCGAACCATGAATCTTTTCAATAAAGTTGATTGCCTTAACCAGATCTTTTCGACTCAAAGAAAGGGAAGGATCTTGTGATAAAATGGTGTCGGCAACAGATGTGGCGCTTTTTGTGCAGGCCGTGCCACAACAAGGCAATGCAAGAAATAATAAATAGATATAAAGCCAGCTGAATAATTTATTATTCATTAATACTGTCTCGCATTTTTTCTATATAATTAGACCTATAGAATATAAAGGCTTTTTTGCAAAGGGAGAACAAATCTGTTCGAATTTCAGACACTTATGGTTGGTGACCTAACGAAACCGCGAGGAAATAATCATTTCCAGTAGATTCTCCTTCATGGCGTTATTGTGTGATTCGCCAGGAATCTCCCCTTGTCTACTTTTGTTCATCTTCAACACCAAAAATTCTTCGGCATTCGTAAGGCATTCATCTTGTTTTTCCTTGGAAAAAAAAGATGAATGGTTATGATGACCGTGCTGTAACAAATAAATAGAAGGAGTTTTTTATGTATTATCCAAGGCATGGTTTCATTGATAGGGGGAGCCAATCACAACAGCCATCTTGTTTTTTTAGCGTTGAAGATACTCAATCCTCTCTAGCGTCTCTTCCCGAGCATACAACCCAAATTGAAAAGAAAGTCTCTGCTATACTCTCCTTATTATTTCAACAAGAAACGCCCTCTGAAGAGGAGATAACATCTCTTTATGACTCCTTTGGAATTGTGTCCATAGAGGATCCAAGCGCTTGGAACCGTGTTAGAACTATTATCAGGGGGTTAAAAAACAGCCCTATTTTGAAACGAGACGAGAAGGAGCTTTTTTCTCCCCTTTTTATAGGGGAAGGGGCTCTTGCAGAGCGTTTCATGCAAAATCGAGAAGAGCTCTACTCTTTGCTTAACATTGCCGATAGAGCCAATTTCCTAATGATTGGTACCAGTCTTGCACCACCCACGCCAGCTTTTAAGCAAAAAACTTTTTTCGAAAAACAGGCGTTCAATTTTGGTAACTACACGAAAGAACTATGCCTTACCACCATGGGTCTTACAAGCCTTCCAGCAGAGATTGGTCAGCTAGCCCAAGTAAAAACACTCTTTCTTTTTGACAATCAGCTTGCTGCTTTTCCTGAGCAGGTTTGCAATCTAACCCAGTTGGAAAAGCTCTGTATACAAAACAACCCTTTTACTGAGTTCCCCACGGAGATTTGTAGGTTGGGTAGTCTGAAAACACTCCATCTCGACCAAAGGCAATTCAGTAACGCCCCAGAAGAGCTTAATAACATGCCGTGCCTAAAAAAGATCTGGGTGTTTTGTAAGAATCGTAGCGAGTTAGATATGCCTGAGTGGCTTAAAACTTCCTCTAAAATTGAAGCTTATGCCTGCGAGTTTAACCCCTTCCAGCCTATTGCCCTTAATAACACAGCGAAGGAGAATTCCAAGACTTTTAACTTTATTACAAAATTGTGGACTAATAGAAATAGACCACAAGATACGGTTAAGCTTGATTGAGACCCTATTTCTCCCGTAGGATCGGCGAAGGAGATAAGATACGAGCATTGTGAGAAAGGCAAGGTTTTTAGGTCTTGCCTTTCTCGCAATTTTTTTAATCTATCATTGCTAAAAGGTGCTCTATTAGATCTTCTTGCGAATATGTAATTTTGACAGAAGGTCGAAGAGAGCGCAGCTTTTCAATAAGCTTCTTGATGGAAGGCCGTTTTTTGGGATTGTAGTGGAGCATATCAAAGGTTGTTAATTGAAGCTCCTCAAAAGGAGTAAGTGTTTGCTGGTTTTGCGCTTTAGCGACCAGGTTCCCCACTCTTCCATTTTTTGTCTTTTTATATAACGAGACGATTTTGTCGTGAAGCTTCTCTTTTTGAGAGTCTGACATCCCGTCAAGCCTTCTGCTGTTAAAGACATAGCTCCAAGGCTGGGGCTCTTTCCACACGATATGGTAAAAGAGACATCCAAGGGCATAGACCTCTCCAAGATGTCTATCAATGCTCCTTAGAGAGCAGAGAAGATTTTCAGGAGGATTTTTAGAGGCTGGAGTTTGTGGAAGAGCTCTTTTTGCTTTTGAAGAAGAAAGTGTTTTTCCAAAATCAACGAGAACTGCCTCAAACATATTGTTGGGAGCTGTCCTCAGTAGAACATTTCCTTCATGAAGATCGCGATGTATAAGATCCTCTTTGTGCATTGTCTGTACAGCACATGTTACATCGAGTGCAATTTGCAATATTTGATCTTCTGTAAATTGTGTGTCGTGTTTGAGAAGTTTTCGTAAAGAGCCTTCAGGAAAATATTCAAGGTAGATTGAGTACCGGCCCTTTCCTTGAGAGTCTGAACCTAAAAATGGAACTATTCCTTTTTTGCCTTTCAACTGACGAAGAACTTTGAGCTCATTTTTTGCTGTATCGTCACAATTGCAATCTGCTACCAACCTTGTGTCAGAGCCACAAAAGATTGCCTTTTGTATTTTTTTATGGGTTCCATGTCCAACCCGCTTCTTTTTGTTAATATCTCGAATAAGGTAGCCGCCCATCTTAGGACAGTGTTCAATTGTGCAAGGAAGGTGGGTCTGTTTTCGTGAATACACCCCCTTCTTTCCTTTCATATTTTCGATAAAGTCAAAAGCTTGGATGAGTTGATCTCGAGTTAGTCCAATCTCAGGATCTTTAGAAAGAACAAGATCTGCTTGGCTTGTTGCTCGCTGAGAAACGGCCGCAAGATGAATTGGAAAGAAAAGACATATGTAAGTAATGATTTTTCTCATTAGATCTCCTTATTTCCTTACAATTAGGGAAAACCCTATTCAAAAAAACACATGACAGATTGTGGAAATAATTTGAAGAAAAATTTTTACCAAGACTTTGATCAACCTTGCATTGCTTCTTTATTTTCGTTAAACTTTTTGTTCCATTTTGAACAATTGTTACATGTATGAAAAAACTTGCGTCATTTTACATTCGCACCTATGGCTGTCAGATGAATGAGCTCGACAGTGAGATGATGGTCGGTATTTTAGAAAAGCGCGGATTACAAAAAATTAATGATGAAATGGCAGCAGACCTTATCATCTTTAATACTTGTTCGATTCGGGATTTGGCAGAACGAAAGGTGTTAGGAAAGCTCGGCCGATTAGCAAAGTCTTGTAAAAGACGTCCCATTATTGGTATCGCGGGGTGCATGGCAACATCGAAAAAGGAGAAGTTGTTTCAAAAGGTTGATGGTATCGATTTTGTTATAGGACCAAATAATATTCACCAACTTGGAACTATTCTCGATGAGATAGAAAACGATCGAACCAACATTATTCACGCTGATCCCAACTTTTCTCATGAACTCGATTACACTCTTGCCAAACGAGATGATCCTGTCAAAGCTTTTGTCTCAATCATAAGAGGCTGTAATAAGCACTGCACCTACTGTATTGTCCCCTACGCTCGGGGGCCCGAGGTTTCCAGACATCCAGATGAGATTGTCAATGAGTGCGTACAATTAGCAGAGACTGGATATAAAGAGATCACCCTTCTTGGCCAAAATGTCGATAGCTATGGAAAGGACAGGCCAGAATGGAAGAGCCGCCTTTCAGACCTTCTTGCCCGTCTCGACCCAATAGAGGGATTAGAGAGAATCCGTTTTCTTACGAGCCATCCTGTTGATATCACTTGCGATCTTATGGAAGCTGTTCGAGATCTTCCTAAAGTATGCGAGTATATCCACTTCCCTCTGCAGTCAGGATCAACTCGTGTGCTCAACAAGATGCATAGAATGTACACAAGAGACGAGTATGATGAAAAGGTAGCGCTTTTTCGAGAGATAGTCCCCAACGTCTCTTTGGGAACCGACATGATCGTCGGGTTTCCCACGGAAACAGAAGAAGAGTTTGAGAAGACGAAAGAGGCGCTTGAAACAATTCGGTTTTCTCATGCTTTTCTCTTTACGTACAGCGCCAGAAAAGGAGCTCCAGCAGCTAGGTGGAAGGACGATGTTCCTAAAGAGGTAAAAGAGAGCCGTCTTCAAGAGCTTTTGACAATTCAAGAGAGAATTAGCAATGAACAGATGCAAGCGCTTTTGGGACAGAGTGTCGAAGTTCTTGTTGAAGGATTAAGTCCAAAAGATCCAAACATAGTTCGTGGAAGAACAAGAGACTGGAGAAATGTCCTCTTCCCCGGCTCTCAAAAATCTATTGGAACTCTTCAAAAGGTAGAGCTCACAAGCTTTGCTCACCAAACATTTATTGCGAAAGTAGTTTGAGAAACTCCTCTTCGTTCAGAATGGGAATATTCAGTTTTTCTGCTTTTGCCAGTTTTGAACCAGGATTCTCACCGACAACAACGAAACCTGTTCGTTTAGAGACCGACTCTCCTACTCTTCCCCCACAGCGTGCTATCTGTTTAACAGCATCTGCTCGTGTCATCGAAGAGAGAGTTCCTGTCAGTACAATGGAGGCTCCATTAAAGGGATGGCCGAGAATTCCCTCCTTGGTCTCTGGAATTTTAGGAGAAAGGCCTGCCTGAGAGAGCTTTTCAATCTCCTCTTTAAATTCGGAGCCCTGTAGGTGGAAAAAGAGAGAGTCTGCAACTTCCTGTCCAACACCCTCAATATCCAAAAGCCCCTCTTTTGTCAGGGCAAAAAGACCCGTAAGATCACGAGCAACCTCAGCAATTCGCTCTGCCGCGCCCTTGCCAACATAGCGAATACCAAGCGCCATAATAAGCGAAGAGAGCTCGGGTTGAGAGGCCTTTTCTATTCCCGTAAGGATATTGTTGGCTGCTTTTTCTTTAATTCCCTCGAGCTCTAGAAGCTGTTCTTTTGTAAGCAGAAAGAGATCGTGAGGGGTTTGTACAAGTTCTTTTTCAAAAAGTTGTCGGATCAATTTTTCTCCAACATGATCTACATCGAGCCCATCCTTTCCAACAAAATGGGTAAGGCCACGAATAAGCTGCTCAGGACATTTTTTGCTATTTGGACAGCGCCAGGCAACTTCACCTTCATCCTTTATAAGAGAGGCTTTACAAGAAGGACACGATGAGACCATTTTCCATGGTGGTTGTCTATTGGGAGCTGTTGTATCACTTCTAACAACTTTGGGAATGACATCTCCCCCCTTTTCAATCAAGACACGGTCTTTTACTCGAATATCTTTTCGCTCAATCTCTTCAGCATTATGGAGTGTTGCACGGCGCACACAGCTTCCTGAAAGCTCAACTGGCTCTAATTCAGCAACAGGTGTGATCACACCGGTTCTTCCAACCTGAACAACGATTTCTTTAAGTGTTGTCCACGCCTGTTCAGCCCCAAACTTCCATGCAATAGCTGTGCGGGGATGTTTCATGGTTGGCGCAATGCTTGCTGAAAGATCGAGATCTTCCAACTTAAACACAACACCATCGATTGCAAAGGGAAGTTTTTCTCGGACAGCCAAAATCTCATCTTGAAAACGCATCATCTCATCAACAGAAGAGACTCGGCAATACGGTTTAAGTGGTAGTTCTTTTATCATCTTATAGGTAGGAAGGCCCAGAGAGTGGAGAAAGTCAACAACCTCATATTGGTGGTGAACAGTGTATGGGTCTTGTTGGGCAATACCATAAAAGAGGCATGAAAGCCCCTCTCTTTTTGCCAATTCTCTTGAATCGAGAAGTTTTAAAGATCCTGCTGCCGCATTTCTTGGGTTTGCCCATAAGGGCTCTCCCCTCTCCTCTTTTTTCTTATTTATTGCTTCAAATGCTTTTTTTGGCAAAAAGACCTCTCCTCGCACCTCTAACAGCTTAATATCAGAGGGAATACGAAGAGGAATGTGAGGAATAGTTTTTAAATTTTGAGTGATAAGGCTTCCAACCTTTCCATCACCTCGAGTAACTGCTCGGATGAGCTTTCCCTTCTCATATATAGCAGAGATCGCAAGACCGTCCATCTTAACCTCTCCAAAAAAATCTAAAGAGGATTTTTCTACAAGGCGAGAGACGCGATCGTAAAAAGCTTGAAGCTCTTCAACTGTAAAAGCCTTTTCTAAGGAGAGCATTGGGCTTTCATGAACGACCTCTTCAAACCCTGCAAGAGGTTTTTCTCCAATTCTCTGTGTTGGAGAAGTTTCTGATATCCATTCAGGATGCTCTTTTTCGGTCTCTTCAAGGAGGCGAACGAGATCATCGAACTCTTCATCGGATATTTCAGGAGCCGCCTCTTGAAAGTAACACCTATTGTGATGCCAAATCTCATCACAAAGCTCTTCATACTCAGCTTTTGTCTGCGGCTTCATTGAACCTCATTCACTTTAAGTAAAATTATCCAATAGGTAAACATTTCCAGCTTGCACCTCAAGCTCTTTTTTTAGAAGATGTGGCTCTTTTTTTGCTTTCAAAGAGTTTTTTCTCACAAAACAGGTAGAGGCTTTGCTAACAAAAGAGATAGAGTCTTCTTTTTCAGCATGTAAACAGAGCCTTCGCATCTTCCCCTTTCTCCATTCCATATCTATTGTATGACTAAAGCGCCCCTGAAACAGTCTTCCAGATGCAATCTCTTTTGGGAGGCAAGGAAGAAGCTCTATTTTTCCTTCACGCTCTCTTATAAAAAGTGCTCGAATGCAGGCTGTGAGTATTCCATGAAGGTCTGCTACAGGATTGTCAAAAAGAGGAAGATCGTAGCCGAGAAAGAGGTCGTCCTCTTTTTTAGGAACAAAGAAATCACTAATCCCCGCTCTATAGAAATCGTAGATTTTATCAAGGACGCAGGTCTTATCTGCTCTTTGTACAGCATCTACAACTTGGCCTAAAAGTGAATTCGAGGAGAGAGATGGTATGGAGGAAGGCGTTGCAATATGATACCAATGTTGAATAATCTCTAAAATGTTCTGTCTTCCTGTAACTGCATGCCAGTTCGGAGATTTATTGATCCCTAAATCCAAGCGTGAGCGCTCTATTGGCTTGAAATGGGCACCATGAATGGTAAAGGGTTCTTTTTTAGCCAACTGAACTTCTTGGCCTTCTATAGTAAAAACGATTTTGCCCTTAAGTGATCGAAGGATAAGACCATTCTTTTCAACAGTAATGCGGTATCTAAAAAACCCGTCTTTAGCAATACCCTCTACTTGAACATGTCGACGAATAGGATCAAAAAAGCACGTCCATTTAGATGGCGTACCAAGCCTGGGAAAACAAATCCTTTTGAGGAAGATAAGCCCCTCTTTCCCCCACTCATACAATTCCAATGCTGTTGGAAAAGAACGAAGAGCAAGATGGGTAGAAGGTATCCATCCAAAAAATCCAGCTTTGTGGCTAAACGGAAGCCTGTATAGTGGTGGGCTGCGGCGTAACATAATTCTTGAGGTTGTCAATTTTTCACTGCTTTAATACTACTGTCTTCCGATGTAACGGGCTAGAGAAAACGTGAACCAATGAGGGCACAATCTCCATTTTTCTCGAGACGAACTTGTATGAGCTCATTAGGTTGAGCGCTTTCTCGTGGAAGGAGAACGGGAAGGCCATTTCTGGTCTGTGCATTGAGCCATTTTGTTTCGTTAGACTGTTCTGTTAAGACCTCTACCTCTTTACCAACATATTTCTCGCGCACCTGACAGCTTATCTCTTCTGCCTCTTTAAGAAGGCACCCTTTTCTTTCGGTTATAGTTTTCGCTGGCACTTTATCTAAAAATCGCTTTGCTCGTGTTCCTGGTCGCTCGCTATAGGGAAACATATGAACTTTGGCAAATCGAACCTCTTTGACAAGCTCAAGGCTCTGCTCAAAATCCTCTTCAGTTTCTCCTGGAAAGCCAACGATAACATCTGTTGTAAACATAAAGTCTGCAGATCGTTGTCGAAAAAGAGCAACCGTTTCTAAAAACTGCTCTCTCGTATAGAGACGGCGCATCTTTTGCAAAATTTTTGTCGATCCAGATTGGAGAACAAGGTGCATAGAGTGGCAGGTGTTTTTTCCAGAAAGAATAGTCTCTACCATCTTTTCATCTACCTGGTTTGGGTTGATAGATGAGATGCGAAGCCTTTTGAGTCCATCAAGAGCATCGAGAGTTTGCACAAGATCGGAGAGAACAAAACCATTATCATTGAAATCGCCTACATCAATGCCCGTCAGGACAATCTCTTTGTGGCCGCTCTCAATAAGCCCTTGAACCTCTTTGACAATACTCTTCGTATCTTTTGATCGCGATCTTCCCCTCAAGTATGGGATGATGCAATAGGAACAAAAATTGTTACACCCATCTTGTACTTTTACAAAGGCACGTGTGTGGTTTGAAAATTTTGAGATGGAAAAAGGAGGAATGAGACGATCAGGAAAGAGCGTTTTAACAATAGACTCTTTTTCTGGAATAATCTCCCCTTTAAGTGTTTCTGGAGCGCGAAGAGCAAGGCAACCGGTAATGATGATGCGAGCTCTTGGATGCTTCTTTATAAGAGAGCGAATAGAGCGTCGAGAAGAGCTCTCTGCTCCTTGTGTGACAGAGCAGGTGTTGACAATACAAAGATCAGCATCTTTTTCAACATAGATGCAGCCCATAGCCTCAAGCTGTTCTTTAAGGGCCTGTATCTCATATTGATTTGTACGACAACCTATTGAAGCTAAACTAAACGTTTGAGGAATATCAATATACAAACAAAAATCTCTCTTTTTGTATGAGATTATATCTTCAAGTTCTTTTTAAGAGCAACTCTACAAAGGAAACCGGCCAAGGGTTTGTAAGAGCCAGCGGTCGCAATAGGGAGAGCCAACAAAGCAGCGTACAGTTTCTAATGTAGAAAGGAGACCCCCCTTCCAATCTACTGATGAGAGAATGTTTTCTGCTGTCATATGGGCAACAGATGATTTAAATCCAAAAGAGAGAAGATCGAAAAATGATGGGGGCCTTCCTTCGGGCAAAGAGGCTTCTGCTTGCGGAAGGCATCGCACAATAAGAGCTTTTGCAGCTTTTTCATCCTCTGAAACCCTATCAATTAATCTAATAAGGGCAGATTCGGTGTATCTTTCTTCGAATGAGCCAACAAAGGAAAGCATAAGCGATGTAATGTCGCCGAGGTTACCAGCAACAGCTCCTAAAAGCTTTTTAGCCCCCATCTGTTTTGGAATAAGGTGGGCCATAGAGGAAAATGGTCGAAAAAAGACACGCACAAGAGGTTCTATAGCAGGAGCGAGCCGATCAACAAGTTGTTCAGGAATCTCTTCAACAAAGGATATCGGATCACTTGAGAGCGCCATTTTATGAAGAGCTGCTATGATGCAATAAAGAGCGTTCATCTTGTTGTCGCGATGAAAAAGTGTTGCAACGCACATCTCAACTAAAGCTGTGTAATCGATCTGGTTCTCTATTTGAGAGATCAGCATATGCGATCCTTCTGGCAAATAGAGAGAGTCATACCCTTCAGGAAAAAAGATCGGTTTTAGGGCTTGAATCGCCTCTATAGCCACATCTGAGAGATCGACCTCATGGTGTTCTTCTCTTCTCTGTTTTCTTTTCTTTTTACTGTGAATAGGAGCACACGTAGCCTGCAGTTGTGCACTCCAAGCATCGCACTCTTTGGAAAGAAGAATCAGGGAATCGACAATATAGGAAAGTCGATATTCAAGAGGGTTTTTATCAAAAGAGTCGAATGCTTGAAAGGCTCTGTGGGCCATAAGAATGAGATTTTGCTCTATGATCTCGACAATTCTCTCCTTTCCTATAAACTGAACAGCCATCTGTCCCATCATACCAAAATGAGAAAGTAGCGGAGGAATAAGGGAATTTGAAAGGTCGTGGAACCGTTTAAAAAAGGTTTCTTTTTGAGGCAAATCTTCAAAGTAGTGCAGAGCGGATTCAAGTTCCTTGTTTATCGTCATAAGCATACTGCACCAACTGTTGAGCAAAAACTGTTGGTAGTTCTACATCGACGACAACATCATTTTCAACATATTTCTTCGAAAAAATTTCTCCCTCTCGAATAATTTTTGCAACAACGTCGTATTTTTCCTGAGGAATCTTGATTTGAAGACGCTGGCGGCGATCTCGAAGAACATTCATCATAGCTGCAAAAAGTTCCTCCTTCCCCTCCCCTGTGGTAGCTGAAATTTGAATAGCGCCTGGATAGGAAAAACGCAATTTTTGAATTGTCGAGCGCTCTGCTGGCGTTGTTGCAAGATCAACTTTGTTGATAAGGGTTATGACTGGTCTTTTTTCAGCATTAAGCTCTTCTAATACCTCAAAGGTTGTTTTTGCCTGCTCTAATGCTTTTGGATGGCTCGAATCAATAAGATGAAGAAGAACATCTGCTTGTACTGCCTCTTCAAGGGTGCTTTTAAATGCTGCGACAAGTAGGTGTGGGAGCTTTCTGATAAAGCCAACTGTGTCGATGAGCAGAACTTTTTGATGGTTGGGCAGAATAAATTGGCGGGTTGTCGTATCAAGCGTTGCAAAGAGCATGTCTTCAACAAGAACATCAGCATCTGTCAACGTATTAAGAAGTGTTGACTTGCCGGCATTTGTGTAGCCGACAATGGCAAAGGCCGGAATCTGATTTTTCTCTCGTCGTCGCCGTTGTGTTTCACGAGATTTTACAACCCCCTTAAGCTCTTTTTGGAGCTGCTCATATCGCCGTTTTAAATCTCGACGGTCCATCTCGATCTGCTTTTCACCCATTCCTCGAGTATAGCCACCTCCAGCCATACCTCCGCCACCACCGGCCTGTCTGGAAAGATGGAGCCACATTCGCTTT
>Ga0180437_10005599_pt1 | contig 17102 bp, 23 predicted proteins | sample SS_ome_4_FD_132410 | JGI IMG/M metagenome (GOLD analysis project Ga0180437, IMG submission 132410) | Hypersaline lake sediment archaeal communities from the Salton Sea, California, USA - SS_3_D_1 metaG | ecosystem: Environmental > Aquatic > Non-marine Saline and Alkaline > Hypersaline >... | reverse complement strand
GAGGCAACTGCGGCATTTATTGCAAGTAAATTAAAAGATAGTTCTGTAAAGATTTCTTGTCTTGCTCGTGGTGTGCCGGTTGGTTCTTCGTTAGAGTATATGGATCGGTTAACAGTGTACAAAGCTCTTTCTGAGCGTCGCCCATTTTAAGAGGAATTTTATATGTTATTTGATGTTCCGCAAAAACCGGATGTATCACTTTATGTTTCTCGTCAAAAGAGTTTGTGCCAGGCGATACAGCAAGAGCTTGGAGGAAAAGAGTCTGATCAGCTTTTGCTTTTTGCAGGGCTTGAAGATGAGCGAGATGACTTTCGACAAGAAAGTTCATTTTTTTATCTCACTGGCATTGAAGAACCAGGTGTTGTTTTTTGCGAACAGTTTGATGGGAAAAAAACACTGTATGTGCCGAACTTTAAGATAGACAGAGCAAAGTGGATGAACGTTGATGTTTCATTTACGCAAGAAAATGCAAAACAGTTTGGTGTTGACACCGTTGCGCATTTAGGCAAAGAAATTTTTGGGTATCAGGCATGTCCTTTTTTTACAAAAGATCAGTACGAGTATTTACTTGCTCAACTTAAGCAAGTTGTCGACAACGGTGGAAAAATTTTTACGCTTGTTCCCAATGATCCATGTGGATATTTTCACCAACGCTTTATTCTTGAGCGTTTACAAACATTTTTACCTGAGTTGAAAAATCATATCATCGATGTTTCTGAGCTTGTTGTTCGTATGCGTCGTAAAAAAGATATGCAAGAGTTTCAGTGCATGTACGAGGCAGTTGCTGTAACTGTTATGGCCCAAGAGGCGGCAGCGCAAGCTATTGCACCAGATATTTCTGAGCGTGAGGTCCAAGGAGCGTTAGAGTATATTTTTACCGCCTCCGGAGCAAGGCGAGCGTTTTCAAGTATTATTGCGGCCGGGGCAAATGCGACGGTGTTGCATGCTTCTGTTAGCAATGATGTTTTACAGACCGGCCAGCTGGTAATTGTTGATATTGGAGCAGAGGTTGGACATTATTGTGCAGATTTAACCAGAACCTATCCTGTTTCAGGAAAGTTTACCAAGCGGCAGCGTGAGCTGTATGAAGCGGTTCTGGAGACCCAAGCTTATGTAGAAAGTCTTGCCAAACCAGGCATGTACCTTAAAAATGAAAAAGAACAGGATAAATCTCTTCATCATCTAGCGAAAAACTTTTTGGAGGCCAAGGGCCTAGAAAAATACTTCACGCATGGCATTGGCCATTTTTTGGGGCTTGACGTCCATGATGTTGGTGATCGAGGTCGCCCGTTACAAAATGGTGACATGTTTACCATTGAGCCAGGGGTGTATATTCCTCAAGAAGGAATCGGCATTCGCATAGAAGATAACTATTTTATCGCAAAAGATGAGCTGATGTGTTTGTCTGAAGAGTTGCCAAAAGATCCTGATTTGATTGAAAAAATGATGCAAGAAAAATCCCCCGTGGAGTGATTGCACAGGGGATCTATTTTTTTCTAGTTTTTTACAAGTAGCTTTCTTTGAATTTATCAAAACCATAACTTGCAACTTTATAAACTGTTGTTCCTACGGCAACTAAGATGGTTACAACTCCTGCTGAGGTAGCAACAAACCAACGGAAGCTCTGGTTTCCAAAGCTAACTGAATCCATTGCGTTACTAACAGCATTTTTAGGATCAATGTTTTCAAATTTTTTGGCAAGTTTTTCACCCTTGTTAAAAAGCTTGTCACCTTTGTCAAGAAGTTTATCGCCGTCTTTTACAAGTTTTTGGCCTTCTTTGATCGTTGCATTTACTCCTGCAATTGTCTTGTCAACATTTCCTAGAGTATTGTCAATTGTTCCTGCATTTTCGTTAAGGAACTTGGTAAACAATCGAAGTTTTTTCTTGTTTCCTGCAAAATCAAGAGCTTTGTTAACTGTTGCGGTAACATCGAGCACCATAGGCTGAATTTTCTCAATCGTGTAGTTTGTGTTTACAAGTGTTTGATTAAAGGAGCCAAGTGTATGATCAATCTGTGGAAGAGCTGTCTCGGAGACAAATTGTCCAAGGGTTCTCAAGTTGTTTGTTACCTTATTAAATTCATCAAATGTTTGATTGTCAAAATTGAAGTTCATTGCAGTAGCGCTATTACCCAAAAGGGTCAATCCGCTACACAGCAATAAAACAGGTTTTTTAAAAAGTTTCATAAAAAGTCCTCCACTTTGCTTAGTTTATACCATAAAAAAGGCATAATTTGCCCTTATAACCAAGCTAGCAGGGGGCTAGAGGTTGTGCAAAGGGTATAGCGATAGGGCTATCTGGAGGTCTTATTTGATTTTTTAGGGTTTTTTGAGAGGGCTATTTTTCCTCAGCCGATTCCTGCTTTGTCAGGTTGCCGGTTTTCAGAAGAAGAATCCATTTTGCTGCTTTTTCTGGATGACGCAGGATGTCACATATTGCCAGAAAGAGGTTGCATCCTCCTATAATAATGGCGACGCCTCCTGCGGTTGCAATTGTTACTTTGCATGCAGTCCACATGAGACGTTCCAGGTGGCCATTTTTTTTGACGGATTCTTTGTAAAGATCCGTTACATCTTGAACTGTCTCTTCAACTGCTAATACTCCCTCGACGATTTGTACCATGTTTTCTGCGGTGTTTTTTCTTTTTTCGGATCTTTTTTTACGTGTTTCTGTTTTGTCATTTTTCTTTTTTGTTAATTCTTCTATTTTTTGCTTCATGCCAAAAGCAGGAAGACTAAAGCCAATGCTTGCGGCAAGAATACAAAGTGCTGCTTTTTTTAGAGTTTTTTTCATGGTAAAACCCTTTTTATTTTTTTTTGTTTATTCTTCCAAGGATGTACAGGATTGCTAAGCATAAAACCAAGCTGATACTAAAAGAGATTGCACAGCTTATGAAGTTTCCGTGTCCGATCAAATAACCAGAAAGCAAAAATGCTAAACAGCTGCACAGTACCGCTGGTAGCGCATAAAAAAACTGTGTTACTGCATGCACAACCGGTGTTGAGCCTGCACTACTGGAGGCCATAACCGTTGTTTCAGAAACGGGAGAAATATGGTCGCCGCACACGGCGCCAGAAAGTACCGCGCCAATTGTTGGTAAAAGCAGTGCGATGCTAGAGGCCGCGGCAGGTAGTGAAGCTTGAGAAAGTTTTATGACCATTGGGATGGCAATTGGCATCATGATTGCGATGGTTCCCCAGGATGTTCCGGTTGCGATTGCAATTGCCGCAGAAACCAAAAACAACATAAGCGGAATTAAAGCAAGATTGATACTACCAACCAATAGGTCTGCAAGGAAATGACCGGTTAGCAGGTTTTCCTGAATAAACATGCCAAGGATTGATGCTAAAAAAAGCATGATGATTGGATCTTTCATAAGTTTAAATCCATCAAAAAAAAGCTTTTTTATGTCAGTTGTTTTTATTTTATTTCGTGTGATAGAAAAAAGAAAGCTGACCACTACTGTTATTGCGCCTGCTATAAATAACGCAAGAAAAGATGATGGGTTGGTAATTATTTTTCCGAGAAAAAGAGTACAGATTGTCATAGTCCCGGCAAGTGTAAATAGGGGCACAAACAAGTCTGCAAGTGTTCCAGTTTTGTTATGACTGTCACCAATTGATGGTGCTTCATCTTTATTTCCGCCGGTTAGGTTACCAGTTTTTTCTGCGATAATTTCATGATGATGCATTGGGCCGTAAGAGATTCTTTTTCGTACAACAAAAATTACAGAGATCAGCATTAAAAATGAATAAAAAATAAACGGAATTGACTTGACGTACAGTAGGTATGGATCAGCTAATATACTGACTCCTGCTGCCGTTGCTGCAGGTGCAATTTTTGCTTCTGCTAGTCGTTGTGCAATCATGCCACTCCAGCCAGAAACGGGTGCGATGGCAACGAGAGGTGTTGCGATTGAGTGGACCATAAAAGCTAGTTTTGCTCGAGCAACTTTAAATTTGTCGGTAAGCGGTCTCATGACGTAGCCGACCGTTGAATTGCTTAAATAGTCATCAATAAAAAGACTGAGAGAGAAAAGCAGTGAGGTCGTCTCGGCTTGCTTTTTGGTTTTTAATTTTTTTGAAGCGAAAGTAGTAAAGGCAGCGGCGCCACCTGTTTTTATGACTAAAGAAACAACGGTTCCGAGCATAATCAAAAAGGAGTAAATTAACCAGGTGTCTACTTCTGTTATTTTTATCCAGAATCCAAATCCAGTTAGTTTTACGCTTGCGATGATGTTAAAATCCATGGCAATAAGTGCGGCGCATATGATTCCCGTGATCAGGGCTGGGTTTAGACGTTTTGTGATAAACGCGATTATGAGCACTATGATCGGTGGCGTTAAAACAAGCCAATGACTGGTCATGGGAATTCCTTTAGTTAGGAAGCTAGTATGATTAACATCTGGTCCATTTTCTCACAATTTTGTTGATAAATAAACAGTTTGTGCTGATATTCGTTTGACCAGAGCCTTTTTTTTATTTACCTTTATAACAGTCTCGTTCGTAAAAGACTGATTCATTAAAAACTAACAAATTGTAAAGTTTACCTTTAGATTTTTCACCAAAAGGATCCGTAATGGGTTTCAATAGAGCATATTTCAAGAGAAAAGAAGATAGAGATCCGCAATGGATATTGATCGATGCACAGGGAGAGGTCCTTGGGCGTCTAGCAACTAGAATCGCAGATATTCTTCGCGGCAAAAACAAGCCGGACTATACTTCGCACATAGATTGTGGCGATTATGTCGTTGTGATTAATGCTGACAAGGTTCACATGACCGGCAAAAAAATGGAAAACAAGATCTACGATCGTTACACTGGCTGGATCGGTGGCTACAAAGAGCAAACAGCTAAAGAGATGATGGCCAAGCATCCAACCAGAATTTTAGAGCTAGCTGTTAAGCGTATGCTTCCAAAAAACAAGTTGAGCGCTCAAGTTATCAAGAAATTAAAATTGTACGCTGGCACTGAGCATCCACATGGAGCACAGGTCAAAACTCAGTAAAAGTAGCTTAAATACAAATTAATCGGCCCCGGAGCAGAAGTCTGCTCCGGGGCCGATTAATTTGTGCTCTTTGCAAGTGTTTCTTAAGCCCCTTGGTAAAAGCATAAGTTCATTATGTTTTTTTTTTTTTCTAAGTCAAGAGGTTGTTTTGAAGCGGTTTATGCTCCGAAAAACTGTTTGATCGATCCGATCCATGGTTGGATGATTCGCCAGATATCTTTTGCGCTTAGGTAGACAAACAAGGCAAGCATGCCGATCCAGCAGGCGATAAAGATAACTTCTTTGGCCCGTTCAGGCAGTTGGCGTCGAATTATTCCTTCTATGGTAAACAGCAGTGCTTGACCGCCGTCCAAAATTGGCAGAGGAATTAGGTTCAAAATCGCGAGGTTTACGCTGATAATCGCCAGGAACAGTAAGAAAATTTTGAGGCCTTTTGCTGCTCCTTTGATTGTCTCAGAAATGATCATGACAGGCCCTCCAAGCCCTTTTGTTTCCCGTTTAACCAAAATGTTTTTATAGGCTTTGAATGTGTTGGAGATATAGCGGTTAGTTGTTTCGACTCCTCGAGAGATTGCGGCAAAAAATGAAAGTCCTGGTTTTTGCTCGAAGTCAAAAACGATTCCAAGTGATCCATGGCTTTTTCCAAAGACTTTACGCTCAGCAAGTGTGACGGTAATGGCTTCTAGTTTTCCTTCTCGTTCAAAAGTTACCAATGCTTCTTTGCCGGCCAGAGGCTTAAGAACATCAAATATTTTCTCTGCAGAGTCACCCAAAATGTGGCCATCGATTGATATTATTTTGTCTCCTTTTTGTAGGCCAGCTTTGCCGGCAGGGGAGCTTTCTTGTACAAAAGAAATTTTATTTGATGTATTGATGGGGTACAGGAGCTGTGTTTTGGGTAGTCCCGTTAGAAAGATGAGAAATAAAACAAAGTAGGCAAAAATCATGTTGAACGTGATTCCGCCAAAAATAATCATGAGTTTTTGATACAGAGGTTTTTTGGTAAAGAGGCGAGGGTCATTTGGGCCTTTTGGTGATTCAGTTGCCATTTCTACATATCCACCAAGTGGAATGCTGCCGACAGAAAAATTTGTTTCTCCCAGTTTTTTTTTGAAAAGTTTTGGGCCATAGCCAATCGCAAAACTGTTGGTTCGAACATTAAATATTTTGCAAAAAATAAAATGGCCAAATTCATGAAATGCAATGATAAATCCGATGCCGAGAATGCCGGCTGCGGTGAGAGCAAGATTTCCGGGGATAGATAATAAAAGCTTCGACAGGGCCATTTCTTTGCTCCTTGACTAGGGGGCTGAATCTATGTAACATCAGGCTTCTTTTTGGCGTGAAAACGCTCGAAAATAACGTATCATGTCTGCTGTAATAAGTCCATAGGTTTGGCTCTGACAAGAGGTGTCAGCTCTGGGTTGTATCTTCGTTCAGCAGTGTGAGTACCGGAGCCTTATGAGTTTTTCGTTGCTTTTTTTCAGTTTGGCTTGAAAAATGTGTAGGAAAAGGTAACCTACTAGTAACATTTAGCTCGGTTCTGGTCTAGAATTTGAGTTTTTGAAACAAATTTTATTCATGTTTATTTGGAAATGAATATAGGAAAATCCAGCTATGCCTACGATAAATCAAATGGCTCGCAAGTCTCGCAAGAAGAGTAAAGCAAAATCAAAAAGCCCGGCGCTTAAAAAGGGTCCTCATGCTCGAGGTGTTTGTACTCGTGTGTTCACTGTGAAACCTAAAAAGCCAAACTCAGCTCTTCGTAAAGTTGCGCGTGTCAAGCTTTCAACGGGTTTTGAAGTAACTGCGTATATTCCGGGTGAAGGACATAATTTGCAGGAACACTCGGTTGTTCTTCTCCGTGGCGGTAAAGTAAAAGATTTACCAGGCGTTAAGTATCACATTGTTCGTGGTGCGCTTGATACGGCTGGTGTCGAAGGCAGAAAGCAGTCCCGTTCATTGTATGGCGCCAAGCGCTCATAAGTAAGGAAAAATAGATCATGCCAAGGCGCAAAAAAACAAGTTTAAAAAGGGATATAGGAGTTGATCTTCTTTATCGGTCTGAGCTAATCCAAAAGTTTATTAATGTTGTTATGACCCGTGGTAAAAAAAACATTGCACGAAAAGTTGTGTACGGTGCGATGGATATTATGGGGAAAAAAGTTGGCGGCGATAAACAAAAAACGCTGGCTATGTTTACAAAAGCTTTTGATCAGGTTGTTCCTTATATTGAGGTTCGATCACGTCGAGTTGGCGGTTCTGTTTATCAAGTTCCGCGCGAAGTTCGGCCAGAAAGAGGTCGTGCGGTTGCGATCCGTTGGATTATTGCGGCGGCAAAGACAAGGTCGAATAAAACAATGGCAGAGCGTCTTGCTGCTGAGCTTATCGATGCGCATGAGGGTCGTGGGAACGCGGTGAAAAAGAAAATGGATGTACATAGAATGGCAGAGGCCAATAGGGCTTTCTCTCATTATGCTTGGTAAGGATAGGTTGTTATGAGCAGTTATACAGATAAATTAAAAAAATATAGAAACATTGGAATTGCAGCGCATATTGATGCGGGCAAAACAACGCTTACCGAGCGCATTCTTTTTTATACCGGGATCTCTCACAAGATTGGTGAGGTGCATGAAGGTGAAGCTGTCATGGATTGGATGGAGCAGGAGCGTGAGCGTGGCATTACTATTCAGTCTGCAGCGACGACTTGCTTCTGGAAAGATTATCAAATCAACATTATTGATACTCCTGGCCATGTTGACTTTACTATCGAAGTTGAGCGATCTCTGAGGGTTTTGGATGGCGTGGTCGCTGTTTTTTGTGGCGTTGCTGGGGTTCAGCCACAGTCTGAGACTGTGTGGCGGCAAACAGAGCGTTACAGTGTGCCCCGAATTATTTTTGTAAATAAGCTTGACCGTGTCGGCGCAAACTATAAAAAAGTTGTAGAAGATATTCGCGATAAGTTTAAATCGAATACTGTGCAAATGCAGGTTCAAGTTGGAGAGTCAGAAAATTTCAAAGGTGTTATCGATGTTTTGACGAGAAAACTTATCACCTTTGGTGAAGAAGATCGAGGGACAAGGATTACTTTGTCGGATGTGCCTGAAGAATTTAAAGATGAGGTTGAGGCTGTCCGCGCGGAAGTTGTTGAGGCCGCTTGTGATGTAGATGATGCTCTTGCCGATAAATACTTAGATGGGCAAGAGATTTCTATTGATGAACTTAAGGCCGCTTTGCGTAAGGGTGTAATTGACAGAACTTTTTCACTTGCATTTTGTGGAACCGCATTCAAAAACAAGGGCGTTCAGCCTTTGCTTGATGCTGTTGTTGATTATCTCCCATCTCCGTTGGATGTTCCGTCGGTTGAGGGGACGCTTCCTCGTTCAGAAGAAAAAGTCACAAGAAAAGCAGATCCAAAAGAGCCGTTTGCAGCACTTGTTTTCAAAATTGCAACAGATCCATTTGTTGGTGTTTTGAATTTTGTGCGGGTGTATTCCGGTGAATTGAAGTCTGGATCGTATGTGTATAATGCTCGTACAGGAACTAAAGAGCGTGTGAGTCGACTTTTAAAAATTCATTCAAACAAGCGAGAAGAAATACCAAGTGTTTCTGCGGGTGATATTGCCGCTGTTATCGGTATTAAAGAAGCGATTACTGGTGATACGCTATGCGAAGAAAAAAATCTTGTATTGCTTGAGCCAATAAGAACTCCTAATCCGGTTATTTCTACTTCTGTTGAGGCAAAAAATAAAGCAGAGCATGAAAAATTAACGATCGCCTTAAGAAAGATGATGCAGGAGGACCCATCTTTTATTTTTTCTTATAATGAAGAAACGGGCCAAACTGAGATTTCTGGAATGGGCGAACTTCACTTAGAAATTATTGTTGACCGTTTAAAGCGTGAGCATAAGGTTGAAGCGGTTCAAGGTAAATTGAAAGTTGCTTACAAAGAAACAATCCAAAAGCTGTCAGATGTTGAAGGAAAATATATCAAGCAGTCTGGTGGGCGTGGGCAGTATGGTCACGTATGGATTAAGTTTGAACCTTTAGAAAGGGGTTCGGGCTTTGAGTTTGTAAATGACATCAAAGGTGGGTCGATTCCTCGTGAGTTTATTCCTAGTGTTGAAAAGGGTTTAAATGAGGCGATAACATCAGGCGTTTTGGGTGGTTATCCTGTTGTCGATGTGAAAGCAACGTTGTATGATGGTTCTTATCATGACGTTGATTCGTCTGAGATGGCCTTTAAAGTTGCTGCATCGCTAGCATTTAAGTCTGGAATGTCGCAATCGTCACCAGTTTTGCTTGAGCCTATTATGAAGGTTGAAGTTGACACTCCCGATGAATACATGGGTGATGTTATGGGTGATCTTAATGGGCGTCGTGGAAGAATTTTGGGCATGGAAGAAAAGGGTGGCAAGCAGATCATTAGAGCGGAAGTTCCACTCGGTGAAATGTTTGGGTATGCGACAGAGTTGCGATCCATGACCAAAGGTCGTGCCGGGTATTCTATGGAGTTTGAATGTTACAGAGAAGTTCCGCAACATGCTCAGGAACAAATTCTCGGTAAAAAATAATTTAATTTAGCAAAGTAAAAGTAGTTTTTTAGAATAACAGTGTTGTTTGGGAGTTTGAACGATGGCAAGAGACGTTTTCGAGCGTAAAAAGCCCCACGTTAATGTTGGTACTATTGGTCACGTAGACCATGGAAAAACCACGCTGACCGCAGCTATTACAAAGGTGATGGCAGAGGCTGGTGGCGCAGAATTTAAATCATTTGGTGAGATTGATAACGCGCCAGAAGAAAAAGCTCGTGGTATCACGATTGCAACTTCGCACGTTGAGTATGAGACACCTAAGCGTCACTACGCGCACGTTGATTGCCCTGGTCATGCTGACTATGTCAAAAACATGATTACCGGTGCAGCGCAAATGGATGGTGGTATTTTAGTTGTTTCTGCAGCAGATGGTGCTATGCCTCAAACGCGTGAGCATATTGTGTTGGCCCGCAATGTCGGTGTTCCTGCTTTGGTTGTTTATCTTAATAAGGTAGACATGGTCGATGATCCAGATATGATCGGGATGGTCGAAGAAGAAATCAGAGAAATGCTGACCAAGTACGATTTTCCTGGCGATGAAATTCCTGTCATTAAGGGTTCTGCTCTGAAGGCGCTTGAGGGTGACAAGAGTGATATAGGTGAAGGTTCAATCAATAAATTGATGGAGGCTTTAGATTCCTATATTCCAGAACCAAAACGTGATATTGATAAGCCGTTTTCAATGCCAATTGAAGCGGTGTTTTCTATTTCTGGTCGTGGTACTGTTGCGACAGGCAGGATTGAAAAAGGAAAAATCAAGGTTGGCGATGAAGTTGAAATAGTTGGGCTTGGTCGGGATGTCAAATCAGTTGTAACCGGTGTTGAAATGTTCAGAAAAATTCTGAATGAAGGTCAAGCTGGTGACAATGTTGGTTTGTTACTTCGCGGTGTAAAAAAAGAAGATATCGAAAGAGGTATGGTTGTTGCTGTACCAGGAACAATTAATCCTCACAGAAAGTTCAAAGCTCAAGTATATATTTTAACGGCAGATGAAGGTGGAAGAAAAACTTCTTTCACTTCAGGATATCGACCACAGTTTTATTTCCGTACGACCGACGTAACAGGTTCGGTTACTTTGGAAGAAGGGCGCGAAGTGGTAATTCCTGGAGATGATGTTTTGATGACAGTCGAATTGAATTCTCCAATTGCCATGGAAAAAGATCTTTCCTTTGCTATTCGTGAGGGTGGAAGAACTGTTGGCAAGGGTGTCGTTACTGAAATCATAGAGTAATTAGGTAGCTGATGAAAAAACAAAAGATTCGTTTAACTTTGAAATCATATGATCATCAGCTGTTGGACAAAGCAGTAAAGCAAATTGTTTTGACTGTTAAGAGGACGGGGTCTCAAGTTGTGGGACCTGTTCCTCTTCCAAACAGAAAAAAATGCTTCACTGTCTTGCGTTCTCCGCATGTGAATAAAAAGTCAAGGGAGCAGTTTGAGCTTACGACGCACAGGCGCATAGTCGATATTGTTTCTCCGTCAGATCAGACAATGGATGCGCTTATGAAGTTGAATATTTCATCCGGCGTTGATGTGGATATTAAGTAGAGGAAAATCAAATGGTTTCAGGTCTCTGGGGAAAAAAAATAGGCATGACGCAGGTGTTTTCGAAAGAAAATACAGTTGTACCTGTTACCGCTATTGACATTGCTGGTTGGTTTGTCACCAACGTAAGAACTGTAGAGCGTGATGGGTATGCAGCGGTTCAGCTTGGCAGAGTGAAAAAACGGTATGAAGGTATTAGTTTTTCTGCAGATTGGCTTAAAAATCTGAAAAAATACTTCAGCTTTGTCAGAGAGGTTCGAGTGAAAACTCAAGATCAGGGATCGTTACCTGTTGTTGGACAAGCGCTCGATATTACGACAATTTTGCAAGAAGGACAGGTTGTTGATGTTTTTGGGACGAGCAAAGGATGTGGTTTTGCCGGTGTTGTAAGGCGGCATAACTTTGGGGGACCTCCAAAGACTCATGGTCATACTATGGGTAAACGTACGGGATCGATTGGTTCTTATTGCTCGGTAGGTAAAGTTATCAAAGGCAAGGCAATGCCTGGTCATATGGGAGCTAAGAGTCGAATGGTCAAAAACCTTGAAGTTGTTAGGGTTGATCATGATGCGAAAATCGTTCTTGTAAAAGGCGCTGTGCCTGGCAAGTCCGGTTCATTAGTTTTCGTTTCTAAAGATATGGTGTAAAAGGATCATGGATAAGCAATCAAGTGAAAAAACTCAAACAAAGAAGCAGCTAAGTCAGGTTGTTGCAGCAAAAGATTTGAAGGTTTCTACAAAAGATCTTTCTGTTTCATTGGCTGTATTTTCAAACTGGATTCGTTCTTTGTTGCAAAACTGGCGTCAGGGAACTGTTGCTTGCAAAGGTCGTTCTGATGTTTCTCGTACGGGTAAAAAGCCGTGGAAACAAAAAGGGACGGGAAAAGCTCGAGCAGGATCGTATCGCTCTCCTTTGTGGAGAGGTGGTGGCGTTACTTTTGGGCCGCAAAAAAGAACGCGTACGTTAAAAACTTCAAAGAAAGTAAAGCAAAAAGTGTTGGGTGGACTTCTTGCGAAGTTTCTCGAAGAGAAAAGAATTCATGTTCTTGATTGGTTGCCAGCAGGAGATCGGCCAAACACGGCAGAAATGAATTCTTTGTTAAAGAAGGCGGGTTTGCTTGGTGGAAAGATTGTTTTCTTTTTACCATCAGATGATTTTCTTCTTCGTTCTTCGTGTGCGAATATACCGAGCGTCAATGTTTTGTTTTTTGATCAAGCAAATGCGTATGATTTAGCAAACAGTGCGAATTGGGTGTATTTAAATCGGGATTCTGATGCATTTAAAAATATGGTGTTACGATGGATATAACAATTTACAACGTTATACTCGGCCCGTGGATGACCGATAAAGCGTATAAGCTAAACAGGGATTTGAAAAAGCTTGTTTTGCGGGTCAATCCAGCTGCAAACAAGCCATTGATTAAAGAAGCTTTAGAAAAGCTTTTTAAGGTTAAAGTAAAAACAATACGGACGGTTGTTCGTCAGGGTAAAACGGTGAGACGTTTTAGAAGGCGACCAACACAGAAACAATCAATTAAAAAGGCAATCGTTACGCTGCATGATGGTTATTCAATCGATATTTGGAATCAAGCTGGAGCGCCGGCTTTGGCTGCTGAAAATGCTTCGGTATCCAAAAAAGCTTAAACGTTTGTGTAAAGGGAATTAAGAAGGTATATCATGCCAATACGTCGCAGGAAACCAAGAAACGCTTCGCTACGATTTCAAACGTTTATTGATTCGTCTGATTTGACGAAAAAAAGAAAACGGGTTCGATCGTTGCTAGACGGGTCGAAAAAAAGAATAAGTGGTAGAAACAGCTACGGAAGAATCACGACACGTCACCGTGGCGGGGGTTCAGCGCGAACATATCGCATTATTGACTTTAGGTGGAGTCAGCGTGACGTTTTCGGAAAAATTGTTTCTGTTGAATATGATCCAAATCGTAATGTGCGTATTGGGCTTGTTTTTTATGAAAACGGGGCAAAGCGTTACATTCTTTTGCCAGAAACGCTTGGCGTTGGAAGTAAGGTGTATGCTGGCCTTGAATCTGATGCAAAGATTGGTTACAGTATGCCATTGCGCCAGATTCCGGTTGGTTTCATTATTCATAATGTTGAGGTACGACCAGGTTCTGGTGGAGTTTTTGCCAGAAGTGCTGGAACATCAGTGCAGTTGGTTGCAAAAAGTGATGAATATGCGACATTGAAAATGCCTTCGAGTGAAGTTCGTTTAGTTCCTCTCGATTGTTGGGCGACCATTGGTGTTCTTGGTAATGCTGATTACAAAAATATTTCCTGGGGAAAAGCAGGAAGAAGACGCCACCTTGGTTTTAGGCCTTCTGTTCGCGGTATGGCGATGAACCCTGTTGATCATCCTCATGGTGGAGGTGAAGGTCGTTCTAAGTCAGGTTCTCATCCAACGTCTCCGTGGGGCAAGGGTTGTAAAGGTACCAGAACGCGGAAGCGTAAGAATCCATTAATTTTAAAAAGACGCAAGACAAAGAAGTAGGTAAAAGGTTAATAGATTATGTCTAGATCTGCTAAAAAGGGCCCATACGTTGCCGATTCGCTATTGAAAAAGATAAAGCGAGCAAAAGATAGTGGCAAGCGTGATGTTATTAAAACATGGTCACGTAGAAGTATGGTGATTCCTGAATTTGTAGGGCAAACAATTGCCATTCACAATGGAAAAAAATTTGTTTCCGTTTTTATTACGGAAAATATGGTTGGACACTATCTTGGTGAGTTTGCTCCGACGAGGACTTTCAGGTTGCATAGTGGACAACGAAAAGCTGGAGCTCCTCCAAAAGGATAATTCGGTGGTGATATATAGAAATAAATTGACGAACTAGGATGGCATAATGCATTTTTCAGCTAAATCAAAATACGTTCGGTTTTCTCCGTTTAAGCTTCGGCCGTTAGCGGATGTTATTCGTGGCAAAGGTGTTCGGTATGCTTTGAGATTGCTTGCCGGCTACAAGGTGAAACGAACAGTTCCTATGAAAAAAATTATTGAATCTGCTGCTGCCAATGCAAAAAGTTTGGCAAATGTGGATGTTGATCAGTTGATGATCAAAGATCTTCGGATAGACCAGGGACCTGCCGTTCGCTATTTTAAGCCGGGTGCGATGGGACGCTCTAACGTATATAAAAGAAGGTTTAGTCATATTAGCGTTGTGCTGGAACAAATAAGTAAGAAAGAGGCTTAGCGTGGGACAAAAGGTACACCCGATAGGGTTTCGTCTAGGGATTTTTAGAGACTGGCTTGCTCGATGGTATGCGCGTGGTTCCTATGGTGAAATGCTGATGGAAGATATGCGTATCAGAAAATATTTAGCAGAACGCTTGAAGCATGCTGAAATTTCGCGAGTTGAAATTGAAAAAGCTGGAGATAACGTTCGGGTTATTATTCATTCGGCTCGTCCTGGTGTTGTCATTGGCAGAAAAGGGCAAGAGATAGATAATCTTCGTACGGCTTTGAGCAAGATGCTTGGAAGAAAGAATGTTGAAGTTTCTGTGCAAGAGGCGGCTAATCCTGATCTTGATGCTGTTTTGGTTGCCAAAAGCATCGCTGATCAACTGGAAAGACGAATAAGTTATAAAAAGGCGATGAAGCGAGCAACTGCTGCTACAATGAGGGCTGGTGCACAAGGAATAAAGATTTGTTGTTCTGGACGATTGCACGGAGCAGAGATTGCTCGCACAGAGTGGGCTCGTGTTGGATCGACGCCGTTGCATACATTGCGATCAGATGTTGATTATGGTCTTGCTGAGGCAAAAACAACCTATGGTATTATTGGTGTAAAGGTATGGATTTGTCGTGGTGAGTATCGACGACGCCAGTAGTTTTTAACTGATTTGAACGGAAGAATACGACATGTTGATGCCGAAAAAAATAAAATATAGAAAAGTACAGCGAGGGAAGAGGCGCGGTCTTTCAAAAGGGGCTCGAGATCTCGCTTTTGGTGAGTATGGTTTGCAGACCGTTGAGCCAGCTTGGCTGACTGCTCAACAGATCGAGGCGATGCGCGTTACTATGTCTCGACGTTTGAAAAAGGTTGGAAAAATGTATCTTCGGGTTTTTCCAGATAAGCCAGTCACGAAAAAGCCTGCAGAGACTCGTATGGGTAAGGGTAAAGGTGGCGTGGATAAGTGGGTTTTTGTCGCAAAGCGAGGACGCATTATCTGCGAAATAAAAGGAGTTGAGGAGGCAGATGCACGTGAGATTTTGCAGGCAGCTGCATATAAGCTTCCAATGAAGGTTCGTTTTGTAAAAAAGACTGCATAAGAAGCGATTTTGCGTAGAAAAATTTTTGTTATTGTGTATATTGGATATTGACGGTCTTAGTGGGCGTGTGTGACAAATATGAAAATTATAAAAGAACGGGAAGATCTTAGAAAGATTGATTCCGTAGAGTTGTTAAAAAAAATAGATGGTCTTCGACAAGAGTTATTTAGTCTTCGTCTTAATGCAGCGACTGCACACGTTAAAGATTACTCCCAATTTGGTAAATTGCGTAGACAAGTTGCGCGTGCATTGACTGAGCTTTCAAGTCGGTCTAAAGCGCAATCGTAGAGGTTTTCATGGTAAAAGATAGAAAAACAGTGAAAAAAGTTTTGTCCGGTGTGGTTGTTTCAGATGAGATGGACAAGACGGTTGTTATTAAGTCTGAGCGGATATATAAGCATCCGCGTTTAGGCAAAACAATGAGATCTTACAAAAATTATAAGGTGCATGACGAAAAAAACGTTGCCAAGGTTGGTGACGTTGTTGAGTTTTATGAAGGAAAGCCTGTTTCTAAAACGAAATACATGTATCTTGAGCGTGTTGTCAAAGAAAATACAGCAGCTCGAAGCAACGGTTAGGGTGAACAATGATTCAGAAAGAGTCGTATTTACAGGTTGCAGACAATTCGGGAGCTAAGCTTCTTCAGTGCATTCATGTTATTGGAAGCACAGGAAAGCGATTTGCTACGGTTGGTCATAGGGTGAAATGTTCTGTTAAAAGTGCATCCCCTGGAGGCATGGTAAAAAAAGGTGATATTGTTACTGTCGTGATTGTAAGAACCAGAAAAGAGGTTCGAAGAGCAGATGGAAGCTATATCCGTTTTGGAGACAATGCAGGAGTTATTTTAGAAAAAGAAAAAAAAGAGCCTATCGCTACTCGTATTTTTGGCCCTGTGGCAAGAGAGTTGCGTGCTGGTGAATATTCAAAGATCGTATCTCTGGCACCAGAGGTTTTGTAGAGGATTTGCAGGCATGGCTCGAATTAAAAAAAATGACACAGTCGTTGTTCTTTCAGGAAAAGATAAGGGCAAGCAAGGAGTTGTACTTGTGGTTGCTCCAAAGAAAAAGCGCGTTATGGTCAAGGGTGCAAACATTCTTGTTAAACATTCCAAGGCGCGTCGTCAAGGGGAATCCTCCGAGATAAAAAAAGAAGAAGGTTGGTTGCCGTTGGCAAAAGTTATGCCAATGTGTGGGGCATGTAAGAAGCCTTGTAGAATACAAACAAAGGTTCTGGAGGGTGGTAAAAAGGTTCGCGTTTGCAACCGATGCAAAGAAATTGTCTAGACCGCAAGATTAAGTGGAAATAAGAATGGCAAAAGCTAGATTAGAAGAGCTTTATACGAAGACTCTCAAGCAGCAAGTGCAAAAAGAACTCGATTTGAAAAACGGCATGGCTGTTCCTAAGATCAAGAAAGTTGTACTTAATGTTGGGGTTAAGGAAGCAATAGGTGACAGCAAGTTGCTCAAATCTGTTGAAGAAGCTGTTACAAAAATTGCAGGACAAAAACCGGTCAGAACGATCGCGAAAAAGTCTATAGCAGGTTTTAAGTTACGTGAGGGTATGCCGATTGGTGTTATGGTAACATTGAGAGGCCGGTTGATGTATGAATTTTTGGATCGACTCATCAATATTGCATTGCCCGAGGTAAAAGATTTTCAGGGAGTTTC
>Ga0180437_10005598_pt1 | contig 17102 bp, 14 predicted proteins | sample SS_ome_4_FD_132410 | JGI IMG/M metagenome (GOLD analysis project Ga0180437, IMG submission 132410) | Hypersaline lake sediment archaeal communities from the Salton Sea, California, USA - SS_3_D_1 metaG | ecosystem: Environmental > Aquatic > Non-marine Saline and Alkaline > Hypersaline >... | reverse complement strand
TACGTATTTCCCGGTTTTTTGAAGATATGGTCAACTGGGTCCAACAATACCATGGTGAGCTTCGGTTCTATCATCAATTTGATGAAGAACTCCAAAAAGAAGTCATTATGGTTCATGTGTCTGTTCCAGCCGAGGAAGATATGGGGGAACATGAGGTCATCGTCCGTGTCGATTCCCAGACAAAATTGCCAATCAATTTTGAAGCGATTAAGTCTGCGCCAGGCCAAGGGGTCAAAAGCGTAGACCGCATAGAATACAATGTGACTATACCGGAAGGAATATTTGAGTTTACGATCCCGGGTGGAGCGAAAGTGGTTTATGAGAAGAAGGATGAGGGGGGAAAGTAAATTCAAATTAAAGATAGCACCATCAAACTCAACGTTAAAAATACTGTCCAGCCGGGACGTTGGGAGATTATCGGCGGCTTCCGCGGCGTCTGACAAAGCGAATTTCTCAGCGTGAGGATAGACCTCCTCAAGCAGGCCGGGCCGATTTGGCTCGGTCTTTCTTGTGCGCTTTTGGAGACAAGGTGGGAGTCTTCTGCTCCCCCTGCCGCCCTGCCACCCCCCTGCAGAATGTGGCCTGGCAACTCGCTTTTACTTATACTAAACCAGCTTACTTAGTTGTTGTATAAGTGACGATCGATTGTCCCAGGGTTGGAGATGGGCCCTTTAATGCTCGAAGACAAGCTGCTTATATGGAAGTTCAATCGCGGCAATGCCGAAGCGGTGCGGCGCATCTACGAAAAGTACAAAGATGACTTGGTGACGTTGGCCGCGGCTCTTTTGCATAATGTCGGCGCCGCCGAAGATGCCGTACACGATGTCTTTGTTTCTTTTCTCGATTCAGCCGGGCGCTTCAGGCTTACGGGAAGTCTTAAAGGCTATTTGGCGACCTGTGTGGCTAATAACGCCCGCAACAGAATCAAGGCGGGCCAAAGACACCAAAATATTGGACTGAATGAAGCAGAGCCGATTGAGTCGAATTCAAATGGGCCCGATTGCGCAGCGATATTCGCCGAAGAATTGCGTCGGCTGGAAGCGGCCCTCGCCCGGCTTCCATACAACCAGCGAGAGGTTCTGCTGCTGCGTTTATACAGCGGCTTGAAATTCAAGGCTATTGCCGAATCACAGGGTGTCTCAATCAATACGGTTCAGGGCCGCTATCGATACGCCCTGGATAAACTGCGGTCGCTCTTGAATAGTGAGGTAAAGAAATGAGACCGGCAGATAATACGCATAGATTGTTCAAAAAGTTACGACTCAAAGCCAGTGCTGAGCTGGACGAGAGGGTCCACGGTGACATCTTGAGAGCACTGGGAAAATCTGAGGACCAACAATCGGCTGTAATGCAGCCTAATGTGTGGAGAATAATCATGAAAAGCAAATTGGTACGAAGACTTGCGGTGGTTTGCTGTCTTATTCTCGTAATCGTGTCAGTTGGTGCAGCGGTTGTGGAACTGGGAGTCTACGATTCCGTCCAGTCATTCCTATCCGCACTTGCTGGCAAGAGCGTGGGGCAACTCGTCGAATTGGCAGACCCCACGAGTGCGGTGCCCACTCAGATGGTGGAAGACTTGGACCAACTTGAAACTGCAAATGGAATTGAACTTGTGAGCCTACACGCCGACGATGAATCGGCCCTGGCAGTTACCGGCGACGTGGCAATCGTGGGTAGTCAATATTATAGCGGTCGCAAGCAGGGACCGCTGGTAATCACTTTCGTAAAACGGGACGATAAGTGGTGGGTGACTGACATTGACTTGGAAACACAAGCTACAGCAAAAGAAGAAGTAGAAAGGTTTTACAGTTACCATCCCAACGCTGTCGAGATTCAACTCAAATAGTCCGGGTCCTGGTTCTCCCGCTTGTCTATGGTCCGATTGCTACCTGCACAACTTCAGTCAGTCAGGGTCTCCGGGACTTCGTGTGAATTCACAAACATGGGGCCAAGCTGATTTGCCTGGGCCTTTTATTCGGTGGTTGATTTTGCGGCCTGAGCCTGCTTCTCCATCTCGCTAAGGTATGCGAGAGTCCGTTCGAGCTTGTCGGTCAGGTGCTTCAATTTCAGCATGGTCTTGACGCGCGTTAAGAGTTCGAGCTTATTGATGGGCTTGCTCAGGAAATCATCGGTGCCGACATCGATGGCCCGCTCAATGTCACCGTATTCGTTAAGGGCCGTAACCATTATGATAGGGATGTCACTCGTCTTGGGGTCGTTCTTTAGCCTCTTGCAGACCTCGAACCCGCTCATTTTAGGCATCATCACATCGAGCAGAATCAGGTCCGGCGGGTTCTTCGCGACAATCTCCATCGCCTCCAGACCGTCGTAGGCCGGCACGCTCTCGCAATCCAGGTCCTCAAGATACGCCTGCAGCAGCTCGAGATTTTGCTCGTTGTCGTCAACAACAAGCACCACCGGCGTTCTTTCCTGCTCTTGATCAACTGTCATTTTCTTCATCTGAACGACTCCTTCTGGTCCGAGGTTATATGGCTAATGCCTTGAGAATCGCTGTACAGAAAGCGGGCAGGTCGTCGGGCTTGCGGGATGTAATCAGGTTGTCATCCACCACGCACTCGCCATCGACATACTCCGCCCCGGCGTTCTTGATATCGTCTTTGATGGCCATAAAACACGTCGCCTTTTTGCCCTTGTAAATGTTCGTGCTGCAAAGCAGCCACCCGCCGTGACATATCGCAGCTATAACCCTGCCGGCGTTTACCATATCATTGGCGAACTTTACTACGGCCTCGCTTCGCCGCATAAAGTCCGGGGCAAACCCGCCCGGCACAACCATACACTCATACTCGGCCGCGCCGGCCCGCCCGGTCGCAACGTCCGACACACACGGGTATCCTTCCTTGGAATGATACTCTCTTTTAGCCTCCGCTGCAACAAAATCAACCTTCAGCCCCGCTTCCTTCAGCCGGTAATAAGGATACCACACTTCGAGAACCTGATACATCTCGTCAACCATAACCGCCACTTTTTTCGTCGCCATATTCTTCTCCTTTGAGGCTGCTGCCCCCCATACACCTTCTACCTCAGTATCTGCTCGGTCGTTTTCTGCTGTTACTTATTCAGGGACTACTCTTGCTGCTGACTTGCTGCTTTTCCTGTTCTATTCTTTCATAGCATTGTGCGCAGACAATGTGTTCTTCAATGACGTCCGGTGGTTCTGCAGCATTCAGGCTTCTTTGGCAGAGCGTACACTTCTCCATTGCCCAGCCTTTTGATCTTATACCTCGATGTGACTTTCTGAGCCTGAACGTAAGATATAAAGAGACCAGAGCCACAGCTATCCAGAGAAATATAACCATACCCGCAAGCAAAAGTATCTTCTTTGTGAAAGCACTCAAAACGGGCAGCCTGAATTCCTCCCACGATATAAGTAAAACGAGCACTGTCACAGGCATTATAAGACACGAAATAGCGCAAAACAACACCGCGTGCAGGTATTTTCGTTTCTGTTTATAGCCTTTGTATTCTCTCATGTCTCTGCTATTCTAACCTGACCGCCTCCATTCCCGCCGGCGCCGGCATTACCCCTGCAAAACAATCCATACTATGGCCCGGCTACTTGGCCTGCGCCGGCATTGGCGTCTTGAGCCACGCTAAGTTAAACGCGTAGTGGTTCCAACTGCTGATAAGATGTATCACGCCGTCAGGTGTCTGGATACCGGTCATATAGCCTCTGGGTTCGGCGGTGGTCGGGCTCATCGTGAATTCGCGTCCGTCCATCGCCTTGGCAGCGTGCTCGCGGCCGTCGTCGGTAATCAACCGGCGAACCGGCCAGCTTTTACCCTCGTCGAAACTAAGGGCTCCATACAGCCCCCTGACCTGGCGAAACTGCCCGGCCGCATCGGCGATTGTCATGTCCCTCGCGAACGATGCAAAGAACAAAGGTCCCTCTCTGAGCCGCAGCAGGACCAGCCGCTGCCCCCCGCCGATGGGCTCGAAAGCGCTGGCCTCATAACTCCAGGATTGCCCCATATTAGCTGAGATGCTTTTCGGCATCCGGCCGTCTATGTTACTGTCCCTGCCGAGCGCCATCAGCCGACCGTCCGTCAACTGAGTAATGCCGGCGTGTATACCTGCAATCCTGCCCGGCGGTGTGCTCCACGTCCGGCCCCTGTCCCGGCTTATCCATATCGCGCTGCCGCGCCCGTCCTCGTGCCAGGGCCAATCGGACGTGAATACGAGGTAACCCTCGTACGTGACAAACGCCGAGGCGATTGGCTGGCTCGACATACCCCGCACAGCATTTATCAGCCGCGCCCTTGACCACGTTACGCCGTTATCGTTGCTCGTACGCATAACCAGTGCAAGGTTATTCCTGTAGCTTGCGCCGACAGAAAGACCGTTGAAATGATAAAGCCTACCCTCGCCACCGTTCAGCATTGCCGGCGCGTGGTCGTTGCGGTCCGGTGCATCCCAGAAAGGGGCCGCATCGTCCCACTCTTTGGCCCCCTGCCGCAGCCTGCTTGCAACCACGCAAAGTTCTCGGCCCCGCTCGCTCTTGCACGAATACCATATAGCCAAAAGGTCGCCGTTGTCGCACCAGGTCAGTGCCGGGTCGTGATTATGTCTCGAAAACATCGGTCCGTTCGAATTCGCAGGTATCTTGACGTATTGCTGCGGACCAACGAAATAAGGTTTGGCCGGGCCAGGCCCTCTGCCCCAATTGTGCGCCTCCTGTCTGACGTCGCTTGCCCACCGTCCCGCCTCGACCGCGGGCAGCGGTTCCGTATCCGGTTGTTCGCCCAACACCACTCGCAAACCAATCAGCCAGTGCTCGTCTTCAGGCAATGTCCCCTGACGATTGGCTGAACGCAGGAAACGCACCTCGGTGTTGTGGCTGCCGCCGCGCGTGACCTTAAAGTCACCGTCAATCCGCCCCACCGGGTTTCTCTGCTCGCCTTCGACGTATGGACCGTACCAGTCATGACACCATTCCTCGACGTTGCCGTGCATGTCATACAGCCCCCAGGGATTAGCCGGCGCTTGCGCGACCGTAAGCTTAACAGGCACCGGGTCCCGTGTGCGCTTCTGGCTCTTGAAGTAAATTTCAGGCAGCTCCTCGCCCGTATTGTAAGCAGTGCTCGTGCCGGCGCGACAGGCGTATTCCCATTCGGCCTCCGTGGGCAGTCGATATGGCAGACCCTCCTTTTCCGATAACCACCGGCAGAAATTCGATGCGTCATACCAGCTCACAAAAATCGCTGCTTCGTCGTCACCCTTCGAAAGGTCTTTTCGGCCTCGCAGCGCTTTGTGCGCGTGGTCAAAGAGTTCATACTGAAGGTTTGTCACCTCGGTGGCCCCAATATAAAACGGCTCGGTGATTTCCACCTTGTGGACCGGCCTTTCATCCCACTCACCCCCCTCCCGTTGTCCCATCAGGAACTCACCAGGTTCAATCCGCACAAACTTCACACCAATGCTGTTAGTGAATGTTTTCCCTCCTGGCATCTCGCCGGCCTGCACGCACGCCACGGTCGCCATAACGATTGTGATAACGTTAAGACCATACTTCATATTATGCTTCCTTGTCGGCGTCAGTTTGTTGCTTGTCCACCGCTCATTTGTGCCGGTGTTTTCAGCCACTCCAGATTGAAGCGATAATGCAGACCGCTGCTAATCAGATGTATGACGTTGTCCGGCGACTGAGTGATGGCCAGATAACCGAGCGGTTCGGCATGAGTATCGTCCATAACAAATTCCTGCGTCCAGGCTTCGCCGTTCAGTTTTCGAGCCGGTCCGCCGGCTGTAACCAGCTTCTTCACCGGCCATGTCTTGCCCTCATCGAAACTCACCGCCGCAAACATCCCATAGACGCGGCGCTCCTTTCCGGCTGCATCCTTAATCAAAATACCCTTTTCCGAGAGCGTCCTCGGTCGCGGCTTATCCACTATCACCGGCTCGTAATCCGCCGTATCTGTGAAAGTCACATGCACAATCGGACCCTCACGAAGCCGCAGCAATACCGTCCGCTGCCCGCCGCTTACAGGCGGAAATTCGGTCGCCGAATACTCCCACGTCTTGCCCATATCCTTTGATAAACTCATCGGCATCCGCCCATCTATAGGCTTGCCTCGGCCGAATCCCATAAGGCTGCCGTCGGCAAGCTGCAGCGCCGCCGCATGTGTGCCGCGTATGTTCCCCCCCGAGACATTGTTGGTGACCATTTCCCAGCTTTCGCCGCCGTCGCGGCTAAGATAAAGACCCGTTCCCCCCGGCGCATCGGCCGGAAAAATGAGATAACCTTCTCTGGTTCGCGATATGCCCATGTGCGCTATGTAAGGACCGTGCTCCGGGTCAACAAGGCGAGGGTACGACCATGTGGCTCCGTTGTCGGTACTGACCCGCAGGACCAGCGCCAGCTTCGACCACCAGCCGTCGGTGCCGAGCCCGTTAAGATGGAGAATCCTTCCATTGCCGTCGTTAAAAAGTGCGGTACCGTGCTCGTTGCGGTCGCGGGCGTTGAAAAATGCTGAGGCCTCGTCCCATTCGCCGGTATTCCGGCGAAACCGGCTGGCCACAATCCCCAACTCCCGGCCCCGCTCCCGCGCACAGCTAAACCACGCAGCTAACAGGTCGCCGTTGTCGCACCAGGTTATGCTCGGAACGTGGTTGTGAAAAAAGAACGGAACCGACTCCGGCTCTTTAGCTTTTAGCACATATTTGACGGGCCCTTCGAAATAGGGCTTGCTCATATCGGGACCCTCGGACCAGTCGTATGGCTTCCGGCTTACATTGCGGGTGTTGAGCGGCCGCGGCTCCGCCGGCAGCGGCTCAGTCGCCGGCAGTTCACCCTGCACCACCCGAAAGCCGATTAGCCAGTGTTTGTCCTCAGGCAGCGCGCTCATCCGATTGGCTGAGCGCAGCGATTTCAGATAGACGTTGTGGCTTCCGCCGCGAACGACCCTCCACAAGCCGGCCTTGCGTCCGACAGGGTCCGTCTGCTCACCCGGTTCGTATGGACCGTAGAAATCATAACACCACTCCTCGACGTTGCCGTGCATATCGTACAAACCCCACGCGTTCGGCGGCGTTACACCGACCCGCGTCGATACCTTGTCGGGCCGGCTCTTGTGCTTTTGTGATTTCTGATAGACCTCCGGCAGGTCGTCGCCCGTATTGAAACGCGTCGTAGTCCCCGCCCGGCAGGCGTACTCCCACTCCGCCTCCGTCGGCAAACGATAGGGAATTTCTTCTTTCTTCGAAAGCCATTCACAAAAAGCCACAGCCTCGTGCCAGCTCACATTAACCACAGCTTCATCGTCTTCATTTGAGAGTCTCTTTACGCCGCGAAGCCGCCGATGCTCGGGGTCGAACTGCTCATACTGGGCGTTCGTCACCTCCGTTGCCGACATATAGAAAGGTTTGCTTATAACGACCTTGTGCACCGGCTGCTCATCGAGTTCGCCACCCATAAACCGCCTGTCACCGTAGGTCTGCGTAATACTCTTGCCGTCCGCCTCTCTTTCCTGCCCCATCATAAAGCTGCCCGCCTCGATTCGCACAAGCTTCATACCGATACTGTTTGTGATTTCATTACCTGCCTGACCCTCGGCCTCACATACCCAAAAGACCGCTGTGCCCGCCGCTGCCAAACACATCAACTTTGCAATACCACTCATCTGCACCATTCTCCTTTCTCTTTTTGCCTGCAGCAACTAATCTAAGCCTACATTGTTAAATCTGATTCCATTGTCCTTTGGACCGCTAACCTCGCGCCTCGCTGCTCAACAATTTTTCGTACGTCGGCCGGGTCAAGCTGCCGAGGGTCGCATTTCTTCTGCACGCTTAACGCCGCCGCAATCCCCCCCGCCTGACCCATCATCGACGCCGACGTGCTCACACGAGCCGATGAGAGAGCCAACTGGTCGGCTGAGAAGCACCGCCCTGCCATCATCAGATTTTTGCCGTCCCTCGCAATCAGACTTCGAAGCGGTATCTGATATGGCGGAACCTCTCTCTCCTTCCCCGAAAGAACGTAAGTCCTCTTGTCGTCGTCAGGCTTGTGGGCGTCCAGGTAAAACGTCCCGCGTGCCACGCCGTCTTCGAACGCTCTGCCGGCCCGCAGGTCCTCCACTTTAAGAACGTACTCCCCCACTACCCGACACCCCTCCCGAATCCCGATGATTGGCGAACAGTGGTCGAGCAGCCACGGTTTCTTCTCAACACGCTGATAATAGTCGAGAACCTCCATCATTCGCCTGCGCGCCCGAATTTCCGCAGCAGTAAGGCTCTCGGTATCGGTCGAATCAAACATGGGTATCTTTATCTTCAGAGCGTCGCCGCCCGGCCCGTTCGGCCACTTGCTCGTCATAGGTAAATCCTCTTTCGAACGGACCGGCTCGAACCAGCCCTCCGGCAATTGTGCTCGCGCGTGTCGCGCTTCCACGTGGCGAACAAAGTACATCAGCGACATGGGCAATTGCAGGTGGTCTCGCTCCCGGCCCTTCATTATCTCGAAACCCGCCGCACGCGCCACATCGGCGTCGCCGCTGCAGTCTATGAATTGCCGGGCGCGAACCGCTTCGGGCCCCGATTTGCCGCAGATTATACACTCGCTAATCCGGCCACGATTGGCGCGAACATCCACGAACCGTGTGTGCAGCAAAAGCTTTACTTTGCGACGCAGCAAAAGCTCCTGCAGCACTATAGCCAGAATCTCGTGGTCGAAAACCGTCTTGGGCAGCGAAATTGCCCCGAACCTGGCCAGGTCCGCAAGGATTTCATCAAAGACCTCCCCCTGCCCTTCAATCTGACCGCAGAAGTTGGCCACGCCGCCGCTCGTCATATTGCCGCCCGTAACGGCGAAACGTTCTACCAGGATAACCTTCGCACCGCAGCGCGCCGCGGCACACGCGGCCGATACGCCCGCTATCCCGCCGCCTATCACGGCCACATCCGCTTCGTAACGGACCGACACTTGCCTGCTCCATTCTATTTGAGTACCGGATGCATCCAGACTCGCCGCGGCAGCGTCCTTCTCGCCGACGTCCTGCCCGGCGGCGTTTGCAGCAACACCGCCCGCCGCTGCGGCTGCCACCTTGAGAAATTCACGACGCTTCATCCTGCCAACCCTTCAGCTAATTTGATTGCTGTATTTTTCTATGAATTCTCGAATCTCCGGCCGGATGTATATGCTTTCGATATCCACCACCCTGGCCACGGCTTCGGCGCAGATTGCCGCCATTTCCGCTGAGGTTGCCTGCGTATCCACAAAGAACAACTTCTCGCCTTTCACAGTGCACAGTCCTCCGCCGCCGCCCCCGAGAGGCTCACTGCGAACCTTTACCCCCTTCGCCTCCAACATCCCCAAAAGCTCTTCCAATATCCTCTGTTCGTTCATCTCAACTGCCACCGCAGCTAACAAAGTGCCGGCCCCCAACAAATACCGCCGGCCAAATTACATTATTTCGAAACGCTCATGCAGCAGACCGTTTTCTTCTCTTTCTTCTCTCCGTCAACTGGCTATATGCAATTCCACCCAAAAAAATGCAAAGCCACGACTGCAAGGGCCCCATGACCGGCCACAGGTATAACGGGTCCCATACCGCCACCGATTCGGCGCCGTCCGGCGCAACCCTAACCACCTGCGGCCGCCAGTTTTCACTGCGCGTCTCGTATACGTTGCCGAGGGCGTCTTGAGGTTTGCCCCGAATAATCTTCTCGCTCAGCACCATATCATCAATTGAGCCGATCTTGGCCGATTCCAATAACCTGCCGGTGCGGTCAAAAACGTAATGCTGCTCAACGTGGCCGCCCGTGAACACATGAATAAGACCCTCGCTATCCACTCTAATGTCGAACTTCTTGCCGGCGCAATTTACAAACCATCCTCGCAGAAATTTGCCGTCTTCAGAGTAAACCTGAATCCTGGCACCAAAGGGTATGGCACAATATATTCGCCCGTCGCCGGCGACGGCGACATCCTCCAAAGTCCCGAGTGGCAGGCGCATCCATATAGAAGCCATCGGCCTGCCGAACATCGAAACCCCGACCATTAAAGCACCTCCGAAGAAGCCAAATGCGCCCACTCCAAAAAACAACAGACAAACGATGGCTGCTGTCTTCCTTGCACCAGAAGCAATTCTACGCGCTGGCGCGGCCGGCATAGTGATAGTCTCGTACTTATCTTGCTTCTGTCGCAGTGCCTTCAGCATCAGCGATGCCGCGCCGCCAACAAAGAAACACACCATGCCGGCACTAACCAAGACCACAAACACGCCGAAAGACCATCCGGCGTCGTCCACCAAGAACCCGACAAGAAAGCACAGTGCCAAGATCGCAAGAATGGTCCTCTTCAGGGTCAACCTTTTCTTTTTCCGTGCCCTTCCAGTTTCACTATCCAACCCCTCCGGCTTGTGACTTTTTCGCTCTTCTCGGGCACAACTCGCCCCTTCTGATGCAAGTTTATCGACCTGCTCCGCCTCAAATATCGCGATCCCCCCGTCGTGAAATTCGCTGAGTCTGCGGTCAGCAACCAACTGCCCAACCTTCTCGCTGGAAAGCCCCAGCTTCTCCTGAACTTCTCTTAAGCTGTAAAACCTCTTTGCCATCGACACCTCAAGACTACACCCCGTTCGCGTGCCACGCCCTAACATTTACTCCAAGGCAAGACCTCCTGAATCCTCAAGGAAAACACAGGCAACAGTCGATATAACTACCTGTACGACAACACCTTCAGAACGTAATGGCAATTGCTGGATTCTACAGCAGGAGCAGACAATTGACAAGGGTAATCGACAAACGCCGTTCTTTGCACAGGCTTCTTGCCTCCGAGCAGCAGCAGCTCGAGAGCGTCAAATCCGAATTCAGCCGTCTTCAGGCCCTCGCAAACATCGGCACCGCCGCCTGCATGATAGGTCACGAGATAAATAATCTGCTTGCCCCCGTCGGCAGCTATGCGGCGCTGGCACTGAAAAATCCCGGCGACAAGGAACTGATAGACAAAGCCCTGCAAAAAGCGGTGCAAAATGCCGAGCGGGCCTCCAAAATTACCGAGAGTATGCTCGGTCTGGCAAACGGCGAAAACCAGCAGAAAAAGGACGCCTACCTCACCCTGCTAATCGAGGAGGTCTTCAACTGTCTGACACGTGATTTCAACAAAGATGCTATAACGGTGAATCTGAGAATTCCCAAAGGCCTGACAGTCTGGGCTGTGCCCGTTCAGATTCAGCAGGTTCTAATGAACCTCATTCTTAACGCGCGCCAGGCTATGCTGGGCCACGGCGGCGTCCTGACCATCAGGGCCGTCGAAAAGGCTGACACCGTTCATATAGATGTTATCGACACCGGATGCGGAATTGAAGCCGCCAATCTAACTAATATTTTCGAACCATTCTACACCACCAAGTCCGCCGAAAAACCATCATCCAAACGTCCGGCCTGCGGCCTCGGGCTCGCTTTCTGCAGAAAGGTAGTGGAGTCGCACAGCGGCTCCATCACCGTCCAATCCAAACCCGCCCATGGAACCACCTTCACGATTACCTTGCCAAAAAGGGTGCACGAGTAATATAATACCTGCGTGGCTAAGTACGGCGGCCATATCGTTCTGATGATCCTTCTGCTGGTCGGTTCCGCATTTTTCTCCGGCGCCGAAACCGCTTTTTTCAACCTCTCACGCCGGCAAAAGATGCTTCTGCAGAAATCCCCGCACCCCCTGCAGAACCTCGTCGCCAGACTCTTGAGCCGCCCAAGCCGGCTTCTCGGCTGCCTGCTGCTCGGAAATATGACCGTCAACGTTCTGTTCTTCGCTGTCGCCAGTATCCTGACGGCAAGTGTCGGACGGCACATCGGTGTCCCAGCCGCCGCCGCCGTCGCCGTCGCCGCATTTTCGGCCTTGGTCCTGTTCGGCGAATTGCTGCCCAAATCGCTCGCCTACGCAAATTCCAAATCTCTCAGTGTCGCCGCCGCACTGCCAGCTTTCCTGTCTGTGCGAATTCTTGGTCCAGTGGTATCCGTATTTCGCGTTTTGGTTGTCGAGCCGGCTCTGAGCCTGATCCTTGGTCCCGCAAGGCATCCCGAACCGGTAAGCGCTTCCGAATTTAGAAACCTCGTGGACCAGGTCAGAAAACGCGGGCTTCTCAGCCACGATGAAAATAAGCTGCTGACCGAGATTGTCGAGCTTGGCTTCCTGAAGGTGCGACACGTTATGCGGCCGCGCGTCGATATGCTTGCTTGCGCGACCACCGACCCAAGGCAAAAAGCACTCGAATTGATGCAGGAGAACCACTGCACTAAACTGCCCGTATACGTCCGCTCCATCGATAACATCGTCGGCCTCGTGCACATGCGCCAGCTGCTGCTGAATCCCGATACCTCACTCGACAAACTCGTCCAGCCCATCTATTTCGTACCGGAACAGAAGACCGTAGAATCCCTGCTTGAATCCTTTCGGCGTTCCCACACCGATTTGGCAATAGTGGTCGACGAATACGGCGGCATAGCCGGCTCGGTCCGCCTCGAGGATATCGCCGAAGAATTGCTCGGCCCCTTTGAGCCCCCCGGCCAAATCGAACCCATCAGGGCCACTGGACCTTTCGAGTACAGACTCGCAGGTAATCTGCCCGTGCACGACTGGGCGGCAGTCTTCGGCGTGCAGCTTGACGAAACAAGAGTCAGCACGATCGGCGGACTCGTCACCGCAATGCTCGGAAAGATACCTAAGAGCGGTGATGTAGCCCACCTGAAGAATCTCAAGTTCACCGTCGAAAGCATGCGAAACCACAGAATACAAACCTTAATCCTGACTCTGGAGCCCAATCCGGGAAATGCTTAGCGGCTCAATCTTCATAGCAGTCGTTGCGTTGTTTGTTGTTCTCGGCGCTTTGTTCGGCGGCGCCGAAACCGGTATGTACCGCCTTAGCCGACTGCGCCTGCGACTCGGCATCGAAAAAAAGAAACTCCACTTTGTCGCTCTCGGTAAAGCAATGTACGACAGCCCGGCCCTGCTCCTTTCAACGCTGATTGGAAATAATCTGTCACACTACTTTGCAACCAGTATCGTCACCCTTATGCTTCTGGCAAAGGTACGCACCGAACACACCGCCGAGCTGTTTGCGACCCTCATAACCGCTCCCACACTCTTTGTGTTCTCCGAGCTGATTCCGAAGAACCTCTTCTTTTATCGCGCCGACTCGCTTATGCCGGCCCTGGGCCCCGGTCTGTATGCATTCCAGAGAATTCTTACCCTCTCCGGCATTATCCCTCTGCTAAAATTCGTGACCCGCATTTTCGCCGTACTCTCCGGCACACCTGCCTCCCCCATCGCGTCAATATCAGATGCCAGAGAGCATCACATCGAGGCAATTGTCCGCGAAACGCGGGAGGAAGGTTTTCTCAGTTCCACCCAGACCGACATTATCAGTCGCATTGTCAAGGTGCCGTACATTCGCATCCGCTCGGTAATGACCCCGCTTAACAAAGCTCAGATGCTCCCTCAGGATTCCAACAGGACCGCCCTGCTGGACGTGTTGAAAAAACACCAATTCACACGCCTGCTCGTGTATGAGGGTGAGCCCGAGACCATCGTCGGTTTCGTGAATATCTACGAAGTACTCGGCTCCTCCGAATCCTTTACGAACCTGCGCCGCTATCTCAAACCCGTCCGTACGCTCCCGGCCGATACCACCGTTATTGATGCCATAGATATTATGCGGCGCGATAAACTCCAAATCGTTCTTGTAACCAGGACCTCACATCTCGGCCGGGCAAAGCCGCTCGGAATTGTCACAATGAAAGACCTGGCTGAAGAACTCCTCGGCGAGCTGGTCGAATGGTAAATCCCGCCAACCACCGACAAATAAGCAAGATGCCTGTAAAACTTGTCAACATCACGGCCGTTGCAGCACTCGCCGCTCTTTGCCTTATCATTGCCGCCAACGGCATGACAAAGCCGCTCGGCCGGGATGAACAAATGTACTGCACCGCAGGCGTTCTGCTCGCTCAGGGCAAAACCATTTACAGCGACTTCTCATATCCCTCCCAGATGCCCTGCCATCCGCTGCTTTACGCGGCTCTGTTCACAACGCTTAATACACGACACTACCTGCTTGTCGGCCGCGCGACCTCCGTTGTTTGCGACATCCTCGTCGTGGTCTTAATCGTGGCAATATATCGCCGGGCCCTTCGACCGTTCCCAAACTGGGCCATATCGCTCGGCCTGGCGGCCGCCGTGCTGTATGTGTTCAATCCCCTCGTCGATTACGCCAACGGCTATGCCTGGAATCACGATGTCGTCATCCTCTGTGTTATCCTCTCCTTCTGGCTGTTTGCACGTGCCGATTCGGCCGACAGTCCCAAACTCTGGAAAACAGCCGCCATCGGCGCACTGCTCACATTGGCCGCCTGCATGCGCATAACCACTGCCCTCGTCCACGTGCTGTTTCTCTCTTTCCTGTTGGCCCGACCGGCAGCCTCGGCAAAACAAAGACTGAAGACCGTCCTGCCCTTCCTGATTGCAACAGCACTTGTCCTGCTCTGGCCCGCCTGGGTCATCCTAAATGCCTGCCAGCCGTTTCGGCTTAACCTCTTTCGGATACCAGCCCTCTACGGCCAATGGCTCCACGAAATAGGGATGGTCCACAGCAAACCCGCACTAATGTTCACCTGCCTGACCACCCCCGGCTACCTGCTGCTCATCGTAACAGCCGTTTGCGTTTGGCTGATGGCTTTTCGACAGCGCCGGAAAATGCCCGCATCACATACGAGAATTACGCTCCTCGCCGTCCTGCTTGTCGCGATCTTTTTCCTAATAGCGCTGATTCCACCAACAATGTGGAGGCAATACCTTGCCATGCCGGTCCCCTTCATCATAATCAGTCTCGCCTATCCCCTGCGCCACCTGCTAAGTGCCGACCACAACACAAGCCCTCGCCGTCACTTTCACACCGCAGCCGGCTTGCTGGCCGTCAGTGTGGTTGTGGCGGTCGTCTCGTACCCTGTTGTGCTCTACAGGGCACCGCTGCTTCTCGCCCCCGACTCCTGGGTGCCCATTCGCCTGCACAGAATCGCAGAGGAAATCGCCGAGCAGGCCCAGCCGCCCAAACGTGTGCTTACACTCGCTCCGCTCTTTGCCCTCGAAGGCGGCTGCTCCATTTACCCTGAGCTGTCCGCCGGCTCCATCGTTTACAGAATCGCCGATTCTCTGACGCCCGCCGAGCGGGCCCTCACGCACACCGTCGGCCCCGAAACACTCCCGCCTCTGATTGAACACCAGCCGCCCTCCGCAGTGGTCTTGGGTGTGGAAATGAAAAGGCTGGAAGAATCCCTCATTGAATCGGCTCTGAAACCAGATGCGCAGAAATGGGAAAGACAAGTCTATGACGATGGGCCCGTCGCATACTTTAGACGTTAACCTTGTGTTTTATCACGGCGCACCGGCCGGTTCGGACGCTTTTTCCGCCTCGTCGATGATTGCCTCGGCTATGTTGTTGATAATCGTGCGGGTCCGCCAATTCGCCTCGTTGGCCAAAATGCTGAATATGTAATCACCGTCGGTCGCGCTGCACACCCCGGAAAAAGATTTAACGCCCGAAATGTATCCCGTCTTGCCGAACACCTTGCCCCGATGTTGCTCCTGCTGGAAATACCTCTTGATTGTCCCATCGACCCCCCCTACCGCCAGCGACCCTTTGTAAAGCCCCCAGTGCTCGCTGCGGTAAACATCCAGCAGAACCCTTGTGATAGCGTTGGCGCTGAGCTCGTTCTGTCGGCTCAATCCGCTGCCGTCATCAATATAAAACTCGGAACCGTCAATCCCAAGGTCTCTGAGGTATTTCGAAATGACTTTTTGGCCGGTTTCCCAGTTGCCGTTCTTGCCGCGCAGGCTGTGCGCCGCCAGGGTTTTCAGCAGCGCCTCGGCGGCCAAACCAAGGCTGTTCTTATTGCATCTTTTCAGACAGTCGGCTATCGGAGTCTCGTACTCGGCTAAAACCTGAATCTTGCAGTTAGGGTCCACCTTGCTGCCGATGAGCCGGCCCCCTGTATTTATCCCGGCCCTGAGCAGATTCTCCGCCAGCAAATACCCGAAAAACGCCGCAGGCCGCTCAATAGCGACATCAAAAGGCCCCTCCTGCGTCTTGCACCTTCCCTTGACCAGAAGATGATTCGGCTTTCCCGGCTGCCTATAGGCCCCCACGCCGCCCGTGTCTCGCTGCGTGGCCACCGCCCGGTTGGTTATCTGCACAAAATCCGTCTGCGGTTCGATGGAAATCACCACTCTGCCGTTAACCGCCTTCGCCGTCATCTCGATACAGTTATCGTTATAGTTCACCCCCGCCACCTCGCACGCAAACCACTTGTTCAACTGGTCCTCAGGCCAGCTCGGATGCACCCGCTGGTCGTCAAACACGGTGGCATCGATAACAATGTCCTTTACTGTTGTAACGTCTTTTGCCTTTAGCTTCGCCGCTATATCTTCGAATATCCACCCTTCCGCCCTGCCGTATCCCGCATCCGTGACCTTGTCGCCCAAGAGCGGGTCCCCGGTGCCTATGACTACCAGCGTATCGCCGCAAAGGCCCACCTTCGTCCTGAACTCGAAATCCGGCCCCAATATCTTCAAGGCCGCCGCCGTCACAATTATCTTCATATTCGAGGCCGGCATCAGCGCCTCTGTCGCATTGTGGCTGTACACTGTCCGGCCGGTGTCGGCTTTGACGACCTGCACGGACAACTCGACGCCGCTTTGCGAAGGGTGCCTGAGAATACCGTCTATCCGCTCCGCCAATCCCGCACCGGCCGCTCCGACAAAGCAGACGGCCACCAGAGCCGTGATTAACGCCATTTGTCGTAACCTGACCTTCATCTTGCACGCAACTACTACCAAAAATCCCCGGCCCATTCAACCCTCCATCTCGATTCTTCAGAATTCCCCGCCGCTTGTCCGGTGCAGGCGGATTCGGTTGATTTGATCCGGTTTCGCCATCCCGGCTTGGCATCCCAGGCTTCGCAGGGCACTCCGCCGCGGCAGGCAGGCTCTGCCGCGACAAGTTGGGTTTGTTTGGCCCCCGGTTTGAGGAATTCGAGCGGCTCACCCGTAGGGATCTGGGTTTTGCTCCGAGTTCGACTAATTTTGATTTGGTTGT
>Ga0180437_10005596_pt1 | contig 17105 bp, 12 predicted proteins | sample SS_ome_4_FD_132410 | JGI IMG/M metagenome (GOLD analysis project Ga0180437, IMG submission 132410) | Hypersaline lake sediment archaeal communities from the Salton Sea, California, USA - SS_3_D_1 metaG | ecosystem: Environmental > Aquatic > Non-marine Saline and Alkaline > Hypersaline >... | reverse complement strand
CTTGCGTTTGGCCTTTGGCACGTGTCCGCACCGCTGGGGGCTGGGCAACCAGAAGCAGGCCGACCTGATCCGAAGCCGTAAACCTTCGGCCCTGTTGATGTATGGCGACATTGCCGCACAGGACAAGAACAACCATTTGGGTAAGCATCGTTCGGATTATCAAGTGCGCGATCTGTATCCCGCATGGCAAAGTTTGTCGTCGACCGTTCCCGTGTACGCGACGTGGGATGACCACGATTATTTTAATAACGATAAGGCCGGCATTCCCAGAGGGTACAAGAATGCCGACCGTCTCGGGGTACGCCGTGCATTTAGTCAGGCCTGGAACAATCCCTGTTATGGTTTTAACGATGAGCGGGGCGGGGTGTTCTTGCGGACACGCTTTGGCCCCTGCGACGTGATCATGCTCGACAACCGCTATTTCCGTACCGGAGAAGAGCGTAGATTCCTGGGCAATGACCAGACGGAATGGCTCAAAGAACAATTGCTGGACTGTGAAGGCCCGTTTATCATCCTTTCCTGCGGCACCATGTGGACCGACCATATCAGTGACGGGAAAGATTCCTGGGGCAAATATGATCCCCAAGGGCGTGAACAGCTGTTTCGCTTTATTGAGGACAATCAGATTCCCGGTGTTCTGTTGCTATCCGGCGACCGACATGGCGCGTGCGGATTTCGCATTCCTCGCCCGTCTGGTCACACTTTCTACGAGTTTGAGGCCGCGAGCTTGGGGGGGCGGAGCGGCCCGGCAGGCAAGGCATCGGGTCACCCCAATGCCCTTTATGCCATATCAGGCAAATACGCCTTTGGCGAATTTACTTTTGACGCTACGCTGGACGATCCGGAAGTGACTTTCCGTTTGATACATGAAGACGGCAAGACGTTATACGAACATATACTGAAACGCAGTGAACTTACGCCGCCTGCGCAGAAAAGACGTAAATAACGATTAAGATACAATGCTGGATAACCTGCCCGTGATGATCGCGGGGAGGGCATATGGGAAATAAAGACGACACCATGAAATATCAAATACCTTCACGACGCACCTTTTTGAAAATGGTGGGCGCTACTGCCTTCACCGCCATGTGCCATCAACATGCCGCCAAGGCAGACCAAACGAAATCACGTCCGAATATCGTACTGGTTATGGCGGATGATCAGGGCTGGGGTGATATGGCCTACAACGGACACCCGGTGCTGAAAACACCTCATTTTGATTCCATGGCTGCTGAGGGGTTGCGCTTTGATCGGTTCTATGCCGCCGCCCCGGTATGCTCACCCACGCGCGGTAGTGTGTTGACCGGTCGCCATCCCAACCGTTTTGGTTGTTTCACATGGGGCTTCCCGATCCGTCCACAGGAAATCACCCTTGCTGAAGCCTTGAAATCTGCCGGATACGTCACCGGGCATTTCGGCAAATGGCATCTGGGTTCCGTCATCGAAGGCAGTCCAGTGAATCCCGGAGCCAGCGGATTCGATGAATGGCTGTCCGGCCCGAATTATTATGACAATGATCCCACATTGAGCCGTAAAGGAAAAGCGGTGGAAACACGGGGTGAAAGTTCAATGGTGGCTGTGGACGCCGCGCTTGAATTCATCCAGAAACATAAAGACAGCTCATCGCCGTTCCTGGCTGTCGTCTGGTTTGGTTCGCCGCATAAACCCCACCGCGCCAGTGAAGAAGATGCCGCGTTATATAAAGGGCAGAAAGAGGACACACAGCATTTTTATGGTGAAATCACGGGGATGGACCGCGCTTTTGGAAAACTGCGTGCTGAACTGCGTGAACTGAATATTCATGAAAACACGATCCTGTGGTATTGCAGCGATAATGGCGGCTTGCCCAAAATCGGCAGCACAGGCGGACGCGGAAACAAGGGAAGCATTTATGAAGGCGGACTACGGGTGCCCGCCATTCTCGAATGGCCAGCGCGTATCAAACAACCCGCAGTCACGGCTGTTCCCTGCAACACGGTCGATATGTATCCGACCTTGTTGGAGATTGCTGGGGTAAACATGGACAAACAGCCGCCTTTGGACGGGATCGGTTTGACGCCCTTGTTGGACGGCAAGATGACAAAGCGGCCAGAACCCATGGGCTTCTGGGATTATCCGCCCAAAACGAAAAGAGGCGTCCCGGGTGAAAAATGGATGCAGGAGTTGTTGAAAGAACAACAAGAAGGCAAACCGGTGGCTGATCGATCTCGTCTGTGTCTTGACGCCGGAGAGATAAAAACACAATATGCCGAAGACGATTTCAATGGTCACGCTGCCTGGCTCGACTGGCCCTGGAAACTGCATCGCATTGAAAGAGACAAGAGACCTGTTCATTTTGAATTATATAATTTGAAAGATGATCCAGGTGAAAAACGCAATATACGATCAAAACACGCCGACAAGGTTGACGCGATGAAATCTCAACTTGAACGCTGGATGATATCAGTCATTCATAGTCTCAACGGAGAAGATTATGGATAAAACCCAAAAGCCACCCCGTCAGTTTTTTAACCGCAGGAATGACATGCACACAAGCGGCATGTGTTTTTAGAGTCACTACAGGAGGGAACCCTCATGAATCGCCGACAGTTTCTAACCCGTTCAGGAGTGATGGTAGGTGCGGGATTGTGTCTCTCGGACATATCCAGCGCACAAGATAGCCGTCCCAATATCCTCGTCATAATGACCGACCAACAGGCGGCTACCGCCATGAGCTGTACAGGCAACCCTCATCTGAAAACGCCGGCGGTGGATTCCATTGCAGCCAGGGGGGTTCGGTTTGAACGTGCCTATGCAACCCAGCCGCTTTGCCTGCCGTGTCGCTCCAGTATGCTGGCCGGACGATATCCTCATGAAATCGGCACCGTGACCAATGGTACAAAATACAACAAAGAGTGGCCGATGCTGGGCAAGATGATGTCGGACGGCGGTTACGAGTGTGCCTATATCGGCAAATGGCATGTTGGCGCACCAATGGGTAGGCGTACGGGCTATACCATTGCCACAGGCGGGGTCAAAGACCATGAAAAGACAGCATATGCGGTTAGATATCTTTCTCGTAAACATGATGAGCCCTTCTTCTTAACGGTTTCCTATGTAAATCCGCACAATGTCTGTCAGTTGGCCCGACATCAAGACCTGCCGGAGGGGCCGATACCACCGCTACCGAAGAATATGGACGACCTGCCGCCTTTGCCGGACAACTTTGCGATTCCGGAAAATGAGCCGACGGCTATTCGGGAAGCGCAGGAAATGAGCCGGGGGAAGCATTATCCGACAAAGGATTGGGATGAACGACTCTGGCGTGAGTATCTCTGGGGATACTATCGCATCTGTGAGAAAGTTGATGCGGAAATTGCAAAGGTGCTAGAGGCCGTGCAAGAGAATGGTCTTGCCGATAATACCGTTATTATGTTTGTTGCTGACCATGGAGAAGGCATTGCGGCCCATCACTGGAATCAGAAGCAAGTTCTTTATGACGAGGCTGTTCGCGTTCCATGCATGATTGCTCCACCTAAGTCTTCTGCCGCAGGTGAAGTTTCCACAGCGCTTGTGTCAACCGGTATTGACTATCTGCCTACTATCCTGGATTTTGCGGGGATTTCATGTCCGGATACGATGCCCGGACACTCACTCAAATCCATCGCTCTTGGCAAATCAGACGCCCTGCCCCGTGAATATGTCGTATCCGAAACGATCTTCGCCAGTGGAACGAGACAATTCGGTGTATCCGGGCGTATGCTTCGCACAGCCCGGTACAAATACACGATCTACAACAAAGGCGAATGCCGTGAACAGCTTTTCGATATGGAGAAAGACCCCGGCGAAATGAATAATCTGGCGGTAGATAAGGAACCTCATCATGAGTTGAATAGGCATCGTCAGCTGCTCACTGACTGGGCAAAAGAAAGAAATGACGATTTTCCTTATGTAAATGCTCTATAAGTTATGGGGCTTAATCCCGGATTGCCCATAAGCGTAGATATCTTGTACAGACTTTCGCCTTTTATGGCGAGTTGACTACCAAACGTATGGCGGAAGCCCTGGCAAGACCACGGCAGATGGGCGGCCGTGTTTGCCCTGTGTAGCGAGCGATAGGAATTGTCCGGGTCACAGCGCTGCGCTTGCGGGCTTGGGAAGTACCAGTTCCCCGATGAAGGTGCCGTGGTGATGTTGCGGATACAATTTCGCACCCCTCAGCCATCGTATTATGCTGGGGAGTCGCGGCGCTGCACTCCGCCTGAAGGTCTGACCTAGGAGATTCTTCATGAATTCAGAAAATACCGCCACACGGCGTGATTTCCTATTGAGCAGTGTTTCCGGGTTGGCCGGGTTGGCCGTCTTGACGGCGTCCAGGGCATTCGCACGTGCGGACGAACGTCCGAACTTCCTTTGGATCACCTGTGAAGACATAAGTCCCTATCTTGGCTGCTATGGTTGCGGCATCGCGCAAACCCCAAACTTGGATAGGATGGCAGCCGAGGGCATTCGCTTCACCCGGGCCTATGCCAATGCGCCGGTCTGCGCGGTGGCGCGGTCTGCCTTGCTCACGGGCATGCATTCGTGCACTCTTGGAACTCATCAGATGCGCAGCCATGTGCAACTGCCGGATTCGATTCCCGCCTATCCTAAGATCCTAAGGGACGCGGGCTATTACTGCACCAACAACAGCAAGGAAGATTACAACTCGAACTTCATCCGGGACCCCGCCCTCTGGGACGAATCGAGCAAGGCGGCCCACTACAAGAATCGGAAGCCTGGCCAGCCCTTCTTCGCGGTCTTCAATTTCACGGTGACCCACGAAAGCCAGTTAGGTGAGGAACGAATCAAGAGGTATGTAGATGGAAAACAGATCCCTCGAACACCGCGCGTCAATCCTGCGGACATCGAGCTTCCGCCGTATCATCCTGACCTGCCCGATATTCGCGAGGACTGGGCGCGTCTCCATGATCTTATTACCCTGATGGACACAACAATGGTGGGCGAGAAACTGAGGGAATTGGAGGAAGAAGGCGTGGCCGAAGATACGATTGTCTTTTTCTACTCGGACGAAGGCGGACAACTCTCCCGGTCCAAACGCTATATCTACAATGTAGGCACGCAGGTGCCGCTTATCGTTCGATTCCCGGAAAAATGGCACCACCTCGCTCCGGCCGAGCCGGGAAGCGCGATAGGGCGGCTGGTGAGTTTTGTAGATCTGCCGAAGACCGCCATCTCTCTGGCCGGACTGCCTGTGCCGGAGTTGATGCAGGGACGCGTCTTTCTGGGGCCGCACGCGGAAGCACCTCCAGACACGGTGTTCTTCTACCGCGATCGGATGGCAGAACGCTACGACTTCTCACGGGCCGTGACGGACGGTCGCTGGTATTACATTCGCAATTTCATGCCCCACCGGCCGCGTGGAAGGGACGCCCGCTATGGATTTACGGTACAGGCGAACTGGAACGCCTGGGAACGGCACTACGACACCGGCAAATGCGATGCGATTCAGTCGCAGTTCTTTCAACCCAAGCCCGTGGCGGAACTCTTCGACACGCAGGAAGACCCCTGGCATGTGCAAAACCTACTTGACAGGCCCGATCACGGGGAAACGCTTCAGCGGCTGGAAGATGATTTAGACCGGTGGATGATCGAAACTCGTGACCTCGGACTCATCCCAGAACCGATGTTCTCCGAGTTAGCCGGGCCGGGCAAGGAATTTCGAACGCTCTACGAATACGGCCAGAGCGATCACTACCCCGTGGCGCGGCTACTGACCGTCGCCAAGCAAGCCAGTCTCGGTGATCCCAAATCCGTACCGGTCTATCTGGAATACCTGCGAGAGGACCATCCCGCGGCCCGCTACTGGGGAGCGTACGGTCTGTTTCTGGTCCGATCCGATGACGTTGAGGTCCAGCAGGTGCTCAAGAAGACAGTTTCGGACGATGCAATGGCGGCCAACCGCCTCATGGCAGCGCAGGCGCTGGGGGTTTCCGGTGACCCGGATACGGCGTTCAACGCGATTCGGCGAGAGATGGGCAAGACGGAAGACGGCTATGTGTTTCTCTTCGCCCTGAACGCCTTCCAGTACAGCCACACGGATGACCGACTCACGCTGCAGGACTGGAAGTCTTTCGAACAGATGGCAGGCAGTGGTAAACCCGGCGCGGATCGCTACGGTTGGGAATACGCCCAGCGCCTAATCCAGGACGCCATCGGGTTGTGGCCTAAAAGGAGGCGCGTGGACTGATTCTGTAAGATCAGGCGCAAGCTTTTTCTGGCGGCAGAATTGAAGACAATCCCTAGCGGGAGCGGGATTCGAACCCGCAGCCCTCAGAGCCCTGGAGCGACGGACGTGTTTCTTATACTTGAACCGCTTTTTGAAAAGGGTAGGAAGCAGTCGCTTCCGCGGAAAAACAATGCTTAATTCGCTTATGCACAAATTGAATGGGCTCCTCATGGCGGTCTTGTGGGCTGTGGCTCTCTTGCCAGCAGCACAGGCCCTCACCATGGAGGAGGCAATCGCTAGGATGAAACCCTACACGGGCAAGCACGTGCCTGGGGTCGACACGACGACTCTCACGGGCAAAGTCATGTGCGGGTACCAGGGTTGGTTCGCAGCGAAAGGCGACGGCATCAACCGTGGCTGGGTCCATTACGGCGGCCCCAATTTCAGCCCGGGTCATTGCACGATAGACATGTGGCCGGACATGACGGAGTTGGACGAGGACGAGAAGTACCCCACCCCGTTCAAGCATGCCGACGGATCGACGGCATACCTATACAGTCCGGGCAACCGAAAGCCCGTGGAACGGCACTTCAAATGGATGAAGGAATATGGCATTGACGGCGTGTTCCTGCAACGTTTCGCGGTAGCGACGGCCAATCCGGCCAGCCTACACCATCGCAATCTCGTCACCAACAACGTACAGGCTGGTGCGAACAAATACGGCCGAACCTGGGCGATGATGTACGACCTGTCCGGACTGGCAGCAGGACAGATGCAGCACATCGTCCACGAAGACTGGAAGCGGCTGGTCGACAACTCAAAGATACTGGAAGACCAGTCCTATCTCCACCACAAGGGATCACCCGTCGTAGCCGTTTGGGGCATCGGGTTCAGCGATAACCGCGCCTACACCCTCGAGGAGAGCCTCAAGCTAATCACCTTTCTGAAAGACGATCCGGTTTACGGCGGCAACACGGTCATGGTCGGGGTGCCGACGAATTGGCGTGAGCAGACCCGTGACGCCGTCGCCGATCCGCTGCTGCACGAAGTCATCAAGAAAGCCGACGTCGTGAGTCCCTGGGTCGTTGGGCGCTACGGCAATCTCAAGGGCGCACGCTACAACATCAAACACTACGCGAGCGAGGACATCGCTTGGTGCAAGGCAAACGGTCTCGACTACATGCGCGTTATCTTCCCGGGGTTCAGTTGGCACAACCTGATGGTCGCTCGTGGGAAAAAGGGGGTGTTCGACCGCACGAAACGGTTGGGCGGTCAATTCTTATGGACCCAGGCCGTCGCCAACAAACGAGCCGGCGCGGACATGTTGTACGTCGCCATGTTCGACGAGGTCGATGAGGGTACGGCCATCTTTAAGGTCAGCGCCGACCCGCCGGTCGGTAAGAGCCCCTTTCTAACCTACAAGGACGTTCCCACCGACCACTACCTCTGGCTCACCGGCGAGATCAGTAAAATGGTCCGCAACGAAATCCCTGCTACTGACGACATGCCCGAGAGGGACTCCACCTCGGCACCACAACCGTCGCATAGCGGGGGCGGGATTCGAACCCCTCACGTAAGGAGATGACATCCATGCAGAACCCAACGAGAAGCCAGCATCTGAAGAGGTTGGTTGCCCTCGGCGGCGCGGGAGATGTTACGGCAATCAACCTTGTTTGGAAATGGGATAGGCCGGGCGGCCCGGACGTACCCACTCACGCCTGTGACGGCGAGTATTTCTACATGGTCGATGACCGCGGTCGATCGTGTGTCTGAACGCCAAGACGGGCGACGTCATCTGGGGACCGGAACGAACGGCGCGGGGAACCGTGAGCGCGTCACCGACGCTGGCTGACCACAAGGTATACATTACGAATGAAAGTGCAGTCACAACTGTGCTGGCAGCGGGTCCGAAGTTTGAATTGCTGGCCACGAACGAACTCGACGCTGGCTACACGTTGTCATCGCTCGCAGTTTCGGGGTCCCAGCTCTTCATGCGAACCGATACGCTACTACTCAACGGTTCACAGTCCTTCCACACTTAGATTAGCGAGAAGGAACGGAGAAACCGTATGTGCAGTTGTTGTACATTGCGCGAGCGTCACAACCTACCGTCGATTCAGCTATTCCAGTTATCTAGCAAGAGAACGGTCGTTTCGTAAGGCCCCAGTAAGTCCAAGATGAGGTCCCAATTCTTCCGGAAAGAATCAGCAGGAGGCCTGTCTACAATTCCCTGTATCGCCATGATACCCTGTTTAATGTGACGCCGGATGATGTATACTTCCGAAGAAAAGAGGTGACAATGCAGGCACGAGGGAGGCTCAAGATTGAAAAGTTGGCTGGAAGGAAACTGTAGCCATGATAAGAACCTCGATGTGTTCCATCGGGTGGCGGCACGACGCAGTGGAAGCTGCCGTTCAAAGTGTCGGCGCTGCGGGATATGACGGCATCGAGCTATGGGGACCGCATATTGAGAAATGCTTAGAGCAGGACGGCACTCTCGACGGTCTCAAAGAAATGCTGACGGCGCCCGCCCTGGCGGTTCCAATGGTGAGTCCGTATTTCGATTTCGCGACGCGATACGATGACAGCATCGCTACCGCGAGGAGGTTTATCGATTATGCAACCGACTTGAATGCTCCTCTGATACGGCTTTTCACCGGGGGAGGGCCTTCGGACCAGGCGGGAGCCGAGGTCTGGGAGACCCTAGTGCGCGGTGTCCGGGAGGTGTGCGGGATGGGGCTGGATCGGTCAATAGGATTCGCAATCGAGGTTCATGACAATCATCTTCACGATACTACCGCGACGACACTCCACCTGCTCCAAGAGGCTAATATGCCCAACCTGTGCGTCAATCTCGATATCTTCAACCTGTTTCAGCGAGGCGAAGACCCGCTTCAGGCGCTCGACATGTTGTTTCCACACACACGAATACTGCACTTGAAAAACTGGACTCAGCGAGATGAGGAACAGTGGGTGCCAGTCTACCTGGACGAGGGTCCGCTGGATTACGGCACTTTCTTGGCGAGGCTGCGAAAACTCGATTACGACGGTTTTGTCTCGGTGGAGTGGTTCGGTCAGGATCCGGATGTAGCTGCCCGGCATGAGTTGGGGTACCTTCGAGAGCTGCTCGCGTCATAGCTTTCTACCGAACAGACAGAGACGGTGTTCGTGGGAGCGCTGACGCGGAACCTCACCTTTCGCCGTCCTTATTGTTTTCTCCCGGAGTTACGCCCATTTTTTGACATCGGTTTCATGAATTCTAACCGTGCACTGTCGGTGTTAAGGATCGAGTAGGGACTTCACTTGTGCTCGCGGCCGCAATGGAACGATGGTCATCAGCTACTGGGACTATGAGTTGTCGGAATAGACTGTATATCAAGAAGTTACGGGACTGTCCTCGTAATTAGATGTCTTTCTGCCTCCATCGAAAGCGGAGCATCTGTACAAGGTTAAGAGATAGATGGTGGCGTGAATTGGACAATTTTTCGCTTGACATTCTAACCAGTCGATGTTACAATTATCATGACATCGATGCCAGAACTACCATTAGGTGGTCCGGTTCTGTCTTTACGTCGGGAAATTGACCCTTTCAGATAGCGTATTTGGTCGCGCACATGAGGCAATAGTGAGGTGACGAAGAAGCACGTGACCACGATTTACGACGTTGCGAAGAAGGCAGGGCTTTCTCCTAGCACTGTTGCGCGAGTGCTGCGAAACAAGGGATCTGCTAGCGCGAAGGCTCGCAAGGCCGTCTTGCGGGCTGCGAAGGAACTGGAGTATGTGCCAAACGTAACCGCCCGGAACCTTCGGTTGAAGCGCAGCCACACGATTGGGATGCTCTGTTGGGATATCAGCCATGCGGTTCCAGGCCTGATGATGCGTGGGGCGTTTGATGCCTGCTATCCGGAAGAATACCACTTCATGTTTGGGAACTGCTACGACGTGCCGGAGGAGGGCATGGCGTTGCTTGAGACGTTCCGCCAGAACAAGGTGGCAGGCATCATTGTGATGGTCCCGATGCGCGCGGAGAGCGATCTCAACGCGGCGCTGATTGAAGCTGCGTCTGCTGGTATCCCGATGGTGCTCCTGGAGCGCGCGCCTGACGGGCTTGATGCAGACGAGGTGATTGTCGGCGACTGGGTCAAGGTCGGCAGGACCGCCGTTGAGCATCTGGCGTCACTCGGGCACGAGAGGATAGCCATGATCGCCGGTACCGAAGGGGTCTTGACCGGCGATGATCGCGTGGCGGGTTACGGGCAGGCGATGGCGGCTCACGGCCTCAGCGTAGGCGACGGGTATCTCGTCCGATGCGATTTCAGCGATTTCACGGAAGCGGGCGGCGAGAGAGCTATGCACCGGCTGCTCGAGTTGCCGGTTCCGCCCACAGCGGTATTTGCTGCTACCGACATGATGGCGTTGGGCGCGATCAAGGCATGCCGGCGGCGTGGTGTGAGAGTGCAGGAAAACATATCATTGGTGGGGACCGGCATCGACGACATGCCCTATGCACGGCTCGTAACGCCGCGGCTGACCCTCATGTCGATGCCCTATTACGAGGCAGGCCGAGCGGCCGGGGTCCGGCTGCTGGCCCGGATCCGTGGGGACAACGGACCGCGCCAGACGATCATGCTCGAATCGAAGCTGGTTGTGCGGGAGTCAACCGCGGCACCGAAGAAGGAGGTGGTCAAGGAACCGAGACAAACAGTTGCAAGCGGAACAAGAGAGGCTGTGTAGACGTGGAAACTTCATGGTGCATGCCCGGCGTGTGACGAGGCAGGAGGGTTTGAACGATGTTATACAGTCGAAGAGGCAGAGGGTTCACGCTCATCGAGCTTTTGGTGGTCATCGCGATCATCGGAATACTGGCAGCGATACTGTTGCCGGCGCTCGCTCGAGCAAGAGAGGCGGCTCGACGCGCAAGCTGCGCGAACAACCTGAAGCAGTGGGGCGTGGTCTTGAAGATGTACACGAACGAATGGAACGGGCGCTTTCCACCCGAGGCGTACGGCCCACCATGTCGGCCCGGTGTTGGAGGTACCACCGCAAACCTCAGCATGGGGGGCGGTCCCAACATGTTTGCGCTATACCCGGAGTACTGTACCGATCCAACGATTCTGCTGTGTCCGTCGAGCCCGGCAGGAACTGATCCGGCGAAAGTGTTTGTCGCGGCTAGGGCGGAGGATGGATATGATCCCGAGGCGTTCTACCCGTGCGAGGTAATGAAACATAAATACTCTGACGGCTGGATTGACGTACCAGCCCATTATGACTACTTCGCGTGGGCGGTCGTCAGCGATGCCAATTACAGTGGGTGGTTCGGCGCGTTTGCCGCCGGAGTAGTGACCAATGGTGCAAGTGGAGATCAAGCCCTGATGCGTATGATGGACTCCGACCTCACAATCGACGCTCTCGCTGTAGCTCTCATGGGAGTCACAAACGCCACGACAAACATGGGTACCGGCGCGCGCGGCACCGCGGTTTTCAACAGTTACGTTCCACCAAGCGTGACGATTCCGGACCTTGTACCCGCTGGCGACACTGTGTATCGACTGCGTGAGGGTATTGAGCGGTTCATGATAACCGACATCAACAACCCTGCCGGTTCCGCCATGGCGCAGTCGGAGGTTCCCGTGATGAGAGACAAGGCGGAGTCCGGACAGGCAGGCAACAATCCGGCCCTGTGGAAGCGGGTCCGGTTCAACCACATCCCTGGCGGCTGCAACGTTCTGTACATGGACGGTCACGTTGAGTTCATCAAGTATCCGGGCGAGTTCCCTGTCACCGAGGCGGCGTGCGTGTTCGGTAAGTAGCGCCGCCCGCGGGAAGGTCGCTGGTGACGCTTGCAGAGCGCTGACGGGGGACGTATGAATTGTAGCGAGGCTGGAACAGGGTGTGCCTGAGAAGGCCCGTGTTCCAGCCGGTTTCGTCGAAGACGGTAGAGCCTGCGTCGTTTCACGTGGTATTATTCCCCCGATGGTGCTTGTGTAAAAGGGCGTGGGTGTGCTGAACCGGGACGCTGTGAGAGACGTCAGACGAACCTACCAGATGAGCGGGACGTACGTGCTGATCGCGTGTGCGCTTGTAGTATCCGTGGTTGGGTCCAGCCCCGCCGCGGGGGCGGCGCAACCTACCGAACGTGCCAGCCCAGACCCGAACTCGACACCGGCCCCGGTCGAGCTGCTTCTCGCGCAGCAGTTTCGCGGACTTCAGGTGGTGGGTATTCCGTGGAATGACACTCGCCACTCCACCGCGAAGGCGAGCCGGCGCGTTTTCAACCGGTTTTTGGAGACCCATCCTCACATCAAACCGGTCTCGGCGGAGGGTGTCCGGCTTACAGGGGACGAGAACGATTCCCACATATTGATGGCGATGGCTGCCGGCACCGCGCCATACGTTTTCTTCCTGAATCCCCACCAACTTCAGCGCTACGTCGAGCAGGATCTCGTTGCTCCGCTGGACGAGTTTATAGAGGAGTCAAGCTGGAGACCGTATCGGGAACTCCCACTCGCCTTGCTGGAAGCCGCACGTTACGACGGTCATGTCTACGCGCTACCGCAGCCTTCGCCCCCCTCTTACCAGATCTTTGCGCTTGTATATCGGAAAGACTTGTTTCAGCAAGCGGGTATTCTACATCCGCCGGAGACCTGGGACGAGCTTTTTGAGTACGCGAAGATACTGTCGCAAAAACGCGCCACTATCTCGAAAGGATGGCAGAAAGAGAAGGAATTCGACGTGTGGGGATTGCAGCTCAGAATCGGACGCCAGGCTGCCTTCTATTTCGCCCCTTTCGTGTGGCAAGCCGGAGGGAGCATGGTTCGTGAGACGCCGGACGGGTGGCGTGTTGCATTTGATTAGCCCGCGGGCGTTGAAGCGTTGAAGTTCTACCAGCGGTTGCGTTGGACGCCTTGGGAGCGAGACGGCGTTCAGTATGAGGGTGTGGTATACGTGTGCGATGAAACCCTGCAGCCGGACCAGTCGCTGCGGCGCGGGTTCGTGGCGATGGATATCGCTGATCCGCTTGGTTACGCCTCGTTCGAGGCGGCGGCGGGGCTCGGGACACGCGAGCTGGGGGTCGCGCCATTGCCCGCCGGTCCCGCGGGTCCCGCGGGTATCATGAAAGCCCGTTTTCTCGCCATGAACAGCCAGATCAAGGATCCGGCGCAGCGGCGAGCCGCGTGGGAGTTCATCGAGTTCATATGCGGCGAGGAAGCCGCCCGGGTACGCGCCGAGACGTATATCCGTCTCGGAGAACCACACCGCGTCCATCCGGACGACCTAAGGCTTTTCGGCTATGAGGATTACTACGAAGACCTGGATCCCGAATGGCGAGCCATGTACGAGAAGGTCGAACGGATGTCGCGGCTCGAGCCGCACGCGTCCGGGTACGAGGTCATAGGCACCTCCGAGCTCCGTGCGCCTATCGAGAAAGTGCTGCTCGCCGGGCCAAATGTTGACCCGGAGGCCGAGCTGAAACGGTGCGCTGAGCGAGCAAACTCGATCATTCTGGGTGAACAGAGCCCCGCAAAACGCCGATTGTTCATCCTGATTGCGTGCACGGTATTCGTCGGCGGTATCACCGGCAGCGTATACGCGGTCAGGAAGTATATGGCAAGCATTGTCAAGACTCCGTCTACCGCGCTGTCCAACCAGTACGCCTTTGCTGGACACCGCACGACGATGTTCACCGGTCTACTTCTGTTGCTACCGGCCGCGGCACTCATAATAGTGTGGTCGTACGTGCCGATGGTAAGAGGGCTGAAGATCGCGTTTTTCGATTACCGTTTGTTCGGCGACAGCCACTTCATCGGATTGAAGAACTTCATCGACATATTCTCGCAACCCTCCTTTTGGAGAGTGCTCCTGATTACCGTGAAGTTCGTCGGGTTGAGTATATCGCTGGGATTCCTTGTGCCGATCGTGGTGGCCGTCTTGCTCTCTGAGGTACCCCGAGGCAAATACGCGTTTCGTACGGTCTACTACCTGCCCGCGGTCATATCGCCGGTGGTAATGCTGCTACTGTGGAAGAGTATGATCTTTCTGCCTGCGGACACGGGCTGGCTCAACCAGGTGCTTCGCGGCATTGTCAACCCGACTGGTGAATTCCTGGGGAACGTCTTCGGGGCGGATCACCCTCTGTTCCGAATGAACTACCTGACGTGGTGGCTGGACCCGAAACTGGCCATGTTCTGCATCATAATACCCGGGATTTGGGCGCATGCCGGCCCAGGCAGCATAATCTACATTGCAGCACTACGTTCGGTTCCTGACGCACACTACCAGGCGGCAGAGAGCGACGGGGCCGGTTTTTTCGGCAAACTACGTCACGTCACGTTACCGTTTCTGGCTCCTCTCATTATGATCAACTTCATAGGCGCATTCATCGGCGGGTTCCGTGCGGCGCAAAACATCCTGGTGATGACCGAAGGGGGTCCCATGAACGCCACGCGCACGCTCGGACTGGAGATCTTCTACGACGCATTCGTCTACATGAAGTACGGTTACGCCACGGCGCTGGGATGGGTGATGGGGTCGATACTTATAGGATTTACGGTGTGGAACATCCGCATCTTGAGCAAGGTCCAGTTTGCGCGTGCGGGTTAGCGCCGGTGTGAGAAACGAAAATGTCTCTACTATCACAGGTCGGTAGAAGATCGCCGAAAAACAGGTTTCTTATCGGCTCGATTTACGCCGTCTTGCTGCTAGGATCGGTGACGATGATATATCCGTTCCTCATGATGGTTTCGTCCTCGCTTACCAGCCATATCGATTTCGCAGAGTTTGTGCTCGTGCCGGAGTATCTTGTCAGCGAGAACAGGCTCATGATGAAGTACGAGCTGCTGAAGGGAAACGTGCAGCTTCAAAGGAAAACCGAGCGATTCTTCCTCCCGATTGTGCGCAAGTTCAACGATCCCGTGAACGCGCCGACACCGGATTTCCGCATTGACGAGATGCTTGCCGGAGAGGGAACGATCCGCCGGATTCACGATTGGTATGAGTTCAAGTCGTCGCTGCCCCTGCGGTACACGATGCCTTTCTTTGTTGGCTGGACACCTATTTACGGCAGCCCGGTCCTCGACAAGTACCAGGCGTTTCTTAGCGAGAGATACGACGGCGATATTGCCAGATTGAACCGAGCGCACGGCGAGACGAACGAGTTTTTCGGCGAGGTCGCTCCTCCGTACATGCGGCAGGAGTACGTTGCCCGGGTGTGGATGCCTGAAGATACGGTGAAGATGCGCGAGTGGAACGAGTTTCGCGAGACGTTGTCTCCGGTGGAGACGCAGGTTGTATCCGGCGAGGACATCTATCACACCTTTCTCCAGGAGAGGAAGTACTCCGATATACAAGCACTCAATCAGGCTTATGGCACGCGCTACGAAGGTTTCTGGCAGGTTCGACTGGCCGAAACCCTGCCGGAAAATCCGGTAGTAGGTGCTGACTGGGAGGAATTCGTTCGGACCAAGTGGCCGCTGCGGTTCCTGGAGCTTGCTAAGGGCGAGGCGGAATACCGCGAGTTTCTCCGCGACAAGTACGGCGCAATTGACCGATACAACGTGGAATACGCGGCGAGTGAGACCTCGTTTGAGGAGATACTGCTCGCATCGACCTACCCGTGGGTACATGCCGGCGAGAACTCGCGTCCCTCCTACGACTGGGCGCGGTTCGCACGGTACATGGCTCCGGCGGGCGGTTTTCGGCTCGAAACGACCGAGGGAATGTACGCGAAGTTCCTCGAGGATAAGTACGGTTCTCTCAATGAACTCAGCAAGAACTACGAGAGGAACTACGCATCCTTCCGTGACGTCACACCTCCCTACTTGGAATCCAGTGCCTACGAGGTGCGGAAGAACCGCGGGCGTTTGCGCTGGGATTACGCTACTAGGAGTTATCGCGTCGTGACAAACTACATGTTGTTGCATGGTCGCGCATTTCTTAATACGTTCATACTCGTCGTGAGCATCGTAGCGGTTCAGCTCACCGTCAACCCGCTTGCTGCGTTCGCCCTATCGAAGATGAACTTGCCGTTTACGCGGGCGGCGTTGCTGTTTCTCGTGGGTACGATGGCGTTTCCCGCCGCAGTGGGAATGATCCCGAACTTTCTTCTGCTCAAAGAGCTACACCTCCTCAACACGTACTGGGCTATCATCCTGCCGGTTGCCGCAAACGGGTACACCATTTTCATCCTCAAAAACTTCTTCGACGGGCTGCCCAGGGAGCTTTTCGAGTACTGCACGCTCGAAGGAGCCGGCGCATTGCGCCAGTTCTGGCATGTGGCGGTCCCTCTGAATAAACCGATATTTGCTGTGATCGCGTTGGGCGCGTTCGGGCTGGCTTACGGAAGCTTCATGTGGGCGTTTGTGGTCTGCCAGAAAGAAAGCATGTGGACACTGATGGTGTGGCTGCAGCAGTTTCAGGTGCGCTGGGGCACCGGCCCGATCATGATGGCGGGCCTCGTGCTTGCGGGCATACCCACGTTGCTTGTGTTTATCTTCTGCCAGCGGATCATAATACGTGGTATTCCGCTGCCAACGTTCAAATAGGTCGGGAGATCAAGATATGGCCAAAGGTTCTGCACAACGCACTGTCAGTAGGGTGGCTTTATGTCTTATCTTAGCAGCCTTCACGTTTGCAGCGCGCGCGGACGCAGCGAACGCGGTTCAACATCAATCCTCCTCGATTGGGGGAGGAACGCCGATACTGGAGTTTTGGCCGCAGGCTTTCATACGCGGGGATGTTGCTGCAAGGGTCGCAGCCATCCCGCTGCTGAGAGATGAAGAACTGAAACAGTTCAAGGTGCTCTACTTCACGAAGCTTGGTGAAGGTATGGACGTCGCGGTGGTGGACGAGAGAATGGCGGCAGCGTTTCAGGAATACGACCGAAGCCAGGACAGGGCGG
>Ga0180437_10005595_pt1 | contig 17105 bp, 24 predicted proteins | sample SS_ome_4_FD_132410 | JGI IMG/M metagenome (GOLD analysis project Ga0180437, IMG submission 132410) | Hypersaline lake sediment archaeal communities from the Salton Sea, California, USA - SS_3_D_1 metaG | ecosystem: Environmental > Aquatic > Non-marine Saline and Alkaline > Hypersaline >... | reverse complement strand
TTTCCAGTAAGGGAAGATTTAGTAAATATAAATGATTTATATATATTTCACAGAATGTATATGGAAATTAATAAAACATTAAGAGAATTAAATAAATAAAATTATGAAAATCACACAAAGACAAATTAATAAATTAAACAAACTTTATGATGAACATCACCACATTTCGGAAGTTTTAAGTGATAACATTAAAACTGTGCAAGATCGGCATGGCGAAGATGTTATGGAGGTTGAAAGGGAAATACCAAAACAGGATTCACAAGGTAGAGTTTTAAAAGATAAAGACGGGAAAGATATTTTGGAAAAGAAAAAAATCAATTTACAGCAAAAATTATTATGGAAAGAGATTAGTGTTTTAGGTCACGAAGGACATCAGGCTGCTGATATTTTGCGACACAAGTATCCTGAAATTTGGGATTATAAAGAAAAGGAATTAAAGATTGCTAATGAGATAAAAGAATATTCATTAAAGAATTTCGGATTTGAAGCTAATAAGATAAGTTTACGCAATCATATTGCACTTACACAGGCTTTAGTTAAGCTTGAAATAAAGAATGCTAAAAAAGCCCCTAATATATTTAAAATATTAATTAATAAGATAAAGAATTTATGAAAAAAATTTTTAAGTTTGAATTAGGTAAAAAGGTTAAAGATCAAATTACTGGATTTACTGGTATTATTACTGGTCGTGCGGAATATTTGACTGGTTGTGTTCGTTATCTCGTCACTCCAAAGGCAGATAAGAATAATCTTAAGGATTCAATTTGGGAAGATGAAGCAAGGTTAAAAGAGATTAAAATTAAAAAGGTCAGGAAATATCGATCAACTGGTGGACCAATGAAATATGACCCTAAAATTAATTAATAATAAAATAGTTTATGAAAAACAAATTAGTAGCATTTATTTTAGCGTGGATTGTCGGGGGTTTTGGTATACATAAATTCTATTTAGGGCAGACAGGAAGTGGTATTATCAGGTTATTATTTTTCTGGACATTTATACCTGCTTTTATAGCTTTTGTCGAGGGTATTATTTATTTATGTATGTCAGATGAGGAATTTGGATTAAAATATAATCCTGTTCAAACTGAGGGGAAAGTTGAAGTAAAACAATAATATGATTAAAAAAACACTGATAGCAACAATTTGGGCTTTAGTTAAAAACCACAAAAATATTGAGAGCTGTATTTTTGTTGGTTTGCCTTTGCCAAAAGAAAAAATGAATTTAATATTAAATATTATAAACGATGAAGCAAAAAGTCAGCAAGAAAATAATCAGCGTAAAATTAAAGACGCTAAAAAAACATCCAAAGAATCCTAAACAACATAATGTTGAAATGATCAAAGATTTAATATCTGATTTGAGTTATGTTGATAATATTGTAATTGACGAAAATAATGTTATTTTAGGTGGACATGGTAGAATAAAAGCTTTAAAAGAGTTGGGATATAAAGAGATTAAAGTTAAACAAGTCAAGGGATGGACTGAAAAGCAAAAGGAAAAATATTTATTGGGTAGTAATCAATCAACTATATTAGGGGGATTTAATGATGATTTATTAAAAGAATTTGATAAGGATATACTATTAGAGAGCGGATTTGATGTAGTGCTTGAATTAACAAAACCAGAAAAAGAAAGAAAGAAAAGAAAAGTTAAATGTCCTGAATGTGGGTTTGAATGGAATAGGATAAACTAATATGAAAAAATATCAAATAATTTATGCTGATCCACCCTGGAGTTATAAGACTTGGACAGCAAAAGGTGGTCATAAGTCTGCTTCAGCTCATTATCCTACAATGGGGATAGAAGATATTTGTAGATTAAAAGTTAATAAAATTGCAGATAATAATTGTGTGTTATTTTTATGGGCAACAATGCCAAATTTAATAGAAGCGTTTAAAGTTATAGAAGAATGGGGATTTGAATATAAAACTTGTGCATTTAATTGGGTTAAACTTTATTCTAACAAAAAGCCAGTAATTGGGTTAGGTTATTGGACAAGGTCAAATTCTGAGTTGTGTTTATTGGCAACTAAAGGCAAACCGAAAAGAATAAATAAAAATATATCACAAATTATTTTAGCAGAAAAACAAAAACACTCAGCAAAACCTCCAGAGGTGAGAAAAAGAATAGTTAAATTAATGGGAGATTTACCTCGCATAGAATTATTCGCAAGAAAAGAAAATACTTTATTTGAATTAGAAGATTGGAAAGGATGGGATGTATGGGGGAATGAAGTAAAAAACGATATTGAGCTGAACTAATATTAGATAAATAATTTGTTTTAATTCAAAAAATATGGGATTACCCAAAGGTACAAATAATGGCAATCACGGGAAAAAAGGTAGAAGTGGTCGTAAATCACTTAAACAGGAAGTAGTAGAGCTTGATTTTTTAGATAATTGCCTTAATAAAGCATATAAAAAAGCTGAGATTGAAAAGAGAATTAAATCTGGTGAATTTAATGGCAGGGATGTTTTTTTATTTAAAATCTTAACAGGCAATGATAAGGCTTTAAAAACTTTGATGGATAAACTATTTGCCAACAAACAAGCTATCCAAATGGATATAGGCAGAACGCCTGAAATTGAGGAAGCTTTAAACCAAATTAATAAATTATCAAATGAATCACGATCTAACAAAAATAATGTTCAAGGTGGAGGGAAAACCACTGGTAATACCGCCAAGATTTCAAGAGATGTGGGAGGTGATATTCACAAAAAGCCATCCAAGGGTAAATGTGATAGCACCGACACAGGACGGAAAAAGTCTGACAATAGCAAGCGCGGTGACATTGGCGGCGGCAAGCACAAATCGAAGATTCACAATAATAGCTCCAAGCGAAAAAAAAGCTGATATAATAATGGGTTATGTTAGGGATTTTGCGACTCAACATCCTATTATTGCAAGTCAATTAGAGTTGGAGAGGGGAGATACTTTTGAGAGGTTGAAAAGATTAAAACAGGAAAGGAGTAGGAAACATTTAACTTTTAAAAGGGGTGGAGGTGCACAAACATTGACTTTAGATGCTCGTAATAGTAGAAGATGTTTGGAAGCGGCGATGGGATTTGGTAGTGCTGATATTATTCAAGATGAAGCGGGTTTGATTGAAAATATATTACAATCTACTGTTATGCGTATGTTTGGTGCTCGTGAAAATACTTTTTTGCTTAAGGTGGGTAATCCTTTTTTTAGGAATCATTTTTATAAGACAAGTCATAGTAAAAGATATAAACAAATATTTCATAATTATAAGGATAGTATCAGGGATAAGAAAAATGGATATTATGGATTTACTAAGGAATTTATTGATGAAGCGAGAGAGGAAGATTTTTTTGATGTTTATTATGAATGTAAATTCCCACCTGAAGATCAGATTGATAATGAGGGTTATAGAAGATTATTGTTGACTACTGATCTTAAGGTTAAGAAGATAAATAATATTAGGAAATTTGAATTAAAAGGTGAACCTAAGCTTGGTGCTGATATTGGTGGTGGTGGAGATTTCAATGTTTATTGTATTCGTTGGGATAATGTGGCTATGATTTATGGACATAATAAAAGTAATGATACTATGATAAATGTTGCCATTATAGAGGAAATTATGCAAAAGTTCGGCATTAAACAAGAGAATGTATTTATAGATGATGTAGGTATTGGGCGTGGTGTTTGTGATAGGTTAAGGGAAAAGGGTGTTAGAGTTAATGGTGTGGCGGCTGGAGCTAAAGCTCGTAAACCTGAATACCTTAACTTAAAAGCTGAATTATCTTTTAAAATGGCTAAATGGATTAAAAAGGGTGGGTTATTAAGGGAATATGTTTTAAAGTACGAAACTGTATGGCAACAGCTTACTTGGATTAAATATAAGAAGAATAGTGATAAACAAACTAAGATTATATCTAAGGCGGATTTAAAAAAGAAAACTGGCAAATCACCAGATTTTGCCGATGCATTAATTTTAACTTTTTACGAGCCTGCTGTTGTGGGGGCATTTGCTATATGAAAATAAATGATATATTACAACGAGATATTGAAACAAAAAATCAAAAGATGTGGTTCAGTTTTTTATTGGCTGAGATTGAAAAGGTTGATTATGGCAATGTTAGTTTTAATTTTACTGTTAAACAGGGGCAGGTTGTCAATGTTAAATTAATAAGTGAAAAAAGTTTACCTATTCATAATTAATTAAATATGTTTTATGATTGAATTTAGATTAACAAGACATGGAATTGATCGATTAATTGAGCGTACTGATTTTGAAAAAGGAGATGATATTCAAGAGTATTTGAATAAGGTCTGGGATAGTAAGACCTTTTCAGCTAAAGGATATTTTAAGTTATTGCATAGTGATGAGTTGAAAAATGTTAAGAATAAAGAATTTAGGTATTATAATAAATGCCATTTTATTTTTAATGTTCACAGTATGTTAAGGAATAAAATAACTTTTATAACTGTATTGCCTTGACCATTTTAACCAGTTGGTGAAAATGGTTGTGGATAACTTTATAGTTGACAGATATGGTTGTTGTTTGCTATTATTAAATTAATGGTTCATCTTAGGCAAGCCAAAGTTCGAGGGCTTCAAGCTCGCTTGTCGAATGGACTGGCTAAACTTACACTGAAGAACAGTGATTTGTGTAATATCTTTTTATTACTTAAATCACTGTTTTTTATGTTTGATAGAATTAAAAAATTTTTCATAAGAGCTAAACAAAATACTATATCAGCTTTAAATCAAGTAGCTGTTTTCGGTCAAAATCTTGGTACAAGTAAATTTATAAGGACTTATGCTAAGTCTGTTTATGTTTATGCTGTTGTTAGGAAAAGAGCAGAAAAGGTGGGTCAAGTTAAGTTTACTATGACTAATAAAAGGACTGGTGAACAGATACCAGAGGAAGATTCACTTACTTTGCAATTATTAAATAACCCTAACAACTTACAAAGTAAAAGTGAATTTTTTGAATTATATCAGATTTATAAAGATTTAACAGGCGAAACTTATGTATGGATAGCACAGGAGGATGATAAAAATGTTGAATTATTTAATTTAAGCCCTGAATGGTTAGAGAAAATTATAGTTGATAAAGATACTAATGATATTAAAGCTTATAGGTTTAGATTCCCTAATGGTAAATCTGAAACATTGCCAGCTGAACAGGTTATTGTGAGTTATTATCCCAACCCATTAAATCAAGCAAGAGGTTTAAGTCCATTAATGGCTGGTGCATTAACTGTTGATACTTCTGATCAATTAATAACTTATCAAAATAGTGTTATTCGGAATGGCGGTAAAATTGAGGGTATTATTAATTATAAGGCTGATAATTTAACACAAACACAAATAGATGCAATTAGGGATAGTTTTCAAAAACAATATGCTACTGCTGATAAATCAGGCAAGCCTTTCGTCACTTATGGAGGTGGTGAATATCAGAATTTAGGTTTAACACCGACTGAACTTAGTTATATTGATTCATTACAAATGACTCGTAATGATATTCTGATGATTTATGGCGTACCTAAAGTTATAGTAGCACAAACAGATCAAGTCAATTTCGCTAATGCTAAAGAGGGCAAAGCTGTATTTTTAAGTGAAACTATTAAACCATTACTTGATAATTTAGTAGATAAATTTAATAGTTCGGTATTAGTAGATGAGGAAAAAGAGATATTGGGATATATAGACCCTACACCTGCTGATGTTGAGTTGAGGAACACAACACTTGAAACAGCGTCAAAAGTTGGTGCTATTAGCACTAATGAGAAAAGAGAAATGCTTGGTCTTGAACCAGTTGAGGATAGTTGTGCAGATGATATTATAGCACCTATTAATTTAGCACCACTATGTGATGATGATAATCAAGATAATACTAAATTTATAAAAGTAGCTAATACTAAAAAAAAAAGCAAACATCCACTAAAACGAAAAAGAACGAGGGAAAAATACGGCAGAATGTGGCTTCGTGCCATAAGTAAAGATGAAAAGGCAATGTTGAAAAAGTTAAGAGCTTATTTCAACAACCAAGAAAAAAGAGTTTTAGAGGGGTTGCGTAAATTTGCAAGCTTAAAACAAACACCTGATAATGAAATGTTTAATAAAGTATTTAACTTTGAAGAAGAAACTGCTATTGCATTCGCTGCATTTTTACCATTAATGACAAGATTTTTTAAAAGGTCTGGACAGGAAACATTTGATTTTTTAGATTTAGGTCAATCGTTTGTATTAAGTGTTACTGATAAAACTACTATCGAACAAAGAGCCGAATTTTTCGCTGACCAGATTAATAATACTACTGTTGAGCAATTACAAAAAGAATTTAATAAAAGTATAGCAGAGGGGGAAACTATTAAACAATTATCTGATAGGATTAAGGGGAAATATGATGAGATATCAGAGGGGAGAGCTACTGTGATTGCGAGAACTGAAACACAGGTAGCTAATCAAACAGGTAAATTTTCAGCATATAAAAAAGCTAATATACCGACTAAAATTTGGGTGTGGGCTCCTGGAGTGAAAGGTGGTGTGAGAGATTGGCACATGGCTATGGATGGAGAGGAACGACCGATTGATCAACCTTTTTCTAATGGATTGATGTTCCCAGGAGACCCGTCAGGCGGAGCTGAAGAAGTCGTGAATTGTCAATGTTCGATATAAGAACACAAAACACAAATTATGTCAATACCAAATAAAATAACTAAAGAACAAAAAGCTTACATTGCTGGATTATTGGATGCTGATGGTTCAGTAGGTATAGATAGAAGTTTATCAAAATCTAATGCTTATAAGTATAATTATAGAGTTAGAATAATAATAACCAATAGCAATTATGATGTTATTTGTTGGTTAAAAGATATTGTTGGAGTTGGATGTTCTCATAGAACAGGTAGGGCTTATAAGGCAAATTGGTCGCCAGTTCATAGATGGCAAGTTGTAGCTGAATCAGCAAGACTGGTTTTAAAAGAGATAGAACCATATATGATAATAAAAAAAGATTTAGCTAAAATGGCAATAAATTTTCCAAGCAAAGGTAGGGTTGGAAAAATGAGAACAACTGAAGATTATCGAGAACAAGAACGATTATATTGGAAGTTTAAAGAGTTAAATCAGCGTGGATATCAATGTACTATTTAATATTAATTTATATAAAATTATGAAAAATAAATTATATCAATTAGATTCAACATCGTTGAAAAAATATAAAGTAAAGACAGTGAAAGGCTTATGGAATAAAATTAAAGCTGAGGGATTCGATGGTTTGCAATCTGGTTGTATTTTAAAGTCAAGGACTATTGATGTTGACAAGTTTACTGTTGAGGGTATTTTTTCAACTGCTGTTGAAGATAGACATGGAGATATTGTTAAACAGAATTTTGATTTAACTTCTTTTAAAAAGAATCCAGTTGTTTTAAATTCCCATAACCATAGAGATATAGTTGAGATTATTGGTAAAGTTGAGGGTATTAAGGTTGATAAAAATAAACTTCAGGGAAAAGTGAGGTTTGCTGTTGATGAGAATCCTAAAGCTGAGATAGCTTTTAGGTTAGTTGCTGGAGGTTTTTTAAAAGCGTTCAGTATCGGGTTTATACCTAAAGAATTTGATAAAAAGGGTAATATTATAAATTCTGAATTGTTAGAGGTTAGTTTTGTATCAGTGCCTGCTAATAGGCAAACATTAGTTAAATCAATAACTAAATTATATGACAAAGACAACAAAATTAAATCAAAAAAAACAAAACGAAAAGATAATGGAAGTAATGTACAAAGTAAAAACACTCGATCCAAAAATACCGATGCCAAAGGAAAAAGCAAGGGTAGTAAAGGAGTTCGGAAAGCCAGTAAAAAGGACAGTAAAACAACAAAAGAAAAAGTATCTAAAAAACTTCAAACCAAAATCTTAGAGGAAACAAAGAATGAATGGAGGTTTAGAGTAAGGCAACCTGATAAATTTGAGGAGGGTAGTTTAAGGAGTATTACTCTTAAAAAGAGTAAGCCTAAGATTAGAGCTATTATTGGAAAGGTCAAGGGTGAAGATAAAACTAAAATACAATCATTAAGATTCCCTAAAAAAGAGGGATGGAATAAACAAAAGGTTGAAAAATGGATTAGTGAACACAAAGAAGATTTAAAATCATTTAATTATGATATACATATTTTGAGTCTAATAGCGAACTCAATTAGCTTAATTGGCGAGTCGGAGGTCGAAACACGCGAAAGCGTCAGAGCCAAAAGGTTAAGACTAATTAATAAAGCTGTTAGAGGTTTATTAAAAATTAAAAAATAATCTGTATGAAGAAAAAAACTACTAAAAAGAAAATTACAAAATTGACAAAAGAGGAAAAGGCAGTACAAGCACAAGTTAGTAAATTATTGAAAAAAGAAGTTAAGAAAATCAGGGAAGAGGAGGAAAAGAAGTTAAAGAAAATGTTTAATCAACATAAAAAGAATATGGCTGTTAAGGCTGGTGTTTATAACGAACAAGTACAAGAAAAAAGAAAAGAATTGAATGAATGGACACATAAATTCTTTAAAGCTTTGGTTGCTAATGATTATGCGACTTTAAAGGATATGGGAACTGGTACTGGTGGTGCAGGTGGTTATCTTTTACGAAATGATTTTATTGGTGAAGTTCAGCATTTAATGACTGAATATGGTGTTGCAAGGCGTGAAATGACATTTGTCAATATGTCGACTAAGTCGTTAGATTTAAACAATCTTGCTACTGATATCGATGCATATTGGACAGATGAGGGAGCTGCGAAAACTTCTGATGATATCACAATCGGTCGTGTCACATTAACCTTAAACAAGTTAGCTGTGATTACACCGATGACTGATGAATTGTTAGAAGATAGTGAAATTGATCTTGTTGGATTATTGACTGAACGAATTGCTGAAAAGATGTCGCAAAAAGAAGATGAAGCTTTTTTCAATGGCGATGGTACTTCAAGTTCAGGTGGATTCACAGGTATTTTACAAAATGGCAGTGTGAATGTCGTCACTATGGCTGGTACTACTTTTGCTTCAATGGATGCTGATGATTTACTTGATATGCAAGATAGTTCGCCACAAGCGGCTGTTCGAAATGGTAAATATTATATGCACAGAAGTATTGAGTCTATTGTTAGAAAATTGAAAGATACTACTGGCGAATATATTTATCAGAAACCGACTGATAAAGAACCTGCACAAGTTTGGGGTAAGCCTATTGTTAAAGTTGAAGCGATGCCTACATCTGCTGAAACTGCTCCTAATACAGCATTTGTTATTTTCGGTGATTTGAAAAAATGTGCTTGGGTTGGTGCAAGAGGTGGTATGAGAGTTAAGTTGGCTGATCAGGCTACTGTACGCAATACAGCTGATGAAGCTGATATTAACCTATTCGAACAAGATCAGACTGCTTTGAGAGTTGTTGAAAGAGTTGGTTTTGTTGTTGTTATTCCTACTGCGGCTACAGTTTTGAAAACTGCTGCTGTGACAACATAGATTATAGATTGATATAGTGGTCGTAAGGCGCTAAAGGTCTTATGGCCACGCATAAATCTATAATATGACATTTAGATACATATACCAAAATAAGTTTACTAAAGAGAAAAAATATACTAATGATTATTTTAAACATCCTGATTGGGTTTTAATTAAACAAATTCACACTGGTGATATGAAACAGGGTGAATATATTAAAAAAGATTTATATGGCAAAAGGGTACACAACCAAAACAAAGGTGGAAACATTCCTCAATACCACAATAAGCATTAATATTGATGATTATATTGAAACTGCTGAAAATATTATCGATATGCTTACTGGTCGTAATTTTATAGCTGATACTACTGATGTTGTCAGATATTATTCAGGTTGTGGAAGTAAAGTGCTTTTAATTGATGATGCGGTTGAAATTACTAAAGTTGAAATTGGAGATGATGATTACGGCGGTTCGTTTACTGAAATAAATGAAGTATCATCAAGTGATGCAAGCGGTTATTTTACTATGCCTGAAAATTTTAGTGAAGACGGCGAACCTATAACTAAACTTATTTTACGAAGTCATAAATTTTTAAGCGGTATTAAAAATCAGAAAATTACAGGTAAATGGGGATATTCTGTTAATGTACCTGCTGATATATGTTTCGCGGCTACTGTTATTGCTGGAGGTATTTATAACACTAATTATGGAGGTGCTGTTGCGAGTAAACTTAAATCTGAAAAGATTGGTAATTATAGTGTAAGTTATGGTGTTGATGATGAAGCAAGTTGGGCAAGTTTTAAACGAGCAGTTCAAATAATAAGTAATTATAAAAAGTGGGCTTTATGAATACTATAAGTAGATTTTATACAACTACATTCACAGTTAAAAGACAATCATATACTGGCAATAAATCAGAGCTTGCTACTGTTGGTACATTTGATGGGCATATCCAGCAGGCTACGGCCGAAATGGAAGAGTTTATCGGGATTAATTGGGCGCATGCGTTTACTGTATGGTGTGATGATTCGGTTGATGTGAGGGAGGGAGATCAATTGACTGACCCTAATGGTGAAACTTATGAAGTTAAATTGAAACAGGAGAATTTAGCCAGAGGTGATAATAAGCATTTTGAATTAACTGTTGAAAGGAATATTGATGAGCCCGTAAGCGTATAATATGGCACAAGTATTAACAATTAAAACAAGCGGATTTAAAGAATTAAAAAGAGCTTTTGGACGTAGTCCTCAAGTAGTTAATACTGAGGCTAAAAAGTATTTTATTAAATCAAGAGCTGAGATATTAAGGACTACGCAAAGTAATCCGTGGAGTGTTAAGGGTAGTGGTGGAGGTGTACCGATTGATACTGGTAATTTAAGGCAAAAATGGGAACGCACAGAATTTAGACCTAATGAAATGAGGATTATGGTTGATACTGGTAGTGTGCCTTATGCTAAATATGTACACGGTCGTGATTTTGGTGAGATAAATGCTCGTACTAAAGTTAAATCAAGACCTTGGCTATTTTATTCATTTAAGAAAAATAAACCTAAAATATTAAAGTTTCAAGATGAGCTTATAAAAAATGTGGTTAAACAATTAGCTAAATAATTATGTGGTCAACATTAATTACAAATATAAAAACAGTTTTAGATAATGTTAGTGAGTTATCAAGGGTATATGATTATAATATAAGTAAAATAGGCGGATTTCCGTGTGCTATTTATCAGCCGTTAGCGTTTGAAAATACTTTTATGACGAATAATGAGAATTTTAAAGAGTATAATTTTAGGATAACTATTATAGCTGAAACTAAAGTTAAGAATAAAAGACAGGCACTTATAGATGTTTTGGCACCGACTGTTGATGCTGTAATAGCTCAATTCGACCAGGATTGGGATGGAGGTCAGATTGATGGACATCGTATTTGGTATCGTATAAGTGGAGGTGATTGGGGATTTGATGAAATATCACAAGGTGAAATATTATTTGCAGATATAAATTTAGCGATTAAATTCGCAGATGATAATTAATAATTAATTTATAAACATTATGCCAGAAATAATTGGAAAATTTATCGAGCTTGGCGTGGGTGTAGAAAAAGTCCGCGGCACAGCTCAACTTACCGCTGAAAAGTGGTTCAAAAAAATTACAGCAAGTATTGTTGAAAAATCTGAAAAAAAGGACGATGAATCAACAATGAATGTATTATCTGATTCATTAAATACCCGTGTTGTTAAAAAATGGATTGAGGGTGATTTAGAAGGTAATGCTCACGCAGATGCTATTGGTTATCTTTTGTATAACTTATATGGTGCAGTTGCAAGTGTTAATGTAAGTGGTTCGGTTTATACTCATACATTCACTTTAGCTAATTCAATCGAGCATGCATCTTTAACTTTATTCGCTAAAGATGGTGCGGTACAGCAGTTATCTTATGATAATTGCATGATTAGTACCTTAGAATTGACTGCTGTTGTTGATGATTATGTTAAGTTTACCGCGTCGTTTATGGGCAAGGCAAGCAATTCAAATTCTGATACACCGAGTTATGATACTGAATATGATTTTATTGGCAAAGATGTGACAGTTAAGTTTGCTGATACTGAAGCAGGGTTAGTTGGTGCGACAGCTCTTTGTGCGAAAGAATTATCAATAAATTTTGATACAGGATTAATTAATGATTTTTGTTTAGGTTCTTATACACCTAATGATCTTTACAATGCCAAAATGGCAATTGAGGGTGAATTTACTTTGAATTATGATGATAATACTTTTAAGGATTTATATTTAGCTGATACTAATAAGTATATGGAAATTACAATACAAGGTGCGGCTGATATTGGAGGTGGCAATAATCCTAAGATTGTTATTTTGCTTAACCAAGTACAAATAAAAGAATGGACAAGGGAAGGCGGTAATGATGAACTTATTACTCAACCTATTAGCTTTAAAGCCTTTTATAATGAAACTGACAGTCAGCAAAGTAAAATCACTTTAACTAATTTGACTACTGAATATTCTACACCTATTAGTGATTAATAATTAAATTAAATATTTTATGAAAACAATTAAATTGTCTAATTGTGAGGTTGACATTAAAGAATCAATGAGCTGGGGTGCTGGTGAGGAAATTAATGGAGTTTTAATGAGTGGCGCTGATATCAAAAGTGAATCTGATTTTAGTTTTAATGGAGGTGTATTATTGGAAGCTAAATTTAAAGCTTTGGAATTGCTTGTTGTTAAAATTAGAGATGGTAAAAAAGAATTTGATTTTAGCAGAGATTGGATGAATGAATTAAGCAAAGAAGATGGAGATAAATTATTTGATGCTGTGGATGATGTTGCACAGGTCATCAAAAAAAAACAATAGACACGGAACAACGGGATAAATGGAAATTAATGATTGAAGGTAAAATTAATCCTGATAATTATGTTATTATGGAAGCTTTAAGTGATAGATATGGATGGACACCTACCCAGATAAGGAAACAGGATGTTAATGATATTAATAGTTATTTACAAATAATAGCGATTAAAAATTTAATTGAAAAACATAAAATGAAAAAAGATGGCAGATAGAGAATTACAAATAGTATTATCATTAAAAGATGAGGCTTCACGGCAATTAAAAGGTTTTCAAGGTAAATTAAAAGATTTACAGCCTACTTTTAAAAAAATGGCTACTGTAGGTGTAGCAAGTTTAGGTGCGCTTACTTTAGGTATTAATGAAACGATACAAGAGGCCGCTACTGCCGAAGGTGCTATGGCTAAGTTTAGAACTGTGTTTGCTGATAGTACTGACGAGATGCTTGATTTTGTAAATGAATTAAGAAAAGAGATGCCAAGTGCTACAAGTGATATTATTGCTATGGCGGCTGGTTTGCAGGATTTATTAGTGCCAATGGGATTAAATAGAGATAAAGCTAAAGAACTTTCGAAACAAACTTTGGATTTAGCTAATAAAATTGCGGCATTTAATGATGTTGATCCATCAAGAGTTTTAGAAGCTTTTAGATCAGGACTTGTTGGGTCATCAGAACCTTTAAGAGCATTTGGTATTGATGCAAGAGTGGCTGCTTTAGAAGCTACAGCTTTAGAGGCTGGTTTATTAGAAGCTGGGCAAGGTTTTGCTGATTTAGAACCTTCTATTGCATCTGCTGTACAGGCTGAAGCTTTACTAATACAAGCTACTAAACAATCAGCGGATGCTATTAATGGATTTGAAGAAAATAATGATAGTTTTATAAGAAGACAGCAAGATTTGAACGCTACAATTAAGGAAACCAAAGAAGCTATTGGCAAGGCGTTTTTACCAGCTATTGATGGTGCTATTAAAAAAATAGGGCCTATTGTAAAAAAGATCGCCGATTGGGCAGAAAAAAATCCTGAATTATTACAACAAATAGTTTTAATAGCAGGAGCTATTGCTGGGTTATTAACTGTTATTGGTGGATTGGGTCTTGTATTGCCAGCTATTATTACGGGATTTACATTATTGGCTGGTGCTGTTGCGTTCTTGTTATCACCTATTGGTTTAATAATATTAGCCATTGGAGCTTTAATTGCTATTATTGTGCTTATAGTTTTAAAATGGGAATTTGTTAAAACTAAAACTATTGAAATATGGACTGCTATTAGTGAATTTTTAAGTAATGTATGGGCTACAATTAAAGAAAAAGTGATGTCAGCGTGGGAAGCTATCAAAGGTGTAATAACAACAGTTTTAGATGCTATTAAGATAGTATTCCAGTTTTGGGTAGCATTTGTGTTAGGTTTAATTGTGTCATTTTTAGATACAGTATTTCCGAAATGGCGTGAAACTTGGCAGGCTATATCTGATTTTTTTAGATTTATTTGGGAAGAACTTAAAATATTTATACAGGAAACTTTATTATTAATATCAACTGTTTGGAATGAAACTTGGCAAAGTATGATTGATTTTTTTATGCCTATGTGGGAAAGCGTTAAAACTGTGATTAAAACTGGTATTGATTTTGTTATGGGTATATTTAATAAAGCCAAAGAACCTATTGTTGGTGCTTGGCAAAGTTTGTGGGATGCTGTTAAGGGTGTGGCACAAAGTGCTGGTGAAGTTATTAAAAATGTTGTCAGGAATGTAATTAATTTTATCATTGATAAGATTAATAGTTTTATAAATAAAATAAATGAAATAAAAAATAAAGCAGGTAAATTTGGTAAAGGATTACCTGATATACCTAATATACCGAGGTTGGCTAAAGGTGGTATAGTGACAGCACCTACTGTTGCTGAAATTGGCGAAGCTGGACCTGAAGCTGTTATACCTTTAAATAAAGCTGGTATGTTAGGTACTACAATTAATATTACCATTAATGGAGATGTTAGCGGTGAAGAATTAGTACAAAAAGTAAGAGACGGCATTATGGATGATTTAAGACCTAATACAAAATTAAATTTCATATAATATGTCAATAAAAGTAGAAATAAATTCGTCAGATTTAAGTGATAATATTGTTTGGAATACTTTAAAAGTACAGCAGAATATGACAAGTAAGGTTGATGTTGCTACATTTACTATTCGTAAATATGGCGATAGAACTTATACACCACAGGGAGGAGACGAGATTGAAATTTTTGAAGGTAGTAATAAAATATTTGGAGGTGAGATTACTAAATTTAATGAACGAGTTGAAAGCGGAGGTGGTGGTGTTGTCTATGATATAATTTGTAATGATCATCAGTTTACTTTATCTAATAGACTTGTAAGTAAGAGTTATGCAAATGAAACTATTGCAGATATTATTGATGATATTATAACTAATTTCGCACCAGCTGGGTTTACTACTACTAATGTGACAAGTACATTAGTTATTGAAAAAATAGTATTTAATCAAATAGATATTACTGGTTGTATAAGAAGATTAGCTGATTTGGTTAATTATGAATGGTATGTTGATCCTGATAAGGATATACATTTTTTCCAAAAATTTACTAATAGTGCGCCTTTTGATTTAACTGATACAAGCGGGAATTATATTTATAAAAGCTTGAAGAGGATTGTTGATAGTACACAATTAGTTAATCAAGTTGTAGTTAGAGGAGCTGAATATGACGGGGCTACTTATACTGATATAATTACAGTTAAGGGTAATGATAGTAAATCATTTGATTTACCATATAGGTTCAGCAATTTAACTGTTGAACTTGACACTGGCGGAGGTTTTGTAAGCCAGCAAATTGGTATTGATAATATTGATGATTTCGGAGCTTCTGTGGATGTGTTATTCAATTTCGCTGAAAAAACTATACGCTGGCAAAGTGCTTTAAGTGATGGTGATAGGATAAGGTTTTCTGGAAATCCTAAAGTACCAGTATTGGCTGTAAGTGAAGATGCAGCGAGTAAGGCTGAATTTGGGCTAAGGGAAAAGTTGATTAGAGATTTAAGCATTGAGTCATTAGATGTGGCAAGGCGTCGTGCTATTGCAGAGATTGATACCTACAAAGATGAAATTAGTGACGGATCGTTTAAAACTTATACAAGCGGATTAAGAAGCGGTATGATTATAAATGTTGATAGTGATAACAGAGATATTGATATAAATTTTCTTATTAAAAGCGTTGTATTTAAAACTTTAACACCTGAAGAATTTGAGTATGATGTTAAATTAATTACAACACGAAGGTATGGTTTGACTGAGCTTTTAAGGAATTTATTTGAACCTGAACCAAGACCTGAAGATGCTGAGGAAGTAGCTGAAATTATTAAAACAGATTTTCAAACTGTGACTATTACTGAACTTATAACTGCTGTTAGTGCTGTGACTGATATACAAACTGTGACTATTACTGAAAGTATAAGTAAAGACCCATTAGGGGCTGATACAGCACCAATTTGGGTAGTTGCTGATTATATACCGTCACCTTGGCCTACTGATACAAAAAGAGTTGGTTTGGTTGATAGGGAAATGCAAGTTTATAGCGTTTAATATTAATTTTATATATATGTTAGATAAACAAAAAACAATAGTAAAAGGTACAATAAGAATGTTTAAATTGGCTGGTTGGGTTAATGAAGATGCCAAAATTAATTATAATGGTATAGTTAAAGTTTTAGATTTATGTCGTGAATTCGTCAAGACTGGTGATATGAAAATATATTGGTTTTTGAAACGACATAAAATATTGTTAGATTATAAAAAACAAACTAATTTAATTGCGACAGTTGGCAGAGCTGTATTGGCTGAACGATTAGCTGGTGGTGCTACATATAGTGGTGAAATTAATTATGGAGCTTTAGGTGATGACAACACAGCACCAACTAATGCTGATGTAGCTTTAGGTAATGAAGTTTATAGAAAATTAGTAAGTTCGCAAACTTTTGATGATAATATAGCTTATATAGATTTTTTCTATACTGCAAGTGATACCAATGGTACTTATGAAGAATTTGGTAATTTTATTGATGGAGCGGCTGGTGCTGATACAGGTCAGTTATGGTCGCATATCTTAACAGGAGGATGGACTAAATCAAATACCGAAAGTTTATTTGTATCGTGTCAATATACTCTAACTTAGTAATATATAATATATGGCAGAAAGCAAAGACAATTATTCAGGCGGTGATAAAATATTATCTTCTGATCTGAACCAAACTAATA
>Ga0180437_10005593_pt1 | contig 17108 bp, 18 predicted proteins | sample SS_ome_4_FD_132410 | JGI IMG/M metagenome (GOLD analysis project Ga0180437, IMG submission 132410) | Hypersaline lake sediment archaeal communities from the Salton Sea, California, USA - SS_3_D_1 metaG | ecosystem: Environmental > Aquatic > Non-marine Saline and Alkaline > Hypersaline >... | reverse complement strand
TGAGGGTATTTTCGATAAGGGTAACCGTTGTAAGTGGAATGTTAAATAATGAACCGAGGCATGCGCAGGTAATGTCGCTTTTTTTGTAAAGCGCAATTCCTACCCCAACAGCCCCAACACCCATGATAATGAGCGTAATAATATTAGCGGGTAATAAAAAGCGTTGCGTCAAATAACAAAATGCTAATGCAAGCTCTATAAATGGGTACGCATAGGCATACCCAGAAATCCGCTGTGCAATAACATCATATTGCTTAAACAGCGAAGCAAATTCATTGAGGTTAAAAAGCTTTGCAATACCAAATATAAGAAAAAAGGATCCCATAAAATCTGTCATTGCATTTTTGATGTTCCATCCATGCATAAGTTGTCCAAACAAAACATACGCCACAACAAGGGCAAAAGCGACAATAAGTGGCCAATAAGTCTTTAAAAATGATTGTTTTGAATTTTTAATATGCTCCATTTCCTGCATCCTTAATTCCTTGTAGTTCTCTTATATCTCTAATATTACGATGTCTTTGACATTACATGCAAGGGGTAGGCTCCATGTTGAGCAAAAATAAGGTCATCTTCTTGTTCGCCGAGTTTTTCTTGTTTGTTCATACCATCATAATAAAATGTAGTAAAAGTATGTTTCGAGCGACTGCCATCAGGTTCAATTTGCTCGACTTCTAATGCAACAATATCATCAAAGCTTTCAGGCTCTAAGGCAGATTGCATGCCACCTAATACATATCGTTTTGATGACCCGTCTTTCAATTGAGCCTCAATAACAAGCTTATTGGGAGTTGTGTTTCTTATAGTGCCTGAATCAGCAGATATCAGAACTCCAATTGTCCCAATCGTAAGGGTTAGTACACATATCGTTGGTATCCACTTCATAACACCCCTTTGAATATTTTTTCAATTACAAAATAGCTTTTCTATAGTATTATTTTACTAAAATTTACAGATAGAAATCAATAATTAGCTTATTAATGAATATGACCTTATAATAAAGCAATCCAGCTAGCATGCCTACTTTTAGTGCCTCAATTAGCAATAAATAAAAATAATCTCTCAAAAAATAGGGGCAGAACAATAAAATATCTGCAAAATTAATTCATCAGACTGAGCACACCTCATTAGAGAAGTCCTGATTTCAGGACCAAGGTCATGTATCCACTTAACAAACATTCAATGCAGAAACAAGTCAACCAAATTGAGTGCTCTCAGACCACATTATGAACGTTACACTATTAGCTTATAAACAACGCCAGCATCACCTGGCTTGGGTGAAACGGTATTGTCTGTTCCATATGTTACTCCGTAAAACACCCCTGGTTCCTGTTGAGTCGGAGGAACCTTTGGATATTTTCCTACAATGGTTGGATCGCTATCAAAATAGAAAAGTGGTTCTAACGTTCTTTCTGTTTTGCCTTCTGCTTTAAATCTATAAATGCCTCCTTTCTCAAAAGCAGTCTCATAACTTGATGGGGAAACACCATATAAAAAAACATCACCATCATACGTAAACCCACCCAATGAGGCTGAAAGACTAATAGTCTTTAATAGAGCAATAAGTGGGGGCGAGTTTTTAGCTGGTGGGTGCATTACTGTTGAATTGGCAGAAAAAAGACCACAACACTGCAATGAATAATTTGGTGGAGGATATGCATAAATCCCGGTGCCAAATAAATGAGGCTCAGTTGACGTATTAACAAACGTCAAACCATTTGGAAAGCCTACCGTGGGTGGATTATTTGGATTAAACTCATACAAAAGAGTGACAGTATCATTTTGATCTATTTCATAAATGGCACCAAGAGTATTTGGTCCAAGCTGAGAAAGTACATACACTTCTGTTTCAAAAGCAACCAGGCCCATCGGATACGCCCCATTGAAAAGAGGATGAAAATGATAAATGCTTTGCACACCCCCATTGAGATCAATCGTATAGATGGTTCCAGCGTTATGGTCTCCCCCGGTAACGGTAACACCGTAGAGCTTATTGTCGCTCACTTTAACAAGATAGGTAGGCACTGAACCATCCTTACCATTAAAGTCATGCAAAACTTCAAGTGGATGTGTCGCATTGAATTTAAATAGCGTACCTTTATTAAATAAACCTCCATTTTGCGTAGTACCATAAAATGTTCCTGGCGCAACCTCTACAAGTTCAGCAAAAGGTGCCTGACCATGGGAACAATTAAAATGATGAATCAGCGTGTGTCGATCTCCATCTATGGTAAATAATGTCCCACAACCATGCTCACCTCCGCCAGCTGTAGAACCATATAACTTGTTATCAGTACTTAATAACAATTTCCCAAGCGGCCCTCCACCATCAGTGCCATTAAACACGTGAATTTCTTTATATTTAACCTCGGCAACAGATGACGCTATCAAAAAAAGAGTGATTAAAAAAAAGTTTCCGACCATACGCGACTCCTTGATTATTTATCGACAATAAGGACTTACTGAACATTTAACTATTAAACATGTTAGTGGAAAACGAATATTCAATAAATAGTTCGTTTAGTTATCAAGAATCATAATCGGGTGGAAACGCAGCATTAGGAGACCATCCCTTTTCATGATAGTTGCCCGTATATCCCTGCGTCATTTCCGACGCATCACCAATTTCCAAAATATCATTGTAATAGATCATACCTGTTTCTCCTAAGCTACGAAAGTCTCTCAACTACGTACGTATATATCGTCCCTGCGTTGTATTCGCCCCCTTCATAGGTAGTACCTAAAAATACCCCTGGTGTAAGCTCTATTGGAGCAGATTTCGGATAACAGCCATCCTCTTCCGACTGGCCTTTAAATGAGTGAAGCACCTCATAATCACTGCCAGTAGGGCTAACCCGAAAAAGTGTGCCACATGAGTTCGTCGGAGTAGATGTATTAAATGGTGCTGTCGTGCCATATATATAGCCATCGGTGCCCATAGTAATACCATAGGGCGTTACATGTGGGTTATCATAATGCTTTATTGATTTTGGAACAAAACCATGCGTTCTATCAATGGAAAAAAGATCATATTCGGAAGCACCTAACAACTCATGCTGAGTATTATTACCCACAATGATATCCAATGGATAAGCAAGATGTTCTTTACTTACACATACCGTTTTAACACTATGTGGTGACGAAAGTGACATTATCCAAATCGCTCCCACATCGTCAGTACAACCATACAACGTGGTACCGCCAATCACATGATTCTCGCGCATACTACCATCCGAAAATACTAAGGCAGTAGGAAAATGCCAATCATTTTGATTCGTGCCCGCATAAATCTTCTCAAGCGGTTTACCGGGTCTGAAACGAAAGACAAAGCCATCATTAAAAGTACCTCCATTGCCACAACTGCCGTACATATAACCGTCACCACCTCTTACGAGCATTGTCGGTTGCTGTCCGTCGGGCATGCCACTAAAACTATGAACAACAGATATCGTATTGGATGCATCAATCTTAAATAGTGCTCCCTTGTCAAACGCTCCCCCAAACTGCCCAGTCCCATACAATGAACCATCATAATCGTATATCACCCCTCCAAATGGAAAGCTCCCGTATGTATTATTTAAATGAGCGATGACCGATACCATATTATTGGAGCCCAGTTGCCATACCGTGCCACTCTTATAGTTTCCGCCACCAGCAGTAGTTCCATATATAAAACCATCAGGTGCATACATCGGGGTTGCTATGGGGCCTCCTCCACCATTATCACCGTCAAATGAATGTATAATGGTTAAAGAACTTTCTTGGACACCTGCCTGAGCACCTGCAAGCAATGCAAGTAATATAAGCATGTTTGCAACCATCTCTAACTCCCTTACTTAAGCGCTAATCGACATTACTTGGTCGCGTAGCGGGACTCCAACTCTTTTCGTACGCTTTCCCGGTAAAACCCTGTGTTATCTTTGATGCACTTTCTGCAAGCTCTATACACTCTTCTACCTTGCTCTTCATATGGTTCCCTTTTTCCTTTACTAGATACATTCTCATTCAAGATACCCTATCAATCAGTCAATTCAACATCCTTCATCATATGTGGAATGACTAGTTTATATACCACTCCTGCCCCTGCAGGTCCTCCGTTGAATGATGTGCCGTAAAAAATCCCTTGTTCACGCTCGGTAGGTGCCACTTTTGGTTGACATCCTCGCATATTCGCAGGATTATTTTTTTGAAAGCTATGGAGCACCGTTGTTCTAAGCTGGTTTTGGTCATAACTAAAAATACCGCCGCAGGGTGGTGTACCATTAACGTATGGGCTATATCCAACCGCTGTACCAAAAAGATTATTATTACTCCCAGTCATAAGTGTAAAGGGTAATACACTATCTAACCCAACTGGATTAAAGAAAAGATAGTGATAGATACCCTTCCCATCAACTTGTAAGATGGAACCTTCGTGACCATATGCAGTAAATATACAGGAAGTTGCGGCGCAAGGGCCAACCGTAATAGAGGTCGGAACACTTGCAGTGTTATGCTCGTCAAAGTCAAAAATGATATGCAACGTATTGTTTTGAGACAACTGGAACAAGGTACCGGCGAAATTCTTTTCCCCATATAAAGAAATCCCATACAACTCATGATTAAAATCAACTATCAATAAGGGAAATTCAGCTCCTGCTTTGTGTGAAAAACTAAACAACGTCTTAAGATGCTCACCTTTAAGATCCATTGCAAAGATCGTTCCTTTATTATACGCGCCTCCGCTTCCTGTAGTTCCATAAAAAGTACCATTAACTTCAGCGATTGAAATGGGCACACTCCCTTCTGGATGACCAATAAAATGGTGCACTACAGAAAGTTTATCATCATCTCCAATCTTAAAAATAATGCCCTGGCCATGGTCACCACCAAACTGTGTGGTTCCATATATATTACCATCGGAAGCATATACGAGTGGTCCAAATGGCTCAGCGCCTTTGGGCCCATTAAACGTATATACAGGATAAAGTTTATCATCTTGCCCAATTTTAAAGACCGTTCCATTGTGTTGCTTACCGCCAGCAACTGTTCCATACAAACAATCGTCGTGTGCCTTTAAAAGCGGTGAGAGAGGACCACCACCATCGGCAAGTCCTGTAAAATTATGAATTACTTTAAACTGAGCTTCAATAGCCTCATAACGTGGCATGTACCTTGGATGTTCTTTCTGTGAAGCTGAGGATACGATTAACAACGAAAGAAAAAGGGGAATAACACTAAAACTCATACGTTCCTTTCATCATAACGAATGTAAGATAATATGACCTACGTTACCACCCAATTGCAGTCATTGTCAAACGCAAGGATACCCTTAAAGAAGGTTCCTCTGTCAACGAGCTATCGATCATGTCAGAAACATAGACATTCAAACAACTCGAACTCACGTGCATGTCTTGCAAGCTGTGCAAGTAAGGTAATCGAAAAGAAACGTATATCAACTGGAAGAAAAATATTAGAGTTGTTTTTTGGTCGAGAGTTCTTTATTAAAGAATAGGTATAGACCTATTGCAATACCAGCTATTGAAAAAAGATGCTGCCAGCCAAGCGGCTCATTAAGAAAAATATTGCCGTAGATTGCCCCAAAAATTGGCGATAAAAAACCAGCTGTTGCCATCAAGCTCACCGAATAGGTCCTAAGCAACCAGCCATAAAGATTATAGACAAAAATATTAGCCAGCAATACCATAGCAATAATGTTTATTACAAACGCACTCATGTGATATACGGCAGGCTCTCCCACCGGTCGTACCACATACCACGTAGCCAAACTCATACAACCACCAACAAGCATACTAATTCCATTAATAAGCAGTAGCGAATACCCCCTATTCATAAGCCGTTTGATGACAAACCAAGCATAGGCAGCTGAACAAATTCCCCCTAATAAAACCAATTCAGGGATTTCAAATGCAAACATATCTGCCAGGCAAAACTCCTCGCCACGTGCCATTAAAGGCAAAAGGCCTGCAAAAGCTACCATAGAACCAATAACCTGATATATGGTCATTTTTTCTCGATAAAGAAGATAAGCAAGGATCATGGTAATGAAAGGTGTCGTTGCATACATTATGTTCACTTTAATAGAAGAAAGGAATTGCATTGCCCAGAACTCGGGAACAAAGGACAAATAAATGTGAAATAGGATCACTTGAGCAAAATCGATAATATCTCTCATCATCATAGTTGATGTAAGGATGGTACGGCGTCGAAACAAATAGATCGGTAACAAAACCAACCCACCTACAATCATGCGAATACTTACCAGGTATAATGCTTGTGCAGTTGCAATGCCTGCCTTTGCAAGAGTAAAGCTTAGGGCGAGAACAGCATACAGAAGAACAACGAGAATCATGGCAGCCCCTTTTACTTTACATTAAGAGTTTTGATGTATGAACCTCCATCTGCCATTCTTTCACCAACACCGCGTTAAGTATTTTCTATAGTCATTACACCAAACGACGTATACTAACGCTCTTATCGTATAAGTACTCAAAAAATTTGATCTTCTATGCGGAAAAAAGCAAATACTACTCGTGGGTTTCCCTATGAAAGAAACTAACGGAAGATTATAAATAGTATAACACTGAAAAACCTCTTAGACAAGAAAAAACAAGGGCCTCAACAGGCAGTTTAATGAGATTTTTAGTTACACACGCAAGATAATCCATGAATGGTTCTCGCCCAAATAACACCTTATATTGGTGCATTATACCCTCAGAAATAGCCCTCACAACCGATTCATTAAGCTGGTAGTATTCTCGGGGAAAATTGCATTATACTTATCACATCTCGCATAACAATGTTCGTTATATCACGACCAATTGCCCGATCAAGCGCCACAATGTTCCCTTCACGAGGCTGCTCAACAATTTGTTGTTCGGCAGGTCGAAAACGCAGGCTTCTTCCTTTTCATACTTATACCAAAAAGTAGCTCTTACTGGCCAACCCCTAATACCCAACTTTTCTTTATCCCTGACGCAATACAGCATCTAACGCTTCATTAAATACCTTGTTTGACCTTCTCACTAACTCAGAACGTCTCAAGAGAAGCTTTCTAACTTCAGGGTTCACTTTACCTTCCTGTCTTCTCAAGGTTCTTTCCTCGACAGCTGAAAGGCTGTCTAAATACCTTTTCAGCAAATCTTTTACCTCAATGAGAGTTTCCTTGTCTTCCGCCGCTAACTCTTCTTTAGGTGCAAACAATGAAACACTTTGCAACTCATTGATTAACCCATCTAGTGCTATAGCTTGAAGAGAATCAATACCAAGAGCTTTCGCCATATCTTCGGACGATGCCCAACGCACTTTTAATGCACTTATTGCTTCCCCAAGACGCGCTTGTGGACTTTTATCCTCGTCGCCTATTGATTTTAAGGCACGGTCAGTAAGGTTATTAGCTAGCTCGAGCATTTCAGAGGGAATCTCTATTCCTTGTTCAGCATAATCCGCTATCACCATAGTCAAATAACCAGACCAATAAGCATCATCACCTTCAGACTCTCTCCTTTGTACAAGCGTGTATGTACGTTCTAATCCTTCTTTACCCGCTTTTTTAAGCTTTCTGCGCATTTGAGGCAGCTCACGTTCACGATCACGAATCATGTCATCAATAACCGCCTGGGTACGAAGCGACTCTTCAGTTATCATAGCGCTAGCCACTCCACTTTTTTCCCTTTGTTCTTTGTCAATGTCAACTAGTGTTTTATTAACTTTATTACTTAGATCATAGAGTTCATCTTCAGTCATTATCCCAATAAAACTATTAAGCTTTCGCGCCATTGCATCTTTAATTTTAGTCGCCTCTTTTTCAAACTCTTCTTCTGTTTCAATACCTTCCCCCAATGGCTTCCTGAAAATCACCACACGCATAAACAAGTACATTGTTACCATCAAGATTGCAACAGCCTCCGTCATCTCTCCAACAGGGATTTCTTTATCGATGATGTTACCAAGCTTAATGAGAGGTCCCACTCGGTCCTTCCCCTCAAATACCCTATCCCATTTGTCTTCAATACCCTCTGCAATCGCGTCCCTTGTCTCTTCGTTTAGCCTCTCTAATTTAGGCAAGATAGCGCGCACAATACTTGGATCTTGTACAATAGCCTCTTTAATAACTTCTGGATCAGCACCGTTTAATACAGCAACATCACCAGCCTTCATCGCCCTCGTTACATTTCTGACCTCTTGCCTACGTTGCACTGGATCGACTACTGGAGGCTTTTTTGGCTCAACCGGTTTATCTGGTCTATCTGGTCGTTCTGGCCCCTCCCCCGGTCCTTCTACGGGTCCTTCTACAGGTTCAGGTGCATAAATTGACAATGGCATCAATACGGCCTGACCAAAAAGTAACATTGCAAGAGCCATTGCTTCTTTTTTTCTTAATCTCTTCATTGTCTCTCTCCTCAGGCCTCTCCATCTATACTCGAAGCTTCTTCTTTTTTATACTAGAAATCCATGTAACCTTTTTAAATCTATGTTGCTCTTATCGCCTCCCAGCAAATTGTTGGACCTTTAGTTCTTGTAAAGCACTCTTAATTCTTCTATTTGCTAAGTTTGTAATTCTCAGCTGCATTTCAATAATTGGGTCTATAGGCTGAGAAGTTCCACTTGGAATCGTCTTCATCATCGCTGACCGTTCCTCATCCTCAAGTCCTTCTGTATAACGCACTAATATATCTCCTACCTCTAGTAACTCTTTTCCCGTTTCTGGCGTAAGACCTTTAACAAGAAGTTTGTCGAGCACTGCTGAAAGTTCTTTTACCTTTGTTTCATCACCTTCTCTATACGCTTTAGTGCGCTTTAGTGTATCTATAATTTCATCCGAAGCGGAAGCAGGATCGAAGACTGCTAAAGCCTCAATCATTTGTTCTTCGGGAGTTTTACGTTGTGGCTCACGTAGTGAGGCCATCACTTTTCCTTGTATCAGTTCAGCCTGCTTACGTAGCCTAGAAGAAACATCCATTTTAGCTGCTGTACGTTCAAGAATCTCTTTAAACAAAGCCGTAGACAAATCGGCACGCGCTTCAAGTGCACCTTTTCTACCCGTATTAACGCCTTCTTCGGCTTCTCTAATGAGCTCACCCCACTCACCCTCAGTCAACAAGTATAGACGTACTGCAGGCGGAGCTTTTTCAACAATCTCACCCACCGTTGCAAGAGCTGCAGACTGCACATCTCCATCTGCATTACGTTTTGCATCCGCCGCAATTTGAAACATTTGCTCAGTAAGATCCTTAATCATTTTCTCTTTCTTTGCCGTTTCTCTCGCATCTTTTATTTCAAACAAACTGTTAAACTTATCTTCTAAACCTACGCTAGTGGTGATGAAATCTTTACCTAATGATTCCCCTAGCCCTGGCACCAATGGTGCCCAGCGTGTTATCATATACACCACTGCCACAAGCGCTGCCAGTGCATCATTTATCGCTTCTACCGGCACCTCTATTAAAAATTTCCCAAGATCAATTGCTGAACGAACAGTTTCCGCATAAGCTGGTACTCGCGTTTGCTCAGGCTGTTTTTTTATGCTATCAATCTTTTCTCTAAATCCACCTGTTATTGCACTTACTACTTCAGGTTTCAACTGAACCAACTTTTTTGGCGTAAGCTTTGAAACCACTGTTGGATCTTGTGCAACAGCCTGTTTAACAACTTCTGGATCTGTTGCATTTAACGCACCAACATCACCCGCTTCTATAGCACGTACTGCTTGCTCACGCTGAGCAGGATCTACTACGGGAGGCCCTACAGGTTTTTTTGGCTCAACCGGTTGATCTGGCCCTTCTCCTGGTCCTTCTATCGGCTCTCCTGGTTCAACTGAATAGATTGATAATGGCATCAACACCATTGCTTGACCAAAAAGTAACATTGCAAGAGCTAGTGCTCCGTTTTTTCTAAATTGTTTCTTCATCGCTTTCTCCCAGCATAAAGCACACTAAACTTACCATTTTCTTGTTTTAAAAAAAGTTTCTATAATAATATTACTAAATCTTATAGGCTATTTTCAATGCTTTTTATAAACAGAGAACATGAAACTGCCTTCATAGAGGATAGATGCTTGATAGTGAGGCTAGTAAAGCTGATAGCAGCAAAAGAGCCTAAAATACGCTACCTTTTTTTATTAATGTTATTAAAATCGGCAATATAGTACATTGCTGACAAAAAGATGGCTCAGCTAGCTATTCGGGAATTGAGAATGCCTAACTAGGGTAAGAGAGGTATTTATTAAAATTAGACGATATTAAGGATGAATGGAATAAATATCATCCTCAGCTTCTTGCTTACAACTTTCTTTAGTATGCCCTTCTTTACAAAGCAAGCAATCAGAACTCTTTCTACACTCCTCACATTCATTCGATGAAGATGGTACATATGTTTTATTAATAGATGAACATCCTAAAATTAATACCGCAAGAACAAAGGAACATTTCTTCATTAACTCCCCTTTATCGTCTAGTAACAGATCGTTATTATCTTTTAATTGTTACTGAAAACATGCACCGTAATTTACACTAATACACAATACACAAAAAGTCTAATTTTGAAACCTGCTGGTTTTACATTCATCTAATCATTGGATAACTTTTTTGTTTAATTTGAAATATCGGCGCGGGATAGTTTTTTTTGATATTCAAATAAATATTGATATTTAATCAGGTCTATTTGGCAAATTCTAGCCTAAAATAAATTAGTTTGAAAGAAACTGCCTTTTCACGGTCATCAAATTGGGTAACTGATTATTTCTAACAGACTTGTTTATAAAACCTTTGACACCTACTGTGTAATATGCAAATCTTGGCAAGATATAAAATGTTTCAACGTTACCAGGGAGGTCACATGAAAAAATTGGTGTTATTATCAGCTTTGCTTATTTCAGCAACAAGTCTATCAGCAAATGTAGACATTGAAATGGCAAAGAAAGATATTACTACTTACAACGCAAGAATTGCACAAGTAGAAAATGAGCGCATCTTTAAAAGAGGACAAAGAACGTGCCCAAAATGCTTATATAGCCAAATAGCTGGTCTTGCTGCAATAGCAATGTATACCAGAGGACTTCTTGAGGCCGCTGCGATTAAAGCTTTCCCAGCTTTACTTCCTGAAATCTTACTCGGAAGACCAAAAGGACAATCAGGAATTATGCGTTATTTTTGGGCACCTGAAGGACGGCATCCAAGAGAATGGAGCAAGATAGGATCCCTAGCTTTATGGGGAACTATTGGTGCTTCGGGAATATATGCCGCTTATAACTTGGCACAAGAAGTTTACAATGATTACAAGATTAACAGATATATCGCTGGGCTTGAAGAAACACGTAACAAAAGAACCGAGATCGTAGAAACTCTAGATCCTTCCTTTAAAAAGGAAGAGCTCTAAGCAAAGCTTAGCAAAATAGCTAACAAAAAAGGGATGTATGCTTCATACATCCCTTTTTTGTTGAAAGAAATTAATTAATTTAATCGTATATATAGGAAAGCAAAAAAGTATTATTCATTAAGGGATATACTGCTATCAATAATTCTAAGCCGCTCAATTGACCGTGCGGCTCCAGTCTCGGAATCAATTGCTACAATAACTCCCGAAAGAATATACGGTGGTTTGCTTTCAAGAGTAAACCGTGTTGGCATTTGCCTTTGCATATTATATAAGATGGCTTCTTTTTTGACACCTATCACCGAATTGAGGGTCCCACACATGCCGAGGTCCGTAATAAAGGCAGTTCCTTCAGGCAAAATACGTTCATCAGCCGTTTGCACATGCGTGTGTGTCCCAACTACCGCTGAAACCTTTCCATCAAAATAAAAAGCTATTGCTGTTTTTTCTGACGTTGTTTCGGCATGCACGTCAAGGATAATAATCTTTGTTTTAGATCGTAAATACGTGAGACTTGTTTCAACTGTTTTAAGAGGGCACCCAACAAACTCACGCATGAACACCCGGCCTTGGATATTTATCACCCCAACCGGCACATCCTTTGCTTTAAACAAACCGACACCCTTACCCGGTGATGATGAAGGAAAGTTTGCCGGACGCAACAAGTCGTCATGCGCATCGAGATATGGATAAATTTCACGACGGTACCATATGTGATTTCCAGAGGTAACAAGATCAACACCGATATGCTGAAAACATTTCATAATACGCGGGGTTACTCCTTTACCATCAGCAGCATTCTCACCATTAACAATAATGCCATCAATAGAATGCTCAGCTTTTAATTTTGGAAGATATTTCTGTACCATAGCAATGCCGGGAGCACCCACTACATCGCCAATAATCATAAGTCTAATCGTCATTGGAGCCTAGCCATACTCATTATAGTTGTAACAATAGTGTAACCTAGATCCCCAAATAACACCAACCCCGCATACTTTGTGTTCAATCTTTTCCCTTTTTGCAGGTTTCGCTCCAACGGGAAGAGCTCCCTTGCAAAACAGGTAGGAGCGGAAGAATATGACCCTACAAAACGTACTTTATCGTTACCGTGCGTATTCGATTGATCGTTTTTCGCGGATGACATTGACCTTTATTTGCCCAGGAAAGTTCATCTCTGAAGAAATTTTTGATGCAAGATCACGTGCGAGCACAAGTGCGCTTTCATCATCCAATATCTCTTCTTCGACAATAACACGGACTTCTCTCCCTGCTTGCATAGCAAAGGCCTTTTTAACTCCTTCGAAGGTATGTGCGATCTCTTCAAGTTTTTGAAGGCGCTTTAGGTACGAGCTGAGTGTTTCTCGTCGTGCACCTGGGCGTGACGCTGAAATGGTATCAGCAATCATGACTACCGGGCTGTAGATGGACAAGAATGGCACCTCTTCGTGGTGTGCGGCGATTGCATTAACAACGAGAGGATCCTCCCCACAGCGCTTGGCAACTTCTGCACCTAGCAATGCATGTGGTCCTTCGTGCTCGGCTGAAAGTGCTTTACCAATATCGTGAAGTAACCCACCGCGCATGGCAATTTCGGGATGCTCAAGCCCCAACTCTTCTGCGATCATACGTGCAAACTGTCCCACTTCGATACTATGAGCCAGTACATTTTGTGAAAAGCTGGTTCTAAAATGTAAGCGCCCAAGCAGGTTAACAATTTCCGGGTGCACCCCTTGCAGGTTAAAATCCATGATAGTCCGCTTACCATGCTCATAAATAATTTCATCGAGATCACGTTCACATTGCCCAACAGTTTCTTCGATTCGCGTTGGATTGATACGGCCATCGGATATAAGTTTTTCAAGTGCGCGACGAGCTATTTCACGTCGGATAGGGTTAAATCCTGAGATGGTAATGACTTCAGGCACGTCACCTATGACAAATTCCATACCGGTTGCCATTTCAAGGGCTTTAATGTTTCGGCCCTCTTTCCCGATTACTCGTCCTTTCATCTCATCATTCGGTAATTGTACGGTACTGGATGAATGCGACACAACCTGGTCAGACGCATGACGCTGCATGGCCGAGACCACAAGGTCTATGGCCTTTTCTTTTGCGGTAGTCCGCGTTTCCTCTTCAACCTTCTGTATCCATTTTTCTTGTGTATGCTGCACCTCTGCTTGCAGGGTCTGTGTAAGTACGTTACGTGCTTCGTCTCGTGTCATACCTGCAACATTTTCGAGCTTGGTAAGCAATTCATCATAGAGCTGCTTTAGCTTGGTCTCGTTCATCCGCAACTGGTCAGACAACCGTGAAAGCGAGCGCTCTTTTTGTTGCTGCTCGCGTTGTAACTCATCGATGCGCTCTTCCTTTTTTTCCATCGCATCGTACTTAGTATTTAGTTTTGCTTGAAAACGTTCGAGCTCCATGCGCTCACGTTTCATTTCAAGTTCGAACTCACTCCGTTTTTTATAAAGTTCATCCTTAAGCTTTAGCATGGCTTCGCGCCGCTCGGTATCAATCTCACGTTTAAATTCAGCATGCTTTTGCCGTGTATCATGCCAGTAAGCACGAGCATTGTCATACTTACGTTTTGCAACAATAAAAAGAATGATTCCAACTGAAAGAAGAGTGGCAACTGATGTGCCAATAACCCACATTCCAATCATAATTGTGCTCCTCCGCTGCTGTACTATCTAACATTATCTATGAAAGCACATGAAGTCAGTTTGACTCTACAAGTCAGCGACTTTGCAAGTCGGCGACTCTATGGAGTCAGTGACTCAGAGTAACATTGAGGGCGTGATCACTTAGCCTGCTGCAGACCCATGGGTCAATAAAAAACATAGCACAGGGTGCTATATCATCTCACGCTCAATATGTTCCACGAGCTGTTGTCCTTTGCTGTCATAATCTTCTATTTGTTGTTCGAGCTTTTGGACATTACTGGCTAATTGCAATGCGGCCAGCACAGCTACTCGTCGATAGTCGGTAATACCAGATTCACGAGAAACATCCTTCATCATTTGATCGAGACGATCCGAGGTCGCCAAGAGATGTTCCTCATTCTCATCACTTACAATGGTATATGATTCACCAAACAAAGAAATGGTATATTTGTTTATACTTTCCATATCATTCACTACCAACTATTGAGTCAATATCCTTAATAAGATCGTCTACGGCCATGCGCGTAAGCTCTTTTTCTTGGCTAAGGGCTTCGATGCTTTCATGGCGAGCAAGTAACGAGTCTTCCAGTTTTTCTATCTGTTTGCGTAAGTCTTCATTTTCTTTACGTAATGTAACGACTTCTTCCTTAACTGAACCATCATCACTGGCTAGTTGTTGTAGAAGCTCGCTATTTTCAACTTTCAACTGCTCGCTTTCTTTTTTAAGCTCGCTCAATTGCTGCGCATCCTGCTTTGCGCTTTCCAATAATTGTCCTATTTTCTTTTCAAGGATACCTAAGTACTCCATGTGTTCTCCTTATCAATCACAGTTGCTATCAAACATTGTACATACCAGCGTGTAATGTACAATATAGGATTGCACTGATTTTATTCCTCTGCCAATCCCCATGTCAAGAGAACTTACGAGGACGTTTTTTCACGCACTTTGTGTACAATATGCGCAAAAACCTCTGGGTCATAGACCGCAAGCTGCCCAAGCATTTTTCTATTAAGTCCAATGCCAGCAGTCTTAAGGCCATGCATAAACTTATTATATTTAAGCCCTTCTTTTTCAACGGCAGACTTGATACGGGTTATGAATAATGAACGGAAGTCACGTTTACGAAGCTTTCGTCCTTTAAACGCATAGGCCCATGCACGCATAAGCGTTTGTTTGGCTCGCTTAAATATATTCTTCCGCTGACCCCAGTAACCCTTCGTCTCTTTCAATAACCGTTTGTGTCTTTTCTTTGTAACGGTACCACGTTTAATGCGTGTCATAATTTGTCCCTACTTATCTAGGCAATACCTTAAGTAAACATGCTGCGTCTGCTTTGCAAACATAATACTTCATGCGTAATGCACGTTTTCGTTTTGCTGTCTTTTTTGCTAGAAGCTTCCGTCGCCCGGTATGGGCACCTTTTAAAAGGCCGCTTTTAAGCCGGCGAAGCCGCTTCTTTGCACCTGAGTGTGTCTTTAATTTAACCATCGTTTTCTTTTCCTATCTATTTATTAACCTCTATAGGTCTCCGGCTACATGCTTCTCAGCCATCCTTGGGTTCCCAAGTTAGGTGCCCACCTTTACTTTGCGTTCGAAGACTCTTGAGCCGTTGGCCCTGGCGTCGAGGCCCCTCGGGTAGACCCTCCCTTGGAAGGTTTGAGGTAGCATACTCGCGACCACATGTTGCCGGCCATCGTATCTTTTTCACACATCAGGCGCGAACCAACATCCGACTCAGCAAGTACGGCACTGAGTCGTTCAAAAAACTCGGTACCCCGTTCCCTTTTCATAGCCATCTCCCGTCCTCGAAACGTGAGCGTAAACTTGACGCGCTTACCACTGCGTAAAAACGCAAGAGCTTTATTAACCTTGGTGTCAAAATCATGCTCACCAATCTTCGGACGAAACTTAACCTCTTTGACTTGTACTACGTGCTGTTTTTTCTTTGCATCTGCTTGCTGTTTTTTACGCTCGTACTGTAGCTTACCGTAGTCAACAATCTTAGCAACCGGTACACCTTCGCCGCCACGCTCAGCAATCAAAACAAGGTCCAGTCCACGCTCCCGTGCAAGGCTCAAAGCTTCTTGGCGCTCGACAATTCCCTTATTTTCACCTTCGTCAGTTATGAGCTGCAGCTTCTCAAAGCGAATACGCTCATTAATCATCGGAATGTCACGTTTCTTCGGTGAAAATGCCATACTATAAATGTGCCCTTCCAGATGGTTTACGTTGTTGTCCCTGCGCTCCCTTAGGAGCATCGGACACTTTCGGTTGCTTATCAAGCTCCTTAAATTTTTCAATAACCTGCTTACGTATCGCTGCTGCGAGAGTAGCATCCTTCTTCAGAGCTGCTACTACTTGGTCCCGACCTTGGCCAATTTTATCACCTGCGTAGCTAAACCACGCACCAGCCTGTTGTACCACCTTGCACAAAAGCGCAGCTTCAAGCAAGTCTAATTCTTTACTAATCCCTTCCCCAAAGATAAGATCGACTGCTACCGTCTTAAATGGAGGTGCTAACTTATTTTTGGCAATCTTAACTCGTACACGGTTACCTTTTTGGGTCCCATCTTTATCCTTAAGAGACTCAATACGCCGCACTTCTATACGTAGTGAGGCATAAAACTTAAGCGCTTTACCACCCGTTGTAACTTCCTTGGGCGCAAATGGCATTGAGCTAATGGTAGAACGTATTTGGTTAATAAATACCAAACACGTCTTTGATTTATGAACGATTGGCGTCAATTTTCGTAGTGCTTGGGACATCAAGCGTGCCTGTAGTCCTACATGCTGATCCCCCATATCGCCTTCCAGTTCTGTTTTAGGAACCAATGCTGCTACAGAGTCAATAACAATGAGATCTATCGCATTTGAACGCACAAGCATTTCAGCAATATCAAGAGCCTGTTCACCATAGTCAGGCTGTGAGATAACAAGATCATTAACATTAATCCCCACCTTAGAGGCATAAATAGGATCCAGCGCATGTTCGGCATCAATGAATGCACAAATGCCACCAGTTTTTTGCGCCTGCGCAATAGCCTGAAGGGCCAAGGTTGTTTTTC
>Ga0180437_10005592_pt1 | contig 17111 bp, 13 predicted proteins | sample SS_ome_4_FD_132410 | JGI IMG/M metagenome (GOLD analysis project Ga0180437, IMG submission 132410) | Hypersaline lake sediment archaeal communities from the Salton Sea, California, USA - SS_3_D_1 metaG | ecosystem: Environmental > Aquatic > Non-marine Saline and Alkaline > Hypersaline >... | reverse complement strand
GACTTTCCTTTTTTCTTCCATCTTATGTTTTCTTTCTTTGTCGAGCTCTCTTATTTGATCCCAGCATTTAGAAAGTTGCAATCTCGTTGTTGTAAAACACTTTGTATTGAGCGTTAAGATTTTTGCTATGTTCTGCAAATGTTTTATATCATCTCTAAGGATGTAATAAGGAGAATTGGGTGAAGAAGAAAAATTGATAGCTACAAATTCTTCGATATCTTTTTGAAATTCTGAGCTAATTTGTTTAATAAGTTCTTTTCTTCTCGGGAAAATTTGATCTCCCGCTGAAGAGAGAGACTTAAATAGCTTGTTTTTATGGCGTATTCTCATTTCCATTTTCATCACTTCTTTTCGAAGTGAATTAATACGAGCAGCGAAAGTATTCAAAAGGTTCAGCTCTTTTTGAGTCGTTAAATAGTAATCCATTTTGTTTTGCATCTGCTCTACTTCTGGAAATTCTACTTCATGTAGCTGACCTAAAAGAGTCTCATAATTTTTCAGATCTTCTTCAAAAGCTTGAATCGCCAACTCGATTTGTTCGATAGCAAAAGCTGTTTGTTCATCGAGAATATTCTTTAATTTCTTAGCTTCATCAGAAAGTTCTACGTATTCTGTCCAAAGATGCGCTCTCATAGCAGGAGGCATGTTTTCTTTAAATAGCGTTAAACAAAGATGCTTAGCATCCCAAAAAGTTTTAAAATTGGGAGATTTATCTTGGGCAAGAGCTGCTTTCATCGTGTCGATAAGAAAACGTATCTTCTCATCCACCGATGGAAATTTTTCTACTTCCTGAGAAAATGAGGTTTCTTTAATTTCTTGCTCTTGATCTTGGCCTGTTTCCATTGCTGTGCTACCTTGCTCTTTGTTTAAAGTTCCAGAAAATAACTGGAATAAAGAAAGTTTAGTTTTCTGCCAAAGGGTTTTACCCAAAGGCTTTAATAGTTAAAGAAATGACGTATTATAAGACTTTTATATTTTAGGATGCTAGTAATTTTTCTATAACCTCTAGATGTAATTTATCTCCCCTGTTCGTAATCTTGCAGAATATATTCTCTTACTCTTTCGAGATCAAACTCAGATAAATTAATCCATCTAAAATTTTTCTCTTTACGAAACCATGTGAATTGTCTTTTAACGTATCTTCTTGTTGCTTTTTTAAACTCATCAATAAAATGTTTTTTATCATCTTCTGTTTGATTTGAGGCTAAGAACTCCAAAGCCTGTTTATATCCGATCGCTTGTGATGCTCTTGGATTATTTTTCAGTCCCATTTTTTCTAAATTGATGACTTCTTCAACAAATCCTTCACTTATCATTTTTTCGCATCTCATATCGAGTTTGGGAAATAGTATTTCTTTTGGGTAGTATAAAAACCAAAGTCTAGCGTCATAGTAAAGATTTGCAGCCTGCGTAGATTTAGGAAAAGAAGATACTTTTCTTTTTGTTAAAGCAATAATTTCTAAGGCTCTAATAATTTTATGCCTATCATTTTCCGTGATTGTATGAGCGTATTCAGGATCGAGCATTTGGAGTCTTTCATACATTACCTCGGGTCCCATTTTTTGCATTTGTTGCTCTAATTTACTTCTTAGCTCTTTATTTGCAGGAGGTCCTAGTGGAGGCCCAAACAAAAAAGTATGAATATAAAAACCAGAGCCACCAACAAGGATCGGAACTTTTCCTCTCATTAGTATGTCTCTACAAACGCTATGGGCTAAATGATAAAATTCAACAACGTTAAATTCTTCAGAAATTTCTTTTACATCGATAAGATGATGAACGATATTTTCTCTTTGTCTTTTTGTCGCTTTAGCAGTCCCGATATCCATATTTTTATAAACCTGCATGGAATCGGTGGAGATAATTTCTCCATCTAATATTTGGGCTAGAGAAATGCCCATCTCTGTTTTCCCAACTCCTGTAGGTCCTGCGATCACAATGATACGCGGTTTCTTTTCGAGGTCAAAAATTTTATCTTTTTGCGCCTGTGGATGTAAAAGCTGGTGGGCATCGATCTCATCATATGTTTGAAAAATCGTCACAAAAGCCTCATATTATCCTTTAAATTGCAGAGCATCCTTCTCTATGCGGCAGATATTTAACACTCTTTCAAAACCTGCTATTTTAATGATTTCTGCAATATCTTCATTAATGGAAAAAAGAACAAAAAAGCCTTTTTTGGCTTTTAATTTTTTGGTTTCAGAAAGAAGTAGTCGAAGACCTGCGCTGGAAAGATAATCAATTTTCGAAAAATCAACCAATAAAAAGAGGTGATTTTCATCTACTAATGTATTAATTTTATGCTCTAAAGCGGGGGCTGTAACGGCATCGATTCGCCCGCTAAGACGCATGATGACTTTATTTTCAACAGTTTCAAGATCAATATCTAGATCTAATGGCATACTCTTATCTCCTTTTTGATCCATTTTAGGATAACGAGAATGATTTATGTAGGAAAGAAAAAAATTATTTTCATCTCTTTATAAGCTCTTCAGAGCAAAAGGCTTACTAGCCAGTAGGGTTAATTTAAAAAGTAATTATACTCACCTGTAATTAACCGTAATTAACCCGCATGCCTGCCGTTTTAATATAATTACAATATGTAGTTTATTTTTATATCTTTGCCTTCTATAATATAAATAGGAGGCTTGTCGTCTCTCAAAGGTTGGCGTTTGTTTGGAAAAGGTGATTTAAATGGCTGATTATCAGATATTTGATCCTTACTTCTCTCCCTCTCCTTCAAAAGATGAGAGTCATTTATCTATTAGTGAGTATTCTGATATTTTATATCACCAAATGCAGCTTGCTTCTTATATCGATGATTTTCCCAAGCTCCAGACAATTTATGATTATTTATTAATATTGAAAGTCATTGATCAATTGCAACTATTTTCTAAGACAGAAAAGCAGCATATGCAAGAAACGCTAAAAAAACTTATTTTTCAATGCCGTGAAATGCCTATTAGCTACATTATTGATCAGCTAAAACAGCTCGTCGAATCGGCTAAAAGCAATACTCGTTCTGAATTAATCGTTGTTTTATTCTCAAAAGTAGCTCCTAAAAGCTATAATACAAAGAGCTTAGAAGCGTTTCGGAATAAAATTAAGCCTATTTTAGATGTTTTGCCTAAACTTCCTGAATTTGAAGTAGCCACTCTTCGCAAACAACTAGATAGGATCTCTTCTGTTTTTAGAGAACATAGTCCAGAAGCTGATCAAGAGCTGAACTCTTTAATGAAAAAATATCATTCCGCTTGATCGATAAAAGCAACTTTTTCCATTCTTAGATCAATTATTCTTTGGCTAAATTTCAAAGGACTTTTCAAATACCTTTTAGAAAAAAGCTGCTTTTCATAATCCTTCATCATCTTATTTAGCAGGACGCTATAATTTCCTAGTTGTTTTGAAAAATCATTAACTCCTAATCGTAAAATATGAGGAAAGATACAAAAGAGCTTTTGTTTTGGATGATCGATGAGTTTTTCATGTTCCAACATTAAAACAATCTGTCTTTTGCCATAACTTGGCGCTAAAGCTTGAGAAACATCGATTCTTTTGATTTGAAAATTATAATTCTCTTTTAATTGCTTCAAACAATTCAGAAGAGAAAAAGCAAGTTTTATCTCCATTGAATTCAAGGGCTCTTCATTCATATTTTCCATTTCTAAATTTAAACCCAGATAAATTTGCGGCAGATTCTTAGTAGAGAAAAAAGGATGAGCGGGAAAAAGATGTCCTTTTTTATCTATGAGCACATTTTCAAAATCATACAGCCAAGCAATAGGTGTTCTCGTGGTATAATCGATAAACAAAGTATTTGGAAAAATTTTCTTTAACTCTACTTTTTCAATTACAGGAGATGTTAAAAGCTTTTCTTTTGCCCACTTTAGATCAAGTGAGTAGAGGTTCGTAGGTTTATCAAATGACAGCTCTAAAAGCTCACAAAGGTACCTTGTAGCAAGAGCTTCTTTTTTAGGTCCTGTTTGCACTAAAGAAAGAATGGAGTATTTGGGATCGACTTTTCTCGTTTCATAATATTTATGGATAAAGACAAAAGAAAATAGGCCCATACATGCTACAAAAATTGCAGCAATAAGGCTCCAAATAAAAAGCTTTCTTTTTTTTATATTTTCGTTTTTATCCATCTTTTATTTTTTCTTTTATCGTAAAGAGCTGAAATAATTAATCTATCCACAAGCTCCATCTCTTTCCATCCATCGTGATGACACATCTTTGGATAAAGGCTAATAGGAGTAAACCCGGGTAAGGGGTTGATTTCATTAAAAATCACTCTCTTTTTTGTATCAACAAAGAAATCTACTCTTGCCAGTCCTTTACAACCTGCAATTTGATAAATTCTTTTAGCTGCCTTTTTAGCTTCTTCTTTTAGATCATCCGAAATATTAGCAGGAGTAACTCCTCTGATTTCATCTTTTATATATTTTTGATCGTAATCATAGAATTTACCATGTGTTAGAACTTCTCCTGGAGTCATTACATGAACAAAATCGCTACCTAGGATAGCTATTTCGATCTCTTGTCCAAATACTTTCTCTTCAACAAGGACATGATCTCCATATAAAAATGCTGTATCAATAGCTTTTTCCATGGCTGATCGATCTTCTACTAAAGTTATGCCAATGCTTGATCCCAAATGCACAGGCTTAACAAACACAGGGTATTTTAGATTTTTTTCAATCTCATCTAAATACTTTTCTTTTTCATTCCACTCGAAATCTTTCAGTTCGATAAAAGGAGCTACCATTACGTTTTCTAAAAGTGATAGTTTTTTAATATATATCTTATTCATACACAAAGAAGCTGAATAAAAATCACATCCTACATAAGGCAAAGAGATCATTTCTAAAAAGGCTGCTATCATGCCATCTTCGCCATTAGGTCCATGAAAAACGGGTATACAAACATCGCAATTAGAAAGCGAAGATAAGATTTTCTGATTAAAATGTTGCTTTCTATCTTCTATCTGCACGGGTGAAAAATCCGATTTTTCATCTGACCATATCCCCTCTTTAGAAATAGCAAATGTTTGTACGTCATAAATAGAAGTATCTAAACACTGATGTATATATTTTGCAGAAAGACAAGAGACTTCATGTTCTTGAGAAGCTCCACCATATAAAAGAGCAACTTTATGTTTATTTTCTCTCTTTTGATATGCTTGAAAAATCTTTTTTCCTAAATCAGTTACATCACCAGCTCCAAGAGAAATAAATACATCTAAAGGGCGCAGAGAAGAAGAGACTTTTTCAATTAGCTCATCTTTTGGAATATATCTAACGTTTGCTTTTGTCCTTTTTTTGATATTTTGCATAAAAATATCCATCGATATTTTTTTATCGCTTTTTTCAAAAGCGCTATAAATATCTGTGAGAATAACTTCATCTGCGCTATCGAAACATTGTCCAAACTTATCAATGAAATAATTTGTTCTACTAAATCTATGAGGTTGGAACAATACTACAATTTTTTTCTCTTCTACTTTCTGTCTAAATGCTTTCAGGGTAGATAAGACTTCAGTTGGATGATGTGCATAATCATCAAAAAATAAAGTTTTTCTATGCTCCCCTATAAATTCACATCTTCTTTTAATTCCTTTAAATGTCAAAAATGCCTTTTTAATATCTTCAGGATTTACTTTTAGTTTTAAACACATCCCAAAAACGCTGAGAGCATTAAGTGCATTATGCTCACCAATCAAAGGTAGAGAAATATTTTTATATATTTGGTTTTCAAAGACTACGTCAAAGGAAATATTTCCATTTTTTTGAGTAAAGTTTTGAATGCAAAGATCTGCAGAGCTTGAAAATCCATAAGAAATACCTTTTGGATGTATTTTTTTTAAATTTTCATCTTCAAAACACCAAAACAGATGATCTGTAGATTCAATCTTTTCGATAAATTCTTTGTATCCCTGTTTAATATCTTCGAGATCTGTCCAATATTCCATATGATCTTCATCTATATTCGTGATAATTGATCCGAAACCTGAAAGTTTTAAAAAAGATCGATCACTTTCATCTGCTTCAGCAACAAAATAATCTCCTTTTCCCCATCTTCCGTGAGAAGGAAGCGAAATAACTTCACCTCCAACAGAAAAGCTAGGATCGTAATTTGAATAATATAAAACATGAGATAGCAAAGCTGAGACAGTTGTTTTACCGTGGGTTCCTGTGACTAAAATAGATTTTTTCTCTTTCATGATCTGTGCTAAAAGATCTGAACGGTGGATCATTTTCATATCTTTTTTCTTAGCTTCTACAAATTCAACATTTTCGCTATCTATTGCTGTGCTGTAGACTATGCACATAGTATCTTGGATATTTTTCCTAGCATGTTCAAGATGTACTTTTGCACCTTTTTTTTGCAATTTTTCAATGAGACTTGAAAAGACAACGTCGCTTCCTGAAACAGCTGTTTCTTTTTGCAAGAGGATCATTGCCAAAGAGCTCATGCCGATGCCTCCGATACCGATAAAATGAAAATGATCATCCATATTTTTTGTCTTCCTCCAATGATTGGTATATGAGTTTTTGAAGAGAAATTTCCTTCATATTTTTTCTTTTTTCTTTGTAAAAAAGAAGGTTTTTTTTCAGTTTTTTCAGATGATCATTTTGACTTAAATTTTCTATAGTTTGCAATAAAAGATCAGCCGTTATTTCATTTTGAGAAAAACATTTTCCTCCACCGATATTATTTTGAAAAAAAAGAGCGTTATATTTTTGATGATCCTCCGATGCAAAGGGATAAGGTATCATAATGGAAGGCAAAGAAAAATAGACAAGCTCAGCCATAGTGGCTCCACCAGCTCTTGTAATAGCAAGATCGGCCGCGGAATATATTAAAGACATATTTTTTTCGAAAACTTCAACGTAAGAGCCGATATTTTTTCTCTTATATATTTTTTGCATTTTTTCTTTTTCTTTTTCAGATCCTGTAATATGTATGATCTGCAAAGATTTTTGGTATTTTTCAGCAAATTTTCCGATCATTTCGTTGATAAAACTTGCACCTTGGGATCCCCCAAAGACTAAAAGCGTGAAAATATCTTTGTTTAGCTGGAGCCTTTCTTTTGCCTCATCTTTTGACATACTTTTCATGTGGTAAGTTAAAACGTTTAAATCGACAATACGCATACTCTTTTTATCTGAAAAAAGCGTAGCTACTTTATTAGCTTTTTTTAAAAACAATCGATTCACTTTTCCAATAGATACGTTAGCTTCAAAAAGGACGTAGGGAACTTTTAAGATCTTTGCACAAAGAAGAAGCGGAAAAGTATGAAAACTTCCGAAACCAACAACAATTTGGGGCTTAAATCTTCTTATCAGAAAAAAGCTTTTTATTAGCCCTCTTGTCCATCTAGAGAGCATTTTAAGAGGGCGAAATATCTTCACAGGAGAAGATGGTATATCGAAATAAATAAACTTCTCTTTTTCAAAATAAGGGTTTTTGGAAAGCCCCATTCCTGAAAAGATCACATGATGATCCTCTTTTATGAGAAGATCTCCCAGGCGCATTGCTGGCAACATATGGCCACCTGTTCCACCTGAGCAAATTAATATATTATGCTTCTTTTGCATAAGTTTGTTTCTTTGAAAAGTATGCTATATTTACTAAAAAAGCTGTTGCAGCCATGTTGATGACTAAAGAACTTCCGCCTTGAGAAAAGAAAGGCAGAGTCATTCCTTTACTTGGCAAAAGTCCAGATACAACACCTAAATTTAAAAAGGCTTGAAAAACTAAAACAAATGTAAAAATCGAGGCCAAATAAAAACCAGCTCTATCTTTAGCGGCAAAGGCAATCGAAAAGCCTGCATAGGACAGAACCATATATAGGCCAATTAAAAAAGAGATGCCAACGAATCCAAATTCTTCTGCAAAAATAGCCGCTATGTAATCACTTCTTGCTTCAGGAAGGTAATTAAGTTTCTGAAGGCTTTCTCCAAGTCCTCTTCCCCAAAGCCTTCCTGATCCTGCAGCAATTTTTGCTTGATAAGGTTGATGTCCTTTTCCTCTTATATCCGATTCAGGATGAAGATACACTTTTATCCTATCGGGCACATGGGGCATGTTAAAAGCTAAAATACCACCTACAATCGTCAAACAGGCTAAGGGAAGAGCCCAAAAAGTCCATTTTATTTTCGTAAGTAAAAATAAAACAACCATTGTGGCCAAGATAAAAGCCGTTGTTCCATTATCAGGCTCAAGTAAGATTAAACCAATAGGAAGAGTAATAATTATCATGATCAAAAAAAAGGTTTTAAAGTCTAAAAGGCCTTTTTTTTGTACAACTCCATAAATGAAATACAGTGGGATGACATATTTTACAATTTCAGAAGGCTGAAACGTATAGCCTGAAAAGCCCAACCATCTTTTGGCTCCATTAATTTCTTGTCCGATGAAAGGCACAAAAACTAATACTAATAGCACAATGGAACCAAGAAGAAGTATAGGTGATAGATTGAGTAGTCTTACATATCCTATTTTCCAAATACCAAAGCAAATGACTACTCCTAAAATGGCATAGCAAAATTGCTTGATAAGAGGAAAATAGATATTCACATTCATATTACGATCGATCATTTCGGCTGAGGTAGTATTAAATACCATGATCAGCCCCATGGAAAATAAAATAGATGCTACAAGTAGCAATAGAAAACTAGAACGCGTCATATTTTTTTATCTAATTCTGAGTCTATCCCCAGGACGCAATTTTTTAGCTTTATCTTCGTTTAAATTATTAAGACGAAGAAGTTCGCTTACTTTCAGGTGATGTTTCATTGCTATTGTCCAAGGATTATCACCGCATTTAACGGTATAATATTCCGCTTGAGGATATACTTTATCTTTTTTGGTTTCTTTAGCTAGTGGTTTTTCACTATTTATGACAGGTATCAAAAGGCCTTGTCCTTCTTTTAAGAAAGATCCCTTTAAGTTATTCACTTGTTTAATAACAGTGATAGATGTGTGGTTTCTTTTAGCTATTTTTTCTAACGTGTCACCTTTCTTAACGATTACCTCTATGTATTTTTCTTTTTTCTCTATAGCCTTTATTGGTTTTTCTTGGATTACTTCTGGCAGTTTATGTACGATTTGTTTTTCTTCTTCTTTCATGAGCTCTGTTTTTTCATCTTTTAGAGGTTCAAAAGGAAGTGTGATTTTCGTATGTTCTTTTACATCGCTTTCAACATTTCCATCATAAAGAGGCGATCGCATACCTTCTGGATTATTTTCTAATATAGCCGATGCTACTTCCATGGATGGTTGCATGATAGCATCATCTTTAGATGTTAAAGCACTGATGAAAAGAACTAAAAGTAGTCCCGCATTGACCAGAACTGAGATAATGATCGTATCTTTGCGAGTCATAATATTCCCCTTATCTTTTTAAACAGCTAACGACGCTTATGAACTCTTCTCCTCTATGTTCAAAGTTTCGAAACATATCGAAACTCGATGAGCCGGGCGAAAGAAGCACAGCATCTTTATTTTTAGCTATTTTATATGCTGCTAAAATAGCAGCTTTCATTGTTTTTTTTAACTCTACGTCGATATTTGGAAGGTCTGCTTTTATTTTTTTTGCAGATTTTCCAAAGGCAAACACTTTTTTTACTTTTCCTAAAAAGGCCTTTTGCCATTTTTTATATTCTAGGCCTTTATCATCTCCTCCTGCTAATAAAATAACAGAAGGATGAAACTGGTTAACGGCAAATAAAGTCGCCTCGACATTCGTCGCTTTACTGTCATTGTAATAGCAAGCGCCTTTTATCTCAGCTACAAATTCTAATCTATGTTTCGGACGAGAAAAAGTTTGAAAGTTGGCTGCACAGTCTTTAGCACTTACGTTTAATTTTTCACAAATTCGAAAAGCTGCAAGGAAAGATAAAATACTTTCTTTTGTCTTTGTTTTTATATAATTTAGCACATCTTTTTCAAGTTTTGTTTGACTATCGTAGCAAAAAAGATTTAGTTTTTTTAAATGTTTGGAGTAATTCTTTTTTATTTCTTTTGAAACAAAAAAACATCCCCCTTTTTTGAGAAGCTTAGATAGTTTAAGTTTTGAAAAGGCGTAATCGGTGAAGCTTTCATATCTGTCTAAATGATCTTCAGAGATATTCAAAAGAAGGGCTATATCTAAAAAGCTTATTTGTAAAAGATCGATTTGATACGAAGAAAGCTCAAAAACTAAAATATCATCTTTTTTAATATCTTTAAGGCAGCTAGTTATTGGTTTTCCTACGTTCCCTACACAAACAGCTCTTTTATTCGCTTTATTTAACATATGGCAAATAAGAAGAGATGTCGTTGTTTTTCCATTTGTTCCTGTGATGCCAATGCAAATATGGTCTTTTATTTCTTCAAGTGCTAGTTCTATTTCTGATGAAAAGGTAGTTTTTTTCTTTTTAAGTTTTTTCAAAATTGGATGAAAAAGAGAAACTCCAGGAGATACAATTACCCTATCAAAGTGAATCTTTTCTATTTCATTATCATCTAAAAGGTTTACATCAAGGTTATGCAAAAATTGGATTTTACTTTCTGAAAAGTTTTTTATTTTATCATCATATCCAAAAAGAAAATCTTCTTTTTTTTGACATAAGAATTCAGCGGCACTAATACCGCTCAAACCAAGACCAAAAATAAGTGTTTTTTTCATACTCTATTGAAATTTTAGTGATGCGATGCCGATTATAGCAAGAAGCAGACCAATTATCCAGAAGCGAAGTACAACTTTTGTTTCTGCCCATCCTTTATATTCAAAATGATGATGTAAAGGTGAGCATAAAAAGATTCTTTTCTTTTTGCGGTAGCGGTAGCTTAAAACCTGCAAGATCACAGAAAGAGCTTCCATAACAAAAACGCCGCCTATAATAGCTAACAGGATCTCTCTTCTAAGAAGTATTGCTGCGACAGCGATAATCCCTCCTAGCGCTAAAGAGCCTGTATCGCCTAAAAAAACCTGCGCTGGATAACCATTATACCATAAAAAGCCGAGTGCTGCTCCACAAAGAGCAAAAAGGAAAACGGCAATTTCACCGCTTCCTTCAATATACAATATATTAAGGTATCTCGACAGTTCAATGTGATTAGATAAAAAAGCAAAAAAGGCTAAAACGAAAGAGACCATAATAAGAAGTCCCGAGGCGAGTCCATCTAAGCCATCAGTTAGATTAACAGCATTCGAGCTACCAATAATGACAAAAACTAAAAATAGAAAAAGTAAAACCCATCCAATATTTGAAGTAACAACAATAGGTTTTTTAAAAAAAGGAACATAAAGTCTTGAGATATAATTTTTGGTATTGAGAGTTTTGACGATGACCATGGGTTTATGATCGATTTTTTTTATTTTTTGTTCTTTAGCAACTGGGGGCGTAAAATGCATCTTCTCTTGCATAAAAAAAGAAAAAGAAGGAAAGAGCAAATACGAACAGATAACAATGGCCAAAATTGCTTGAAGTATAAATTTTAGCTTAGCTGAAATGCCTTTACTATTTTTATGTTTCAGTTTCAAGTAATCATCTATAAATCCGACAGTAGCTAAAAAGATAGCCGTAACAAGCAAAATCCATGTAAAAATGGAGCTAAGGTCCATCCAAAGCAAAAGAGCACAAATCATGGAAAATAAAATAAAAAGGCCACCCATTGTGGGAGTATCTTTTTTTTTGCTATGAAGTTTTGCTAGTTGATCGTAGTGTTTTTTATTTTCTCTGATGGTTTGTCTGAATTTCAATTTTTCTAAAAGACGAATAAAAAAGGGTCCTAAAAAAATAGTCATACAAAGAGTGGTGATAGCGGCTAAAATCATACGAGTAGATGAGTAAAAAAAGACGGGCCAGATTTTGAAATGCAGTATTTCATGTAGATATTGCAAGAGGAAAAGTATCACATATCACCTATTATTTTTTTCTAGGATAACGAGAAATTTTAAAATCTTCAAAGCAAATTCACAACAGTTTCTAATTCGCAAGATCTTGATCCCTTAATTAAGACTACGTCATCCTTTTTCAGATGTTTTTTTAAAAAAGAAATCATTTCATTTTTATCGACAAAAAATTTAGCGAATTTTTTTTGCTTTTGAAAGATTTCAAATATTACAAAGGTATCTCTGCCGAAGCAGACAACTTCATCGACATATTTGAGTGCAATATTTGCAACTTTTTCATGGCAAATATGAGAAAACTTTCCTAGTTCTTTCATTTCTCCTAGAACTGCGATCTTTTTATTTTGATATTCACCAAGTGCAATAAGAGCCGCCTCGGTGGACGTTAAATTTGCGTTGTAGCAATCATTAATGAATAAAATATCTTTTTTCTTAATTTTTTCACCTCTAAGAGGGAGAAGATATAAATCTTTAATAGAGGCTTTTATTTTATCAAAGCTCACATCCATTTCTCTTGCGACAGCTATCGCTGCGATCATATCTTCTAAAAAATGCATCCCATAAAAAGGTCTTTTGATTTTTAATTTCTCTACACTGTTTTCATATATTGTTACTGTTTCATTTCCTATTTGGAGGTAGTAATAAGCGGATTTATCTTTTACAGAAAAAGTCACAACGCCTTGCAATTTTTGCAATTTTAAAAGTTCATGGTTGATGACTTTTTTCTTTGTTTTTTCATGTGATAAAATTGTCAGTTTTTCTTTCGCAATATCTTTAAGGCCTTCTTTAAAATTTGCCGCATGAGCAAGTGCTACTTTTGTCACAATTGACAGCATTGGAGGAGCTATATTGACAAGTTTTTCTATTTCACCTTTTTCAGACATCCCCATTTCAAGCAGCAAAAAATCCACATTTTTGGGGCTATTTAGAATATTTAAAGGGACAGTCACTTGAGAGTTGAGATTGCCTGGGCTTTTATAAATAGAGAAGTGATCTTTTAAAAGGCTATAAATGAACTCTTTTGTTGTTGTTTTACCAACAGAGCCTGTAATGGCTAAAACTGTTTGTTTTCTTTTTTGCAGTTTTTGTTTTGCTAAAAGTTGCAAAGACAGGAGCACATTTTTGGATTTAAACAAAAAAAGCCCAAAATCCTCCCCTTTATAAGCTTTATCGACGACAGCGGCTATAGCTCCTTTTTCAGCAGCTTTTTCTAAAAACTCATGACCATCCTTTTTATCACCTTTTAGGGCGAAAAAAAGCCCACCCTCTTCGACTGAGCGGCTATCCTGTTGACAGTTAGTTGCTTGCAGCTTTAAAGCTTTCTCACAGAGGGGTATTGTATCGATTTCTATCATATTACCTCATTTCCTAAGATCATAAAAACAGCTCAAATTTAAAGACAGGAGGAATTTCACCTACCATATAAAGGGTTTATTACCAGCGGGTTACGGGTTAATTACCGTTAATTTCAATCTTTGTTTAATTAATACAAATAATTATAATTAAATTTTTATTATTATTTGATTTTAAAATTATTTTATAGTATAATTGAAGGACATTAAAAAACAAAAGAGAGTTATAAATATGTCGTCATCAGAAGCTGATCTTGTACAGCCTCTACAGTCCCGTCCATCGGGAGCACTCCGCCTAACTCAACATGCGGAATTCGGTAATGGAGGAGTTGGACTATTGGAATATGGACCAGAAGATGGTCCGAAGAAATATTTTCGATTTTCTGTTTATAGAAGAACTGGTGATAGAGCTAATCCAAGAGAATGTATGGCTCTTACTCCTCAGCGTTGGGAAGTAATAGCAGATAAACTATGTGCTTTAGCTAACGAAATTACAGAAAAAAATGATCTTCAGCCTGAACAGGTTGTACCTATATTGATGAAGTTTCATAATCTTGATAGAGACTATGGGATACATCACGCAACAAGAAGACGAATTACATATGATAGAACAGAAGAAGGAAATTACCAGCAATTACACCTACTTCTTATGCAAGCTTATAGAGATTACAGACCTCCAAATTTTCCACCAGTTGAAACAAATAGAAGAACATTACATAGAGATGGAAGCACAAGCACTCAAAGTCGTAGCCGTAGCCAAAGTCCAGTACGAAAAGGTAAGGGTAGTAAAAAGAAAGGCAATGCAGAACCACATGTAGTACCAAGTAGGAAAGGGTCATTCTCTTCCAATCCATCAGAAAGTGATGCAGAATCAGTCGCAGACCAAGCTGACCTAGTAAATGCAATGTCTATTGATGGCTGTGAAGTATTAGCTCCCACAGTAGAAAGAGATTATGAGTATGATCTTTTAGACTACCAAGAACTCTCTTATAGAAGTCAAAGAATTCAATGCTATAATCAAAGCCAACTTCGTATTCCACCCTGTTTAAGACAAGGACCAAATGAAGCGTATATTCAATCTCTTGTTGAAACAGATCCATCCCTTATTATAGGGAGAGGAAGAGATAGAGCATATAAACCATCATTATTGCCTGTATTTCTAAAAAAAGACCAAGGACCTGCAACAATATATTGGATAGCAACATATAGAAATACACAGACTAATCGCCTTGAAGTATTTTTACCCTTCCAAAAAGGGTCAGAAGCATTAGTTCTTCGAGATCTTTACCTAGCAAATGCAGATGGTTATATAGATGAAAACGCATCACTTGATGAGAAATTTACTGCAGCTATAGAAGGAAGCGCATATGAAGCTGTAGATACATTTACTACTCGTGCATCTGTAAAATTTGAAGAAGAGCTTTCTTTAGAAAGATCAATGAACTTTTTACATCAAAGAATAACCGAAGAACAAGATGCAGAAGCAGCTCGCCAAGTAATATTTGACGGCGCTAATGCTGAAAACATAGGAACGATATTTGCAAATGGCAATCCATGTCTTAGAAATCTTCCAACATGGCTTTCAAGAAGTAGGACGCGGCCATTAATACATTATGCTAATCGATTTGAAACTGCTCAAGCTTTACAAGTACGAAGAAAATCAGCAGATGTTTCTATGGAATTACTCGCTAATAGACATCGTATGCAAAGAATGGAGAGGTTACAAGTTGTATCGCAAAGGAATCGTCTAGAAGAAAGAACTTATAGAATTATGGATATAGTTCCTGTGCAAGAAAGATTAAGTATCTTTTTAGGAAAATGGAGACGAGCTCAATACAAAACTCACTATATAGGACTGATTAGAGAAACTACTCTTGATGAGAGAGAAAAAAGAGTAATTAGCAATAATATAACTCTTTTCCTACCAGAACATCTTCAAGGAAAAGCGCTTACTTTAGAGGGGCCTGATGGCACAGAAGTGAGTGTTTTAGATTATTTAAAAGCTTGTCATGGCTATCCTCAAGTAGCACAAGAATTGCCTGAGACTGTAATAGTAGAAGGTGTTACAGAGGATCCACTAGTAGAAATTGATGGTACATATTCTGCAATGAAAGTAGAGCTGGGTAATCAATTAAGAGAAGAAGAAATAGAGGGTGTAGTAAATCCTATCGCAGGACAAGTTTTGGAATAAAATCTTTTTAAAAATTATTTCTATCAAAATAGTTCCTATTGATTTAGGAACTATTTTTTTTATCCCATAAAGGGCTTTTTCCTAGTTGACCCTATTGAAAAGATTTAGCATAATAACCCATGTAAAAATTCTTTTTATGGTGGCATAGCCAAGTGGTAAGGCGGAGGCCTGCAAAGCCTCTATTCCTCAGTTCGAATCTGAGTGCCACCTTATTTTTTTTAGGCCCTTTATGCTTTATCTTATAGCTACTCCCATTGGGAATTTAGAAGATATTACTCTTAGAGCTCTTCGTATTTTGAAAGAGGTCGACTACATTTTATGTGAGGATACAAGAAAAGCTAAGGTTTTACTCGATCGCTATAAGATCAAAAATACGCTTAAAAGTTACCATAAATTTAGCGAATCTAAAAAGCTAACAGCTATATTAGATGATCTCAAATCCCATCAAAATATCGCCTTAATCTCAGATGGTGGCTCCCCTCTTGTGAGCGACCCTGGTCTTTTATTAGTTAAAAAATGTATTGAAAATAACATCTCCTATAGTTCTATTCCTGGAGCTAGTAGTGTTGTCAATGGACTGGTTTTATCTGGTCTTTCAGATGAAAGATTTCAATTCATGGGGTTCTTTTCTAAAAAAACATCTGAAAGGCTAAAAATGCTGCATCAGATGGCCATGTATCCAGGAGCGTCTCTTGCTTTTATCACACCTCATAATGTGGAAAAAATACTGAAAGATATCCAAGAATATTATCCTGAAAAAGAGATTGTTATTTTAAGAGAGATGACCAAGAAATTCGAAGAGATTATTAGAGGATCTGCGAATACACTTTTAAAGCAATTTTCTAAAAAGCCATTTAAAGGTGAAATGGTTTTAGCTCTTTTAGGATATGAAAAACCTCCACAAGATTTATCAGTAAAAGAGACGATACTTTTGCTTCAAAATGTTTGGATGTTATCAGAAAAAGAAGCTATAGAAATAAGCGCTAAAATCAAAAACATTTCCAAAAAAGAAATTTATCAAAAAATCAAAATTAAAAAGTAGCTACTTTGCTTCGATCTTTTCTCGCAGAAAAACCACCTTTCAAAAAAATACGATTTAACCTATTGCCTCTCTTTCTTTTTTTTTGGTAGAATTCATCTCCTAATAAAAAAAAGCCAAGGAGCTGCTTTATGTCTTCAAACTACAAAGAGATACTCTTTGAGGAAGAAGCAAGAAACAAACTGCTAGAGGGAATAGATCTTTTAGCAAAGGTTGTTAGCAAAACAATTGGACCTAAAGGGAAAAATATAGCTCTTGATGGAGCGCCTACTTCTATCACTAGCGATGGAGCCAGCATTGTCAATGAAATCGAGATGAAAGATCCATTCAGTGATATGGGAGCTTATTTTGCTAAAGAGGTCGCGAATAAAATGAAAGATATGTGTGGTGATGGTACAACAACAGCGACTATTCTTTTTGCATCTTTAGTAAAAGAAGGCATGAAACATCTAGCTGCCGGTGTGAATCCTATTTTTTTAAAAAGAGGGATGGATAAAGCGCTGAAATTTCTACTTGAAGAAATTGAAAAGATGTCCACTACCATTAAAGAAGAAGAAGATATTGAAAACATAGCAAGTATTTCCGCCTCTAATCAAAAAGACATTGGTAAGATCATTTCAGAGGCTTTTC
>Ga0180437_10005590_pt1 | contig 17113 bp, 26 predicted proteins | sample SS_ome_4_FD_132410 | JGI IMG/M metagenome (GOLD analysis project Ga0180437, IMG submission 132410) | Hypersaline lake sediment archaeal communities from the Salton Sea, California, USA - SS_3_D_1 metaG | ecosystem: Environmental > Aquatic > Non-marine Saline and Alkaline > Hypersaline >... | reverse complement strand
GAACCTAAGCCGAAACCAACTCCGAAACCAGAGCCTCCAAAGCCTAAACCAAAAAGTGGAAGTCTTTTAGTTCACTATCCGAAACTTGGGTTACCAGACCTAGAAGAAAAAGATCAGGTAAAAGAGTTCAGTCAAAATGTGTTAAAGCAATATAGGAAGTATAAAAATAAACAAATTAGCGCGGATGCAATGAAGAAATACCTGTTAGAAAGGGCTAGAGAATCAAGTAGAAGAGATGTGGAAGAACTTGATTTACATCCTGGCGAAGATGTAATGCAGGCATTTAAGTCGGCAATGGAAATATTTAAAAGAGAAAATAAAGAAGCGGCGAGATTGGGTGGCGACAAGTTTCCAAGAACAATTCAATGGATGTTAAGATTTACACGAAAAGCATTAAAAGCCCAACAGGCCATTGAACGAAGATCACCAGAATATCAAGCGGAACAATACCGACAAAAGTTAAATGAGCAAACATTAGAAAATTATACGCCCCCCGTTAGGCGTTCGTATGTTGACGAACTCCCTGTAGAGTTTCGTGTAGATCATTATAAGAAACTGCTTAAAGACTAGCTTTTAGCCTCTTGGGCGAATTGATTTAACTGATTCACATCCACGTATGGTGAATTTGGCTTCTTTTCAACGCTATTTTTATATTCAGTTACAATCTTTTCATAGTTGGGGTCGTTTTTTGTTATAAACTGTTCCTCTACGATTGAAACAACATGATCGATGAAATAGAAGTTTTTGCATGACGTTGTTGGGTGTGTAATCCAGATTCCCGTTTCGGAAATATGGTCAAAACGTCCTACGAAGTAATCCATGGATTGCTTTTCATTAAATTGCCGGTTAATTGGGGCAACAATGATTGTTACTATCTTGCCGGTGAAGTAGTCACTAAGCCTTTCAAGTTCTTCTTTTATAATTTCCATACAATATTAGAGTTATATTGTGTGGAGCTTTCAAATTTTTTGACCCCTTTGGCAAGATATTTAATTAGGCTGGCGGCGCGTTCTATATTTTGCCACAGTTCATTCCAGTCTTTGTATGGTGGTGGTGGAACAACATAGCTAACTGCGAATCCTTCTGACAAAAGCTGATTGCCAAGATTTTTTAAAATTGCCAAAAGCCCAACTGGGTCGCTATCCCCAGCGAGTACGATTTTGCACCCTCTTAGGAGTTTTATATGTTCATCAGAAAGGAATTTACCACCAAATGCAGCCGATGGAACACCACACTCAGCTAATGTCATTGCATCAAATTCGCCCTCGCAAATATAAAGGATTCCTCCCTCATCGGGCCAACTTGTCATAAACAAAACATCGCCTTTGCCGACTCCGACTTCTTCTGGTGGTCCACGATACTTTGGCTTTCTTTTGTCAATAGCACGGCAGTTATAATAAATTAACTCACCCTCTTTGCCGTAATAAGGAATGACAATCCTGTTTTTATAGATTTCATCCCTGGTGCAGAAATATAAACCTTCCCATGGAAGTTTCCTATTTTTTAAAATTTCTATAGCTTTTATCCCTGCGGGATGGTTTGTTAGTTCAGTAAGTGGGTAAGTATAGTTTGGTAGGCTTAAATCTATTTTCTTTGGTTCTGGCGTTGGGATGTTAAAACCATCGGTTGCATCGGGCTTATTTACATTGAAAACAAAGTTCTCCATCTTTTTTTCAATAAGCCCACGATCATTGTGACCTCCGAGAAGTTCTACGGCTTCTTCATAGGTGCAACCGTCTACTTTCATCACAAGACCTGTAAGCGTACCGATCTTGTCGGTTTTCCAACAGCGGTAGACACCATCATTTCGATTATGCTTACCACCACCTACATTACACCATAGGTGAGTTTTAAAATCAGGTGATAGCCCCTCTTCCTCGGGAAAGGGGCTATTCACCATGATTTCTTTGCCAGTCGCTTTGATATTGTCAAAGCGACTTTCGGCCCACGATAAGAATGCTTCGTAATTAACAGCCATAGCTCGGATTCTTATTTAAATACCATTCCAGGTGTTGTTGATTAGTGATATTTGGATCAATATGATAGTTGTTTTCTAATACATAGCTGCCATCCTCTAACCAATATCTTTCCATGCCTTCGTCATTGTAATCGTGAGCTATGCTATTCATCTTTAATATTTCGGCGTCTTCTTTGTTGAGAATTCTACGTGCAAATGCCCTATTTCGTGTTTGATACAAATGCCAAGCCATAATGGTTCTCCAAAAAAGAGGTTGTGGATAATGTTTATTGTACCCAAAGAAAAATTTAAATCAAGTGCCATTTTGCTATTGGATTTTATATAATTGCCGATATAATAAAAGCATGAATATCGAACATATATCCGTTTCAAGACGAGGCATCTATATTGAATGCCCGAAAAAATATAAATTCCAATACCATGATAAAATTCCCCAAGCAGATGAACCCTTTTATTTTACATACGGTAAGATCGTACACAAGATTGCCGAAGTTTATGTAGAAAATAAAGGTGAAGCCCTAATTGAGGAAGTTAAACAAGACGTATTGGGAGGAATTGTAGAGATCGAACCAAAAGTCTTTGCTCCACCTTTGGAAGCGTGGCCGAAAGGCTACTCAAAAAGACTCCCTGGTATGCTGGCCTCTATTGTTAAAGTATCAGATAAAATAGGATATGATGGTGACAACTATCAAGAATATGAGTTCCTATATGATCTGGATGGCGAAGGCCGAAATGTAAAAGGTTTCATTGACCGCATTTTCGTCAAGGATGATATTTATACGATCCTTGATTATAAAACCACCAAAAAAGGAAAGTGGCGAAAAACACCAGAAACCATCAAAACAGACCTACAGCTACGCACATACGCGCGTGTAGTACAAAAAGATTTTGATGTTCCCGCTGAGAATTTAAGGTGTGCCCTTTGCTATCTTGAAGGTGGAAATGTAATAGGTGGACAATTTACACAAGACGCCTTAGATTACGCCGAACAAGAGCTACTAGAAACATATAAACAAATTGAACAAACGGACCCAGAAACGGCGTGGGCCAGAGTAGGCGAACATTGTCGTAGGTGTCCATATAACAATATTTGCCCAAAGTATAAATTATGATGAGAAATAAATGGGTAAAAAATACGACTATAGAAGTCAAAAACCCAAAATGCGTTCATATTAAACAAGAGTCTTTTTCGACAATCCCAGAACGTGATGGCAACTGGCATGCTGCTTGTTTAAATCCAAAATACGACCCAGACCCGCCAGAGCCTTATTATGGTGGGCAAATACCATCAAAACTTTATGACACTCCCGAAGATTATTTAAGAAATCAAAAATATCTTTCTTTTCATCCTGATGGTTGGAGAACGATTATGATAAATGAACTGAAAGAATTTACTGGGTGGTTCAAGAGCAAAGACGATTTGCTTGACGCACTTAAAAAGTTTGGCGCACCAAAACCAATCGAGTTCAAGGGTATATTTGACCAAATAAATTATGAAAACGGCTTTATACCAGACTACCTTAAAGATTATGATGGGAAGTGGTAATGTTAAAACCTATTTGCGATGATTGCGGAGAAGTCCAGAAAGACTTTAAAAACATGTATCGTCTTATTGATCCAGACGGGCTGTTTGTAAAAAAAGATATAGGCATAATCTTCTTCTGTGAAGAGTGTAGAAATAAACGTGCAAAAGAATGGAACGCCATTAATGTTAAGTGAAGAACATCCAGAAGTCACACCTGAAATTGTTTTAAAATACCTCATTAGCGATGCAATCAATCGTTGGCTACATGAGATGGGAACGAAAGCAGTTACCGGCTATGTAAATTATATAGATAGGGTGTGTGACATAGGCCAACTTGTCGAAAAGGCCATGGAAGAAGCAAAAGAGAGGTATGGGATCGAGGTAAAAGAGGGGTCGTTAAAATTACTTGTAGACGAATTTAATGAAATCCAAAAACAACAGAACGATAACGATAACTAGGAGGAAACAATGGACGTTTTAGTAGTAATATTTTTTTTGATATCATGTCTTTTTGCTGGCAGTGGTTTGTCATTGCTGGTTGGTGCAATTTTTAGTAAAAAAGAATATATCCAAAAGACATTTAGCGCTGTATTGGGAACCGGACTGATTGCAATGTCCGTGTTCACATTTGTTTTATGGCTTTGGGTTTTAATACTTTTGTTGCCAGTTGCAGCGCCGATGTGATTAAACGCACATAGATTCTTTTAATTCAGACACATCTCTAATGTGAACCAAATTGGTGATGTGAAGCATCTTCTTGTCTTTCTTCACAATATCATTTTGTCGCCACGCTAAATATGCGCCCCCACCATCTTTTGGGTTAAGCAGTCTTTCACTGCATAGGGGTCGTTTATTTTCTTCATAATATGCTTTTATTTTATGTGGTGGCAACTTGTACCATTCCTCATCTGTTATTTTCTTTGGTGGTTTATAATCTTTCGGTATTTGCGGAAGGTTAATATAATAACCAAATTGGTCAGTGGTATTAATAACTGATAAATCTGACTTACTATTCACCAATTCATAATCACAGAATAATTCGTGTGCTGGTTCTGATGTAGAGCCTTTATAAAACCAAACTGGAATAGAAATTCCAACCGTATTAACACACGTCCCTTGATTCAGCGCATACCTTTCGGCTTCTGTTAAATAAATGTGATGTGATACAAATAAAGCAATCTTGTTTTTGTTTTTCATAGTCATACATAAAATAGTGGTATATTAACAGAGAAAGGATTGGCATGATATTCAAGGATTTTGGGTTAGAAAAATTACTTATTTTGGTGGCTGGTGCGCTTGCCATTTTAATTGCGGTTAGTCCATTCGTTCCCGAATCTGATATTTTATATCGTCATCCTTTAGACAACATGGCTGTTGTGAAAGGGCCATACAAATGTTTTGGCGCACCTCAAGAAGATCGTGGAATTGAATACCGCAGATTTCTTTCAGCGAGTGTTAAAATTTCAGTAAGTGGATCATCTGGTTCAGGGACAATATGTGATTATGACCCAATAACCAATACGGCATGGGTTATTTCTTGTGGCCATCTTTGGGGCGGTAATATGAGTGCCGAAGAAGGAAAAAGGAGACAAGTAAAGGCAAGGATTATTACTTGGTATCACAACATGGAAAAGTTAGATGAACCAAAGTCCTATCCGGCGGATGTTGTATTTTACAGTAACTCAAATGGCTATGATTTATCTTTATTGAAATTTAAGCCTGATTGGCAACCGCATTACTTTCCAATTGCTCCTTCCAACTACAACCTTCAGATAGGGCAGCATCATCACTCAACTGGTTGTGACGGTGGGCGCGAAGTGGCACGTTATGATGTTAAGATCATTCGTGTTGGGGATAGTCCAGGCGTTGATACACTGATCGTTGAAAATTCACCACGTCCTGGTCGTTCTGGTGGTGGTTTATTAACTGATGATGGTTATTATATTGCCATCTGTTGGGGAACAACAGACACAAGAAGTGGTGGTGGCCAAGGATTGTTTACATCACTACCAAGCATTAGAAAGCACTTTACTGCACAGGGATATGGTTGGATATTAAATAAACTTCCACCAATGGCAGCTAGGGATATACCAATTCAAGACAGGGAGAATCCAAACAAGAAGTTCCCGAAAGATTATATTCCATTGCCGCTATAAAATTAAGCCGCCTATTAACATTGTCAAACAAAACGACGTATAAAAGATTATCATACGAATGCAAAATCTATCTAATGCGGCGTGTTCTTCTTCTGTGCGTGGTCTATATTTTTCAGGGTGCTTACAAGCATCCTTCCATATAGCGCTTCTTCCACCAATCATAACGCCCCCTAGTCTTGAAGTGCAATTCTCATACGAACATTTAACGACGTACCGTTTTCGACAGTGATTTCTTGCGAGAATGGAACAGAAGCAATTAACTTACCTCCACCACCTGATTCTGTGGTGAGAAACAAATTGCTTACCGGACCCCAATCTCCACCAGAAGCAGTGTATATTAAAATTGGACTTACTGCGCCCCAGAAGCCATTGTCAGTTTCAATGGCAAATTCCCCATAAGCAACAACCTGTCTGGCATATCCATTAATTTGCGGTTCGTCTACCACATCATCCATAGTATCTGTTCGTGACAGGGTAAGACGATCATCACAGCCGAAATAAAATTCACTTGGAATTATATCCTCATCATAAAATGCAGCCGTAAGAATATACTCTTCGCCCTCTGCATGTAATACGTTTGTTAGATGTTCTGCTCGCCAGAGAACTTCGCCTTTAGGACCGACGTGTTCTATTTCTAAGATTTCTAAAAGTTTCATAACACAATATATAAGTGTATGGAATTTAAAAATTGGCTGTTAAAGATAGAAGTTGGCGATAATCCCGCTGGTGTCAATACCAACAGGGCGGTTGATGTAGGCCCAGACCGAAGATTTCGCCCAAATCCCGCTGAAGTTGAGGGTAAAGAAAAAGACCCCAGAACCCAAGATGATGAAATCGAGGCTCAGGCGATGCCAACCTTTACCACAAGGCCCCTTCCTGGGAACCGACGAGCTATGAAAAAGAAGATGAAGAAAAGTAATTAATTGTCTCCGTACCAATAATCGTCTTCGTCGTCTTCTTCATTATCTTCATAAATTACCAATTCTTCTTCTTCATCTTCGTACCAATCGTCGTTTTCTTCTTCTCCCCACTCGTCTTCGTAGTCGTCTTCATCATCTTCTTCCTCTTCGTCGTCCAACCATTCATCATCGTCAAATTCATCATCTGACCACTCATCGGTGTCTTCGTTGAGAATATTGTGATAAAATTTGAATTGATTCATTGCATCTCCTATAAATAAGCTATAGCTATTAAAGGTAATATATGAAAAAATTAGCAATATTTATACTATTTTTTGTTCTTTTGGGCGGTTGTGGATTTGAATTTCTTATTAGCCCTATCGTCAAAGGGGTAGTTACTTGGGTCCAAGGTGAGGCTCACAAGTATTATAATTATGACTCCGAAGCTGTTTATAGAGCGGTAAAACGTACTGCGAAAGAGTTAAATTACGAAATAACCAGTGATGATCCCAAAGAAAACGGTGACTATAAGTTAGTTGTAGGGGTTAATGATAAATTTAAAATCAGTGTGGATAGAATAGAATCAAACATAACGCTGGTTAGCATTAGAATCAATTTTATGGGAGACAAACCCTATGCGGAACTGTTCTACAAAGAATTAGATGTACAGCTAAATACCATAGAGTTTGACAAAGATGGAATCCCAATAAAAAATGACCTTTAAATCGTGGTCACTTACCGAAGAAGTTAAGTTTATACAAGACTTGCTTTTAACGCACCAAGTAGTGTATCTTGGCAAGTTTGGCTTGTGGAATGTCTACTCTGCTATGGAGGCTAGGTCTAAAATGCCGGGAATGCGGGGTCTTAAAAAATTAAAACCACAACAATTGCTTACCATTCCAGAATACAAATTACATTTAGATTCTCTTAGCCCCAAGGCTATTGAAATTATCCCAGATTATTTTGTAGACCGAGTTGGTGATGTTAAAATGCATTGCGACAACGCTGCGAATGCTCTTGCCAAAATTGGATTTCCAAAATACACGGCGACAATGGTATTCATGGATTTAAAGGATCGTAAAAATCGAATCACTGGTGGTGGAGTTGGAGGAAGCGCACATTGGAAAGAGCATGCCTTTACTGTTGAGCGAACAATGGTTTCCGAAGGTACAATCGTTCACGAACATGCTCACATGTGGTGGGACAATGTTTTACCAAAGCACTCAAAAGATACCTTTATTAAATGGTACAATGAGAATGTTAAAGGTTGGGCGGGTAAGAACTATGAACAATTTTTCGACCCAGAAAATATAGATTCATTTGCAAAAACAATAATGAAGGGGATAAAAGATTATAAACTCAACTTTGTGCATGATTTGGGAGAGAAGGTTCTTAATCGAGATATACAAAGCTATCTGGACTTACGAACGGCTGTTGAAGAGGGCAAAGACGAAAGTACGATAATTGAAAAATCGGTAATGAGTCGTCGTGGGAAATTTTCTTTGGCCACTTTAAAAAATGATATGCAATTCAAACAAATGCTTAGGGATTATAATAAAATTGACCTACCAAAAGGTAGTGAGGTCATGGTAGAGTACGTCAATAGTGGCTACATATTAAATTATTTTATACAAGAGCCTTACCAACGATTTGAAAGTACAATAATACCATTTAACATGCTCCAAAAATATGTGACATTTACAATGGACAAGTTAAACGACGAAGAACAACAACAAGTCAAAGATTCTACAAAATTAGCTAAAAGTAAAATGTCTGCCTTCCTTGCTCCAAAAAAGCACGCCGATGCAATCAGGGAATTATTCGATCAATCGATAGAGTACCAATTTGAATACACAAAAGATGATGATGGCTATCAATACGGCTATAACCCAAAATATAAAAAAGGCTATGCATCAATGAGTGGAGATTGGTATAACACATGGGTATCAATGGTTGGAAGACGTGGTAAAAGTTCGGTTGACCACCCCTTTGGAAAATTACAAACAAAAGAAGATATAGGCAATGTTTTTGTAGATGCTGCGAAAAGCAAGTTGTACTTCCCAGATGATATGATTCCAATCAATTTAAAAGATAAGTTTCAATCTAAAGAATATGAATTACAACAATCTTTAGACAAGCCAGAGGGACGAGAACTTAGAACTAAGATTCAAAAGTCGGGTGTTGTGCCAAGTATATACGCCGCTTCTAATTATGATGAACTTTGGGCAGAGGTTGTTGAAAAAACCGCACTATCCAAACAACAAGTATCTAAAGAATTAAAACAACTTCTTTATAACATTCTAACTGGGACAGCGAAAGATGATAATATGTTTTCCAGACAGGAAATGATGGCATCTCGCCTACCCAGAAGAATGCAAAGGCGTAAAAAGCCGAAAAAGAATTAACAGCCCCTAGCAACCACTGTTGAACAGCAAGAATACTTGTTGGTTGAACAACATTTATATCTGGTGAAACATCCCCTTCTCACTACTTGAGTTGGCTCATCGTCTGAATCAACCTTTCCACAACAACCTGAGTTGTTTTCTCTTTTCCATTCGCCGTGGGAGTCTCCCGCTCCAACGCCTGTTACTGATGTAGCACCCATTTTGCCTCCTTGTTAAATAATCTTTTTTCTAATCAGTTTGTGGTCCACAATCTCAAAAAGAGCCTCTTCATGCTCGCCAACCATATTGTTAAAATGCAGTACATCCAAACACTTAGATGCGGCGTGAATCATCTCCCTATTGGTACTTTGTAGATAATTTAAAACGACCCCATGTCTGTCCACTTCGTAGAAGATATCGGCTGGAACCTCAACCTCCAAATCATATAGTGGATTGTGAGCCAGGGCACCTATCCCTAGATGGTCTGAGAGCCTCAGAGAGGCCGTTCTGTGCGTTCTAATTAATTTTCCGTCTTCCGACTCATCTATATCGCTAAAGTCGCTTAAAAACGGTTCTAGGGCGTCCCAATTCATTGTTCTAAATAGATGTTTAATAGGTTTTCTTATAATTCTACGTTTCTGGAACACTCCACCAATAGCCTGTTTGTAGGGGCTACCGTGCATACGATCTACCGCCAACATGGCTTTGGCAACGCCATTGTAGAGTCTGACGCTATTTGGGGCCATTTTGACCGCTTTCATAAGGTATTTATAAGACACATCTCGGGCTGTAATGGCAGCGTCGAGACACTTTTTCCCACCCCTTTTCTCTTGGCGTTGTATTTCAACAAAAATATCATACCATGCCGCAAGCATTAGGCGTCCAAAACTATGACATTCACCACCCAATTTATCATGTGGGGCGTCATACGGCAGCTTCTCTGGGGGCGTATATTTAAATTCATTGATTGCATTTCTCATCTCCCCAGGCTTATATCCACCTCGGCCACCTGTCATATTGTAAATGGTATCTCCCACCTCTTCGGCCAACTTGGATATAACATTAGATTTCCTTAAATCACCACCTGTTTCCTTGAGGGCATATTCAATCATTTCGTCCTGTAACATGACCGTAACAACAGCGGTAATGTCTGCAAAGGCTTCGTGAAAGCCCCAGATTTCCAAGGCTTGGGAACTCCAAAAATCTGGCCTCATAGCGTCCAATACAGCGTGGCCAAGTTCGTGGGCTACAATATCTACCGAATCTGCGAGGTAGATAACCTTTTTAGCTTTCTTGTCAAATTGATAAAAGAACTTTAAATTCTTACCATCATAATAGGCGTTAAGCATCTCGCCCGCGCGTGGGACGATTTTCAAGTTATGTGTTCGGGGCCATTTATTTAATTTCCTGAATTTTAATGTGTTTTGTAGTGAGTTTGCTATTGTGGCGTACACATTTGCTGCTTGATTTTGCTTAGTTCCAAGTTCGCCGTAATTATTTCCTATGAATCCTGATACCTCAAATGGCATTGCTTTCGGTGAAAGTGGTCGCTCCAACTTGATAACAAGTTCTGGTGTGGATGGGTCGTTTAATCTGTAATTAATCAGATCACGGCTGGGCTTGGAATTTTTATTTTTTTCCTTCCCTTTTGCCTTGGCTTTTCTGGCGCATGGCAATAATTTTTTAAAGAAATCTATCATGTTCCCTCACTTTATATTATTGGACACAATTATATAGGTCTAATAATGTTTGGATTCAAAAAGAAAAAGCCGACCGAGCTAGAGCGGGTCAAAGACGAGTTAGAGCAAGAAATAGAGAATCTTGTAGGCGAAGAAGCATATTCTGAATTTAAAAAGTTCGCTTTTAAGAAGAATATGATAGAGCTAGCTATTGCTTTTATGCTAGGTGCTGCCTTGCAGAAGATTGTTACCTCTATCTCTGATAATCTTATTATGCCAGTTGTTAATTACGCAACGAATGCTGCTGGGACAGATTGGAGAGAGTGGGTTGTCACTCCTATTCAAGGTATTACATTGGAGTTGGGAGCATTTGTAGGGTCGTTTGTTGACTTTGTGTTATTAGCGATTGTATTGTTTTTAATATGGTATAAAATAATCGCCCCAATGACGAAGAAGGAAGAGAAGATCAAGGTGATAGACACCATGGAATGTCCTCACTGTTATGAAAGAATCTTTTATAAATCCAAAAGGTGTAAGTTCTGCACACAAGAAATTAAATTAATGGAGGACTGATGAACAAACAGCAATTAGAAAAGATACGGGAAGAGAGAACGCTTTTAGCCTACAGGAAAAACCTTATGGGGCCTGGGGGCAAATTAGGGGTAATCGTTAAAATATTGGGTGAGCCAATTATGGCTGAAACGGGTATGGACGTTAATTGGATGCAAGACCCGTTTGATATTCACGACCCAAATGAAGTTCCAATGTATTTAGACGACCCAAATGCAATGCCCATGGGTTTTGTTTGGGATGGATTACGAGAAGGCATCCACATGGAAATTAAGTGGGACCACTTTAAAAATGAAATCACCTGTCATTACCAGGGTTATTCTGTTTACCATGAAGACAGCGGTGTTTTAATGGCTTATGCTCCACGCCACCCTATAGCGGGGGAATGGGAACACATCGTAGACGACTTGTATGATCGGGCAAAAAGAGTTAAAATGCATAACGTCAAAGTTGAGGAAAAAATTGTCAAGAAAGAAAGTAAAGGATTGGCAAGAAAAATCCTCGATGCCTTACGCATGCGATGGGGAGATTAAAATGGATGCTGAACAAGATTTAAGCAAAGTCCTAGATCAATCTTTAATGCAAGTAGAAATAATGAACCATGGGTTCGTTGTTTTTCAATCCGGTGAAAAGGAATGGAAAATTAAAAAAGTTTCTACACCCATAGACAACAGAGAGATGCCAGACATTCAAACTAGGTTTCCATCTTGGTTAGAGTGCTGCCAATATGTATTGAAGTTAATTAAAGAACGTGAACATACATTTGAAATCTCTGTGAGGTACAACCGTGGACTTGGACCAGAGCATAAAGTTCTTGGATTGATAGACGCCAAGACATTAAAAGAAGCACAAGAGGCTGGTCAGTCTTGGGCAGAAGAAGAAATGAACCAGGATATCATTATCGAAGTTAGGGCCAGACCTCTATAGTCTTGGCTTTTGCATTTCGTAACGGCTTTTATATATCTTCACCGTTCTAGGCTGAAACGCCTGTTCTGGAATGACGTAGATTGGGTGTGAGTCGATGTTGTGAAAGCGACACCGACCCCAACCAGTTACATACAATAAATATAAGCAAAAATTGCAACTTCTGCGGCTATAATTAATCCCAACGCCCATAAGAACCATTTACTCTTTTTCTGTACCGGCTCACCTTCTACAGCACCGACACGCTTGGCAACCAACTTTTGAATTGGCCGTGGTTCTTCTTCTTCTACGCTCATTGCTGAAACGCCCGTTGTGGCAATATGCTCAACGAGTTGCAGTCTTGAACTGACTGGATCAGTGGATTCTACTTTACGATCAACAACTTCGTCATTAACTATTGTGTCTATAGTCCTTTCATAGACTTCGTTTCTGACCTTCTCTACAATCCGTTCTTCCAACTGTAAATCGCCTTCGACCCACTTCTCAATGACTCGTTCGCCTTCGCCTTGTTCGTCGAGATTTTCTACAACTCTAATTTCACCAGTTCTAATTCTTGAAACCTTTTCAGCCATATTATCTCCTAAAAATAAAGCCCTACTCTATATATGCTAAATAAATAAATTACGGAGGCGTAATCAAATCACTCGCAGTTAATGTGTATGGAAGATGAAATTCATTTCCACTACCATCAATTACAATCTTCATCGCCAAATCACCAGCTTGTGCCCCTGCGGGATAAATGATTTCTTCCTTTGCCGTTGGTGCAGTACCACTGACATACTTTGTAAATTCAAATAAACCAGAACGACCACCCAAAAGTTCCCAGTCCGGTTGAACATCTGTAGAATCATAATTTAATGAGTTGCCACGGAAATCAACAGCGTTGTCAATAATATCAGCATCGACAGCGGAACCAGGGTCAAGCAAAATAAGCATGTTTTGGGAGTCATCAAATCATATCTTTGGTCAATGGTGTGTCGATCAAAGTAAGTGGGGGCCTCTCCTACGCCAGCTTTGAAGTTAAATTTGAGTTCTGTTTCGGCACCGCCAGCGGCCCTGAAATAAGGACGACTGCCAGAGTTGTCATACATCCCAATGTAGAATTTAATCTTTGTAGAATCTCGTAAAGCCTTAATTGTCACCCGAGGTTCGCCACTTTGGAACCTCTCTACCACGGCAGTAAACAAACCAGCAAATGTAGCATTAGCATTTAAGTTACTGACAATCTCATGGGCCGTTACGGCGGTACTCACCGCAGCACCAGCACCAATATCAATGGTCAATGACGCCCACTTTTTAAAACTAGGTATATCGATAGCATAAATGATAGTAAGTTCGTCCTTCGGGTTCCCATCACCATCATTGCCTGTTAAATCATAAGGCCCTTCGGCCCATGCTGTGGCCTGGATATCGCCACGACCATAATTATAAGCGATCTTATAATCTGGGATGTGTTTACGATCTGCTAAAACCCAGGTTCCAATAAAATCTGAATTAAATGGATTTTGATAAAATGACATTTGCTTCTCCTGCTGGCTAATTTGCTTACTTATTATATATCACTCATACAGCTTTTCCGGTAATTTTGGGGGAGGCAATTCGTAAAACATGATTCCTTGTTCTTGACTGAAATCAAACGATCCACCAAGACCTTCCCTACCTTCACCATCCCTGCCAGGAACATTGGGACCATCACCGCCTTCGCCCTTTCCTTTACCGCCTTTTCCACTACCTTTTCCTTTGCCACCCTTTCCTTTGTTTGTGCCGTAGAACTTCTTACCCGCGCGTAAGCCCTTTTGCATTAATTGAGCGTTTTTATGCATTTGCAGAGAGTAGGGAACCTGATGAAGCCTGTAGTCATCCCTCTCCGCTGGGTATAATTCTACTAGCCAACTAGATTCCTTTGGTTCCTGTTTAACCTTCATGCCCTTTACAAATAAATAAATCGCCCCCTTGTCACCAGTGATCTTATTAGGTTCTTTAATTTCGACCCAATAGATTCTGAATTTCTCAGGCAACTCTGTATTTGTGGGCCAACCAAGTAGATTTTCTACTGAACTCCACATGGCCAATCCAAAATAAAGAGATAAGGATATAAAAACCATCTTTAACAACCAATGGCCCTTTGCGCCTATGATGAGCCAAAGAGCCATGATGCCAAGTAGGATAAATGCGAACGGTATTCCGAATGTGTCAAAATTCAATCTTCTTCTCCTTCATAAGGTTCTTCGCCATAATTCTCATCATAGAATTCATCACCATTATCTGGCTGTAATCCTGGGTTGGAAAATTCTTTAATTAAGGATTTGTCCAATTCATTTGTTCCAGTAACATTTCCCTCATCGTCCAATATAAATCTACAGATGGTTACTTCATCGCCATTGTTTTCTAAATGAACGGTCTTTTGTTTCACTAAGGAAACGTAAGGATTAATTTTTTCTATAGTTGCTGTTACAGGAATTGGTCGGGGGTCTGGGTCACCCATGTCGGCGGAGTTTCTTCGATAAAGATGGACATTTAGAACATACTCTCCTGGTTCTATTCCGCGCAATGTAATCATCTCTCTATTTTCGTTATATTCAATTACCGTACCGTAAGGTGTTCTTATAGTATCATTGCTCTTGCCAAGATCATCTCTGTCAAGATGCATTAAGCCATCCTCTCGACGCCTAAAGAATACTAGATGCCCACTTGGGTCTTCACAATAGGTGTCAACATCATCATTAAAATCTTTTGGCCATGTTACTGTGATGATAAACTCCGCTTTAGCATCAACCTTTTTATCTTGTTTGGTTACATTGATTAAAATCATTGCAACAGCAAATTCACACACGAACAAAAGGAGGGTGCAAAAAAGTAAATCAAGGAACGCCCTGTTGGTATGGTATGTTTCAAATTTCATAATATGGTGCTACCCTTATCTTTATGTCTTGAGATTGCTTGTCCAAGTGTAAAATACTGGATTTTTAAAAAGGCACTACAAATCAAACCAACCAACGTAGTATAAAGTGCTGTAGAGATACCATAACCCATTTGACTAATTAACTCTTGAACTGACTTAACATTTTTAACATCCAGGTTTACAAATCCTGCCAACATCATAATGAATCCACAAACAGTTCCAATCATGCCAATAGTTAAACATAAATCACTGGTGAACCACCCGATGTTGGCGAGTCTTTCATAGTTGGCGGTTGCCTCTTCTTCAAGATATTCTTCATCTTGCTTGCTTAGGCTCCACGTTTTAACACCACACCATCCAGACATAAAGGCAAAGATTGCCATAATTAAGAAACTCAATTTGGTGCTATCTTTATCCCAAACCTCTTGGAACGCCCCAAATTTATAACACACAATTGAGCCAACAGCTACTATTGTGATAAATAACCACCATTTTAAAAACAAAACATATTTCTTCATAATTAAATCCTATTTTAAAAAGATAAAGGACTTGCCGAAACGGCAAGCCCTTACCTGAGTGGTGTCCCTATACAGGGAAAAACTCAATTTAGGTTCCACTTACAACAAGATCGAGCAAGCCGGTCCTTGTTAAAGTAGTAGTACCCAAGCGATTTCTTCGCCTTTGCTTGTTGTCTTTTCTAAGATCGCCAAACGTGGCAATTTTGCTACGGGTAAAGGTGCGTATTGGAGCATTGGAAATAGAGAATGTCTCATTTCCACGGCGTAATACGTAGCCCTTAATGTACCTTGAGTTGGATTCGATTACCAACACAGTACGACGGACTGGACGATTCCCGTAGTAGAATCTGGCAACAGGAAGGGTACGAACGGGTTCATACTTTAGATTCATAACATCTCTCCTGTACAAAAAAGTGTCAATACTACGAATATAACATAATTTAAAAACAATACAATAGCAATTTTAAATTTCGCTGGATTTCTTTAGACAATCTTGGCAAACTTCTATAGTTTGTAAAACATCTGAGTCTTCACTCAGGGCTACCTTGGTTTTAATTAAAGCCGTATTGGATTCGCCACATTTTTCACAAGTGTCATTTAACAAAGGACTTATACCAGCCAAATACTCAACAACCCAGTTTAGGTGAACAATCATATCATCGTCATGTGACTCATATCCCTTATAAGAAACAAAAAATGCTAATGGAACTGATTCTTCCGTGAAAGTTTCCCATAAAAAGTCACATAGAATGGCTGCACATGCTTGCATTGGAGTATATGCCAATCTTAAATACTGCTTTTCCCCCCATGTGATATAATACTTGTTCATTAGGGGCGTTTTTTTATCATTTTTCATCTTCTTCCTTATGATAGCTATGAATATAAAATGGCACATCTGGGTGCCCGTGGTCATGGGTGTATTCCATAACCTTGAAGGTCGCATTGTTAAATCTTGGTGCATTGGGTGACTGGCAAACTTTCCAAGCCAACTCAAATCCATAACGAGCCACCTGTGTTAGACCTCCATAATTAATCTTATCAGCGGTATCAGACGGTAGGTGATAGTGCTGATGCATTCCAGTGTGTAAAAACGCAACTGGAACTCTTCTGTTATAAAAAGCTGCGTGGTCTGATCCGCCACCACCACGACTTGTTATCTTTCGAGCAAACGCATATTTATCATTTAGCTCATTGATTATTTTAGAAACGTCTATAGAGCTATCACCACCATGGAAAGTAGCATAGTAATATCCCTGTCCAAGCCACCCAACCATGTCCATATTTAACATGAATTTATGGGACTTTATACTTGGATTACTTTTTGGAAACATTGGATTATCACAATAATGCCTTGCTCCAATGAGGCCCATTTCTTCCGCAGAGTATGCTTGGAAGACAACAGTACGTGCATTTTGACCTTTGAGGTTTGAAAATGCTTTTGCAACTGCAATTAAAGCAACAGTTCCAGAAGCATTATCATCTGCGCCAGGATGGATAGCAATCTTGCGTGTTCTCGACATAGAGGGTCCATATCCGATATGGTCCATGTGAGCGCCAACGACTATTATTTCATTTTTT
>Ga0180437_10005589_pt1 | contig 17113 bp, 15 predicted proteins | sample SS_ome_4_FD_132410 | JGI IMG/M metagenome (GOLD analysis project Ga0180437, IMG submission 132410) | Hypersaline lake sediment archaeal communities from the Salton Sea, California, USA - SS_3_D_1 metaG | ecosystem: Environmental > Aquatic > Non-marine Saline and Alkaline > Hypersaline >... | reverse complement strand
AGAGCCGAGTGTCGAAGCTTCCGATTATAATATATGACTCGCTCTTTCACAACTTTCCAGAGAGGATGAAGATCATCCTGCTCCCATAAGATCGATCGGTTCTCCTCTTTGAACCGGCCGAAAAACGATTCCATGTACACAATGTAAAATGTAGAGATGCGTCCTCTTTGACTATCCTCAATTTACCAAATGTCAAATGTTAAGATGCAGCCCCTACAAAAAAATGCGACCCCTTTAGAAAAAGATTTTATTTTCAGGCAACCTTTTTAAAAATACAGCGTATAATTATATATAACTTTAAAATTGTTAAAGAAATATGTAAAATAGAATGAAATTTCATAATCCTCAAAAACATTGTTAAAAAGGAAGAGATATGGTCATTCTCACCAAACAAGAAGAATTATTCATGCTCACCATATTCCGCCTTCAAGAACCAGCCTACCTGGTCAACATCCGTAATTACCTATTTGAACAGACGCGTAAAGACTGGGCATTCGGTTCTCTGTACATCACCCTGGACAAGTTGAGAAAGAAGGGATTCGTGGAAACCTACACCGGCAAACCCAAACATACGCAGGGAGGCAAAGCCATTCAATACTACAGGCTGACAGAAAAAGGCCTCCGTATGCTCGCTGAAGCCAAGAGAATCCATGATGTGATGTGGAAAGGATTTTCTTTTCCGCTTTCGAAAAAAATAAGTGCTAATGAAAGATAAACCGACTTCTCCCCGCCTGGCCTGGTGGCTCTTCCGGAAGTTTATTCCTCTGAATGAGCGGAGATACCTGCAGCAGGCCATGCTTGAAGTCTTTGAAGACCTCTACACCCGTAAAAGCAAAAAAGCGGCCTGGTTCTGGTTCTGGGGTCAGTTTCTTCGATCCTTACCTGCTTTATTATCAAACTCTTTGTATTGGAGTGGTCAAATGTTTAAAAACTATATGAGAATCACTTTCCGAAACCTCAAAAAACACAAATTTTATTCGTTCATCAACATCACTGGCTTGGCCATCGGCATAGCGTGCTGTCTCATCATTTTTTTGTGGGTCCAGAATGAGCTCGGCTATGACAGGTTCCACAAGAATGCGGGAGAGCTCTACAGGATTGTCCAGGAATCACCTCAAGGAGGTAAGGTCTTCCATATTACTGTCACCCCTTCTGCCCTTGGACCGTTACTGAAAGAACGATACCCTGAAATCGTCCATTTCGCACGACACACTCTCACCCGTTTGGATATGGGAAGGGAGGAAATTCATTTCAGGGAAAGCGTGGCCTTGGTGGATGGATCTTTCCTTCAGATGTTCTCTTTCCCTTTGCTTGAGGGCACTCCTCAGGCAGCCCTTGAGGATCCTTATTCCATAGTGATTTCAGAAGAAATGAAGGAGAAGTATTTTGCCGGAGAGGATCCCCTGGGCAAAACTTTGCGTGTGAGCGAAAATGTCGATCTGAATGTGACCGGTGTCATGGAGGATATTCCGAAGGATTCTCACCTGCAATTTGACTGCCTTGTCCCGTTCAAATTGCTCGGCGAATCTGGCTTTGATATGAACGACTGGGGAAATAACAATTGGTGGACATATATCCAGCTCACAGAAGGCGCATCATATCAAGAGGTGGAAGCGAAAATATCGGGTATCATCCAGGAACATGTCCCGAAATCCAGCTCAGTCCTCCATCTCCAGCCGGTTGTCAGGATTCATCTTTACGCCCTCGACGGTGGTGGCCTGATAACTTACATCTATATCTTTTCCGGAATGGCTATCTTTATTCTCCTCATCGCCTGCATTAATTATATGAATCTCTCCACAGCCCGTTCGGCAAACAGAGCCCGCGAAGTCGGCATCAGGCAGGTCGTGGGAGCGAACCGCATCCAGCTCATCAAGCAATTCATGGGAGAGTCCGTTTATTATGCTTTTTTTGCCTTGATTATCGGCCTAACTATACTCCACTTACTCCTCCCGACATTCAGCCAGCTGGCCGGAAGACCGCTCAGCATGGATTATTCAATCAGTATGATTCTGGTCCTGATAGGGCTGACTCTCTTCACAGGTATTCTCGCCGGGGTTTATCCGGCATTTGTCCTTTCCTCATTCCAGGCCATCGGTGCATTGAAAGGAGCTTTGAAATCCAAAGGCGGGCGTGTCCTTTTCAGGAGAATCCTGGTTGTCACCCAGTTCTCTCTTTCCATTTTCTTGATTATCGGCACTCTGTTTGTTTTTCGCCAGATTAACTTCATGTTGAACAGAGAACTGGGCTACAACAAGGAAAACATTGTCTGTGTGCCGATGAGGGGTCAACTCTACAGAAATTATCAAGTATTCAAATCCAGGCTTCTGGAAAATCCGAGCATTATTAGCATGGCCCGGGCCAATACAACGCCCGATATCAAACAAAGTTCCATTGCCGATTACGGTATCACCTGGGATGGAAGAGAAGAAGGCGATAATTTTTCAGGCATTAACATCATGGGTGTCGATGCGGATTATCTGAAGACTCTTCAAATAGAGATGGCTGAAGGACGGTTTTTCTCCGAGCAGATCCAAACAGATTCAACAGACAGTTGGGTGATTAACGAGGCGGCGGCTGAGGCCATGGGATTGAAATCGCCTCTTGGAATTGGCGTCTACTGGGATGAGTATAAAGGAAAAATCATCGGCGTGATCAAGGATTTCCATTTCAGCTCTCTCCATGAGGAGATCGAGCCCCTTTTAATGAGAATGAATTGGGGAGTGGACAATATCCTAGTCCGTATCCGCAGCGATAACATCCCGGCGACTATCGGTTTTATGCAGAAAACCCTAAAGGACCTTTTCCCCCACTCTGCCTTTGAGTATGAATTTCTCGATGCACGAATCGAGAATCTCTACCGCACAGAACAACGCATGGAAAAGATTCTGACATTTTCGACGATCATTGCCATATTTATCTCTTGCCTGGGACTACTGGGTCTGGCTTCATTCACAGCCGAACAGAGGACAAAAGAGATCGGGATCAGGAAAGTCCTGGGATCGACAGTTGCGGGTGTCGTCTTTCTTCTTTCCAAGGAATTCATAAAATGGGTCCTTCTGGCCAACCTCATCGCCTGGCCCGTGGCTTATTTGGCCGTACACAACTGGCTCGAAAATTTTGCCTTCCGGACAAGGATTGGATGGGAGATATTCCTGCTGTCCGGGTGCCTGGCTCTGGTCATTTCCTTGCTGACAGTCTGCTACCAGTCCGTAAAAGCGGCCTTGGCCAATCCGATAGACTCCTTAAGATATGAATAATGGGGACGTTCCCCAAGGTACCATCTTAGATAAAGAGATAAAAACCAACTTATTTATCATTGCGAGGAGTAAAGCGTCGCAGAAATCTCACCTTTGTGTTATTGCGAGGAGCGGAGTAACGCGGCAATCTTACAGGATAAAATGACTTTTACTTTTTTAATTTATGGGATTGCCATGTGGCTTCGCTCCTCGCATGTATGAGATTGACATAAAAACAGATTGTCCCCAACTTAAGAAACGAATGTTGAGATGTGGGCCCATCTGCTCAGGAGTCGTCTACTCTGAAGTGGTGGGTATGCTCACCTCAAAAGGTGATGGAAATTAACAAAAAATCACCCCCATAAATCCTCCTCTCTGATGATTGACAGCAAATCTGATAATTATACACTATTAAGAAGAGAAAATTACCACCATTTGAGAGGGAATTGTGACCTAATGACGCACTGAACAGTCTTAATAATAATTATTAGGGATTAAATCCGAAAATGAGCGAATCAAAGGGACTGCACCTAGTTCTAGTTCTGGATTATGACGAGGATTTCATTTCGCTGCTTCAAAGTGAACTTGGTCCATACGGATTTGTAATTCAAGCCATAAAACCCAACTCCGACGAAATCCATGCGTTAAATCTGTCCAAAGCTGAATTAATTGTCATCGCTGTAGAAGTTCCTGATGTGGTTGGCTACACTATCTATGACATGGCAAGGAAAAAGGTTGGCAGATCTATTCCGATTGTCCTCACAACAGCCTCGCTAACCGCGGAAGATTTTGCCCTTCACAAGCAACTCAAAGAGCCTGCGGACGCCTACCTGGATAAGAGACGCTTAGCACCTAAAGAAATACCGTCCGAAATCTATGAGCTGGTCGGGCTAAAATTTAAGAAAGCATATCTTCATCAGAAGAATGAGATTTCCTCTGCATCAGGCAAAAATATCGAAACAATCTCCACCAGTAAGGATGAACTCGACCAGTCGGATGAGCTCAATGACAAAGGACCTATGATTTTAGAGGCATCCGATACCAAAACCAATGAAAAGCAAACCATCTCATCCCAAGTGGATATTCGTCAAGACCAAAAGAATAAGCAGGAATTAAAAATCATGAATGAGTTAAAGCGAGCGTTCAGTGAATTAGAAAGGGAAGTCTCTCATTTATCCAAACAACCGGATAAGGAGAGTCTTGACATAAGGCCTTCGCAGCTGTTAAATCATGTGCTCAACCAGAAAGATCAAAATGGGCAAAAAAACGGGGAGATAAACAATTTTTTAAAGAAAATTCAGGAAGATAACAAGAGAGTTCTTGCCGGAAAGGATAAGCTAAAAAAATTCATAAAGGATATGTATGACTTCGAAAAGGAAATAGACCAGGATTTAATGCGCAATAAAGAAATCGCTGCCCTTCTTGAAATCAAACAGAAAATGATTGATGAGGCAAAAATGTCCGCTGAAAAGTTAGCCAAAGAAAGACATGCCCATCAGGAGACACGCAAGCAACTCGAATCTAAAATTGCCCAACTTCAGGCAGAATTAATAGGCAAAGAAAAACAATATTATTTCCAGTTAAATGCCGCTGAAGAAAAATTCAAAACGAACAACCTCAAAGCTAAAGAAGAACAGCAACGTGCCCTTAGGGAACTCCATGAGAACTACACAGCAGAAATCTCTCAGCTTCGAACGGAGAAGAATTCTGAGATAAAAACGCTCAAGGAGAAAGTGTTTACAGAGATGGAAAAAATCACAAAAATGTTGACCGAAAAAGAGAAATTATATCAAGAAACATGTAAAAAATATGAATCCGAAATAGCCCAACTTCAGACAGAGCTAGAGGAAGCAAAAAAGAAGCAAATTTCTCAAATCAACGCTACGGAAGAGAAATATAAAACCGAACTTCTTAATGCAGAGAAAGTCCATTCCAGCATTGTTGACTCAATTGTAAAAAAATTTGCGGCACAGCTGGCTCAGATTCGTATAGAAATGGATAATGAGCGTCAGACGCATAAAAAAGACCGCGAAGATCTTGAAACTAAAATCACTCAATTATCAAATCAAAAAGATTCTGCTCAAGAGCGGATGAATGTCGATCAGAAAGAAACCCAAGACGAACAGAAGGATACAGATTTGCTCACTGAAGATAAATAGGCATACGGGAAAATCCGAAATCAATATATTCTTAATCGCGTGTTTTTTTGTCTTTCTAAAAATTCTTCCTCTTTTTTCGTGACATTTATCAACTATTATTCCTAAAGGATTCCAACAAAGACTTTCATTTAAGAATATGAAGTATAGCGAGACAAAGGAAGATTCCTCACCTTGACAATCTTTAATAAATAGGGCTAATATCTGAGAGGGGAAAAGAGTAAAATGTCAAAAAACAACGACACTCTCAAAAACCCGACTCTAATCGTTGAAGAAATCGTCAATGAGCTAGAAGAAGTCATAAATAAGAAAAAAGAAGAAATAGAGAAAGACCTTGAAAGAAGGATTCAAAAGGAGAAAAACAAGGCAAAAAAGAAGTTAGATCAAATTGAAAAAGACCTTGAAGTTAAAAAAGATGAGTTGATCAATTATCGGAATGCGTTTGCTGAATTTGATAACAGTAAGGCCAATATTAACAGCCAGAAAAAGGCACATCTTGAGAAGGCCATTCAGTGTCTGAGAAAAATTGAGACGCTAACAGCTCAAGGTCTCGCCGAGTTAAAAAAAATGAGTGAGCTGGACCAGAAACTTGATGAAATCACTCAAACGGCTAAAGAAAAAGCTGAGACTTTTAAAAGAGATCTCGAAGAGAAATTCGGAGTTGTGGCAGAAAAAATGGAGACAGAAGAGGATGACGAGATTTATTTAAAGCAAGAACGGGAAAAACTAAGAAAGATAAAAGAACTGCTGGCTCAAACAAATAAATCAAACCGTAAAGATACCAAAAAAAGAGAAAAAATAGAAAGCGAAGCAGAAACTGAAGAATTAGAAGTCAAAAAAGAAAATGGGACTCATCCTGGAAAATCTGAAGATGAATGAAGGAATGGGAATCTCCTTATCTAGGATGATTGATGCAAGTGAATATGGAACACCGGAAAAAATTGAGTGATCAGGGATACAACAGATTTAACAACTTTTTTTGGGATAGAAATGATTTCTCAAATACACTTAGAGAAGAAAAATAATCGTCAAAGATAGTTTTATTTTCTGGAGAAATATCTAAAAACTCCAATCCCGAATAATAAAGAGATAAATTCTCTCCGACTTTTTCAGAATACACAACATTTCCTTTAAAATGGCAAGCTTTGTTCTTTAAGACGATGATCAAATCAAGAGTTTTATCAGGGGAAAGCCTTGATTCCGAAGAAATTTTGGCTCCCACTAAACTCAAATTTACGGTTTGCGCCACGTTGTGAGCCCCATTATCTTTGTACAGAAGAGTCGTAGAAGTATAGTATCTTTCAGACTTCCTCCTTTCTTTAGCTAATTTTCTCCCGTAAGGTCTGATAATCCCTTCTTTTTCTTGCTCGTCAGTTGGCTTTCCATAAAAAACGCAAACCCTGTTTTTTTCCGTGGCCTCATCTTTTTCTCCCTTGCCTTTTGCTTTTGCCAAAGCCATGTTGGCTTCATTAACTATCTTCTCTAAATCAGTCTGCGCGATTGACTTAAGCGAATCAAATCTATCCATCGTAAAATAAGTAATGCCGAAGCTCATGGTTAGGTTATTTCTGGGTTGAAATTCTTGGAATTCAAAATAATGTTCTTCGATATTTTTCTTAATCCTTTCCGTGAACAGACACGCTTCTTCCAAGTTTTTTAACACTGTTAGGAAAAACAGGAATTCTTCTCCGCCATAGCGACAGATCAAATCCTGTTCTCTGGAGGAAGATTTGAGGACGCTCGCCAACTCTCGAAGAAGCTTGTTTCCCGCCTCATGGCCATTTCTGTCATTATAATTTTTGAACCAATCGACATCACCCATCACCAGGGCGTATGATTCCCTTTCACTTCGTCTCTTCCGTTGAGATTCAAGCTTACGAATAGCACTCTTGAAGAAAGGATCGGGCCGCAGCAAACCTGTCAGAGCGTCGTACTGGATGAGATTAAGCTTTGTGATGGCCAGGGATATATGTTCAGCGAGAGTGCGCATAATCTGCTGATCTTCTTTTGTGAAACCTTCCTGGAGAGAGCCTTTTGCAAGTATCTTGTTGTAGACTTCGATCACGCCGATGACTTCCTTATCATGCATAATGGGGAGGCACATCATGCTGCTTAAAGGAGGCGTAAAATGCTCCAAATACCTTTTGCTCATCCGCTGGTCGCCTGATAAGGTTGTGACATTGATCTCTTGACGATGGCGTGCAACAAAGGCGGCAAAATCCTGCTCATCTAGTGAGACGGTGTACTTTGAAATATCAGGATGGAGCAAGAACACATCATCCCAAATTATTGGTTTGAGGTGCTTTCCGAGAAGCTCGTCTTCAAGAATATACATGGAAATGCTACTGGCTTGAAGGACATCTTTAATATCGTAGACAATATCCAGAAGACTGATAAAGTCATTAGCCACGTAAATACTCTTTAAAATTTCTTCTAATCTCTGTTTTTCATTTTTAAACCGAATATGTTTTTCCCTCAATTCAATCCGCTTTTCCAATTCTCGGACAACACTCTCATTGATAACCTCTTCGATTTCTTTTATATCAGAATAAGTGTCCTGTATCATAATATTAGTCTGTTCAAGATAACTCTTCAGATCTTCTGCTTCCATCTTCAGCAAAGAGTGCTCTATGGCTTTATTCAAAACTCGAAGAAAAGCTCTGTCATTTTGTTCTCCGGGCAGGGTGAGGTGGTAATCGACATAGCGGCTCAAAGGCCATTTATTCACGACCTCTTCAACTTTCTTTTCATCAAGACCGGTGACAATGACGCTTATCGTTTTGTTGAGCAATGCATCGAGGGAGGGATAACTGGCCTGATGATAATCTATAACAAGCACATTGATATTTTGTGATTTCAGGACTCTGCCTGCTGTCTCAAAATTGGAAGCCGCATAAATGGTGCCAACTTTACTACAGAGCAAATCTAAATGGGCTCTTGCTTCAGCATTTTCATTCAGGATGAGCATATTTCTTTTAATCATAATTACTGTTTAACAACTATTTCACGGATTAATCCCTTTTTTCCTGTTGAGACTTTAAATTTATTGGGGCTTCCTTTTCCCCTCATGATAAGCCCTTCATTCTTACCCCTTAAGATTGCATCTCGGACTTCTCAACAAACATACCACAAATAAATCGACATGGTCAATAGGAATGAAACAGCAATAAAAAAAAATTTGCTTTATTTTTAATCTAAAGGGTTACTGGTGCCGCTCTGTACATATTTAACAACAACAGAATATCCTTTTAACATTTCCTGAAATGCTGAAGGTTGAGATGCGATCCTACTAATTTTCTAGCTGAAGCTGATAAAAAATCTGCGTGTCTCTCCCATATGCCCATAAATAAGAGCCATGCGCAGCCACCATGCTGATATTATCATCCACACATTCATACCGCTTGATGAGTCCGCCTTCTTTATTGAACTTATAAAGAACCATTTTCTCAGAATTCGATATGAGCAGGATCAAATCTCCCTCATCAGTAATGATACCATCTCTCCAGAATCTTAAGGACCAGACTCCAGGAGAGCCCTTCTGTTTGCCTTCGACATTCAGTTTCGAACATCTATCTCTAATTTCTTCAAACTCGGGCAAATCCAGGCGGACGGCCTTCTCCAATTCACCTTCTGAAGAGTAAATTTTTATCAAAGGCAATGCTTGATAAAAAGCGTAGAGCAGACTTTCAGGAGAGAGGAATAGTAATATTTCATTTCTCAATGAATCCGGAACTTCCTTTTTTATCAAAGCATCCCGCATTTGTATCATCTGATATATCTGGAAGGAATCTCCTTCTATTTTGCCAATCGGGGCCAGTTTTTCGCCGTCTATTCGATAATGGTTGATCAGGTCCTCAACCCTGAAGCCATTCGTTGAGAAAAAGACATCCTCATTGATCCCAAAAATAAACGAGCCAATTCCTACACTGAATTTCAATGGAACCATGTTCAGATAATCTCCAGCCAATGAAAAATATTGTATGCGATTATTATTGGCGTCAAACACTTTGAGAACATCACCTTCAAGCGTAATTAAACGAGGCCTTTGAAATTCTCCCGGTCCTTTTCCTTCTCTTCCGAATTGATCGATAACATTTCCGTCCGTATCAAAGACAACTATTTTATTTTCCTGCGAATCACTCACAAAAATTTTTCCGCCCGGACTCACCACCATATCAGACGGAAAACTCAAAATGGCTTCTTCTGGAACATCGAGACCGCCAAATGTCCTGATCGGCTGCAGCTCCACTGTTTTGATTGAGTCAGACTTCGGGAGGAACAAGATAAGCGGGATTAATAATATGATTACAACGCCCAGTAATATGAATATGTACTTTTTCATTTAGCTTCTTTGAAAGATATATTATATCTTAAAATTGAAAATATTCGTACAAACTAAGGCCCACGCCGGATTTTACAAATATAAAATGATAAGATTTGTCCCTTTGATTCTTATCCGACCTCTTGATTTTTTATCCGAATTGGAAATGATAAATGTTAAGACGCGACCCCTTTTTTTCCTTGTATTTTCTTTCTCCGCTGTTGCATAACCGTTGCCTCGGCCGAACAAACAGTCACACAGAGACCGCACCCGTAACAGCCATCCGTATTGTAAACCATTTTCTCATTCTCCCAAACGCGAGCACCAAAAACACAGCGCTCAACACAATTCCCACAATGAACACATCTATCCCTATCTGTTTGGGCAATGTATTCCGAATGAACAATCAGGTCGCCTCTCCCGTATTTCCTGAGAAATTGAAGGTCGTGGCAGCAACACGGGCAGCAACTGCATACAGCAAAAACGTGCTGCTCAGGTTTATTGAGGGTGAGATGCACTAATCCTTTCTCATTAGCTTGACGCAATACCTCTACGGCCTTTTCGATCGGAATGTGACGAGCTTCCCTTTCAGCCACGTATTTATCCGCTTCATCATTTATCAAAAAACAGACTTCCAGAGGATTTTCGCAGCGTTGATAACGCTCCCGACACTCACATTTCGTAAGAGCAAAAGAACGGGCATTGCGCAGGATTTCGATGACTTGCTCGGTCGGCAACACCCACTGCTGAGTGGATATTGACTCATTTACGGGAATCACTCTTGAGGAGAATGGGATCTTACCTCCCTCTATCCACTTATCCACACGTTCTAACCGCTCCTCGAGGTATAAATCTTTTGTTTCCTTCTTTTTGCTTCGCTTCATCTTCAATCCTTTGCCAAAAAATTGTGTCTACGGACAACTTGCTGGACGCAAAGCATAATACTATATAAGCAACACTCCAACAATCCCCTCTCCAATCAGTATTATGATGAAGATTTCAACAACACATAAAAAAGAACGAATGGGAGCGTAGCCGTTCTCTCTCATCATTTTTCTCTGTTGTTAAGGAGGGTTCTCATATTCCGGGGCAAAATCTCCAAGTATTCCATCATGTACAGCTTTTCTAATTTATTTACTGTTTCAGCAGGGAGCTTATCTGTCTGTAACCTGTCCAGAAGCAGAGCTGTTTCGGCTTCTGAGAATGTTCCATTATTTTTGATCCAGCCTCTAAAGTCTCTGTTCTCCGGGCAGATGACTTGACAGCGCAGACAGCCCACAAGACAGTGATGCCAGGCAGGGTCCAGCCAGGATGGGAAATCGCGTCGGCTCTCATTGTGGAAAGTGATGCAGCGTTCGGCATAAAGAAGAAAACGTTCTGAAGAAATCGCTTTTGGTGGACAGGCATTGAGACAGGCTGAACAGTTGTGACATCTTTCCATGATTTTATGCTTCTGCCAGGTATCTTCCACAACGGGGAGGTCAGAATAGAACGCATTCAGTCTGAAAAAACTCCCCATTCCCTGCATATAGGCAATATTGTTTTTTCCGTATTCGGCCAAACCACTGTGCACGGCCAGGCTTTTCAAAGGAAGGATCGCCTTAGCCACATGAAATCCCTCAGGTTTTAAAACTCTTAAAAGAAGATTTTCTGCATTTTCATCAGAAGAGTGGCAATACGTAGGAGGAATAACCATCGGGATTGATTTCCCATCCACCATAAAAAAAACCCGTTCAATTGGTTGAGGAAAAGCCACGATGATTATTGATCGGGCTTCGAACAGATTCCTTGGCGGATTGAAATCGAATTCTTTCAGGTAATCCCTGTCAAGTTCTTCACAAATTGCTTTTTTCCTGCGCCATGTGTTGATTTCTCGCCGGAGAGCGGAAACATGCTTCAAGGAAACGACCCGCGCCTTATAACGCTGTTCCTCAAGCTGGAACAGCAATTTCTTTATTATCTCTTTCTCCTTGGAATTGACTCTTCGCTCCAAGTCATATCTTTTTAATTCGAATTTACGTGCTAATAATCGATCCATTTTGAATCAAGCTCCATATTTGAATTATGCTCCATAAATGAATTCTTGTCTCTCTTCCATGTTTCATTTCTAATGTACTTATCGATTCCATTTCATAGATGAGAGAAAGGACGGAAAAGTTACAGAAATAATACTCCAAAATTTTTTGAAACTTTTGCTCTTTATGTATCATCTAAGTATATTAAGGATGGAAACTTCATGAAATGAGCACACTTGAAGTCGAATTGATCGAAAGAGCAAAACAAGGCAGCCATGAGGCAATCAGCGAACTTCTTTCCAAGGAGCAAAATTTCATCCTTAATTTTATGTATCAGCTCACAGGCAATAGAGCTGAGGCTGAGGATTTAACCCAGGAGGCTTTAATCATGGCCTATCGAAAAATCCATACTTTTCGTTATAAGGCAAGATTTCGCACCTGGTTGAGCAAAATTGCGCTTAATCTTTTTCGGCAGAAATACCGACAGAAACGCAGACACGATTCCCTGATCCTAGAAGAGATCATGATCCCGGGAGAAGATGGAAATCCGGAGCGAAAAGTCATAAAACGTGAAATTCAGTGGTGCATCATCCATACCCTCCAGTACCACTTACCGAAAAAATACAGGGTGGTCATCGTCCTTCGCGATCTTCAAAACTTCAGCTATAAAGAAATCTCTGAAACCCTGGGCTGGAGCATCAGCAAAACGAAGACCATGCTGCACCGGGCCCGTCAATTCTTTCGCAGTAGCCTCATCAACGCTAAATGCAAAGCTTTTACTGACGATTATTGCTGTACATGCGAGGGAGCCCAAAACCTATGAAATGTAAAAAAGTCATATCACTTCTTACAGAATATTGCGATGATGAATTGAGCCAGAAAATAAGAGCCGCGGTGAAACAACACCTGGATCAATGCGAGGAATGCAGGACAAAGCACCAAGAGTGCGATAAAGGCATAAAGCTCCTCAAAAAATTGAAACCGTTGGATTGAACTGGCCTTTCCTCTTATTCTCCTAGTCCGGCCAACACCTCTATCGCCTCCTCAGCCTTAATCATTCCCATATAACATCTGCTCTCAAGTCACACCTCTAAAAAATTTTCAATTTTTTGAAACCATTTGTCCCGTTTTATCGTACATATGAATGGAGGCAGTGATGAAAGACTTGAGCTTAGCCAATCAGAGCATCATGCTGGCCATCTGGCGGCTTGGCGACAATGCCTACGGAGTGACCATCCGCAAACAGGTCGCCTCAGTCACAGGAAGAACCTACGCTTACGGAACCCTCTACAATATCCTGAATCAACTCGCCATGAAAGGGTACATTCAGAAGAGCGTCGGCTCTCCCACATCAAAACGAGGCGGCAGGCGAAAGATTTTTTACACCCTGACTCCCGAGGGAAACCAGGCGCTCAAAACAGCCCGCCATATGCAGGAAGCCATCTGGAAAGGAATCCCCGGCAAAGAGTTCGAGGAGGCATAATTTTATGTGCCATTTTCATAGGCCCCCGAGAATAGCAGAGTGGATTATGGCGCGCCTCTCGATTTTGGATGACGAATTCTCCCTCACTGGCGATCTTCGTGAGGAGTTCGAGGATCTCGTTGCTGAAAGAGGCCTGGCTTACGCTCGAACCTGGTACTGGTTCCAGATCTTAAAATCCTTCCCCAGTTTCCTCAAAAATTCCATTATCTGGAGTGTCATCATGATTAGAAATTATCTTAAAATCGCTATCCGCAATCTCAAAAAACACAAAGCCTATTCCTTTATCAACATCTTCGGCCTGGCTGTCGGCCTAGCCACCTGCATCCTCATTCTCCTCTGGGTTCAGGATGAAGTGAGCTACGACCAGTTTCACACTAATCTTGACAGTCTTTATCGGGTTGTATGTTACGACCGTATTAACTCGAGTGAGAAGTTTTCGGTCACCTCTCCTCCAATTGCTGCGGCCCTTGAGCAGAATTTCCCGGAAATCCTCAGGGCGACAAGATACTATGAGCTGAGCAAACAGCTTGTCAAGGTCGGAGATAAGAAATTTGTGGAGAATGACGTATCCGTTGCTGACCCCGCTTTCTTGGAGATGTTTTCCTTTCCTCTTATCCAGGGAGATCCCAAAGCCGCTCTCAGATATCCACACACCGCTCTCGTAACAGAGTCAACAGCCCACAAATACTTCGGCACAGAAGACCCTATCGGCAAAGTCCTTTCTTTAGGCGGCCGTTATGATATCCAGGTGACCGGTGTGCTCAAGGATCTGCCATCAAACTCACACCTCCAGTTTTCGATTCTCATGCCTGTAATGATCCTCAAAGAATTGGGATGGAATCTCGATGACTGGGAACGTTTCTTCATCCACACCTATATCCAGCAGCATCCGGAAAGTGCGCCGATCGAAGCATCAAAGATCCTTGAAATTTATGAGAAAGGAGTTGGCGAGCCAAGCAACATCCGCTTTGAGCTCTTACCTGTCAGAGATATCCATTTGCGTTCGGCCGGGATCTGGGGATACGGAGCGGACGGGAACATTCGAAACGTCTATCTTTTTTCCATCATCGCAGCCTTTGTCCTGCTCATCGCCTGTGTCAACTTCATGAACCTATCCACAGCTCGGTCCGGAGACCGGGCCAAAGAAGTTGGCATGAGGAAGGTCGTGGGCGCTCACCGGAAAGACATCATCCAGCAGTTTTTTGGAGAATCCATGCTGTTGGCCTTTATCGCTCTGGGAATATCCCTGATCATTGTGAGGATTGTTCTCCCTGTGTTCAACAACCTGACAGCCAAAGACATGGCACTTAACATCTCTTCAAATGGCTCACTTCTCATGTTCCTCGTCGGGATTGCACTTGTCACCGGTCTTGTTTCCGGGATTTATCCGGCGCTTCTGCTCTCCGGATTCAAACCGGTGGTTATGTTCAAGAGAAAGTCCATCTCAACGAAAAACATCCATTCTCTGTTCCGGAAGATAATGGTCGTGGCCCAATTCTCGCTGTCGATCGCACTCATCATCGGAACTGGGATTATCTATTCGCAGCTCAATTTTATGCAGCAGATGGAGCTTGGATTCGACCGGGAGCACGTAGTTTGCTTGCAATTGACACCGAGTCTCAAGGAGAGATACGGAGTGATGAAAGAGGAGCTGTTGCGGCTTCCCGGCGTCTCGAACGTGACGACAGCATCCGGCAGGCCTTTTGCCGGATTTTCCTCCACAATCTGGGAGGGACGAGATGGAACCAAGCACGTCGATCTGTTTTTTACGCGTGTCGATCATGATTTTTGCAAGACTTTTGGCATGACCATTGTGGACGGACGGTTTTTCTCGAAGGATTTTTCAACCGATAAAGAAAGCTATGTGCTGAATGAGACAGCGATCCGGCAGATGGAGCTTGAGAATCCATTAGGAGAGCAGATTGAGTTCCACGAACAGAAAGGGACTGTCATCGGAATTATCAAGGATTACAACTTCCGTTCTCTCCATTCGAAGATTGCACCCCTTCTCCTGACGCTATCGGAGAAAGGCCAGGATTACATGTCGATTAAAGTCATGCCAGGAAATCTGAGGTCCACTTTGGATCAGATCGAGAGTGTCTGGTCTCAGTTCGAGCAGGACTATCCCTTCCGGTACAATTTCTTAAATGATGAATTCGACCGAATGTACAGGGCTGAGATAAGGTTCAGGAACATCTTTGGGTATTTTGCCGGGCTGGCGATCGTTATTTCCTGTTTAGGGTTGTTCGGTCTGGCCTCGTTCATGGCGGAGAAGCGGACCAAAGAGATTGGTGTTCGGAAAGTTTTGGGGGCCTCTATAGGCGGAATTGCAGTTCTCCTTGCCAAGGAATTCACCAAATGGGTGATTGTGGCCAATGCAGTGGCCTGGCCTCTCGCCTACTGGGCGATGAAAGAATGGCTGACCGGATTTGCTTACAGGACTGAGATGGGGATAGGAATTTTTCTGATTAGTGGAGGTCTAGCACTGGTCGTGGCCTGGATGACTGTCGGTTATAAGTCGGTGCGGGCCGCCTTGACCAATCCAGTGGACTGCCTCAGATATGAATAATGGGAACGCTCCCCAAGGTGCCACCTTAGAAAAAGAAACACAGCCTAAATGATTTGTGACTGCGGAGAACGCAGCAACATATCAATCCCATCTTTGTGTCATTGCGAGCGCAGCGTGGCAATCTCGCAAAATGAAATGAAGCCAATACTGAAATAAAGAGATCATTTTTTATGGGATTGCCACGTCGCTTCGCTCCTCGCAATGACACGAGGAATTCAAAACTAAGGAAATTGGGGACTGTTCCCGATTTCTAAAATGTCGAATATGAGATGCGACCCCTCATCCTTATCTTTTTTCTTGAATGTTAGATGTTAAGACACGACCCCTTTATTCAACCGCTTCATTGACTGCTTTTGTTGCTGTGGTGGTACCTTGGGGAACGTCCCCAATTATTCGTAGCGGAGGCTTTCGACAGGGTCGGTTTGGGCGGCGAGAAAAGCGTGCATCAGGATGGGCAGAATGGCGCAGAGAAGGGCAGCAACTCCGGATATCGTGAAGGTGTCCCAGCCGAGCTGGATGCGGAAGGCAAAATCCTGAAGCCACCGTGTTAAGGCAATGTAAGCGAGGGGCACGGAGATGACATTGGCCAGAATAACGAGGATGACAAACTGCCGGGAGAGAAGTCCCATCAGGCTCGGTACAGACGCACCCAGCACTTTCCGGATGCCGATTTCCTTTGTCCGGTGCTGGACGAGGAAGGATGCCAGTCCGAGCAATCCCATACAGGCGACTACGAGTCCCATGGACGTCAAAACTCCCAGCATTTTCCCCATCTGATCTTCTTTGCGGTACAACCGGTCAAAGTCATCATCCAGAAAAAATCCCTCAAAAGGGATGGCCGGAAAGAATTCAGACCATTTTGTCCGGAGAAAATGAACCGTTTCCGGAATGTTCCTTGGAGCCAGCGTCAGGGTCAGCATGTTATACCTTGAAGAAGAGACTTCCATGTACATGGGTTCTATGTCCTGGCGCATGCCCTGGAAGTGGAAGTTTTTGACCACCCCGACTATAGTCTTCCACCGTCCATAGATACTCTCATGCAGCCTGTCCCCTAATGCTTCTTCGGTCGAAGCATAACCAAGGTATGGGACCGCCGCCTCGTTGATGATGAAAGCCAGATTTTCATCGTTCAGCGTTTCATCAAAGGCGCGTCCCGCCACCATCTCGATCTTGTACTGAGGGAGGAAATCGTCATCGCAGGAAAGGGATTTGAGGCCCAGAGGCTTGTCGAGTTTATCGTCCGACCATTTGAGATAACCATCCCGCATGGGGCGGCCAGGTACGCTGGAGGAGGCTGCAACTTCCAAGATATTGGGATTCCTCAAGAATT